>MTKY01058341.1_pt1 | contig 11570 bp, 9 predicted proteins | sample 1042731 | NCBI WGS metagenome assembly MTKY01 (sample SAMN06212206, study PRJNA360538) | anaerobic digester metagenome | biome: Wastewater treatment plant; material: sludge; isolation source: anaerobic digester fed with sludge from wastewater treatment plant | place: Denmark: WWTP Soeholt ... | reverse complement strand
GCCGTCATGTCGGCAGCCGTCAAGCGCTCGGCGAGGAGCTTGGCACCCTCGATCGTGCGCTCCTGACGTTCCTTGAACTCTGGCTCGAGCGCCATCTTGAAGGCGACGGCCTTGGCGGCGATGACGTGCTCGAGGGGTCCACCCTGCTGGCCGGGGAACACAGCCGAGCGCATCTTCTTGGCGATGTCCTCGTCGTTCGTGAGGATCGCGCCGCCGCGGGGACCACCGAGCGTCTTGTGCGTGGTCGTGGTGACGATGTGCGCGTGAGGCATGGGGCTCGGATGTAGGCCGGCCGCAACCAAGCCAGCAAAATGCGCCATGTCGACCCAGAGCTTGGCATCGACTTCGTCGGCTATCTCGCGGAACAAGGCAAAGTCCAGCTGGCGGGGGTAGGCCGACCAGCCGGCGATGATCACGGTCGGCTTGTGCTCGTGGGCCAGCGTACGGACTTCGTCCATGTCGACGAGGCCGGTCTCTGGCACCACGTGATAGGCGATCGGGTTGTAGAGCTTGCCGGAGAAGTTGAGCTTCATTCCGTGTGTCAGGTGGCCACCGTTGGCAAGGTCGAGACCCAGAATCGTGTCACCCACAGTCGCGATCGCGTGCAGTGCGGCAGCGTTGGCTGTCGCACCGGAGTGCGGCTGGACATTCGCGTAGCCGGCGTCGAACAACTCTTTGAGCCGGTCAATCGCGATCGTCTCCACCTGGTCGACGAACTCGCAGCCACCGTAGTAGCGCTTGCCCGGGTAACCCTCCGCGTACTTGTTGGTCAGGACGCTGCCCTGGGCCTCCAGGGATGCGACGGGTGCGAAGTTCTCCGAGGCGATCATCTCGAGCGTCGACTGCTGGCGGTGCAGCTCGGAATCGAGAAGAGCTGCGATGTCAGGGTCGAACTCGGCGAGATGCTGGTTGTGGCTCATGCGCCCAAGACTACGACCTCCCCCTGGCCGAGTCGCAGCGACAGTAACCAAAATGCAATCTTCACAACGGACTCATGCCTCCCGCGGGCCGGTAGCGTGCGAAAGGCTCCGTCCACCATCTGGACAACCCGCCGTCGCCCTCGGGCCCGGCTCGAACATGTAGGAGAGCAATGAAGAACTTCCGACGCGGAACCGCGATCATCGCGGCAACCGCTCTTGCAGGTCTCACGCTTGCAGCGTGTGGCCAAGGCAAGGACAACGACAATGCGGGCTCGGGTGACTCTCTGGTCATCGGCACCACGGACAAAGTCGTCTCGATCGATCCGGCTGGCTCGTATGACAACGGCTCGCTGACCGTCCAGACGCAGGTCTACCAGTACCTGCTCAACTTCCCGGCGGGCAGCACGACGCTGACGCCGGATGCGGCATCGAAGTGTGACTTCGATACTCCGACGACCTACACGTGCACGATCAAGGACGGCCTGAAGTTCGCCAACGGCAACGCCCTGACGGCTTCCGATGTGGCGTTCTCGTTCAAGCGCATCGTGGCCATCAACGACCCCAACGGCCCGGCATCGCTGCTCGGCAACATGAAGTCGGTCGAGGCCAAGGACGACAAGACGGTCGTCTTCACCCTCAACTCACCCAACGACCAGACGTTCGGCCAGATCCTCGTGACGTCGGCAGGACCCATCGTCGATGAGGAGACCTACCCGGCCGACAAGGTCCTGGATGACGACGCTGCGGTCAAGGCCCAAGGCTTCTCTGGTCCCTACACGATCGGCAAGTACACCAAGGGACAGATCGCTCAGTTCACGGCCAACCCCGACTACGACGGTGCCTACAACAAGCCCAAGACGAAGTCGATCACGCTGTCGACATACGCCGACGCCAACAACATGAAGCTCGACGTCCAGAACGGCAAGATCGACGTCGTCTGGCGCTCGCTGACCCCGACTGACATTGCGAGCCTCGACAAGGACTCCAAGGTCAAGGTTCACACCGGCGCCGGTGGCGAGCTTCGCTACATCGTCTTCAACCTCAAGACGATGCCCGGCAAGGATGACGCGCAGAAGCTCGCCATCCGCAAGGCGATGGCCTCCTCGATCGATCGCGACGAGCTGTCGACCCAGGTCTACAAGGGCACCTACACGCCTGCGTACTCGGCTGTTCCGGAAGGACAGGTCGGCGCGGTGGAGTCGTTCAAGGACGCATACGGCGCCAAGCCGGACAAGGCTGGGGCCAAGAAGTTCCTCGATGACGCAGGTGTGACGACTCCGGTCGACATCAAGCTGCAGTACAACACCGACCACTACGGCTCCTCGTCGACCGAGGAGTACAACGCGGTCAAGCGGCAGCTCGAGGACTCGGGACTGTTCAAGGTCGACCTCCAGTCGACTGAGTACGTCACGTATTCCAAGGAGCGCGTCAAGGATGCCTACCCGATCTTCCAGCTCGGTTGGTTCCCGGACTTCCCGGACGCTGACAACTACGTCACGCCGTTCTTCGGTCAGAACAACTTCCTGCAGTCTCACTACAACTTCTCGGACAAGGACAACCCAAACCCCGAGATGACTGCCCTGTTGAAGTCGGAGGCGACTGACTCCGACAAGGACTCGCGCATCGCGACGCTCAAGAAGATCCAGGACAAGGTTGCGGCCGAGATTCCGATCCTGCCGCTGCTCACCGGTGCCCAGGTCTCAGTCGGTGGCAAGGATGTGAAGGGACTCGACGAGACGCTGGATCCAGCGTTCAAGTTCCGCTTCACCTCGCTGTCGAAGTAATCGATGCGAAAGGGGCGGGTCCAATGGACCCGCCCCTTCCGTATGTTGTGATGAACCATCCTTGAGAGGAACTCATGGCCGCCGAAGTCCTCGCGCCAATGGAGCCGCCTACAGCCGGAAGCACTTCCGGGCGTCGCGGCCCACTAAGCCCGCTCGTCCGCTACATGCTGGTCCGTGCCGCCTTGATCATTCCGATGTTGTGGGTGCTGGTGACGTTGGTGTTCCTGCTCATGCGCGTCATCGGCGACCCGGTGACAGCCGCTCAGGGCGGGCGGCTCAATGCCCAACAGATTGCCGAGCGAAAGCACGCGGCGGGTCTCGACCGGCCCATGCTGACGCAGTACTGGGAATACATCAGAGGTCTGATCCATGGTGACTTCGGCACCACGCTGACCGATCACCGCGAGATCTCCGGAATCTTGACTCACTACGGCGCAGCAACACTTGAGCTGTCGATCTGGGCGTTGCTGGTTGCGTTCACCGTCGGCATACCGCTGGGCCGACTGGCCGCTCGCTACCGCGACCAGATGCCCGATGTGGTGTTGCGGCTCCTCGCGATCTTGTTCTACGCGGCACCGGTGTTCTTCGTCGGTCTGCTGCTCAAGCTCGCGTTCACCCCATTCGGTTGGCCATCATCGGGGCGCTCGTCAACGCGGACCGAGCTGCTGCTGACGAATGTGCACCCGCACACCAACATCATGATCGTCGACGCCCTGCTGTGGGGTGACCCGTCGATCATCCTCGAGGTCCTTCAGTACGCCGTGCTCCCCGCCATCGCGCTGGGCCTGCTGACAGGTGGAGTCTTCCTGCGATTGGTCCGAATCAACCTGTTGCAGACGTTGCGGATGGACTACGTCACGGCGGCGCGCGCCCGCGGCATCTCCGAACGGCGGGTTGTGCGCAAGCACGCCTTCCGGAACGCCCTTGTCCCGGTCGTGACAGTCATGGGCATGCAAATCGCCCTGCTCCTCGCCGGCGCCGTGCTGACCGAGACCACCTTTGAGTGGAAGGGCATCGGCTACGAGCTCACCCAATATCTCAAGGCCCGTGACTTCCTGGCAGTCCAAGGCATCGTGACCGCGATCGCGGTGATCGTTGTGGTGGCCAGTCTGCTGATCGACCTGATCGTCGCCCTGGTCGACCCGCGAGTGAGGTTCTGACATGTCCACTCAGTGGCTGAGTCCGTCGAAGTACGTCCCCGCGATCGTGCGCCAGTCGCACGGATTACAGCGGTTCATGCTGCTGCTCGGATTCGCCATCATTGCCGCATTCGTCTTCATTGCGATTTTTGCGCCCTGGCTCGCGCCGTACGGGTTCAACGATGACCGCGCCAACGGTGTCATCTTCGGCACGCAGCAGGCGCCGTCGACCGCACATTGGTTCGGCACGACAGTCGGCGGCACCGACGTGTTGTCCCGCGTCATCTTCGGCACTCGCACCGCAATCGAAGTCATTTTGCTCGCGGTGATGCTGTCGAGTCTCATCGGAGTTCCGCTTGGACTGCTCTCGGGATTCCTCGGTGGATGGCTTGATCGGGTCTTGGTTCTGATCATGGATGCGCTGTACGCCTTCCCTTCGCTGCTGCTTGCAATCGTCGTGTCGATCGTGCTGACCGGTGGAGCGAGTGGCGCGGTGGCCGGCATTCTCGCCGCAGCCATCTCGATCACGGTGGTTTTCATTCCCCAGTACTTTCGGGTGATCCGCAGCGCCACGCTCGCAGTCAAGGTCGAGCCGTACGTCGACTCCGCACGAGTCGTCGGTGTTCGCACACCCCGCATCCTCGGCAAGCACATCTTCTCCAACGTCGCCCAGAACCTGCCGATCATCGGCACGCTCAACGCGTCCGAGGCAATCTTGACCCTCGCCGGTCTCGGCTTCCTGGGCTTTGGCATCGAACCGTCGGCCGCTGCTGAATGGGGTTTTGACCTCAACAAGGCGTTGCCTGATGCCTCGAATGGCATCTGGTGGACCAGTGTGTTCCCCGGAACTGCGATTGTGCTCATCGTGTTGGGCGTGACGCTCGTGGGCGAGAGCCTCAACGACATCCTCAACCCACTCCTTCGCACCCGCGGGGGTGACATGACGTCCGCCGACGAAGAAGAGATTGCCTCGGAGTTCGAAGAGGTGACTGGTGACGCCGAAGCAAACGTCGTCCCTCGCTCCGCTCACGGTCGGCCGCAAGCGGCCTCCCTGGGAACCGGCGTCGAGACCCACAGTTCCGACAAGCGCGTCGCTGCGCTGTCGTTGACCGATCTTGCCGTCACGTTCCGCACAGACGCAGGACAGATCCATGCCGTCAACGGCATCAGCTTCGACGTCGCGCCCGGAGAAGTGGTGGCTGTCGTCGGCGAGTCCGGATCTGGAAAGTCGGTGAGCTCACGGGCAGTCCTCGGTCTGCTGCCGGCGACTGCGGCCACCACCGGCTCGGCACTGCTCGGCGACCGCGAGCTGATCGGAATGTCCAACAACGAGATCCGTCCGATCCGTGGCGATCAGGTGTCGATGGTCTTCCAGGAGCCCTCGACTGCGCTCAATCCGGTCTACACCGTTGGCTGGCAGATCATCGAGGGGATCCAAGCGCACCGCGACATCTCCAAGAAAGACGCCCGCAAGCGCGCCGTCGAGCTGCTCGAGATGGTCGGGATGCCTGATCCCACTCGCCGCGTCGACTACTACCCGCACCAGCTGTCTGGAGGTCAGAAGCAGCGTGTCGTCATCGCCATGGCCATCGCCTGTGATCCCGACGTCATCATCGCCGATGAGCCCACCACGGCACTCGATGTCACCGTGCAGGCCGCGATCCTCGAGCTTCTGCTGTCTCTACGCGACCGGCTCGGCACTGCCATCGTGCTGATCACCCACAACATGGGCGTCGTGGCAGACATGGCGGATCGAGTCGTGGTCATGTATCGCGGCCTGATCGTCGAGCAGGCACCGGCTCGCCAGCTGTTCGCCACGCCTCGACATCCTTACACCCGTGCACTGCTCGATGCTGTGCCACACCTTGGTCGCGCGAACGGGCCGGGACTGGTCGGCGACCACGAGCTCGTGCTCCAGGTCGAAGACCTCGTCGTCGAGTTCCCCGGCGGCCTCGGCCAGCCGACGTTCCGGGCCGTCGACCAAGTGTCGCTCGACATCCGCAAGGGTGAAGTCCTCGGTCTCGTAGGCGAGTCCGGCTCGGGAAAATCGACGGTCGGACGGGCGACCGTGGGTCTGCAGCAACCGACCAGCGGGTCGATCCACGTTTCGGGAAATCGAATCTCCGGACTGACAGATCGTCAGCTTCGGCCATTCCGCTCGAGGTTTGGCTTCGTGTTCCAGGATCCAGCGTCTTCGCTCAATCCTCGGATGTCGATCAGTCAGTGCATTGCCGAACCGTTGCACGTGCAGACCGACCTGACGGACAGGGAGATCGACGTCAAAGTTCGATCACTGCTTGACAGTGTCGAGCTCGGCGAATCGTATGTCGGGCGCTACCCGCACGAGCTGTCCGGAGGTCAGCGTCAGCGGGTCAGCTTGGCACGGGCACTCGCGCTCGACCCAGACTTGTTGATCGCCGACGAGCCGACGTCCGCACTGGATGTGTCCGTTCAAGCCCGAGTGCTTGAGCTGTTCACCGAGCTGCAGCATCGACTGCAGTTCGCGTGCCTGTTCATCAGTCACGACCTCGCCGTCGTGGACACGCTCGCCAATCGCGTCGCAGTGATGCAGAACGGCAAACTGGTCGAGATTGGGCCGCGCGAGCAGGTTTTGGGCAGCCCACAGGAGGACTACACGAAGCGACTCATCGCTGCGGTGCCCGTACCTGATCCCGATGAGCAGCGTCGCCGCCGCGAAGAGCGAGGCCATCTCCTCACGGACGTCAGCTGAGGGTCACTCGAGTACGAATGTCACCTCGATCGCAACCTGGTATGACGTGATCTTGCCGTCGCGCACTTCGACCTTCTGATCCTTGACCCATGCGCCGGTGACGTTACGAAGTGTGTCGTTGGCACGGGCGATTCCCACGGCCACCGCGTCGTCGAAGCTCTTGTCCGAACGTGCGCTGAGATTGGTGATGCGTGCAACTGAGCCCATGAGTACTCCTTGATTGACGTTGTCCTTTCACAGTTGCATCACGGGCCAACATCGGCAATGGCTGGCGTGCGGCATCTGCCGAGCAGACCGAAAGGGTTCGGGACTGGGAGCGCCGGGATACGGTCGTGGTATGAATCCGGTGGAGTCCGTCCGAAGCCGCGTTGGAGCAACGATCTTCAACCGCGTCGCCGGTGATGAGGGTCCGCAGCGTCGCGATCGTATCCACCTCACGGAGGGTCCCCGACGGTATGCGTCCGACTCCGCGATCTACCGCGTACACAGCGATGCGTCAATGTTTGTCGGTGGCTTGCGCGCCCTGCTGCTGCAGTCGTTGCACCCGTTGGCGATGGCAGCGGTGGCGGCGCACTCTGGATATCGCGGCGACCCGTGGGGGCGCCTGCAGCGCACCAGCACGTTCCTCGCCGAGACGACCTTCAGCACGATCGAGGATGCAGATCGTGCAGTCGCTGTGGTGCGAGCGGTGCATGAGCGTGTACGCGGCACCGCCGCAGACGGTCGGCCGTACGCGGCGTCCGATCCACACCTGATCCGCTGGGTGCACATCGCCGAGGTCGACAGCTTCCTGCGGGCCCATGATCGGTACGGAGCAGACCCGCTCGATCGCGTGGGTCGCGACGCGTATGTGGCCGAGACTGCGCACGTTGCCCGTGCCCTCGGCGCAGTCGACGTCCCTGAGACGGTGGCCGAGCTTGATGAGCTCATGGAGTCGTACCGGCCCGAGCTCAAGGGCACGGCCGAAGCACGAGCTGCTGCGCGATTCATCTTGGTGCACCCACCGGTCTCGCTTGCACTTCGAGCGCCTTACACGTTGATGTCGGCGGCGGCGATCGGGCTGATGCCGCGCTGGAGTCGTTGGCCATTGAGGCTTCCGTACCTCCCCGTCACCGAGGCAACTGCCGTACGCGCGAGCGGTGAGCTCGTCACAGCCGGCATACGTTGGGCGATTCACCCCTGAGTGTTGCGCTCTGACATCTGGGTACACACTGAGGTGAACTCAACCAAGGAGTGGTCAGCGTGAAGAAGCTTTCGGTCCTCGTCATCGGTGCAGCCGGGTACGTCCTTGGCTCACGTGCCGGTCGTGAGCGCTACGAACAGATCAAGCGCCAAGCGACGAAGGCGTGGAACAAGCCTGTTGTTCAAAGTGCCGCCGACAACGTCGAACAGGCAGTCAAGAGCACCGCATCAGACGTCGGTTCGAAGATTTCCGACGCCGCCAGTGATGCTGGCTCGAAGGTTGTGAACAAGGTGAAGGGCGACAAAGACAGCGCCGATCCGGCTTCCGAGAACCTCCACCCGAAGACCACGCCGACCAATGGTTCTGGTGGCGCGTCCTTCTAGTTGATCTCCCGCGTGAACCAGTCAGCTTGATCTGCGGCGATCACCGCCGGATCGTCACCGTGGAACGGTTCGAAATGGTCGATGTCATACCGGTGCAGCTCAGCGTGTGGCGCTCGTTCAGCAAGCTTCTTGATCGCGTTGGCCGAGACAGTGATGTCCTTCTCGCCGAGTCCGACCCACACCGGCATGGTCAGGCGTTTCGACTTGGCCACCGGTCGGTGAAACGCCACCGTTGCGAAAGCACCAGGCGACACCTCATTTCGCCACGGTGAGCCCTCCTCGGTCGCGGCAGCAAATCCATCGGCCTCACCCGCAAACGACATCGCCGCCAGCTCGCCTGGCTCGCCAGTCACCTTGATGAGGTTGTGCGAACCGAGGCGATCCCTGATGGCCCGGGCCATGACTCGAGTCGCCGCCCAAGGCGTGCGTCGCATGGTTCCAAGAACGCGCGCCCTGCCGTCAAGGAACGGGCACAAGGCGATCACCCCTGCGATGCGCGCGTCGCTCGCGGCAACGCTCACCGATGTGCCGCCGCTGAACGAATAGCCCCAGAGGACGATCCGCTCCGGATCCACACCTTCGAGGCTCCGTGCGTACGCAATCGCAGCGCGGTAGTCCTCGGCTTGCTCCTTCACTCGTACGCGCTGCCGCGGCTCACCCTTCGAGTCGCCCAGGTAACGGTGATCGAACACGAGAACTGCAGCGCCGGCCGCGGCCAACGCCGACGCGTACAGCTCGAGCCCGTCGTACCGGGTGAGGGAGAAGCCGTGCGCCATGACAACACACGGTGAGCCCGTCGCAGCACCAGCTGGGCGGTAGAGCCAAGCGGCGCATTCATCGTTGCCGGACGGGAATGTCACCTCGTGCCGCGTCATGCGCCGTTCGCGATCCACTCGCCGAGACTCGGCGCCTCGGTACCGATTGTGGTGTCGTCACCGTGGCCTGTATGCACCACGGTGTGGTCCGGCAGCGTCAGAAGGCGTGTACGTATCGACTCGATGATCGTGTCGAAGTCAGAGAATGAGCGTCCGGTTGCTCCAGGCCCTCCAGCGAACAGGGTGTCTCCCGTGAACACAGCACCGAGGTCCTCCGCATAGAGGCAGGTGCTTCCGGGCGAGTGGCCAGGGGTCGAGATGGCGCGAAGAGTCGAGCCGGCAACTTCAAACGTTGCTCCCGTATGGAGCTTCTGGTCAGGCGCGGTGTCGTGCTCAGCGTCCCAGAGCATGCGGTCGGCTGGCGGGAACCAGACTTCGGCACCGGTCGCACTGGCGAGGTCGACAGCGGCGTTGATGTGGTCGTTGTGGCCGTGGGTGAGGACGATCGCCAGAACGGTACGCCCGTCGATCGCGTCCAGGATCGCATCACCGTCGTGCGCTGCGTCTATGACGATGACCTCGGAGTCGTCGCCGATCAGCCAGACGTTGTTGTCGACGTCCCAGCTGCCACCATCGAGCTCGAACTGCCCCGAGGTGACGACCCTCTCGATACGCGCGCCCATCAGAGTTCCACGACAGATCGTAGGACGGCGCCATCATGCATCTTGGTGAACGCCGCCTCGACGTCGTCGATACCGATGGTCTCGGTGACGAACGCATCTAGGTCGAGTCGGCCTTGAAGGTAGAGATCGACGAGCATCGGGAAGTCCCTGCTGGGCAGGCAGTCGCCGTACCAAGACGACTTCAATGCGCCGCCGCGGCCGAACACATCGATCAGTGGGATCTCCAACCTCATCTCCGGAGTCGGCACACCGACCAACACCACGGTGCCAGCAAGATCGCGACCATAGAACGCCTGCTTCCAGGTCTCGGGGCGACCGACTGCGTCGATCACGACGTCGGCGCCATTGCCATCGGTCAGTGCCTGGATCGCCTCGACCACATCGCCGGCGCCGGCATTGATCGTATGAGTGGCGCCGATACCGGTCGCCCACTCCAGCTTGCGATCGTCCAGGTCGATCGCGATGATCTTGGCCGCATTGGCAAGTCGTGCACCAGCAATCGCGGCGGAGCCGACGCCGCCACATCCGATCACGGCCACCGAGTCGCCGCGTTGCACATTGCCGGTGTTGATCGCCGCTCCAAGCCCGGCCATGACCCCGCATCCCAGCAGGCCGACGGCGGCGGGTGAGGCAGCTGGGTCGACCTTGGTGCACTGTCCGGCAGCCACCAGGGTCTTGTCGGCAAATGCGCCGATGCCGAGGGCCGGCGACAGCTCGGTGCCGTCCTCGAGCGTCATCTTCTGCTTCGCATTGTGGGTGTTGAAGCAGTACCACGGTCGGCCCCGCAGGCACGCGCGGCATTGGCCGCACACCGCCCGCCAGTTGAGGACCACGAAGTCACCCGGTGCGACGTCGGTGACACCTTCGCCCACGGACTCGACGACGCCGGAGGCCTCATGTCCCAGCAGGAACGGGAACTCGTCGTTGATGCCACCCTCGCGGTAGTGCAGGTCGGTGTGGCACACCCCGCACGCCGAGATGTCGACGACCGCCTCGCCCGGACCCGGGTCCGGGATCACGATGTTCTCGACGGTGACAGGTGCTCCCTTGGTGCGAGCGATGACTCCACGGACGGTCTGCGACATGCGGGCTCCCTCGATGATCAGGCTTTCAGCGACGGTATCGCCTGCCGCGTCCATCGGCTGAGCAAGCTCGCCATCCCGGGAGTCCAGGCGCGAGCCTTAGGGCTCACCTGCCTCGGGGATAGTCACCATTGACCGTGCAAAGCGCGAGGCGTCTTGGAGAGGACTGGCCCGTATAGTGGTCAAGATGAGTGGTGATTGCCAGGCGCAGGATTGGTCATCGCCCGGTGGGGTCCGGCTATCGGAATGACCTCTTCGTTGCGTAAGGCCTATGCGGCGGTGCGAAAGGCATACCGTGCGAGCGGCGCGGACCGGCCCTTCGGCGATCCGCTTCCCGCGCATGGGGTGGCGATGGAGGGCTACTTTTGGCGGTTCACCGATCCTGCGACTGGACGCGTCGTCATCGCTCTCAACGGAGTGAATCGAGCGAACGACGGGACATGGTCAACTCTCGGTCTTGCGGCGCATCCCCATGGCTTCCTGCGCACCACGGCTCACCCGGTGGGCTATGCCTCCGCGGATGGGCTGGGGGCGTTTGCCGGAGATGCCTTCCACGGCACAGCGGATCGTTTGCTGGTTCATCTCGCACCAGATGCCCGGCTCGAGGTCGAGATCACGAATCCGGTGCCTTGGCCACGCAGGAGCTTCGGCGGATCGAGCGTCTTCCAGGCAGTTCCCGCACTGAACCAGTACTGGCACCCCTGGCTCCTGGGAGGTTCGGCGCACGGAGTTGCCGTTGTCGGGAAGGAGACCTGGGAGCTCGATGGCTGGTCGGTCTATGCGGAGAAGAACTGGGGCAAGGGCGGCTTCCCTGACTCGTGGTGGTGGGGACAGGCCCAGGGTTTCGCGG
>MTKY01054539.1_pt1 | contig 11573 bp, 8 predicted proteins | sample 1042731 | NCBI WGS metagenome assembly MTKY01 (sample SAMN06212206, study PRJNA360538) | anaerobic digester metagenome | biome: Wastewater treatment plant; material: sludge; isolation source: anaerobic digester fed with sludge from wastewater treatment plant | place: Denmark: WWTP Soeholt ... | reverse complement strand
ACCCACTCTAATTGAACATGAGCCCAATATTATCCATGATCAGTATGTCACAGTGAGTATCTATGCCTCCCAAGATAATGGCCTTACATGGAGCCTGCCGATAAATCATGTTTCTGGCGATGTTGGGCCAAACATCAGTCCTGGTAATGGCAAGCACATTGTTTGGGATGTGCTGGCGGAACATCCGAATATCATCTACGAGAATGTCAAATTCAAAGTTGTAGCTGATGATGGAGTAATTGATCTTACTGCTGGACTAATTGCATATTATCCTTTCAATGGTAACGCAAACGATATGAGTGGAAATGGCAACAACGGGTCAGTAGCTGGTGCCACACTATCAGAGGATCGATTTGGTAATCCTGACAGCGCATACTATTTCGATGGTAATGATTACATTAATATTGGTCAATTGCCTCAACTACAAGGTGCACAAGGCATAACTGTTTCATGCTGGGTAAGAAGAACTTCTTCTAATCGATACGATGGGTTTGTGGGTAAGTGGTATACAACGCCTGCTTCCACAAATAATGTATTTTTATTGTACAATGGAGAAAATGATGCAAGCTATTGTAACGCTAGTGGGTTTCTGAATAAAGGTGCTTTTGCGGTATCATACAGAAACACTAGCGATGGTGCTACAGGAGTTGCGGGGACAAGTATAATTCAACCTAACACTTGGACACATGTAGTCGGTGTATGGAGTAGCGCCGATGGTCGATCTGCAATTTACAAGAACGGCTTGTTAGATAATGAGAGGATAGAAACTCAATCAATCAACCAACCGTTGTTCTATAATACATCATATCCTGCGATGATAGGCAACTGGGGTTATCTGTGGGGATCAAATTACTATATGATCGGTTATATTGACGATGTCCGTATTTACAATAGAGCCCTCACTGAAGCTGAGATCAACCAACTATACAATAATTAGGATTATCCAATGAACTTGAAGATAATTCAGAATACCATTATTTCCATCAAACCAAGGTCGATCTTCTTCATCCTCATGTTATTATTCTCTCTGAGTAAGCTGTTCAGTGCTCCACAAGTAAATAACCTGTTTGCTTCTCAGAGAAATGACTCTTCTAAGAAAGTTGATGTCTATTTCGACCTTTCTCATAACCTGCCAGTTACAGTCAGCATTTATGCATCCCAAGATAATGGCATTACCTGGAACATGCCGATAAATCTGGTTTCAGGCGATGCTGGACCAAACATCAGTCCTGGAAATGGCAAGCACATTGTTTGGGATGTGCTGGCAGAGCATCCAAATGTCATCTACGATAATGTGAAATTCAAGGTTGTGGCAGATGATGGACAGATACCAGAAGGCTTCGTTTTCGTACATAGTGGTGAGTTTACTATGGGAGATACTCATGGTGGCGGAGAGGCGGATGAAGTTCCTACACACATAGTTACATTATCTGCTTTTTATATAAGTGCTTGTGAAGTAACCCAAGCAGAATGGTTGTCAATAATGGGAAGTAATCCCTCACAGTATGTTGGTGACATTTTAAGACCAGTTGAGAAAGTCAGTTGGTATGATTGTATAGTCTATTGTAATAAGAGAAGCATAGCAGAAGGTAAAACGCCGGCATACTCCATCAATAGCTCTACAAACCCTGATGACTGGGGTACTATACCAACTACTAACAACTCTACCTGGAATTCAGCTATATGTAATTGGTTTGCAGATGGTTACAGATTGCCTACTGAAGCAGAATGGGAATATGCTGCAAGAGGCGCTTCAATGGTTCCAGATTATTTATATTCAGGTAGTGATGATGTAAACTCAGTTGCTTGGTATATAAGCAATTCTGGTGGAACACCTCATCCTGTCGGTTTAAAACAAGCCAACAGTTTAGGTATATTTGATATGTCAGGTAATGTGTACGAATGGTGCTGGGACCGGTATGGGTATTATAACTCGTCTTCTCAGATTAACCCTTTAGGGCCTAATGCTGGAAATTATCGAGTTGCGAGGGGGCATAGCTTTGTCGATGTTCCCTTTCATTTACGAATTCCTGATCGTAATCAAAACATGTATCCAAGTGTTCGGGAACATAATCTGGGACTCAGGTTGGTTTTAAGCAATTGAGTTTATGAGCCTCATTTTGAGCTGCTTGTTTTTGATCCTGAACGCCAGTCTTTGATGTATTCTCTTTTATCCTTACTGGAGGACAGAGTAGGGGAGATCTATATCTACAGATGATTGTAACGCAGAAAAAACTGGAGCGGGAAACGGGACTCGAACCCGCGACATCAACCTTGGCAAGGTTGCGCTCTACCAACTGAGCTATTCCCGCTTGGTACCAGAGGCCGGATTTGAACCGGCACGAGCCGAAGCCCAAGGGATTTTAAGTCCCTAGTGTCTACCAATTCCACCACTCCGGCCGGAGTAAAAAATGGAGGCGACACCCGGATTTGAACCGGGGATAGAGATTTTGCAGACCTCTGCCTTACCACTTGGCTATGTCGCCTATAAACTGGAGCGGGAAACGGGACTCGAACCCGCGACATCAACCTTGGCAAGGTTGCGCTCTACCAACTGAGCTATTCCCGCTTACTTGCGTAAGTAACCATAAAATCACTCAGCACTAATTTGTCAAGAAAAGTCTGAGTCCCTGAACACCTCCGCGCTGAATCTGAACAACTGCGCTCCCTTGTCCTGCCAGGCCTTGTCCGGCAAACCAGCCTTGCGGCAAATCTGCCTGAGGAATGTCGGCCTGTCCCAATGCCATTCAACCGGCACCTGGGGTAGCAGCAGGCCGGAGCCGTGAGGATGCTGCAGGAACAAGCCATCGCGGCCGATCCGGATGTCTTCCGGATCGGTTAGGGCTTCCATTTCACTCAGCACGGAGATTTCTATCTCCAGATCATCCAGTTCGTCAGCCCTGAGCGGCAGAAAGCGCCCATCGTGGAAAGCGGCCGCCTCAGCCATTTCCACGACGCTCGCCGCCAGGCTCTTGAAGCCACGGATATAACCGATGCAGCCACGCAGTTCGCCATCTGTGTGCAAGGAGACAAATAGCCCCCTGCGTTGCTGTAAGTCCGGATCCTGGGGAATCTGAACCTGGCGCCTGGCAAAACGCGCTTCAATGGTTTCGCGGGCAAGCTTGAGCAGCTTTTTCTTGCTTTCTGTGTCCATCTCATTCTCCTTTCTGCTGATAAAGTACGGCGCTCAGGTAGCCCACCACCTGCTGGTTGTCTCTGGTCACCTTGCCGGAGTGGGTGTATTCGATGATCCTGGCATTGATGCCGGGCAAGTCCTTGCACAGGTGCAACAAGGTGAGCAAGCCGCCAATGCCGCAGGCTTCGCAGCGCCTGCCGAGCACGCCTTGCCACAAGGCATCCGGATCGAAGCCCAGAATGTATTTCAGGATAAGGGCATCCATCTTCTCCGCGCGGTCCGCGTTGTAATAGTGGGAAAGGTCGGTTGATACCACATACGCGGTGTTTCCTGGCAGGGTTGCCACAATCTCCCGCAGTTTGGCAGCCAATTTGGAAGCCGCTTCGGGATAGGGGCGCGCGATCATCACGGGGCAGATTCTGGCCTCCGGCAGGAAGTGCCTGATGAGGGGAAGCTGAACCTCCAGAGAGTGCTCCTGCTCATGCAGCCTGGTTTGAGATTGGTGCGATGAGTGTTGGGCGAGCAACTCCGCGCATTCCGCATCCTGCGTCACCGTTCCCAGGGGAGTTTCGTATTCCGTAAAAGGCGAAACCGACCAGTCGAAATTGATGCCCTGATGACTGGGATGCAGCACGATCAACCTGTCGATGTTTTGGCCGCTCAGATAGTGATAGCCCAAAGCGGCGCACTGGCCGGAATACATGTAACCCGCGTGAGGCACGATCAAGCCGCGCACCTGCTCTGAAGCACCCGCCTGGGCTTTGCCCCGGGTCCAGGCCTCAAAGTCGGCGGCGAGCTGCCCCGCATAGCGGGAATAGAAACTGCCGGCATAGACTGCTTTGCGTATCATTCATTCCTCCTATTATAAGTTTTCGTTTTCCGGCGGATCGGGAAGCACCAGCTTTTCCAGGCTGACCTGTTTGCCGGAACTGGCATCGATAAAGCGGTATTGGGCGCTCAGGGTTACACCGGAGCTTAGCCCAATTATTAAGAACAGTAAAAACGTCTTTAATCCCATAATTTATTCCTCTATCCGATAATCTAAGCGGGATTGCAGCCTCCAGCCATCCAAAAGCTCCCTGAACCGTTCCCATTCGCTGAGGGGCAGGCTGCACCTGATGGTCACCCGGTCTGCCCACTCCGAGCTATGCACAATGCCTCCGGCGTCTTTCACGCGGGCGCCGACAATCTCCGCGATAGCGTAGTCGGCCTTGATTTCCAGGCTGACCTGGGGAACCGCCTCCACCCTGGCTGCCAGGCTCAGAGCCTCTTCCACCGTCCCGCCATAGGCATCGATCAGGCCTTTGACGCCCAACTTTATTCCCCCAAAATAGCGGGTGACGATGGCCAGGCAATTTGTCATCCCGGCCCGCAGGAGCGAGTTCAGGATCGGCTTTCCAGCGGTTCCGTGCGGTTCACCCGCGTCTGAATAATACTGGGTTTCCTGGGCGAATCCGCAAATGTAGGCATAGCAATTGTGGGTGGCGTTGGCATATTCCCGGTTGTGCGCGCTGATGATCTCCCGCGCCTGTTCCGCGTCTGAAATGGGGAAGAGGAAGCAGATGAATTCCGAACGCTGGATTTTCTGCCTGAACTGGGAGGGGGAACTTATTGTGAAAAGCGGCATCTACTTTACCCTGGGCAGGTCTTTCCAACGGGTGGTATAGGCGGGTGAGAGCCTGGCGCGCTTCATTTCCCATTCCTTTTTCACGCCGGAGCTGGCAAAGAAGACGGTGTCCCTGCCGTTGCGCTTATTTAGCTTATCGATGGCCTCGGTGAGCGCTTTGCGCCTGTCATCCAGATAGTTCGTCTCTATCAGACTGAGCGGCACGTCTTCTTCCGGGATGATGTCGGAGAACATCACGCCAGCCTTTTTATACTCAAATCCCGGCAGATACAGGTCGCGCAGGAGTTCCAGCGCGGTTCTGATCAGATCCGGAGTGAAGGCGGTGGGAGGGGTCAGGGTAGTCTGCGCGGAATTGTTGTATTGCGGCCCCTCTTTGAAGCGGTTGGTGTTCAGGAAAACCAGCATGTGCCCCGCGACGCATTTTTGCGCGCGTATTTTCTCCGCCGCACGCGTCACATAGGTGGATACAGCCTCTTCCAGTTCGCTCAGCTTTGTAACCTGCTTGCCAAAGGACTTGGAGCAGATAACGCTTTTTTTGGCGGCGGGCGCTTCATCCATTTCGATGCAGGAAAAACCCTGCAATTCCAGCACGGTCTTGTGTCCAACGCTGGTCAGATAATGATCTATGAACTTCTCCGGGGCGTTGCGCAACTGCCAGGCGTTTTCGATGCCGTTTTGCCTCAGAAACTTGTCATACTGGCGCCCAATGCCCCAGATTTTGGCCACGGGGGTCTGCTTCAAAGCCTTTTCGATCCTGTCGTCATCGAGCAAAACGAGACAGCCATGATAACCGGGATACCTTTTGGCATAGTGATTGGCGATCTTGGCCAGGGTCTTGGTGCGAGAGATGCCGACCGAAACCGGGATCCCGGTCCACTTGCGCACGGTCTGCCTGATCTGGCTTCCATACTGCTGCAGATCGCGGTTGCGGAATCCGTTCAAGCCCAAAAAAGCCTCATCGATGGAGTAGATTTCCAGTTCCGGAGAAAAGTCTTCCAGCACCCGCATCACGCGGGATGACATGTCGGCATAGAGGGCGTAGTTGGAGGACAGCAGGGTTCCGCCATGTTTGCGGATCAATGCCTCATGTTTGAAGCCCGGCGCGCCCATGGGGATATTGAGGGCTTTGACCTCGTTGGAGCGGGAGACCAGGCAGCCGTCGTTGTTTGAGAGCACCGCCACCGGCTTGCCTTCCAGGGAGGGGTCGAAAACGCGCTCACAGGATACGTAGAAATTGTTGCAATCCACCAAGGCAACAATGTTCTGGTCGCTGAATCCTATCTTGAGCATCATATCTCTCCCAATGCAAGAATATCCGTCTGGCCTATGGTGTCAACTGGATTTCTGCGCTCGCTCCGTTTTCCATATACAGGCATAGGAAGTTCGTTAAAAATGTCCACGAATTATTGTTCGTGGAAAGGTGGAAAGGTGAAATGGTGGAATGGAGCCCCCGGAACAAGTCCACCAGACTATACACTGTGTCATCCCGGGCAAGCGCATGCTTGACCCGGGATCCAGTCTTTTAGAAACAACCACCCAGCCTTGAAACAAATAACAACAGACCCAAAACCGTGTCATCACGGCCTGCGAGCCGTGATCCAGTCTTTTGAATAATCCACAAATTACACAAATTAACACGTATTTAATTAACGGAATAAGGGCAAGTGCCAGCACAAACAACAAACAAGTCCACAAACTGCATCCCATAACTCTAATCCGCGGCAATCTGCGCCTTTTATCCGCGCTGATCTGCGTGAAACGTGTGACCCGGGATCCAGTGCTTTGGGGTGGCAAAGTCCGTTTGCCACAGAGACCGGAGGTCTCTTCAAAGCAGGCAACTCCGTTGCCTCTGCCGAACAGACTTCGGCAGCCCTCAAGCTACACAAATTAACACGAATTATTGTTCGTGGAAAGGTGGAAAGGTGAAATGGTGGAAAGGAGCCCCGAAACAAGTCCACCAGGCTATTTACCGTGTCATCCCGGGCAAGCGCATGCTTGACCCGGGATCCAGTCTTTTAGAAACAACCACCCAGCCTTGAAACAAATAACAACAGACACAAAACCGTGTCATCACGGCCTGCGAGCCGTGATCCAGTCTTTTGAATAATCCACAAATTACACAAATTAACACATATTAAATGAACGGAATAAGGGCAAGTGCCAGCCTAAAAAACAGGTGTCAAATACTTGACAATCACGATAAATGATAAATACAATCCTCATAATCCTTCATGCCGCCCTCCCTTGCTGCGGCTGGATTCTGTGCCATCATCCTTAGGTCATCCTTATAAATTATAAGGATGACCTAAGGAAGACCAGGGTCTGAGCGCCGGATGCAAATGAGAGCTACCCGCGCGCGAGAAAGGGGAAGTGGCCGACCCATAGCCGCATAATTACGGGCAAGTATATTTATATACTTGCCCTGGGAACTCTCATCCCGCCTTGCATGAAGGGGTCGTAGCACCTATATATATGGGGGGAGAATTATAGAATTGGTGGAAAGGTGGAATGTTTGTTTGGTGGAAAGGTAGAAAGGTGTCCGCTTTGTTTTAATCTCACGCGGATGTTCAAAAAGACTGGATCCCGGCTCAAACCACCCCACCGGATCGTTACCGATCCGGCGGGGACCCCGGTAGGCCGGGATGACACGGCTTTGGGTCAGGGTGTGCTTTGTCTCAGGGTCGGATACTCGATTTATATTGGATGCTTGTCCTTGTATTCTGTTTTTAATTCGTGAAAATTCGTGTAATTTGTGGATGTTCTTAAAAGACTGGATCACGGGTGAAGTCACCCCACCAAATTGCTACGCGCTTTGATAGGGCTTCGACAGCCCGTAATGACGCGGCTTTCGGTTGGAAAGAGGCCAGCAGGATAAGCAAAGACGGGACAGATTTTGGGATTGACAGTAATTCGGATGTCGGGATTATGTAATCTCACGTCTTGATTCGAAAGAAGGAAAACATGGGTGAAATCGGCCCTATCACAATGGACAAAAAGCGATATGCTGAAGTAGTCAGATACATTGGCGAACTGACCTCGCGGAGATTCTGTTATCTGAATCTTGCTGACGATATCGCCAACGCCATTTTGGTAAGACTTATCAAAAGCTCAAGTTCTGCCGATCCCACAGGGCTTTCCGCAGACTTCATCAAGTCCGTGTTCCCCAAAGCGGTTGAGGATGTGTTTAACCACTATCAGAAAGTATCCTTCCAATACTGCCTCACGAAAACCCAGGATCATCATCTGTCTGAAGAAACCTCGCAGGAAGCAATAAGGCGGCTTTTATCCTCAAAGCATACCGTCAATGACGTTTATGCGTGGTTAAGGCAGGTGACGCATAATCTGCTCTGCAAGCACTACGAGTTTCAAGCGAAAGAGAAGGACCTTTATAACCTGCTCTGTATGGAAGCCGGCCTGTTTCAGAATGTTACGGCATCCGGCAACAGGGTAGATATAGAGGGGTTGAGCCCCGGTAAAAAACAGGAGATACTTTCCAGTCAGGAATACCGTGATTATCAAACGGCGCTTTCGTTCGCAAGTTTGAAAGACTATGCGTCTTCACTGAACGTGAGTGAGAAAGTTGCCCAGAAGCGGAAAGAGAAAGCCATCCGTAATCTGAGGTCAAAGTTGCTGCTCGCAATGGGTTGGGAAGCGAGCCGGGAGATACTTAGCTACAACCAGTACAACGCAATTCAAAAGTTCATCCGTGAGCTTCTGAAAATGGGCCGCGGCGACAGGGATATCAAGCAGAATAACAAGTTACACCCCAAGCTGGCACAAGTTATGAACGGCATAGACAGGATAGATGATTGGGGGATTACGATGGCGGATAACCGCAGATTCAGGCTCCACATTTTTCATTTAACCCAGGAGAAACAACCGATTATCGCCACCTTCTTCATCGTTCTGAATGAGAGAAACCATGTCTCTGTGGAAAACTGCAAAATAAATGAAATCATCGGAGCGCGTCCCATTCCTGCTAATGTGCAGATACCCAAGGAGATGGGCAAGGCATTGTGGTCTTATGAAAAAATAATTTCCCTCCTAAACACATAAATCTTCAATTCCAGCATCTCAAATCTCCCAGTTTTGACACTTATATATTAGAACCCAGAATCATCTGGTTTAATAATGGAGTCAGGACAACATGAGAACTATTATAGCCTTTCTGTTTCTTTTGCCGCTTGCCCTTGGAGCTGCTACTCTGCACGTCTCTTTGGATGGGACGCAGCAATACTCAGTAATCCAAAGTGCGATCAATGATGCTGTAAGTGGAGATGTTGTTTTAGTACATCCAGGCAGATATCTGGAAAACCTCAACCTTTCCGACAAAAGCGGCATAATCCTGGCATCTTTAGAATATACCACCAGCGATACAACATACATATCCTCCACCATAATAGACGGCAGTAGCGACAATAACTCCACTATCTTATGCTACGAGAACACAGTTAATTGCACAATCAGAGGGTTTTCCATCACAGGAGGAAGCGGATATGCTTACTATGGGGATTCTAGCCCTTGGCAGATATTCGGTGGTGGGATATTTATAAATATGTCTAACTCTATTAGTCTGCTTAATCTTAAAATTCACGGCAATATAGCTTCAGGTGGAGGTGGCATAGCCGTTTACGTTCCGAATACTGTCCAAATGTCTAATGTCCAGATAGTTAACAATGTTGCCCGCTACATTGGTGGAGGACTACTAATTGGTAGTGATCCGAACCTTGGCGCTCCAAACATAATTTTTGATCAAATCAACCGTTGCAGTATATATAACAATTTTGCTCAATGGGGCATGGATATGCATTGGCACTACACGCATGGAGGCACATTACCAATTTACTTGAAGAAATTTACTGTATCCAATTGGGAAAAGTATTACGCAGATTATTATGACTCAGATTATCTTCCCAGCCCTTATACGGTTTTTGATATCCAGGAGTCATATCTGCAGCCGGTAAATGCTGACTTGTACGTCAGTCCAACAGGTAGTGATTACAATAGTGGATTGACTCCGGCAACAGCGCTGAAAACTCCATCGAGAGCTATGCAAAGAATTGCTTCCAATCCCAATAACCCCAGAACAGTACATCTCTTAGCGGGAGAACACCACAATATATTTGGTGGTGAGTATCTCCCGATTGCCATCAAGGACTATACGATTCTAAAGGGTGTATCCCAAAATCAAACCAGATTGTATGCTGAAAACCTAATCGAAGGCACGGGTGTTGTCACAATGGGTATTGAGCGCTACGGTATGGTTCTCAGGGACTTATCTATCACTACTTCCCACGCTTCGGCTGTCTTTTCCTGGGGAGTACATAACTGCCTGGTGGACAATGTCACAATTGAGAATTCCACTGTTGATAGGTGGTTATTTGTTACAGGACATATCACAAGCACGTACACCCTTAGCAATATAACGATGCGGAATAATACTGCTTTTTACTCTGAATACGGGTTTCGTATTCATGGCTCAGTCATTACTATAGATAATGTTCTAATGCAAAATAATCAGGTGCCGGGTTTACCAACCTATTGGTATCAACGAGGATGCGGAGGATTTGATATCTATCTAAAAGATACGCTGACTATTAAAAACAGCAAGTTTGTTAATAACACCCATTTTTCCGAGGATGGCTTTTCAAATTTCAGGGTCAGTACTCTTTCAAGCACATGGAACTCGACCGTCACATTTGATAATTGCTTGTTCGCATCAAATTCCGCACTGGGTGGTGTTAGGGACATCCGTTTTGTAAACATACATGTGCTGAATCTGATCAACTGCACATTTGCAAACAACACAAACAATTATACCGATTATCTTTATATTTCCTCAGAATCGTCCAGAATCGTCAACTGTCTATTCTCCAATAATAACTCGTATTACGAGATTCGATCAAATAACAATACAATCGTAGAAAACTGCTTATTCAGCAGAAGCAACAACATTTGGAGAACATACAACGGAGAACCTCTGATTTGGGGTCAGAATAACTTAATTGGAACAGACCCATTGTTTTCCGGAACTGACCAGACTCTACCTTCATATTATTATCTGTTTGCTGATGATGAGCATGGGTATTCTCCGGCAATTGATGCAGGGACATCGGATATTAGTATCCTGCCTCTTGGTTACACGATTCCCCCATACGATGCCTTTGGCAACAATCGTCTGCATGGCAACGGCATTGATATCGGCTGTTATGAATCTCAGGGATATACGGGTGTGGAAGATGATGAACTTACTGCCATAGATAGATTGCAGCTTTCCAACTATCCCAATCCCTTTACTGCTTTCACCAATCTTAAAGTAGTCCTGCCCTCCAATCAGTGCAATGACAAAGCAAGGGTAACAAGCGCAAGCATCGACATCTATAATATCAAGGGGCAAAAAGTAAAGAGTATCCCGCTTGATCCCGGCAAGGCAGGTGAACAGTTCAGCTATTGGGATGGCAGGGATGAAGCTGGCAGGCAGTGTTCCAGCGGTATCTACATTCTCAACCTGAAGGTCAATGGCATACGGGAATTGAGTAAAAAAGTTACCCTTATCAGATGATGTTCATGGTGGTTGTTTGAAGCCTTAAAAGACTGGATCCCGGGTCAGACGGTTCACGCAGATTGACGCAGATAAAAGGCGCGGATTGCCGCGGATTGGGGTTATTGGGGTTTGGATTTGAGCTTGTTTCTAAAAGACTGGATCACGGGTCAAGCCCGTGATGACAGGGTAGATAGTCTGGGGGTGGTTGTTTTTCGGCTGGACACTCGCCCTAATCCTGTTCTTTTAATTCGTGTTAATTTGTGTAA
>MTKY01063064.1_pt1 | contig 11577 bp, 8 predicted proteins | sample 1042731 | NCBI WGS metagenome assembly MTKY01 (sample SAMN06212206, study PRJNA360538) | anaerobic digester metagenome | biome: Wastewater treatment plant; material: sludge; isolation source: anaerobic digester fed with sludge from wastewater treatment plant | place: Denmark: WWTP Soeholt ... | reverse complement strand
GCCTGGAGCCATCCGTGTGCAACGCAATGGGTCCCTGTCCCCAGTTCCGTCAGCAGGTGCGCACCGGCCGGGGTCACATCCCGAATCTTGAGTTCCCCATGCATGCAGTTGGATGATGGCTGAGCCGCAGGGAACTCAAGATTCACGATATGACCCCTGAGGCCCTGCCGCCCAGTTCCGTCTGTGGCTTGCTTGTCCGCCCAAGGGAATCGCGACAGCGCCCTGCTTCGATGCAGACCACCGCTCTGTGGCAGGAGTGCAGGGCGCGCCGTCCGCCTCCGCCCTGAATGGCGGGGCTACGGCGGGACCTTCGGGTAGCAGTCCCCGAATCGCGCGCAGAGGGCCCTACTCGCGCTCTGTCTGCCCCGGCTCCCGGAGCCTGCGCTTCATCTGCTCGAGACGGAGCTCAATCTCCGCGTCGGCGGCGCCGCGCTCGAACTGCGCGATGCGGTCCTTGACGGTGCGCGCGGCCACCTCCGCCATCGCCGCTGCTCGTGCCTCCTGTTCCTCGACCGACTCGACCATCCTCTCGGAGTCGGTCGACTGGCTGTCGCCGACGGCCTGGAGCACGGTCTGAACGCGCAGGGCGGCCCTGGCTGCCTTCTGGCGCGAGACGAGAGACGTCATCCGCAGTTCGGCATCCTCGAGCAGCTCCGCAAGGCTGCGACTGGCCTGCTCGAGGCTCTTGACGGTCTGCTCATGCGCGGAGATGGCATCCGCCCAGTCCTCGAGCGCCACCTCGAAGCTCCGCTGCCGGCGCAGCGCGGACCGGGCCTCCTGTTCGTCCTCTCGGCGCACAGCGTCAAGCGCGCGCGCTCCCCATTTGCGCGCCTGCTCCTCGAAGGCATTCTGCCGCTGCTGAACCAGCAACAGCTCCGCGCGGGCGTTGACGAGTTCCTCGCGCAGTTCACCCCGAACCGCCATCGCACGCTCGACGTACTGCTCGAGCAGGCGGTCCGGGCTCTTGGCTCGCGCGAGCTTCGCGTCGAGATTCTCCCTCATCAGCGCCTTCAGGCGGTCGAGTGCTCCAGACATGGCGAGACCTCTGGGGGACGGAATGCGGACAGTGACTGTGTCCCTCTACGGTTCCGAGCGGACGGTGATGAATCCTGCAACCGGCGGCGACACCGACGGGCGGCCGCAGGCGGAATCGTCGAGTTGGTAGACAAAACCCGATACAGCCGCGACACAATACTACGGGCAGATGATTGGGCAGAGCGCACAATTGCCCGCAGTTTCGTATCAAACTGGTAGGACTGCATGCCGTGCTGCGCGAATGTGTACGCAGTGCCTATCGGAGAACGGAGGCGATGACGGTGGAGACCATTGAATTCCTGCGGCTCTGCTACTGGGTCATGGGTGGGGTCGGGACGCTGGTTGTGATTGCGCTGCTGGTGTTCGGGGCAGAACACGACTTCGGCCACGATGCGGATATCGACATCGGCCATGACATCGACCTGCATGCCGAGGGCGACCTGGGGCATGGGCACGACATGGGCGAGGGCGAAGGCGGGCCAAGCCCGGTGAGCATCCGGACGATGATGGCCTTCCTTGGCGGATGGGGCTGGGGTGGACTGATCGGCCTGGACGGCCTGTCCTGGGGCGTGATGAGCCTGCCGTTCGGCGCCCTGGTCGGATTTGCCATGGCGCTGGCGGTGTACTACTTCATGCGCTTCCTGCACCAGCAGGAGGCGACCAGCACCATCGGTATCGCGCACCTCATCGGGCAGGACGGCGTGGTGCTGACGGCGATCCCGGCCGGTGGCATGGGCGAGGTCAGGGTCAACGTGCGCGGCACTGCGGTGAAGTCGCTTGCACGCGTGAGCAACCCCGATGAGCACGTTGCGGCGGGCGCCACCGTTCGTGTTGTCGAGCAGATCGGCAGTACCCTGATAGTCAGGGCTGTATAGACGCCGTATGAGTGGGTCTGTAAGGAGGCAGTGAGATGTTCGGAGGCATAGGGATGATTGCGCTGTACGTCGGGCTTCTGATACTGCTGCTGTTCGCGTTCCTGGGGATCATAGCCAGGTACTACGTTCGCGTCCCCCCGAACCGGGTAGCGGTTGTGTTCGGGCGTCGGTCACGCGACGCGGAGGGTGCGCGGACAGGTTTCCGCCTCGTTCAGGGCGGAGGCTTCGTCAGATGGCCTGTCGTTGTGTCGGTCGAGTGGTTGTCGCTCGAGGTGATGCCGATCCCGGTCACGACGACCGCCTCGGTCACCATCGATGGCGTGCCGGTGCGTGTCGATGCGCTCGCAAACGTGAAGATAGGCTCCACCGAGAGCCTGCAGCGAGCTGCCGCGGAGCGCTTCCTGACCATGGATGAGCGTGAGGTCTACCAACTCATCCAGCAGACGATGGAGGGCCACCTGCGCGCAATCGTCGGCACGATGACGGTCGAGGACCTGATCCGCAACCGGGCCGCATTCTCATCGAACCTGGTCGAGCAGTCCGCCAGCGACCTCGAGACGATGGGGCTGCTCATCGACAACATGCCGATCCGCGAGATCACCGACGACCACGGCTATATCGAGGCGCTGGGCAAGCGGCGTATCGCCGAGGTCCGGCGTGACGCCCAGGTAGGTATCGCGCAGGCGCAGCGCGACGCCGACCTCGCTTCTTCCGAAGCGCGCAAGATCGGTGAGACGGCGAAGATACAGGCCGACGTCGGCATAGCCGATGCGGAGCGCGACAAGCGCATCAAGGTGGCGCAGTTTGACGCCCAGGCGGAGGCCGAGCGGGCCAAGGCCGACCAGGCCGGGCCGCTGTCATCCGCTCAGGCCCGCCAGCAGGTCAAGCAGGAAGAGGTCAAGATCGAGGAGTTGGAGCGGCAGGCGCAGATCGCCGTTCAGGAGCAGGAGGCCCTGCGCAGGGAGCAGGAACTGCTCGCGACGGTGATCAAGCCGGCCGAGGCCGAGCGGCAGCGTCTGATCATCGACGCCGAGGCAAAGCGCCAGGCGGCCATCGTCGACGCCGAGGGCAACAAGCAGGCGGCAGTGCTGAAGGCCGAGGGTGCGCGCGACGCGCGTATCAGGGCCGCGGAAGCCGACCAGTCCGAGCGCGAGCGCGGCGGTCTGGGTGACGGTGCTCATTCCCGTGCCGCCGGCGAGGGTGAAGCCGACGCCATCCGCGCCAAGGGTATGGCGGAAGCCGACGCCATCAAGGCGCGCCTGCTCGCGGAGGCCGAAGGCATGATGGAGAAGGCCGACGCGTGGCGCCAGTACGGCGATGCGGCTGTGCTCCAGATGCTGCTCGAGCAGTACCCGGATATCATCAGCGCCATGCGGTGGCCCATGGAGGCAATCGGGAACGGCCTGGCCGCAGTCGACAGCATCTCGATCGTCGACATCGGCGGCAACGGCCGGGGCGACGGCAAGACCACGCCGATCGCCGGCCTGGTCAACCAGATACCCGAGCAGTTCCTGGCTTTCAATGAGCAACTGAAGGCCATGTTCGGCCTGGACCTGGCCGCCCTGATGAACGAGAAGCTCGCCGGCGGCCGCGGTCAGGAGGCCCCGGCCCGTAAGGCAGCGGCCCCTGACACCACGCAGGCCGACCCGGGTGTATAGGGCATCCAGGGTATAGCTGAGGTGCAGACCGCCCGGTGGACAACCGCCGGGCGGTTTTCTGTGTCGAGGAGCTCGGCAGTCAGTCCGTGACCGTGAGCCGACGAATCTCGTCTATGGCCTGCCAGTAGGCATCCAGTTGCCTGCGGCCCTCCGCGGTGATGGCGTAGCTGGTGTTGGGCATCTTGCCCTTGAAGGTCTTGGTGATCTCGATGTAGCCGGCCTTCTCGAGCTGGTTCATGTGGGAGGAGAGATTGCCCTTGGTCAGCGCCAGTGCCCCGGCCAGGAAGGTGAAGTCCGCGCTCCGCACACCTGAAAGCAGCATCATGATGCGCAGACGGGTCGGCTGGTGGATGACGGGGTCAACTTCGGACATGCTTCTGGCCCCGCACACAGCGGTGTGTTTGCGGGCTGCGCGCAATTGCCCGGGTGTGCTGGAGCGCCAGGTGGCGGTGCGCCTGCGCCGCGGCGCAGGCGATCAGCCCGTAGACGGCCCCCGGCATGAGGATGTCCAGCCCCTGAAGCGGCGATCCGAGACTCAGCGGCAGCCCCAGCAGAACGAGCACGGCGTGGACCCCGTACAAACCGGGCCAGAGCATCTTGAGCGGGTGGAAGCGTCTGAAGAACCTCCCCGACGCGTGATAGAGCAGCGGAACCGCCCAGATGACCGACAGCGGCTGCATCAACACCGCGGGCACAACACCGAGCACGCTCAAGCCCGTCTGGACCAGGATGCAGAACACCAGCGAGAGCCAGACCCAGCTCGGTACGCCGTCGGGCACCCAGGACGCGCCCGGAAAGTCAACGACCGACGTGGGCTCCGTGCGGCGCGACGTGCGGTCGGCGACAGCGTTGACGAGGCGCTCACCGCCGGGGGTGCACAGCCACAGCATCGCGACCGCAGTCGCGGATAACAGCACGACTCCGGTGGCCGCGAGCAGCAGCAGCCCGTTCTGGTGAGTCCGGACAGTGAGATAGCCGAGGGCGAGAGCCGCGGCGCAACCGGCGACATACAGGCCGGTGAATACCCGCCCCGGCCGATGCGCCTGAGCCCGCCTGCCATCCCACGCAACGAACCCGTCGATGGCGGGTCCGCGCAAGTCCCGGTGGAGTTGTGTCACCGGCGTCCCTCCCGCGTCTCAGGCTCCTTGCACACGTTGCGGCTGCTGTGGAAGTGAGCCCGGACGGCGATGGTCTGCGATGCATACTACTTTGTGGAGGGCAATAGTCTGAATTGTCAGATAGTTTGTAGCACAAACTATAGCACGAGTCAAGACAATCGCGCCCGTAGAAGTGAGCCTGATGCCGCATCCCTGGACAAGAGGCGCACGCCGCCCCCGAGCGCCGGAACAGATGGCCGGCGCGCGAGACCGCTCGGCCGTCAACCGCGTTGGGCCTCCGAACGGCTTCACGGCAGCAGATGTGGCCGGCAGGCAGTACGCGCCCACGCGACCGGGCTCGCATGGTTTGCTCTGCAAACTTGTTTGGAACACAAACGTATCGAGTACTTGAGAATCACTTGAGCACGCCCCGAAGTCAGACGGGTAGAACACTCAGTGGAGGAGGTGCGCGCTGCGCGCCTTCAGAGGAGGTGATCGTGATGAGTGGAATGCCGCCAGTCAGGGACATGATCGTCGGGTTCGTCGATATACGGCACTACTCCGAGGGCACATCGGGTCATACCACCGGCGAGGTCTACGCGTTCCTGTCGGCATTCTATGAGCAGGTCCTGCCCATCGCGGAGCAGTATGGGGGCAGACTGGTGAAGACCATCGGCGACGCGGCGCTGATCGTATGGGAGCCCACCGACGCCACCAGGGCGCTCGAGGCTGCGGGCAGGATGCGTGAGGAGTTCGAGGTGCTGCGGGAGAGCTTTGAGGACGCGGCCGGCATGCGGCTGGCGGTCTCACTGGCGATGGGACCGGTCGTCGCGGGCGAGATGGGCCCGCCGTCGATCCGCAGATTCGACATTGTCGGTGATGCGGCCAACCAGGCCGCGCGGCAACTGCGCCGCGGTGAAGTCGTCATCTCGAAGGCGGTCGTGCAGGCGGCCGGCGGTGCGGACTCCGAGGACGTCGTGGTGGTCGGGGAGGAGCGCTGAGGCGGCAGAGTCGTGACGCGGAAGAGGGCGTTCCGCACGGGCCGGATGGGAGCCCTGCGTTACTCCGTGGCGCCTCCCCGCGCGGCCCTTCTGCGAAGCGCGCCGGCTGAGCCCTGTCCCGGATGTTCGGGAGGACGGAGACGCGGCACGCGGGCCGACCTTCCCGCAGGCGCGGGATGCGGCCCCTCCCCTACCGTCCTCCGCGTCTATGCGGCTACCGCGTGCACACCAGGGTCTTCACCTCGAAGGGTCTGAAGGTGAGGGGCACGGAGGCGTCTGTGAGCGCCACATCGACACCATTCTCCTCCAGCAGGTTTGCCTCGAGAACATGGGCAACAGGCACCCCGAATGTGGCCAGCGTCCGGGTTGCCATGCCGCCGGCCTCATAGAGCCGCACGACGAAGCCACGCCCATCCTCCGCCCACTTGACCGCCTCGACGATGACGTTGGCCGCATCGACGGTGAGCAGCGAGGCGAGGTCATGCGTCGCACCGCCCGCCGGGGCGACGATCGGGGCGATGTTGAGTTCGTATGCCGGGCGGACGACCCTCTCGACGCTGAAGGGTCCCTCATGCGGCAGGAGCGAGTAGGTGAAGAGGTGCGTCCCTGCATCGCCGCGGTCATCCGGGTGGCGGTTGGACTTGATCAGGCTCAGCGCCAGCCTGTTGCCAGACGCGCGGATGCCGTACTTGCAGTCATTGAGCAGTGCCACGCCGTAACCGTTATCTGAAAGATCGGTCCACTTCTGGTTGGGGACCTCGAACATGGCGCGGTCTTCGGGGCGGTTCGTATGCGTGGGGCGCGCGACATGGCCGTATTGTATCTCGTGGCGCGCCTCCGCGGCTGCCACATTGATGTCGAAGGCGGCCTTCAACAGCCGGTAGCCCTCGGCCCACTCGACGCGCGTCTCGAAGTCGATCTGCTTGCTTGCGCTGTGGAGCACCATGTCCTGGCTCAGGCGCGAACGCAGGCCGATCTGGTACTCGCTGCGGATGCGCAGCTGCAGCGGGCCGTTGGCGACGACCTTCCGTGAGAGCAGACGGTGGTCGGTCTCCATCTTGAGGTCCTGGTCGGCATCGATATCCCAGTTGTCATGTGCCAGCGGGACGTCCTCGCCGATAAGCAGGGCATTGATCGCCCCGCCGGGGATGCAGACATCGCGCCCGGCCTGCTTATCGAAAACTGACACGATGCGGCCCTCGCCATCGAAGCACACCCTCAGCAGCGGGGTGTCGATCTGCTCATCGTTAACGGTGAACGGGCTCTGTGCCTGGTCTGGACCATCGGTGAGCGGCAGCACACGGGCGCCGAGAGCGGGCACGGTGGGGCCGCTGACGGCCAGGCGGCGCTGCCCGTCGATGCTCTCTATCCACTGACAGACTGCGCCGGGGATGCTCCTGCCGACCGGCAGGCCCTTGAGCACAATCTCCCCGTCGCGATCCCAGCTCAGTGTGTTGGCGAGCAGGATGCGCTCTCCACCGTCGGTCGCGCCCAGGGCTTCCAGGGCGGCGGCGCCGAGAGCTCGCGCGCGCTCCACAACACCCTCCATGCACTCGACGGCCTCATCATTGACCACCGATATCGATGAGCCGGGGAGGATATCGTGGAACTGATTGGTGAGGAACTCCTTCCAGAGCAAGAGCAGTTCGTCGGCCGGATACGGCGCCCCGCGCAAGGCCGCGAGTGTGCAGAGGCACTCGGCATCGCGGAGCGTCAACTCGCAGCGGCGGTTGAGCTGCTTGACGCGGGCGATCGATGTCAGCGTGCCGCGGTGCAACTCCAGGTACAACTCGCCCGTGTACTCGGGCAGGCGTGGCCCCAGGTCATCGCGGATCGACTGCATGAACGCGCTGACGGTCATTGGCGTGACCCGTGGGCAGCCCTCGAGGTCGCCCACGCGCTTGAGCAGCTCGAGCATCTCGTGGGTTGGCCCGCCGCCGCCGTCACCGTGCCCGTAGGTGCACAGAACGCGATCCTGAACATCCTTATGGAGCACGCGATCCCATTCATCTCGCAGCATCTGCGGCTCCGCCCACAGCTCGATGCGGTGGAAGTGCGTGGTGACCGCACTCCCGTCGATGCCCGTCCAGGTGAAGGTGTCATACGGGAAGCGCGTGGTGTCATTCCAGCTTATCTTGGTTGTGCAGAAGAACTCGACGCCCGCGCCGCGCAGCAGTTGCGGCAGCGCGGCAGAGTAGCCGAAGACATCGGGCAGCCAGAGTGTGTCGGCGGTGTAGCCGAACATCTCGCGTGTGCTCATCTGGCCGACGAGCAACTGGCGCACCATCGCCTCCCCGGAGGCGATATTGCAGTCGGGCTCGACCCACATGGCGCCGTTGGGCTCCCAGCGACCCTCGGCCACCCGTTGCTTGATCCCCTCGAAGATATCCGGGTAGAGCTCGCGCATCTTCTCCGCATGGAGAGGGGCGGCCTGGATGAAGAGCAGGTGCGGATACTGCTCCATCAGGTTGAGCACTCCCGAGTAGGTGCGGGCGCACTTGCGCCAGGTCTCCCGTAGCGGCCACAGCCAGGCGGTATCCATGTGGGAGTGGCCGATGGCGGCGAAGTGCGGCGTGGTGGGGCCGTTGCGCAGGGCCAGCAGCGCGGCCATCAGTTCCCGCGCGCGGGTGAGCTTCGGCCGCCAGACCTCCTCTGGGAGCTCTTCGGGCCTGGCATCCACGACCGCAAACACCTGCGCGAGGCCCAGCGCTACCTGGTTGCGCCGGAGGCTGTTCTCATCGAGGCTGAGCACAAGCTGCAGGAGCACGCGGAGGTCGAAGACGAAGGCGGTGACATCCTCGCGCTCCAGGCAGATGTCGACGCCGTCGAACACGCATGAGCCCGGGGCGACGAAGCGGCCCGTGTCGTCCGGCTGCGTCCCGGGAAACGTGTGGCCGGCGTATGCCTCGAAGGCAAGATGGTAGCGGGCACCGGACTCCGCACTATCCGTCAGCATCACGTAATGGTGATTCGGGTCGAAGTTGCCGCGGTGCTTCCCATTGGCGAGCATCAGCGTCTCGACGCCACCCGTCCGGGCGTTGACGAACACGCGCCTGCCCGCACACACCTCCGGCAGCACGGCATCGCCGCGGAACCAGGCGGTGACCCAGCTGTCACCCCAGTGCGCGCCGGGGGCGATGGGCGCGTAGTCGGCGTCCGAGGGCTCATCGGAGAGGTACTCAGTAGTCTGTGTGAATGCCATCGGGACATCGACTATGGGCTGGAAGCGGAGCGCCTCATAGCGTCTGCGGATGTACTCGAGCTTGCGCAGCGTCCGTGCGTCGGTTATCACAGGAGGTCCTCCGGGGCGTGTCGGCGGTAGTCGATGCACGAGCAAGTTCTCAGCCTCGCCGGTGGAGACCTGCTCAGAGAGCTACAGCGGATGTGGTGGATGAGCGCCCGCCGTCCCGCGATCGGCTCGCATGCTTTGCAGGCAAAAGACCCATCCGCGGCGAATCTCCGCGCAGTTTGCCATCTGCCGCGTCCCCGAGGCCCACGGGGCGCGTCGTGAGGACCATCTGCCATGCCTGATCTGCTGACGTACCTTCTGACGACGCCTGAGACCTTCACGCTGCTGTGCTTCGGCATCGCATCCATCGTCGCGATGATTCTGCTGGATGCCCCTGAACTGGATGGGATGAGCTGCCGCAATGTCTATGTACGCGCAAGCGCGCCGCCCGGCGGCGACGGCGAGCGCGAGACGCCGTTCCGCTCTATCCAGGAGGCCATCGACAAGCATGACGCCGACTGGGGCTGTATCTTCATCTTCCCCGGCATCTACCGTGAGGATGTCGACATCCACCGCGGGGTGTTCTGGATCATGCCCGCGCAGCAGTACGGCGTCATCGTCGAAGGCACGGTTACGGTACGGGCGGCGTGGACGAAGGTACGCGGGCTGGAGGTCCGCTCCGACGGCGACGGCATCGTGGTCACCGACGGCGCCCACGATGCTGAGATCGGCCATTGCCGGATCACGCGGATTGGTGATGGCTGTGCCGGGATCAAGCTGACCGGGATGGATCTGGATGACTGCCTCGTGATCGGCAACGTCGTTGATCCTGAACCCGAGGATGGAGAACCGCAATGGGGAGTAACCGGCATCGAGGCAGTCCCGCAATCGGCGGTACACTGTGACTACCTCGTCTACCAGAACCAGGTAAGCGGATGCGGGACGGGTATCTGGGTGGCCGCGGACCCCGAGGAGGGCGACCCGCATTCGACCAGTTACGCGCGCGCCGTCGACAACAGGTGTGTGGGCAATGGCTGCGGGATTGTCGTCCTCGGCTGCTATATGAGGGTACTCCTCAACATCGTCAAGGACAGCTTCGAGAACGGTATCGAACTCCGCCATGCGGCCGGGACGCTCTTCGGGAATGTGGTGACCGGCGGCGAGACGGGATTACTGGGCGCTGACTGTGAGCGAGCACAGCTGTCCAACAACGTGGTGGCAAACCCAACAGTCGCGGGCATCGACTTGACGGACGGTCTGTACACGCTTATCGGGAATACGATCTACTCCGAGACTGCGACTGAGAAAGCACTTCTGACAGTGTCGGATACGGGAGAGCAGCCGGCCACGCTCAAGCACAACATCATTGCCGGACCCGGCGAACTCATACAGAGGGGGGAGAACGATACCGCGACACGTAACCTCTACTCCCACAAGCTCCCCCAGAGCCTCGCGGGCGAGCTGGCACTGATCGGTGACCCGAAGTTCCGGGACCCGGCGAATGGCGACTTTCATCTGCGCGAGGACAGCCCCGCCATCGGCAAGGCACATGAACTCGCGATGATGCACGACGCGGAGGGGATACGAAGACCGCGCGGGACTCGCGGGAGTCTGGGAGCGTACGAGGCGCCCGGTACGCGTGAGGCCCGAACGCTGTATGTGGGGCCCGACGTGGCCCACGGCGACGGCACGGAGGCTAACCCCTATGGCGTAATCGAGGACGCGATGGACCAGGCCCTGCCCGGCGATACCATCGTGCTACTGCCGGGCACGTACACGGGTGAGGAGATCCGCATCACTAACAGCGGGGCGCCTGACGCCCCGATCACGATCCGCTCGCAGGAGCGCCATGCGGCAGTATTCGAGGGCGTCCAACTCGAGTTTGGATACTGCTCATACCTGCGCATCGAGGGCATCAAGCTCGTCAATCCGCCACATGAGGGAATACGCGTCGGGGAACGCGCGTGCCACTGCGAGTTCGTCGACAACCTCATCGTCCGTGAGACCGAGGGTGGCGGGCATGCAGTGGCAGTCGTCGGACCCGGCGCCTGTGACAACCTCTTCGAGCGCAACACCATCAGGCTCAACGCCGGCGGCTGCGGCATCCACATCTGGTGTCAGCGCTACAACTTCCGTGAAACAATCCGCAACAACGACATCTCCGGCTGCTACTACGCGGTGCAGACGGGCGTCGGCTCCTACCCCACCGCGACACCGGGCTACCATATCATCGAGAACAATGATTTTCACCACAACACGTGCGACGGCTATCACTCGAAGACCACTGATGACACGCTGCGCAACAACGACATCCACCACAACGGCACCGGTGGGGTGACGACCCGGTACGGCTCACGCAACGTGATTGTCGGCAATCGCATCCACCACAACAAAAACTACGGCATCCGACTGCACAGTTGCAGCCATTTTGTCGTCAATAATCTCATCTACGGCAACGGTGGGCACGGCATCCACCTCTCAGCCAACGCGGGCGCTGAGGAGGACGGCTGGCCGTACAACGCCGAACCGAACTACGAGCCGCCGCATGAGGTCTGGATCGCGCACAACACAATCGTCGGCAACGGCCGCCACCCGATCGACGTGGACAACGGCAGCCGGGTCATGGCGCTCCGGAACATCCTAGGAGCCTGTCCAACTAAGGTCTTTTGTGTGTGTTGATGA
>MTKY01049147.1_pt1 | contig 11581 bp, 8 predicted proteins | sample 1042731 | NCBI WGS metagenome assembly MTKY01 (sample SAMN06212206, study PRJNA360538) | anaerobic digester metagenome | biome: Wastewater treatment plant; material: sludge; isolation source: anaerobic digester fed with sludge from wastewater treatment plant | place: Denmark: WWTP Soeholt ... | reverse complement strand
CTTTCCCTATCAGGAAACCGACGATCAGGACCGCGCGATCGGCGATGTGCTCGCCGACATGGCGTCGGGCAAGCCGATGGACCGGCTGGTGTGCGGCGACGTCGGATTCGGCAAGACCGAGGTCGCACTGCGCGCCGCCTTCGTCGCAGCAATGGCGGGGACACAGGTTGCGCTCGTCTGTCCGACCACGCTCTTGGCACGCCAGCATTTCACCAATTTCGTCGAGCGATTCAAAGGTTTTCCGGTGAACATCGGCCGCCTGTCGCGCCTCGTCCCGGCCGGCGAAGCGCAAAAGACCCGCGACGGGCTGGCGAGTGGTCACATCGACATCGTGATCGGCACCCATGCGGTGATCGCCAAATCGGTCGAGTTCAAACAGCTCGGCCTCGTCATCGTCGACGAAGAACAGCGCTTTGGCGTCGTCCACAAGGAACGGCTGAAGCAGCTCAAGGCCGATGTCCATGTCCTGACGCTGACCGCGACGCCGATCCCGCGCACGCTACAAATGGCGATGTCGGGCCTCCGCGAACTCAGCGTGATCCAGACTCCGCCGGTCGACCGCCTGGCGGTGCGCACCTATGTGGCGCCGTGGGATGCAGTTGTCCTCCGCGAAGCCCTGTTGCGCGAGCATGACCGCGGCGGGCAGAGTTTCTTCGTCGTGCCACGGATCAAGGATTTGCCCGACATCGAGGAATTCCTGCGCAACCGCGTCCCCGAGATCAAATATGTCGTCGCACACGGTCAGATGACCCCGACCGAGGTCGAGGACCGGATGAGCGCTTTCTACGACCGCAAATATGATGTGCTGCTGTCAACCACGATCGTGGAATCCGGGCTCGACATCCCGAGCGCCAATACACTGATCATTCACCGCGCCGACCGCTTCGGCCTGGCTCAGCTGTACCAGTTGCGCGGTCGGGTCGGGCGCGCCAAGACGCGTGCATACGCCTATCTGACGACGCCCGAACATGGCGCGATCACCGACACCGCGGAAAAGCGCCTCAAACTGCTCGGCGATCTCGACACCCTGGGCGCAGGATTCCAGCTGGCGAGCCACGATCTCGACATTCGCGGCGCGGGCAACCTCGTTGGCGACGAGCAGTCGGGTCATATCCGCGAGGTCGGATTCGAGCTGTATCAGTCAATGCTCGAGGAGGCGATTTTGGTCGCCAAAGCCGAAGGCGCCGGCACCCTGCCGCCGCGCGAGGCTCTGTCCCCGACGATCACCGTCGATGCGCCGATCCTGATCCCCGAGGATTATGTTCCCGACCTGCCGCTGCGCATGGCGCTCTATCGCCGCCTCAACGATGCCGAGGATCGCGCGGCGCTCGATGCTTTCGCGGCCGAGATGATCGACCGCTTCGGTCCACTCCCGCCCGAAACAGCAAACCTCGTCCTCCTGATGGAGATCAAGGCGAACGCCCGGATCGCCGGGATTGCCAAACTCGATGTCGGCACCAAGGGCGCGCTGGTATCGTTCCACAGCGACCAGTTCGCAAACGTTCCCGGGCTGATCGCCTATGTCGAAAGGTTGAAAGGCCGCGCGCGGCTGCGCCCCGACAACAAGCTGTCGGTGAGCGGCGATTGGGTGAGTACGGGCGCCCGCCTGAACGGCGCGCTGCAGTTGTCGAAGGGATTGGGCAAGCTGGCGCGGCAGGTGGCCTGACCAATCCCGCGCCTGAAGGGAGGGGTTTTACGCCATCAACCCCAGCAACTGATCGCCCGGCACCGGTCCCGACTTCAAAAACCCCTGCCACGATGCGACGCCGAGCTCGGACAATCGCGCCAACTGGCGCTCATTCTCGATCCCCTCGGCCACCACCAGCAATCCCAGCGCGCGCGCCAGATCGGCGATCGCGCGAACCACGATGCGGTCGCGGTCGCTGCCATCGATGGTGCGGGTAAAACCGCTGTCGATCTTGAGATAATCGATTGGCAGCCGCGCAAGCAGCGACAGGCTGGAATAGCCGGTCCCGAAATCGTCGATCGCGATCGCGCAGCCGAGCGCGCGGATCTGTGCCAACTGCTCCGCGGCGCTCGCCGGATCACTCAGCATCGCCTGTTCGGTAAGTTCGAGGGTCAGCCGGTCGGGATCGATCTTCGCCGCTTTCGCCATCGCGGCGAACCGTCCCGCAAATTCGGGGTCGCCCAGATCGGCTGCGGTGATGTTGAGCGACACGCGCAGCTTGGCCAGCGCTTTGGGCCATTGCGCCATTTCGGCCAGCGCGACGCGGTGCGCATGTTCAGTCAGCTCGCACTCGAGCCGCGCCGCGCGCGCCGCCGTCACCAGCGGCCCGGCGCCGAGCAGGCCCAATTCGGGATGCTGCCAGCGCAGCAGCGCCTCGACCCCGATCATTTCGCCGGTACCGACGTCATATTGCGGCTGATAATGGATCAGCACCTCATTGCCCGACAGCGCGGCATGAACCATCACGCCATCGCGCGCCGATGCGGGGCGCGCGAGCTGGTCACCCGCGGTGCGCAGTTGCTCGGCCACCGACTCGTCGCGGACAATCAGCGCCGCGGCGATGCGGATCGACAGCCGCCCATTCGGATCACCGACGATCGGTTCGGCCAGCGCTACGTGCAACGCGCGCTCCTGCGCGCGCAATGCCCCCAGCGACATCGGGCTCGACGGCACGATCAGGAACCGCGGCCCGTCGAGCCGGTCGACGCACGACCCCTGCCCGAATTCGTCGCTGGCGAAATTTTCCAGCCGCCGCCCGATCTCGTCAAGCACCGCGTCGCCCGTCGCGGTCCCGGCACTACTATTGATCCGCGCCATCTGATCGATCTGCACCAGGATGACGCCGGCGTCGGCGTCGTGACGCAGGTGCAGGGCTTCAAGTTTTCGGACACACGCAGACAGGGTTTCGGATAAGCGATTCATTGCGTCCCCCTAGCAGGCTTTGCTTGCCAAGTTCCTGCCTTTTGCATCACAAGAGCAGCGTGGCTGCCACATTTTCCCAACCTGCCGCATCGACGGCGCCATTGATCGACGGTCATGGTCGTCGAATCAGTTACTTGCGCTTGTCGGTCACCGACCGCTGCGATCTGCGCTGTCGCTATTGCATGGCAGAGGATATGATTTTTCTGCCCAAATCGGCGGTGCTCAGCATCGAAGAAATGGGCGAATTGGCAGAGCGATTCGTCGCGCGGGGGATTCGCCGCATCCGCCTGACCGGCGGCGAGCCCCTGGTGCGGCGCGGCATCGATACGCTGGCGATGCGATTGGGGGCGATGGTCGGTCGCGGCCTCGATGAGCTGACGCTGACCACCAACGGCATGCGGCTGGCCGATCATACCCCGATGCTGGCGGCGGCTGGCGTTCGACGCATCAACGTCAGCCTCGACACCCTCGACCCCGCCGCTTTCCGGCACATCACGCGCGTCGGCGACGTCGATGTCGCGTTGCGCGGCATCGCCGCGGCGCGCGCCGCAGGACTGGCGGTCAAGATCAACATGGTCGCGCTCGCGGGGCTCAATGACGATCAGCTCCTGCCGATGTTCGATTATTGCGCCGCGACCGGCTGCGATCTCACGCTCATCGAAACAATGCCGCTCGGCGAGGTCGAAGACGACCGGAGTGATCATTATATTCCGCTCCACCATTTCATCGCTCCACTGCGCGAAACGCACGCGCTGTACCCTGTCGACCAGCGCACCGGCGGTCCGGCGCGCTATTTCTCGGTCGAGGGCAGCCCGGTCACGCTGGGCCTGATCACGCCTTTGTCGGACAATTTCTGCGCGACGTGCAATCGCATCCGCCTGACCGTCGAGGGGCGCGTCTATATGTGCCTGGGGCAGGACGACCATGTCGATCTGCGCGCGGCGCTGCGTGAAGCTGGCGACGTCGATGGGTTGATTGATATGGCATTGGCTGGCAAACCCCGCGCGCATGACTTTCACATCGAACGAAAGTCCACACCGGCGGTCGCGCGTCATATGAGTGCAACGGGCGGCTGAAAGCCTGTCCGCTAGGGGAACCGGACCAATATGCATCGCAAGATCGCGCTTGTCGCATCGAACGCGCCCGCCGCCATGGAAGCCGAGGCGGAGCTGCGCCCACTCTATGACTTCGTCGACCTGAACGAGGCCGATTTGCTGATCGCACTCGGCGGCGACGGTTTCCTGCTCCACATGCTGCACCAACTGCTCGACCAGCGGCGCAGCATGCCGGTGTTCGGGATGAACCGCGGCACCATCGGCTTTTTGATGAACGAGTTTCGCGTTGAAGGCCTGGTCGACCGGCTCGCGGCGGCGCGTCCCTTTTTGATCCATCCCTTGAGCGGCGACATCACGACGATCAGCGGCGAGCGCCATATCCTGCCCGCAATCAACGAGATTTCACTGCTCCGCGAAACGCGCCAGGCGGCGAAGCTCGAAGTGCTGATCAACGAAAAGACGATGCTCGAGGAACTGGCGTGCGACGGGGTGCTGGTGTCGACCCCCGCGGGATCGACCGCCTATAACCTCAGCGCCAACGGACCGATCTTGCCGCTCGAATCCGAAATGCTGGCGCTGACCCCGATCAGCCCGTTCCGCCCGCGCCGCTGGCGCGGTGCGCTCGTCCCCGAATCGACGAGCATCCGCTTCAACGTCCGCGAGGCAGCGAAGCGCCCGGTCAGCGCCGTTGCCGACCAGCGCGAGATCCGCGATGTGAAGACCGTTCTGGTCACCACCGACCGCAGTCGGCCGCTGACTTTGCTGTTCGATCCTGATCAAGGGCTCGACGAACGCATCGCGATGGAACAATTTATCGTCTGAGCAGAGCCTATCCCGCCAAAACCCTCTTGATAAAGTTGACGGCTCGCGGCAAAGGGGCCGCCTTGCCCGCATCGGCGGGATGTTCCTCGGTAGCTCAGCGGTAGAGCAATCGACTGTTAATCGATCGGTCGTAGGTTCGAATCCTACCCGGGGAGCCATTTCTTTCGTTTAGAGATTTGAAATTGCGGGGCTTTCTGCCCTGTCCCTCGTGGGTTTCCCACACCCTTTCCCACACCAGCCGAGTAATTGACCGCTTCTGGCCGAGCCAATGCCTGCCACTGATCGCGGTCGAAAATAATGTCTTCGTTGCCTCCGATTGCTCGATTCGACTTGCTCCAATAATCGTGTCACGTTGCATTCCGTAACAACCGGGGAGGGTCTTGCTGTGGCTTCAAAACGGACACCGGAAGATATTGGCAGCATGATCGGCATATTCGTCGGCATGTTTGTCGCTGGCGTTATTGCGATTGCCGTTGCTTCAGAAGCGGGGACGATCGTGCGCTACCTAATCATGTCGGCGGGGCTGATCGTAGGCTGGTTGATTGGTCGCCAAATCGGTCGATCGAGAACGCGCTGACTGAGCTGATATCCGCCATGGCGTCTCATTCGCGCTCGCGCGCCGCCGGCTCAATGGACAATCGCCACCAGGACGGACGATCGGCAGGTCGCCCGGGCGCGGCAAGCACTTTTCTGATGAAAGACCATCAAGAGATGATCTACATGTGACGCATATTGCATGGATATGCACTACTCAAGGAACAACGGCTTGACATAGCCAATGCTTGCCTCCGTATGATATACCGATAAAGCATATCGCAGTAATATGCGCCATGAGTGATGCACATGCCCGCTTCGAAGAAAAATACTTATGCCCGTTACACATTGGCGGCGCTTGAGCGCCTTGGCCAGTTGGTTGCGGTCGCGCGCAAGGAACAGCGGGTGACCGCGCAGGACCTTGCCGAGCGGGTCGGCGTGTCGCGCGCGATGATCCAGCGGCTCGAAGCCGGCAATCCGAAAGTCGACATCGGCGTGGCTTTCGAGGCGTGCACGATCCTTGGCATCCCGCTGCTCGGCGAGGACGATGTGGGCAGCATGACATTGCGAGTCGAAGAAGGGCGCCGGCGACTGTCCCTCCTTCCACGTTATGCGCGCCCGCGCACGATAGAGCTCGCCGATGACTTCTGATTCCGCACTTCCCCGCGACGCGTTCGTCTGGACCTGGCTGCCCGGGACGAGCGAACCCGTCGTCGCCGGGCGGCTCGTTCGCATCGGCGACGAAGCGCATTTCGTCTACGGCCGGTCGTACCGCGAACGCGCCGATGCGGTCCCGCTCTATCTGCCCGAGCTGCCGCTCGGCGGCGAGACACTGCGCCCGCCTGCGGGGCATTATATGGCGAGTTCACTGCGCGACGCGGCGCCCGACGCCTGGGGCCGCCGAGTCATTCTCAACCGGCTGTTCGGCGCACGCGGTGCCGAACTCGATGCGCTCGAGCTCGACGAGTTTGTCTTTCTCCTGCAATCGGGCTCGGACCGCATCGGCGCGCTCGACTTCCAGGCCTCAGCGCGCGTCTACACTCGGCGCGGGGGCGACGGCGCAAGCCTCGACGCGCTCATCGCTTCGGCCGAGCGGGTCGAGAATAATCTGCCGCTCTCGCCCGAGCTCGACCAGGCGCTGCATCATGGCAGCTCGATCGGCGGTGCGCGGCCCAAGGCGCTCACTACCGACGGCGACCGCAAATATGTCGCCAAATTCTCGAGCACGAGCGACACCTATAGCGTCGTCAAAGGCGAATATATCGCGATGCGGCTCGCCGCACACGCCGGGATCGACGTCGCGCCCGTGCGGCTCACGCATGCGTCGGGCAAGGATGTGCTGCTCGTCGAACGCTTCGACCGGACGCATGGACGGGCCGGCTGGGAGCGCCGCGCGATGGTGTCGGCGCTGACGATCCTCGAACTCGACGAGATGCAGGCGCGCTATGCGAGCTACCAGGATCTCGCCGAACAGGTCCGGCTCCGCTTCGCAGCGCCGAACGCGACGCTTCACGAACTATTTGCGCGCCTCATGTTCAACATCCTTGTCGGCAATGTCGACGACCATGCGCGCAACCACGCCGCCTTCTGGGACGGGACATCGCTTCGTCTCACCCCGGCCTATGATATCTGCCCGCAGGTGCGCGCTGGCGGCGAAGCGAGCCAGGCGATGCTGATCCACGGCCAGGTCCGCGCGAGCCAGATCGCCGCTTGCCTCGACGCCGCCGGGCACTTCCACCTCGATCGCGCCCGCGCACTCGCGCTGGCGACCGCGCAGCTCGAGACGATCGGAACGAACTGGAAGCCGCTTGTCGACGAGTCTGGGCTGGGCGAGATCGACACCAAGCTGTTCTGGGGCCGCCAGTTCCTCAACCCGTTCGCTTTCTATGGCCTCGAAGGGGAAGCAGCCGCGCTCGCCGCGCGCGCCGACGTGATCCGCGCGGCGAACGCCTAGACAGGCTGCCGAGGCGACGAACCATCAAATGGAGGTCGCCCTTCGCCACTCCCAATCCTCGGGTTTTACGCGCGTCGTACCGGCAATCGCCACCGGCTCGGCAAACCCGTGCCGCGCGATTGCCGTACTCGCGGTGCCCGCGAGCACCGCTCCGCGCGGAATTCGGGCGATATTTTCGCTTCTCTCGTTAAATCTTGTCAGCCTCTACCGGTTCGGTGGAAATGGGGAACAGGCTTGCCCACCTGTCATGAACGAACCGGCCCGAGGCGCACTTGACCCTTGGTCGTCGCGGCGCCGCTGACAGCACACGCCCAATCCATTCTCCCCTGCCCGTCGGTCATGTCACGGCCTCGCGTGCCTGATGTTCGGGGCGTTTCCAGACGCCCTCATCCATGATCGAAACCAGCCGGTCGACGGCATCCCAGACATCGGCATAGCCGACGTAGAGCGGTGTAAAGCCGAACCGCACCGTGTCGGGAGCGCGGAAGTCGCCGACCACCCCGGCGGCGATCAGCGCGCGCATGATCGGATATCCGTCGGAATGCGCAAACGACACCTGGCTGCCGCGCTCGGCCGCCTTGCGCGGCGACGCCAGCGCAAAGCCGTGTCCGGCGCACCTTTGTTCGACCAGCCGGATGAACAGGTCGGTCAGCGCCATCGACTTGGTGCGGATCGCGCCCAAGTCGGCCTGCAAATGGATATCGAGCCCGGTTTCGACGAGCGCCATCGACAGGATTGGCTGGGTGCCGATCAGAAACTGGCGCAGCCCCGGCTGCGGCCGATAGCCCGGTTCAAAGGCGAAGGGCGCGGCATGGCCCCACCACCCGGTGACGGGCTGCAACGCCTGTCCCTGATGCCGCTTGGCCGCGAACAGGTACGCGGGCGAGCCGGGGCCACCGTTCAGATATTTATAGGTGCAGCCGACCGCGAAGTCAGCATTGCAGCCATTGAGATCGACCGGCATCGCCCCGGCGCTGTGGCACAGATCCCAGATCGCGAGCGCTCCCGCGGCGTGGGCGCGCGCGGTGATCGCCGCCATGTCGTGGACATGCCCGCTCTTGTAATGGACATGGGTGATTGCGACCGCGACGGTGTTTTCGTCGATTGCGCCAGCTATCTCGTCCTTCTCGCACAATCGCACCGACACGCGCCCGCCGGTTGCCGCGGCGACGCCTTCGGCGATATAATTGTTGGTCGGGAAATTGCTGCCCTCGAGGATCAGCACGCTGCGATCGGGCCGCATCGCGGTCGCCGCCGACAAGATTTTGAACAGATTCTGGCTGGTCGAATCGCAGACGATCACCTCGCCCGCCGCGGCGCCGATCAGCGGCGCCAGCTTGTCGCCCAGCCGCACCGGCAGCTCGAACCAGCCGGCGCTGTTCCAGCTTGTGATCAGGTCGGTGCCCCATTCTTGGCTCACGACAGCCTGCGCCCGCGCGCTCGCCGCCCGGGGCATCGCGCCCAGCGAATTGCCGTCAAGGTAGATCATCCCGCCCGGCAGGACGAACTGGTCGCGCATCGGCGCCAGCACATCGGCGCGGTCCATTGCCTCGCACCAGGCGCGGCCGAGTGTTTCTGGAATCTCTATCGTCGCGGCATCAAGCGTCATGGAAACATATCACCTTTGTCTGGCCTCGTGGACCAGCTGTTGTGCCATAACCCGATTGGCCGCCTGGTTGGAAGTCGCGACACACGACCGATTCATCTTGGCGTGCCGCGTGCGGTCGTCCTAAGGCTCAGCCGACGATCCGGGAAAGCGAGTGCCGATGTCTGATGCCCAGCCGCAAAGCTATCCTGAAATCCGCGACGCGGTGCGCCGCTTGTGCGCGGCGTTTCCGGGCGAATATTGGCAAAAACTGGACCGCGACCGCATCTATCCGACCGAATTTGTCCGCACCCTGACCGAAGCCGGGTTTCTGTCGGTGCTGATCCCCGAGGAATTTGGCGGGTCGGGGCTGGGCTTAGGTGCGGCGACCGCGGTGCTCGAGGAAATCCACCGCTCGGGATGCAATGGCGGCGCCTGTCACGCGCAGATGTACACGATGGGGACGCTGCTCAAACATGGGTCGGAGGCGCAGAAGGCGGCCAATCTGCCCGCGATCGCGCGCGGCGACCTGCGGTTGCAGGCGTTCGGGGTGACCGAGCCGACCGCGGGCACCGACACCACCCGCATCCGCACCTTTGCCAAGCGGGTCGGCAATGACTATGTCGTCAACGGCCAGAAAATCTGGATCAGCCGCGCCGAACATTCGGACCTGATGATCCTGCTGTGCCGCACCACCCCGCGCGAGGACTGCGCCAAATCGTCCGACGGGATGAGCGTACTGCTGGTCGACATACGCGAGGCGGTGGGCAACGGGCTGACCATCCGCCCTGTTCGCACCATGCTCAACCATGCGACCACCGAGCTGTTCTTCGACGACCTCAAAGTCCCCGCCGCCAATCTGATCGGCGAGGAAGGCAAGGGTTTCCGCTATATCCTGTCGGGCATGAACGCTGAGCGGATCCTGATCGCGTCCGAATGTATCGGCGACGGGCGCTTCTTCATCGACCGCGCTTCGGCCTACGCCAAAGAACGCGAGGTGTTCGGGCGGGCGATCGGCGAAAACCAGGGCGTCCAGTTCCCGATCGCGCGCGCCTATGTCCAGCTCGCCGCCGCCGCCGAGATGGTCGACAAGGCGGCGCGGCTGTTCGACGCCGGGCAGGACGCCGGGACCGAGGCGAATATGGCCAAGATGCTGGCGTCCGAAGCTAGCTGGTACGCCGCCGACATGTGTGTCCAGACACATGGCGGCTTTGGCTTTGCCGAGGAATATGACATTGAACGCAAGTTCCGCGAGACGCGGCTGTATCAGGTCGCTCCGATCAGCACGAATTTGATCCTGAGCCATGTCGCGACCCACGCGCTTGGCCTGCCAAAGAGTTTTTGAGGGATCGCAATGGACGATTATTCGGCCTGGGTCGGGCGCAGCGAAACGCGGTACGATATCGCGACGGCAGCGCCGCTCGTTGGCCTCGCCGCTTTACTCGATCATGATGCCGCCGCGCCCGCGACCGTCGCGCCGCTCGGCCATTGGCTCTATTTTCTGCCCGACGCGCGCCAATCGGCGATCGGCGAGGACGGCCACCCGCGCCGAGAAGCCAACGGATTGCTCCCCCCCGTCCCTCTCCCCCGCCGGATGTGGGCGGGCGGTCGCGTCGAGTTCCTCGCTCCGATCGCGGTCGGCGCGGCGCTCACTCGCGTCACGACGATCGCGGCGATTCGCGCCAAGCGCGGCGCCAGCGGCGATCTATTGTTCGTGACATTACAGCACGACATTACCGCGGATGGCATTGCGACGATTCGCGAAGAACAGGATCTGGTCTATCGCGCGGCAGTGACCGGATCGACGCCCCCTGCCGAATCCGCACCAGCGCCTGCGCCCGAACCCGCCGAAGCGATCCGGCGCGTCACTGCCGATCCCGTCCTGCTGTTCCGCTTTTCGGCGCTGACTTTCAACGCCCACCGCATCCATTACGACCGCGACTATGCCCGCGATGTCGAGGGCTATCCCGGGCTGGTCGTGCACGGCCCGCTGATTGCCACCCTGCTCGTCGATCATGCCCAACGCGAATTGCCTGGCCTGACACCGCGGCAGTTCAGCTTCCGCGCCGAGGCACCGCTGATCGACGGCGCGCCCTTTGATCTCTGCCTGACGAAACGTGCGGGTGGCGCCCGGCTATCGTCGCGTAACGCGGCGGGAAAAATCACGATGCGCGCGGAAATCGCGTTCTAGCGCCAAGCGGAAATTGGTGCGCCCGACTGCCCGCGCCCGCTCCGAGCATCTACTGCCGGCGGGTCGGACTCGTCATTGCCGCCGGGTCCGGCCGACGAAGATCGGCAGCAACGCGGCGATGGCCTGTGCAATCAAGCCGATCAGCCCGGCAGGGGTGGCCAGCCCCGACCATGTTCCGGTCAACGTCCGTCCGAACAAAGCAACGCCGACCAGCGTCTCGAACAGTGCCAGCAGCACCAGAAACAACAGTGCCATCGTACCGCGCGCCGAAAGGGTGGGCGGCACCTGCCAGCGGCAAATTGCCCAGCGGCACGTAAAAAATGCCGCAATCAGCATCAGCGGCACCTCCGCTAGCGTTGCGCCCAGCACTCCTATCCGTGGCGCGACGAACAGCACCCGAAAAGTGCCAAGGACAAAGCCCAGCGCGAACAGCATCAGGAAATAGACGGTGGCAGCGCTCAGAAGGCGTTTCATGGCCTGTCGCCACGCACCAGATAACGCCCGTCGATCCGTATTGGCGACGGCTTGCCCGAAAATGGCGCAGCCGCGG
>MTKY01003052.1_pt1 | contig 11585 bp, 9 predicted proteins | sample 1042731 | NCBI WGS metagenome assembly MTKY01 (sample SAMN06212206, study PRJNA360538) | anaerobic digester metagenome | biome: Wastewater treatment plant; material: sludge; isolation source: anaerobic digester fed with sludge from wastewater treatment plant | place: Denmark: WWTP Soeholt ... | reverse complement strand
CTAGGCTCGGCAAAACAGCTTTTATCTTTTTAGGAGAGCCCGCCTATGAACACCATGTGGCAATCAGCGAGAGCGCTGATCGTGGGATTGGCGGCCGTGTTATTGGTTGCCGGTCTTGCTTTAGTAACGTTGAGTTTGGGAAAACATCCAGAGCTGGCGCACCCGCCTTTGCGCGTCGATGCTTTGGCAACCAGCGGCGACAATTGTGTCACCTGCCATCGCGATGTATCCCCGGGTATCGTGCAGCAATATGCGTACAGTTCTATGGCGGCTGCCGAGGTGACCTGCCGCGATTGTCACGAGGCGCCGGCAGATTATCCCGAAGCGGTAGCGCACGAAGGTACCTTCGTCCTGCAAAGCCCCACACCAAAGCGGTGTGAACAGTGTCACACCACGCAGATCGCGCAGTTCAACCAGAGTCGCCACAGCCTACCGGCGTATGTCGCCTACGCCGGTACCCAGGACTTGACGCCGGCCCTGTTCGCACAGTATCAGAGTATCCCTGAAGGGACGTATGCCCCCAACCAATTGCGCCATGCTCTGTACGAGCTACAGGGTGAGGCGATAGGCTATTTCGCCTGTGAGAGTTGTCACGATATCGGGCAACCCCGCGCCGATGATTCGGTGGGTCAGTGCACAGATTGTCACCAGCGCCACAGCTTCAGCCTGGAGCAGGTGCGCAAACCGGAGACATGCAACCGTTGTCACATCGGCCCGGATCATCCCCAGTGGGAAATCTACCAGGAATCGCCTCACGGCATTGCCTATATGACTATGGGCCATACCTGGAACTGGGAGGCCGACCCAGGGACCCTGACTGTGGTGGACATGCCGGCAGCGACCTGTGCAATGTGCCACCTTAGTGGGTTTGGCGCGACGGCGGGCAGTCATGACGTGGGGGAACGTCTCAGTTGGTATCTCTTTGCCCCGATCAGCACACACCGGCCTGATTGGGAAGCCAACCGCACGCACATGCAGGGCGTCTGCGCATCTTGCCACAATGAAAGTTTTATTGCCGCTTTCTATGCCAAAGCCGATGTCGCAACGTCACAGGTGAACGCCTGGGTTACAGAAAGCGATGCCATCGTGCAGCCGCTCAAAGACGCCGGGTTGATGACTGAGGAACCCTTCGACCAGACGATTGACTATGTGCATTACGAGCTGTGGCATCATTGGGGGCGCACAGCCAAGTTTGGGGTCTGGATGTTGGGTCCAGATTATGTGCAGTGGCACGGCGCGTATGAAGTGCAGCGCTCGATGTCGGAGCTGCGTGAAATGGCGGATACGCTACAGCGCACGCAGGAGCGTTAGCGATGAAGGGTCACCTGGTCACAGTCGCGCCACTCCTGGCGAAGCTACGCCTGCCCCTGACACGGGACCTTGCCTTCATCCTGTTTGTGGTGCTCAACGAGGTCATCATGGGGCTGGAGACCTACCTCGCTCACGTGCTCAACGGGACGCTGCGCTGGAACGAATGGATTCCTGTAATCGGCGGCCCGTTGATGGGCGCGGCGCTGCTGCTCTCGCTGGCGCTGGCGCGTCGCAAACCGGATGTCGCGCGCTGGCTGGCTGCGCTCTCCCTCACGAGCAGTGCTGTGATCGGCATACTGGGAACCTACTTTCACTTTGTGCGCGCCATTCGACCATTTGCAGCGCCGGGCGAACGGGTTACACTGGCGCTGCTGGTCTGGGGCGCGCCGCTCCTGGCGCCGTTGACCTTCGTGCTCGTCGCCGTATTGGGTTTGATAGCCCTGAGCCGCGACGCCGACAGCCCTGGCGCGCTCGGACAGCCCCTGTTTCACCAGCTGCCAGTGTCCAAGGATCACGCTTACTTTCTGCTGGCGTCTTCAGGCGCGCTCATCGCTACCGTGAGCAGTATCTTCGACCATCTACGCGGCGGGTTTGAGAATCCCTGGCTATGGGTTCCTACCCTTACCGGCATCTTCGCTACGGTGGTGGCTTTCATGCTGGGGGTCTTGACCCGCCCCAACCGCGCCGATTTGACAACATACTCGGCTGCTATGGGCATCCTGCTGATCGTCGGCCCGCTGGGAGTCGTGCTCCACATGCTGTTCGATCTGGGCGTGGGCGGGGCCATCGTGATCGAACGTTTTCTGCGCGGCGCACCGGTGCTCGCGCCTATGGTGTTTGCCAATATGGGCCTATTGGGACTGCTGGCGCTGCTTGATCCGGAGTCATCATTGCCCACTCGGAACCAGTAATTGCCATCCTGGAACAAAGCTTCCGCCAACTCCTCAACCGCGCGTCACTCCAAAAGACCCTGCGCAACCAGCGGCTCACCGGCGCTGCGTTAGCGGCATCCCTGACCCAACTCTACCAACAATCTACACCGTACTCCGATCCGGCAGCGCCTCGAAATCCGGCACATCCACCACGAAGACCTGCCCGTACCCCTGCGGGTCGGCGGTGTAGACGACTTGCGTCCCATCGGCGTTGAAGCACGGATGCACATGCACGCGCTGGATGTGGAACGAGCCGCGATGCCACGCCAGCACCTTCGGCCCCTCGAACTGCCCGTCCTCGAAGCGCCAGAGTAGCAGATACGGGTCTTTGGCGTCCCCGTCGCCGATGACCAGATCGAGCATATAGCTGTGGAAGTGCCAGCAGTGCCCCTCGAACGGCGCTTCGACCTGATCGGTGTTGTCGTAGCGGATCGCGCCGTAGACCGGGCCGGCGGGCGTTTTGCCGTGGTAGCCGATGTGTTCGCCGTCGCTCATCCAGTACTCGTGCCCAATCGCCTCGTCGGGCGCGTTGGGGCGGATTTGCCACACCCTGCCCGTGTCCAGGTCGAGGCCCCAGATGCGGTTCTCCACCAGATGCCACGGCCCCTCGTGGCAAAACGTGATGATGTTCGGCAGCTTGGGCGAAGCGTTGAAGTGACCGAGCCAGTAGTTCTCCTCGAAAACACGCTGCGGCTCGCCGCCGTCAACAGGAATTTTGACGATAAACGAGTGCGGGTGCGCCTCCCACGTCTCACGGAAGCCCACGTAACCGTGGCCCAGGTCCACCATAAAGCGGTCGGAGAGATCCTGCGTGTATCCCGCGCAAACGTACTTCCCATCGGCGGTGGCGTTGGCGCTGCCGCCCACGTAGCCCCGCGGGCGCGTGTAAAGCGGGCGCGTCGCCAACGTCGCCAGATCGAGCGCCGTCAAGACGCCCGCCTGGGTGAAGTAGATTTCTTCGCGCACAGGATTCTTGCTCAGGCCGCCGGGTTCGCCCAACGCCGGATCGAGGTCGGTGAGCTGTACGAGCGCGCCGTTCTCCAGATCGACGCTGAAAAGATTAGTGCGATTCTCGCGGTCGGAGATGATGACGATCTTCCGGCCCTGGTCGATCCAAACGGGGTACGTGAAGTAGAAATGGTTGCTGTGTCCCTTGTAATTCGTGTACTGGCGAACCGTCGCCCCGCTGACCGGGTCCGTGTACACCGTCAACTCAGACTCCCAACGTGAACCAAGATTTAGCTTTGCCATATTGCCTCCATAGAAGTACTTACGCATCCCGACGCCTTCGATGCGCTAACCAACCAAACACAGATCCCAACAGCACGGCCACGCCCGCAACGAGGGCGCCAATTTTCGCCAGGTCTTGTCCAATCGTCGTCTTGGCCGGAACGCCTTCCAGAGGCATGTAGCGCTGGATCGCCACTTTTGACAATTGGACGCTCGTGACGGGACTCACGTGCATCAACGTGCACAAGAGCCGGTCTTGCGCCGTCACGTAAGTCACCAGACGGCGCTTCATGACCGCATCCCAGAGGCTCTGCGCCGCCGCCTCAGAAGAGACAGGCGCGAAAGCGCCCACCTTCTTCAGCATAGCATCCTTCGATACGAACTGCCCCGCCGGAATCTTGTTGTGCTCGAATTCGGTCTTCGTGTTGCCGGGCACGAATTTGATCACGTCGATCCCGTAAGAGGCCAGTTCAATCGCGGCTGACTGCGAAAGGTACGACAAGGCAGCCTTACTCGCGCCATACCCCGCCGTATAGATCACCGGCGTGGATTCGACAATCGAGGAGACGTTGACGATCACCCCGTCATGCTGCGTCTTCATCACCGGCGCAACGGCCTGCAAGAGAGCAAGTCCAGCAAACACGTTTAGTTCGAAGACGTACTTCAACTTCTCCAGATCGACCGTGTCCAACGTACCGGAGATGCCGACGCCGGCATTGTTGACCAAAACGTCGATGCGGCCAAACGTCTCGACCGTTATCTGCACGAGATTGTCGATGTCGCTCTTGACGGTCACATCGGTAGGAACCGCCAGCGCCTTGCCTCCGGCAGCGATGATCTTCGCCGCCAACTTCTCCAATTTGTCCTGTGAGCGCGCCGCCAGCACGACGGCCCAGCCTTTGCGGGCGAAGAGTGCCGCCGTGGCCGCGCCGATGCCGGTGCTCGCCCCAGTAACGACGATAACGCGAGTTTGCATTTTCTTCTCCATAGTCAGATAGTCTTTAGTCTGGTGGTCTTTAATATGGATATTCGTACCAATCCAACAACCCTAGCGGCGTCGCCGCGCCGGCGTAGAGGAGCAGGGAGGTGTATTTGTCCGCGAAGGGACGGCCCCCACCCTCGCCGTCGATCACTGCCCCGCTGTCGTCGGCGTACTTGGGACGGTCGCGCGAGAACGTTTCATGGTCCGCCGCCGCAAATTGGCGTGTGGCGATCTTGAGGTAACGCGCGTCGCCAGTGATGCGATAGGCGTGCGTCAACGCTTCCAGCAGGTGATAGGTAGGCGCAGTCCGTCGCAACGATGGCAATTCCTTATAGTAGGCCACGCCATCCGGCCCCAGGCAGTGCGCCAGCATGTCGTCCACCGTGGCGACGATCAGCGCCTTCACGCGCTCCGCCAGCTCGCCCTCCGGCTCGATGAGCAGATAGCGGGCAAAGGAGTTCACCGTGAGGGAGATCATGAACGGCACGCGCGGCATACTGTGGCTGGTGTACGGGGCCAGCAGTGCGCCGTAGCGGTCGAACCAGTCGAGGTACATCGTCGCCAGCTTGCGCGCCTCATCGCGCCAACGCTCCTCGCCCGTGCCGATCCACATCCCCACCAGCGCGCGCAGCGCCCACCCACCCTCGCGCACCGACGTCTCACCGGGCGTCTTCATGGACGGGCGCTCCATGTGGCGCAGGACGTTCTCCGCCACCGAGCGCGCCGCGTCCAGCGCCTCACGCCGCCCGGTGAAGAAGTAGTAGTCGAGCAACCCTTCCGTCCACTCGTGCGAGGGTGTAACCCCGCCGGTGACGTGATAGCGTGTGTGGATTTTCAGACCGCCGTGCAGCAGTGGATCGGGACTGTAATGGCACAAATCTACGTCGAGCCAGTGCCGCGCCGAGACCAACGCCGAATCCAACACGCGGCGCTGTCCGGTGAGTGCGTAGTAGAGAGCGCAGGCATGCGGGCGGTCGTACTCGTTGTTGACGAACACTGTATGCCCTTGTCCACGGCCCTGATTGGTGTAGCCTGCGTCGGGCGCATCGCCGAAATGGAACATCCCCAACGCCTTGGGACGCCCATCGTGAATCCGGTTGAGGAACGTGAGCAAGCGGTCGGGCAGTTTTTCGGGGAAGAACGTTTCAAGCCAGGGATTGTTCGCGCGGAACCACTCCCGCGACAGCGCCGGGCGGTCGGGCAACTGGAATTGCAAGCTGCGCACGCTCCCTTCACCAACCGGCATGTCCGGCGCGTGGAAGTGTAACTGAATGCGGTGCGTCTTCGCCATCCCCTGGATCACCGGCGCGGGCGGCGCGTCATCGGGATAGAGGCCGCACACGATGCCGTCTTTCGCTACGCGAAGCTTCTTGGGGAAATTTTGGTGCGCCTGGTAGATGGAGAGCATGACGCCGCCGATTTCGTCGCGCCAATCGACCCAAAAATCGCCGTAGAAGCTGTCGATGAAGTGCTCGTTGGCCTGGTAGAGGATCGTCTCGGTATCTATCGCCATTTCCAGCGGTGCGTCGTCCGATTCCTGGATCGCGGTGCGATAGTAACCCTGCCCCAGCGCGAGATGCGGCGAGGCAGCGTGTACTTCTGGCCGAAAGGCGAGGGCTAGACTTTCCAACGACAACTCCGGCGCTTCTTCCGCGTGGATGAACTGGTGTTCGACTTCGATATAAGGCTTCCCGGCGTAGGCCGTGATGCGCCCGCGAAAGTCGAGGTACGGCGTCCCGTCTGCTTTGCGGTGCTTCCCCTTGACGAGAATGACCGCCCGTAGCGGGCCAGCCTCCTCGATTTCCAGTTCCACGGGACCGGACGCCGTCTCGACGGTCTGCCCATCATAAGTCAGCGCGAAGCCTTTGAACGGCGTCGTATCCCACAGCGACTTGCCTTCAAGCCGCACATCGCACACCGGCAGGAAACCGTCATTCGCCACGAGGAACGCCAGCGGGCCAGTATCGACGTGAATGCCGGAAGGTATTTCAGTTACAACCAGACCTACCAGGTCTTCTGCGGCCTGACAGGTTTCGTCAACCTCGAACGTCAGTGTTTTGTCACGATTGCCCGGCAAATCCGGTTGGAAGTGGACGAGCAGCCACTTAATGCTGCCATCGGGCCACGTCGCCAACGCGCGAGCTTGTACAGGCAACGCCACGTCACCATCGCGGATGACGAGGCGCTGCGGATCGGTCAACGTCCCCGTCGCAAAGGGGATACTCACCGTCACCGGTTCAGCGCGACGGTCGAACTGCGAAATCTTCTCGAAGTACAGGGAATTCATTCTATACTCGCGGGACAACGGCGATGCAGTCTATTTCAACATCGATGCCGCCGGGCAATTGCGCCTGTACGGTGGTCCGGGCGGGGTACGGCTCGGTCACGTAGGTCTTGTAAACCTCGTTCATCGCGGCGAAGTACTTCATATCGGAAAGGAAGACGCCCACCCGCACGACGTTCGCCCACGAGGTTCCGGCAGCTTCGAGCAGCACGGTGAGGTTCTCGAAGACTTGCTTCGCCTGCGCGCCGACGTCGTTTTTGTCGAACGTGCCGGTCTGGGGATCGATCGGTCCCTGCCCGGAGATGAAGACCAGCGGTCCATCGGCCACAATCGCCTGCGAGTAAGGGCCAATCGGTTTGGCTCCTTTTTCGGTGAAGATTTGTTTGCGCATCGTCATACCTCCTGAAAGTTTGTCAACGGATTGAACGGATGAAACGGATTTCATTCTGTAAGAAGCAATTCGGGTGCATCGCTGCAAATCGCATCTACGCCAACCTGCCGCAAAGCCGCAATCTCCACCAGGCGCTCTTCGTGCCAGCAGACGATGCCCAGGTTGGCCTCGCGCACGCGGGAGACCCACTCCGGGGTCAACAACGCGCTCGGGTTCGGTAAACGCTCCCAACACGGGTGTACGAATGTCGCTTTGACGGACTGCGCCAGCTTGACGGCATCCACCGACGGCGCGTCGAACAGGATCGAGGTCATCAGCCGGGGGTCGATGTCCTTGACCGTCGCCAGCCAGTCCGGGCGGAACGAGGTGAGGATGCAGTGCCCACCGTATTTCTCGTCGCGCAAGGTCTTGATCACGGCTTCGATGGTCCCGCCGTCCTTGATTTCGATGTATGCGCCGAGATTTTCCTCGATACAGACTTTCAGCGCCTCGATAAATGTGGGGATGCGCTCACCCTGCCCCAGGTCAATCGCGCGCAGTTGCTCCAGTGTGCTGTGTTGGATAGGCCACGCGCGCCCGTCCTCGTCGATGAGGTGCGCATCGTGAGCCAGCACAACGTAGCCGTCGGCGGTGCGCTGAACATCGATTTCGACCATATCCGCGCCCAAAGCCGCCGCCGTGCGAATGCCGAGTAACGTGTTATCCGGCGCATGCGCTCGCGCGCCGCGATGCCCGATGCGCAAGAAGCGGTAGTCCGAGGGCGGAATCTCCCGCGCCAGTTGATCGAGAATCGCGTTGACCCGACCCGGCATCCAGTCGCGTAACGCTTCCCAGGGGACGAGCATCTCTTCGGTAATGGGAAAGATCACAGAGAAGTCCCAACTCGGTTCAAAAGCGCGCTGCGCGAGGTAGGTGTGCACCAATCGCGTCTTGAGCGGCGTCGGCTTGACGTGCTTCTGGATGTACTTTGCCAGCAGCACGCCCCCTACTCCTGCCAGGGCGCTCGTCTCCGAGCGTTTGAACTCGGCGCGGCGCTCCTTGAACCAGTCGGGCGCCGGCGCGAAGGCGTGCTTGCCCGGCTCGCTATAGACGACGAAATGATCGCCGTTTAGCGCCAGATGGCCTTCGTGGTGCATATCGTGATGATCGCCGTGCCAGCTTGCCTCAGCGCGCACCACGCGTCCGTCTGCCCCCACGTAGACCCAGATGTGCTCCAGCTCGTACAGGTGGCCGATGTCCCAATCCCACCAGATCGCATACTCGATAGCAAACTTGGCGCGCGGACCATCCGGCGGCGCGAGATCGATCTTGCGTCCCTGGCGGAACGACGGCGATTCGGCAGTTTCGCGGAAGATCGTGTAGCCTACCGCCAGCGGCAAGAACGGTTCGCAGGCGTCGAAACGCAGGATCGGCGCATAGCGCGCAGCCAGAGCGCGGTCGGCGGGGTTTTGGGGAACGCCGAACCAGGTTGTTAGCGGTAAATTGGCGCCATCCATACTCACAAATTTTGCCGCACAAAGGCAAGTATTTCTCGTAAAGCACGCTCCGGTTTTGTAACCAGATGACTTTCAACGATGCCTTGCTCATCACCCTCGTGAAAATGCGCTGGGAATGTTGACACGTGCGGATGATGCGGAGCGTTATCCCATCGGTACATCTGTCCACGCTGTCGCCGGCGCTCCCAATGATAAGCGTAATCATCGTCAGGAGATAGCCATATATCGAGAAAAGATTCGTCGGTGAAAACAAGACGTAGCTTGTTAGGACTGGAAACCGTACCACCCACAAATGTCGTGTTGGTAACGATGTCGCTAAATTCAGCCAATGCTAAACGCGCCAGCGTTTGATAAGTCTTCAACATAGCTCAATTGCGTCCAGATGTCTGCTGTAATGATGAGATATGCGCCAACTTGTTCTTCCACACGATATAGTCTTCCCAGGCCGGATGAGGGACAACAGTTCCCTCTTGAATCGCCTGGTAAAGCGCTTCTGGAGAAAAAACGTCATACCGCTCGCGCAAAACAGCAATTTCCTGTTCTGCCAACCGGATTTCCTTCTCGATAAGCGCCAACATCCCTTTGTGGACAAGTTCCGGCTCCGGCAAAGCCAGCAAATCACTCAAAGCGTGGGTCATCGCTCGAACAGTCATAGATACACCTCCCCCAACAACAGGCAAGTTGATCTTCTCGAAAAGCAAGAATAGCACAGGTCGGATTGACAATCCTACACCTATTCTACACTGAACGGCAGAGGAATTCAAACGCCGGACTATTCCCCTTCCTCGAACTTCAACCGCATGGCCTGCTCCCCGTAGCCGAGGTACATCTCCTTGACCGGGAAATTCGCCACGCAGTAGGGATTCTCGTAGTGCTGGAAACCGGTGATCGGTTCCGCGACGCCGTTGCGCTGCAGCGGACCTTCCCATCCGAAGGCCAATGTGTCGCCGCGCAGGGTATTCATCTGGACAGAAGGGCCATCGAAGGCGATATCGAGCGCGAGGACTTTCTCCTGGAACGCCTTGAAGTCGCCATCGAGTGCGGCGCGGCCCAGGTGACACAGCCAGACATTTTGCAGACCGTAGGAACGCAGCTCGCGGTGCGCGGTCACGCCGGCGGTCATCAAAGTTAGGCCTTGGGACGCGGTGAGAGCCAGGTAGCCGTTCCCCTTGCGCGCGAAGGCCCACGTACGCCCGCGCGCATCGTCGCGCAGACCGCCGTCATCGAAAGCGTAAATGGGGAAGTAGGCGTGGGTGAAGCCGAGCCAGTCGTCTTCCGGCAGCTTGTGGATGGCGATGAGCACGTCTTTCCACTGCGCCACGCGCGGCAGGATGACGTTCCCGTGCCAGAAGTTGGGGCGGTGCGAGCCTTCTTCACTCATACAGGGCGGATGCGTGACGAACACGACCGCCGCCGGTCCAAACGTGGCCTGCCAGATGTGCTGCTGGAAGCCCTTCTCGCCGGGATGATAATCCTGCGCGGAAGCGAGCATATAGTCCGGCGTTTTGTAAGTCACTTTGTTGACCTCGTCGCCGAGCGAGCCGGAGGCCGTCCACAGCGCCGGATCGCCTATGTGACGCTCGCGGTTCCACATCTCTTCGGGCAGGTCGGCGGCGATGTTCGCAATGAGAACGGGCAGCTCGTAGTTTTGCATACACGCCACGCTGACGGTGCCCATGATGCGGTTATTGAATACGCCCATCCCCCACAAAATGTTGGTGATGCCCGACGTCCCCTCCAGATAAGCCCCCTTGATCAGTGGGGCATACGTGCGCCCGTGCGACGAGCCGAAGACACCCTTGTACGAGTTGACGGCGATGCTGAACAGCATCTTGTCCATCAGCACGTTCGCCATCTCCCAGACGGGCTCCGCTTCGGCCAGATCGATCAGGTGTGAGAGCGCCAGGATGTCTTCCTCGAAGTAGCAATTGGAGTCCCATTCCTTGAAGCCGTGAACGCCGCACTCATGCAGCCATTCCAGCGCCAGCCGTTCGCCCTTCTCGCGGTGCCATTGCCCGGTCTGCCCGGCGTTGGGGAAAATGCGGTCGGGGTACAGTTGCCCAGCCAAAATTTCCGCTGTGTGGAAGAGAATGCTGTGATTCTCAGTGGTATAGCACATCGCGTCGCTACCCGGTTCGTCGTGCCAGTATTTGAAGTTGAGGATACAGTCCTCAATAGGTTGCTTGAGTTCTTGCGGGAACTTGGGATCGTCCCCAAAACGGTACACCATCCCCAAAAGCCCTACCAGATAGAAGTCGCTGCAATCCTTGCGTTGGTTGATGCCGTCAATTGCGTCAAGGATCGCCTTGACCGACAAATGCTGCCACCAATCGACCGCCATCTTCGCGATCTCGGAAAAGATGTTAGCCTCTAGCCGGGCTGCCGCGACCAAGCCATCCTGACGGCGCTGATCATAGGTCCCGTAAGGCGCTTCGTGATAGCGGTTCAGGCCGAGGCCCGTTATGTTGAGGGTACGAGTAATACGCATGTTCCCCTCGTAATACTCGGTGAGCTGCGGCATTAGCTTCAAATGTAAGGGCCCTGCAGGAAATTCGTAGACTTTGCCAAGCGATTTACGTTTACCGCCCTTTGCATCCACCTTGCCCTCGGCATAGATACGCCCTTTGGGCGTTTGGACCCGGAGAGCAAGACTGGCTGACGCCGGCATATCAAGCGGCCACCGTATGACGAATTCTGCATCGCGGTCGAACACGTCCTGTGTGAGATATGCAGCCTCAAAAACCTCCTCCAATGTGTTACGGCGCTCCACGGGATCAATCGTCGTGGGCAAATAAATAGCATATGTTTCGTCGGCAACCGGTGTGAGGCGCAGCGCCATCACAAAAGGACACGCACGCGCGGCAACGGCTTCGAACCGCACGAGGATGCGGTTACGACCTTCACTGAGGTGAGCGGTGAACGTGACGCTGTGCGGGGGTTGGTGATGAAAGTGCTCGTG
>MTKY01055370.1_pt1 | contig 11593 bp, 8 predicted proteins | sample 1042731 | NCBI WGS metagenome assembly MTKY01 (sample SAMN06212206, study PRJNA360538) | anaerobic digester metagenome | biome: Wastewater treatment plant; material: sludge; isolation source: anaerobic digester fed with sludge from wastewater treatment plant | place: Denmark: WWTP Soeholt ... | reverse complement strand
GCCGCGATGCTGTCGCAGACGGTGACGACGGCCACGCCCCAGTCGCTGATCTTCCCGTTTGCCGCCTTCAGCGGAATCGCGAGCCTGAATCTGGCCGACCTGCACGAGATCTCCATTCTGTTTGAGCCCGGCCAGGCGGCGGATTTTCGAGTCGCGCAGATTATCGCCGACGTGCCCGAACCGGCGCCACTGCTCCTGCTGGGGGTGGGCACTCTGAGCGCCCTGTGGCGTCGGACCCGTTGACGGGCCCGCCGGTTCAGTGCGTATGAGAACTTGGCCGCCGGGATCGCTCAGACGATCCCGGCGGCTTTTCTTATGTCCGGCGCGGCACGATTCCGGGAGGAGAAGCCCCCTGCGAGCCTTGTGACCGGAATCGGGCGTCCCGCCGTGGTGGTCCCGGACGCGGGCACTGGCAGCGTGGCTGGAGACAGATGCCCGCACCCGGCCGAGAGACTGCCGTGTTGCTGAGAGGCGCCGGATGCGATGAACCACGTCCGCGGGCACGAGAATCCTGCTGTCGCAAGTCCCCCCGCGCACTCCCTCCCAGTTCCGACACCACGGTCCGATAACTCCGGGTGATCACAGGTTCTGCCCGAGTTCTGGAAGCAACATGGTATGTATGCCCCGGAACAAAATTCTACAGTCAGTCTGCAGTGGGACCGATACAGCAAGTGTTTGTTCCCGCGACTGGCCGCACTGTGGGTCTCGGGCCCGATGGTCGGGTATTTCGAACACACTCAGTCAGTCCTTGCAAGATCGGGGGTATGGACTCATGACGCTTCAGAGAAAACTGCTGATTTCGAAGCTCAGCCTGGTTGCGCTGCCGATGCTGCTGGTCACGGCGACGGTCGCATGGCAGTCCAGCCGCACCGCCGACGAGATGATCCAACAATCCACGTCTGCCCTCGAGAGTGCCGGCGAGGTCGCGCGGGACGGCATCACGGAAACATACACGAACGACATGATCCACGTGGCGGAAATGGTGTACGCCATGTGCCAGGCGCAGCAGGACGTGCTGCAGCACAAAGTGCGGGCGGACCTGAACGTGGCGCAGCACGTTCTGGACCAGGCCGGTTCCGTGACCTTGTCCGACGAGAAGGTGTCGTGGGAGGCGTCGAACCAATTCACGAAGCAGACGCAGACCCTGGAGCTTCCCAAGCTTCTGATCGGCAACGCCTGGGCCGGACAGATCCGGGATCTGTCGCAGCCGGCGCCGATCGTAGACAAAGTGAAGGAGCTGGTCGGCGGCACATGCACGATCTTCCAGCGGATGAATGAGGCCGGCGACATGCTGCGGGTGGCCACGAATGTGGAAACGCTGGACGGCCAGCGGGCCATTGGCACGTTCATCCCGGCGGTCAACCCGGACGGGACGCCGAACGAAGTCATCGCGGCGGTGATGGCCGGCCAGGTTTTCGAGGGCCGCGCTTTCGTGGTGAACGCCTGGTACATCACCGCGTACTCTCCCATCCGGGACGCCGGAGGAAACATCGCGGGTGTTCTGTACACCGGCGTGAAGGAGGAGAGCACCACGGCGCTGCGGAATGCAATCATGTCCATCGACATCGGCCAGACCGGCTACGTATACGTTCTGAACGCCAAAGGCGCCACGCGCGGGCACTACGTCATTTCCTATGGTGGAAAACGAGATGGAGAAGACATCTGGGACACCAAAGACCCTGACGGCAAGTACCCCATTCAAACCATATGCCAGGCTGCGCTCAAGCTTCAGGGAAACGAGACTGTCGACGTCAACTATGCATGGAAGAACCCGGAGGATCCCGCCCCCCGTAAAAAACTGACCAAGCTGGCGTACTTCGCCCCCTGGGACTGGGTGATCGGCGTCGGTGCATACGAAGATGACCTGCTTGGCGCAGTCGCCACGATGGACGAAAAAACCGCCGAGATGATGGCCTCCGTTCAGGAAACCCAGTCTGTCGCCATGGGGCGGCTGTATCGCTGGGCGGCCGGCATTGCGTTCATCACGCTGATCGCGGGAGCGGCCATCGCCGTGCTGGTCGGCCGCAGCATCGCCCGACCGATCCTGCGGATCAGCGGGCAGCTCAACGAGGGAGCCGATCAGGTCAACGGGGCGGCCGCACAGGTCTCGGCGGCCGCGCAGTCGCTGGCCGAGGGCGCCAACGACCAGGCCAGCGCGCTCGAAGAAACCTCCAGCTCCCTGGAAGAGATGTCCGCCATGACCCGCACCAACGCGGAGAACGCCCGGCACGCCAACGAACTGGCCGGCACCGCCCGTACCAACGCTACGGCCGGCGAGAAGACGATGAACGAACTGAACGAGGCCATGACCGCCATAGAAGAATCCTCCAACCAGATCAGCAAGATCATCAAAGTGATCGAGGAGATCACGTTCCAGACGAATCTGCTGGCCCTCAATGCCGCGGTGGAGGCGGCCCGCGCGGGCGAGCACGGCAAGGGGTTCGCCGTGGTGGCCGACGAGGTCCGCAACCTGGCCACCCGGGCCGCGGACGCCGCCCGGGACTCCGCGTCGCTGATCGAGGGCTCCGTCAGCCGGACGCGGCATGGGACGACCGTCGCCAACAACGCCGTCAACGCCTTGCAGGCTATCGTGGGGGATGTGGCCCAGGTGGCGGATCTGCTCGAGCAGATCAACCAGGCCTCGGCGCAACAGGCAACCGGCGTGGACCAGATCAATTCCGCGATGTCGCAGGTGGACCAGGTCACGCAGCGGAATGCGGCCACGGCCGAGGAGTCGGCCAGCGCCGCGGAGGAACTCGGCGCCCAATCGGAGCAGCTCAAATCCCTGGTGGGCGGCCTGGCCAAGATGGTCGGCAGCACGTAGAGCCCGGACGACCGCTGACACAACCGCGGGAGGCGGTTCGGACGCTCCGAACCGCCTCCTTCTCGTTGTCGCAGGGTCGGCTGGTCTTCGACCCCGCCCCGATTTGCCGGGATCAGATGTCGCCCAGCAGATGTCCCAGGCGCGTCTTCTTGGCGCGAAGATAGGCGGCGCTGTAGGGGGTGGGGGGAATGATCAGCGGTATCTGTTCCGCAATACCGATGCCGTAGACCGCCAGCCGGTTGGATTTTTTCGGATTGTTCGTGAGGATGCGCAGCGTGCGCAGGCCGAGTTCCCGGCAGATCTGCGCCCCCACGCCGTAGTCGCGCCGATCGGCCCGGAAGCCGAGCTGCAGGTTCGCGTCGACCGTGTCCAGCCCGGTGTCCTGCAACGCATAGGCGTGCAGCTTGTTGTGCAGGCCGATGCCCCGCCCTTCCTGTCGCAGGTAGATCACGGCCCCTTTTCCGGCCTCCTGCACCATCTGCATGGATTTGTGCAGTTGTTCGCCGCAGTCGCAGCGGGCGGACGCAAACACGTGACCGGTCATGCACTCGGATTCGACGCGCACCAGCACGGGCTCCTCGTGCTCGATCGGGCGGCCTTTGTCATCCAGGCGCCCCACCCCGCCGCAACACAACGCCAGATGAGGTTCGGGATCGATGGGCGTACGGAACTCAATGAGCTCAAACTCGCCGAAATGAGTCGGGAACTTCACCGTCACGCCCCGCTGCACGAAGTCCTCGTGCTTGAGACGATGCTCCACGATCTCCGCCACCGTGTACAGGTTCAGGCCGTGCTGCTCGGCGAATCGGGTCAGCTCGGGCAGCCGGGCCATCGTGCCGTCTTCGTTCATGATCTCGATGAGAACGGCCGCGGGCGCCAGGCCGGCCAGCCGGCACAGATCCACAGAACCCTCCGTCTGGCCCGCCCGGACAAGGACGCCGCCGTCCGCGGCCATGAGCGGGTTGACGTGTCCCGGGCGGCACAGGTCTCGAGGTTGCGTGTCCGCGGCGCAGGCCACCTCAATCGTCTTGGCGCGATCGGACGTGGAGACGCCGGTGGTCACGCCGAACCGCGGGTGCGCATCGATTGTCACGGTGAACGCGGTTCCGAACCGGGCGGTGTTCTCCGGACTCTGGAGCGGTAGGTTCAGCTCCTCGCATCGCCGGCGCGTCAGGGACAGACAGAGGACGCCCCGTCCGTGGGTAAGCATGAAGTTGATGGCCGCCGGCGTGGCGTGCTGCGCGGCAACAATCAGGTCACCCTCGTTTTCCCGATCCTCATCATCCACCAGGATGATCATCTTCCCGGCTTTCAGATCCTCAAAGGCCTGCTCAACGGGGGCGAATGGGCTTCTGGTCATATGAGGCGATCCTCCCTCTCGCTGTCGTCCTCCGCCGGGCGGGCGGCCCGACTGCCCCACCAGAGGTAATCCAGGGCAGCCGCGGCCGCCAGGCCGCTGGCGGTCCACCAGCAGACCCTCGGCAGGTGCTCCAGCACCCGGGGCAGGTCCGGCGCCGCCAGGACGATTGCGATCATGCCGAATTGTACCACCGTACACGCCTTGCCCAAAGGGCGGGGCCGGATCACCAGGCGGCCGGACGTCAGGTAAATCAGCGTGAATCCTCCGACGGTGACGACGTCCTTTCCGATGGCGATGACGGGCACCCAGTTCGGAAGCACGGCCCCGGGGACGCCGGTCGTCTCAAAAGCCAGAAGCACCGTCATGCAGGTCGTCAGAATCTTGTCGCCCAGCGGGTCGAGGAACTTGCCAGCCAGGGTTACCTGACGAAGCCGGCGGGCCAGGAAGCCGTCCATCCCGTCGGCCAGCGCGATGAGCAGGAGCAGGCCGAGGGCCAGACGGCGGGCATACGGACTGACCGGATTGTTGATGTTCAGCACGCAGATGATCAGCGGAGCGGTCAGCAGGATACGGGCGATCGTGACGCGGTTCGGCCAGCCAAGCCAGGTCATGCCGAATCTCCTCGAAGTGCACCGGCTTCGCCCGCAGTTAACGGCCGATGCACGGCGACGATCGGAACGGTTTGCGTTCGGCGTCGCGTCAGGCCCCGCCGCCCGGGACGGAGCGTTGCCCGCCCCGGGCCTCGACGGCAAACCGCACAATTCGACTGATATCTTGGAGACCTACGAGGGTGTCGTAGGTTCCGTTCTGTTGCACCAGGATCAGGGCCGGGAGCTTGTCCACGCCGTAACGAGCCGCGTGCTGCCGGTTGGGGATGTAATCCCAGTCCAGGATGCAGTGCACGGTATCCACGAAATGACGGGCGACCTCGGGCTGATCGATTCGCCGGATCAGCTCGTTGGACTCCGGGGAAAGCCACCATTTGTACACGATCAGCAGTTTGCGATTCTTGCGGCGGGCCTCCTGTACCGCGTCCTCGTACACGTTGATCCATCGGTATTCGTATGTGCGGGGCAGGGTCGGATTCAAGGCCGGTTTGGATCCGGGGGGCACTGCCGACTGCAGGAAGCGGGCGGTTTCGTCCACGGAGAGCGGGCCGCTCCGGGAGTGGAAGGTGCCGTCCGGGTGAATGATAATGAGGGCGGGAGCCCGATCCAGCCGGTACTGCGCCACAAACCGCCGATTCGGCTCGAACTCCGTCAGCAGCATGCATCGCACCATGCCGCGGGTCTGGGCGCGAATCGCAGGGGATTCCAGCACGCCTTCCATTCGGCCCGAATCAAGATCGAACGGGTCTTTGTAGAAGACCATCAGGGTCTGGTGCTGCGCCTGCGCCACCCGTTGCGCGTCGTCGTAGGACAGCCACCAGCCGGCGGCCGACGGACCGCAGCCGACAAGCCCCAGCCCGGCCACGGCGACAAGCAGGCTCACGCCCAGTCGGCGACCGCCCATACCCCCGGTACGATTCGTCAAGGCCGATCACCTCTAGCGCGGCCGTCGGTATGATGCGTCCGCATTCTGTTCCCCACCCGGTGCCGCGCCAGCCGTGGCGGGAGAAACGCCGGGAAGTCTAGGGCCGCCCGACCTGCGTCGCAAGCGTACCGGCGTCCGGCCGCGCCCGTCTGGACTTGCCCGGGGCGAATCGCTAGATTCGCGGGTCTGGATTGACGAGCATGGGCAACGAGGAGGTCCGTCGCATGGCCCGACTGCACGAATATCAAGGCAAAAAGCTTCTGGCGGCGGCCCGGATTCCGGTGCCGACGGGTGGGCCGGCCGGCTCTCCGGACGAGGCCCGGACCCTGGCGGCTGGGATTGGCGGGCCGGTAGTGATCAAAATCCAGGCCTGGACGACGGCCCGAGCGAAGCTGGGAGGCATTCGGTTCGCCCAGTCCCCGGACGAAGCCGCCACAATCGCACGAGAGCTGCTGGGCATGAAGGTCGGCTCGTTCCGGGTGGACAAGGTGCTGGTCGAACAGAAGCTCGACATCCGGGAGGAATACTACGCCGCCGTCATCATTGACGACGCGGCCCGCCGGCCGCTGCTGCTGTTCAGCCTGGCCGGCGGCTCGGGGGTGGAGGAACGGGCGGCCGCCCAGGAGGCGGCGGTCGTTCGCCAACACATCGACGTGACCCGGGGCCTGCCCGACTATGAGGCCCGCAACCTCGTGCGGCGCCTGGGGTTGTCGGGAAAGACCCTGGCGGACGTGGGGGCGGCCCTAGTGGGGCTGGTGAACGTGGCGATCCGCAACGAAGCCCGGACCGCGGAGATCAATCCGCTTGTGGTGGCACACGATGGCAGCGTTGTGGCCGCGGATTGCCGGATCACGATTGACGATTATGCGGCGTACCGGCACCCGGAACTGGGGATCGAGATCGCCCGCGAGCTGGATCACCCGCCCACGCCGCTGGAGCGGATCGCGTACGAGGTGGAGAAGAACGATCACCGCGGCACCTTCTACTTCGCCCAGTTGGCGGAGGGCTTCCAGCGGGGCGAGGGCTACCTCGGCTTTCACGGTGCCGGCGGAGGCGGATCCATGATGAGCATGGACGCCATCACGAAGGCCGGCTTCCGGATCGCCAACTTCACAGACACCTCCGGCAACCCGTCGGCGGCCAAAGTGTATCGGGCGGCGAGGATCATCCTTTCGCAGCCGAACCTCGACGGATACTTCGGCAGCGGGTCGGGCGTGGCCAGTCAGGAGCAATACTGGTCCGCCTACGGGCTGGCCAAGGCGTTTTTCGAGATGAACCTGAGCATTCCGGCCGTCATCCGGCTGGGGGGCAACAGCGAAGACCGGGCAGTGCAGATTCTCGCCGATTGCGCCCGGCGCGTGCCGGCCCCCGTCGAAGGATATCGAAAAGACGACACGCCGGCCTTCTGCGCCGAGAGAATCCGGACGCTGGTGGACCAGTGGCGCGATCGTCCGGAGAGCCGACAGCCCATGACGGCCCGGAAATACACCCCGCCGCGGAATGCCCTGACCTTCCCGATCAACGGAGGCTCCGTCTCCATCGATCTGGATCTCTGCGACGAGCGGACGACGGCCGTGCTGTTGGAATACGGCAAGGGCATTCTGAAGCTGGAGAACGGCCGACCGGCCCTGGCCCTGTCGGAAAAAGAGGTCGCGGGTAAGGATTCCGAACTGATCGCGTGCGAAGTCGAGTGTCGACACAAGGCGAACGACGCCGTGTTCGTGCGCCTGCCGATCCAGGGGCTGGCGGACTGAATGACAGTCGGTGAATGGCGGATGACCGGACGGATGGACAATGGCGAGCGGGAGGCGGTCGGGCAGTGGCAATACTGATTGACGAGACGAAGCGGGTCCTTGTGCAGGGCATTACCGGGCGGGAGGGAATGGCCCGTTCCCGGCTGATGATCGACTTCGGCACGAAGGTGGTGGCCGGTTGTACGCCGGGCAAAGGCGGACAGGACGTGCTGGGGGTGCCTGTCTTCGACACTGTGGAACAGGCGATCGAGACGGTCGGGCAGATAGATATCTCCGTGGTGTTCGTGCCGGCCCCGCTGGTCAAATCCGCGGCCCTGGAGGCGATCGCCGCGGGCATTGGAATGCTGGTTCTGGTGCCCGACCGGGTTCCGCTGTTCGACGTGCTGGAGGTGGCTCAGGCGGCCGAGCGGGCCGGCGCCCGGTTCCTCGGGCCCAACACGCTGGGCGTTCTTTCCGTCGGGCGGGGCGTGCTGGGCATGATCGGCGGCCGAGCGGAGTCCGCCCGGCAGTGGTTCAAGCCGGGCCGCACGGGGGTCGCCTCGCGCAGCGGCGGAATGACCTCTTCCACCGGCTATTACCTCTCACAGGTCGGCATCGGGCTCTCCACGCTGGTTCACGTGGGGGGAGATGCGGTTATCGGACTCTCTCTGCCCGACGTGGTGGAGATGTTCGAGGCGGATCCCGACACGGACAGCGTCGTGATGTTCGGCGAGATCGGCGGTTCGCAGGAAGAGCGTGTGGCCGACCTGGTCCGGTCCGGGCGCTTCACGAAACCGCTGATCGCCTACATCGGCGGGAAGGCCGCCCGGGAGGGCACCCGGTTCAGCCACGCCGGGGCCATCATCGAGGGCGGCCGGGGAACGCACGAACAGAAGGTGCTGCATCTGCGGGAAGCCGGCGCCCACGTGGTAGACTCGTTCGGCGACCTGCCGGCCGTCGCGCGGAAAGTGCTGCTGAGCTGAGCCGCACCGCCGATTATCAGACGCATTTCTTCCGGATCCGGTTCGGTCCGTTTGGTCAAGAGCCCGTCCGCGAAACCCGATCAATCCGTGGAAGGCGCGACCGCGTCCGGGCCCTGTCCGGGCCCCCGGCGCGCGTCGTCGTGCAGGAACGCGCATGGGCTTGCTCAAAAGAATGGCTTTGGCTTCCGCGTTTGAACTGGGTGAGCAGACGCACGCCGTACGTTACGAAGCCTGGCGCCGCATCCGCGCCCCCATCATGCTGGTCGGGATCGCCTTCGTGCTTCTCATGGCGATTGTATCCATCGCCTGGGGCCAGCTTGTGGGACTGGTCGTGGCGATGGTCTTTATCATGGTCGTGGGCATTGCCGAGATCATCGCGCAGTGGAAGGACGCCAGCGAAACGATCATCGCCGAGGCGGTCGGGCGAGAGCAGGTCAAGCGCCGCCTCCAGGCCCTCAAGGGCGAAGGCTGGCATTGCACGCATCGGCTACGCTACTCGGAAAACGACCTGATCGATCACGTGGTCTGGGGGCCGCGCGGAGTCTTTGTGATCGCCACCCGCAGCGACCGCGGGCGCGTCGGCATCGAGTCGGGTGTGCTGACTCTCAGCGGCATCATGCCTCCCCGCCATTTCATTCAGGACGTTCACGGCCAGGCGACCGAGATCCGGGAGCGGCTGTCTGAGCGGCTGGGCCGGCGCGTGTGGGTCGAAGGCGTGGTCTGCATGACGCGGGCCTTTGTCAACGGCTACCAGCTGCACGTCCCCAAGCCGCCGACGTACGTGGTTCATATGGAGCGCCTGTTGGAGTTCCTGGCGAACTACGAAGGCCGGCGCGAAATCTCGCCCGAGGACGTAGCCGCCATCAGTGGTGTGTTCCGCTCCATGGAAGGCGAATCGTAACCCCCAGCCCCACGTCACAAGCCCGCCGACAGAGAAGCGTCCGATCCGCACGGCCGGATATGGGCCGCCACCGGCATTCTCCGTGGCACGACGGCCACAATACCGGACGCTGACGCAGGACCAGCCGATTTCGTTGACCCTTCCAGCAGGCCACGGTATAGTCAATGGATGAACCGCCCGGCGCCGCAGGGCGAGCGGGCCCCATGTCTGTTGGCGTGTCGAGACAGGGTCGATGGCGTCAGATGAACTCATCATCATCGTCTGCCCGTCGTGCTCGCAGAAGTATCGCGTGCCGGAACATCGGATCGGGCAGCGGGCGATGTGCCGCAAGTGCGGGCAGCGATTCCGGATCGCCCTGGAGGCCCCGATCGACGAGGACACGTTGTTCGGCTGGGTGATGGAGGGCGATCCGGGCAGTCAGAGCGTCGCCGGCAGCACCGCCATCTTCGACAGCCCGGTCGCGAACGCGCCGGAAACGCGAGCATCCGCCCCGATCCCCCCGGCGAACCGGGCGCCCGCCTCCGCGGAGCCACGGATTCTATTTGACCGCATCGACGAGATCGGCGCGTATTTCGAGTTTCCCGTGGAGAAACTCACCGACGCGGATCTGCGCAAATCGTTTCCGCTGCGCTGTGCCTGCTGCCTGACCCGCAAGCACCTGCTGGTTCACCTGCTCATCTGGGGCGACAAACTGCCGGGCAAAGAGGCCCTGAGGCTTCGCGACGCCGAAGTGAAGACGGTTCGATCGCTCTCCTCGCTCATGTCCGCCTATGCCGAGAACTGGTTCGAGCAGCTCAACCCGGTAGGCATGTTGCCTCCGCCCTTCTCGCTTCCGTTTCCGTATTTCGTGTGCCGCGAGTGCGGTTGCGTGGGGACCGTGACCTGCCACATTCTGGATCACGACGGGCGTGAGTTCTGCCAGATCGCCCTTTCGAACCTGAGCCTGGCCGTCGAGTTCTACCGCAACAACGGCGGGCGAGGCACCCCGGCCTACAACCGGCTTGTGGAGGCGGCCCGAGAGCAGAGGGACAACCAGTGGTCGTCCCTGCCGTTCGCGGTCCGGGCAAAGATCTCACACTGGTTCACCCTCGAAAATGGAGAAACGTTCAAGGGGTACTTCGCGGACGCGGATTTCAGCCGGTCGGAGGCCGGGACGGCCGGACTCGTGCTCACCGACCGCCGCATGATATGCAAGAAATACACCGCCATTCGCGAGTTCAGCCTGGCGCCCGGGGGCGCGGTGCATATCGAGACCGGCCCGTCCGCCGCCATGGTGGAAATCACGCAGCCCGACCAGCGAACGGCTATTCTGGCCGCCACGCCTGTCGTCGCACAGACGTTTGTTCAGTCGCTCAATGCCCTGCGCGTGCCCTGGGCCATCCGGACCGTCAAACCGCGGGGGAAGTGAAGGGGGAGGGATCGAGGGATCAAGGGATCGAGGGATCGAGGGATCAAGGGATCCAGGGATCCAGGGATCGAGGGATCGAGGGATCGAGGGATTGAGGGATCGAGGGATTGAGGGATCCAGGGATTGAGGGATCCAGGGATTGAGGGATCAAGGGATTGAGGGGAGAACGGGCATGGCGGGTGGGCGGTCAACAAGAACGCTTGCCTGATCCGGGCCAACTGCCGCGGTCATCTACGAATCACCACTTCCAGGAAGCCGTCGACGCCCCTGCCGACGATTCAGACGCACTTCCACATGGGTGAGGGTCAGCAACCAAATGACGGGCAGAATGCAGACCTTGGTCGGACCGACGCACAGAGCCCACAGGTACATGCCGCCGGGCTGAGATCTGCTCATCGTGCGGTGCGGAGCCACGGTTCGAGCCACTGGACCGTACCGTTGTGATCCGTGTTGGAAACGGCGAAAAAGACAATGCGGCCGGAGCGAAGGGCCGCTTTGGCGCCTTCGTCGTTGGTCACGAAAACCAACGGCACGGATCGAGCGGTCAGCTTCCGCATCAGTTCCTTGTTCTCGTCCGCCAGGTGCGCGGTGAAAATGCTGAACAACCGGTCATCCGGGTGGCGGGCCGCCCAGTCCGCAAAGGCGTCCAGCCGGCCATACGTGGCGTCGAGCAGACAGACGTCCTTCACGGAGTCGTCCAGCCCACCGTGCTCGAGGCAGAATGAGATCACGCGGTACGCGCCGCTGTGCCCGGCCAGAAAGACCTGCCCGACGTTGCGGGACTTGACCTTGTCGGCCGTTTCCAGAGCCTCCATCACCTCGTCCACAAGCCGCTTCAGCGCGCCGGACTC
>MTKY01056500.1_pt1 | contig 11596 bp, 13 predicted proteins | sample 1042731 | NCBI WGS metagenome assembly MTKY01 (sample SAMN06212206, study PRJNA360538) | anaerobic digester metagenome | biome: Wastewater treatment plant; material: sludge; isolation source: anaerobic digester fed with sludge from wastewater treatment plant | place: Denmark: WWTP Soeholt ... | reverse complement strand
GCCCCGCGGTCGTGCGTACCGCCTATGATATCCGCCTGTCACCGACGCGGCTTGGCACCTTGCTGGCGCGGTTCGGGGTAGCCGAATCGGGGACGACCGGTACCGTCAGCGGCCGCATCCAGATGGTCGGTCATGGCGACAGCCTGCGCCAATCGCTTTCCAGTTCGAACGGCCGCATGGCTTTCGTCCTGCCGCAGGGCAGTTTCTGGACGCGCAACATCCAGCTCGCCGAGCTCGATGTCGGCACCTTTGTGCAGAAATTGTTCGAGGACAAATTGAAGAAGCCGGTCGAGATCAATTGCGGGGTGATCGCCTTCACCGTTCGCAATGGCGTCGGCGCTGCCGATCCGATCCTGATCGACACGCAAAAGAATGTGATGGTCGGGCGCGGCGGCTTTTCCTTCCGCACCGAGGCGATCGATATGGCGGTGCGCGCCGACGGCAAGAAATTCAGCCTGTTTTCAGGCCAATCGCCGGTCAGCGTCGGCGGCTATTTTGCCGCGCCGCGCATCGACCCGATTAGCGACCAGCTGATGGGCCGTGCGGGCGCAGGGCTCGGCCTCGCGATCGTCGCCACTCCGGTCGCTGCGATCATCCCCTTCATCGATCCGGGTGATGCCAAATCGGCGCAATGCGGTCCGATTCTCGCCGGCGCTCGCGCCAGTGCGCAGCGCACGACGAAGGGCGAAGCGCGCGATGATGTCGGCAAAGGCACGACGGCCAAGTCGGAGGACGGCAAGCAATCGAAGGACGAAGGCGGCAAGCAGCGCAAGAAGTTCCTCGGAATTTTCTGACGCCGATGTTGCTGCGCGTCAGTGCGAGCAGGCGAGTCCCTCGATTACATCCTCGAGCCGCGCCGGGTCGCCGAGTGCAATGACATGGCCTGCACTGTCGGCGTTGAGCGGATCGCCGTTCCAGTCGCACATCGTCCCGCCCGCGCCTTCGACGATGGGGACGAGCGCTGCAAAATCGTGGAGCTTCAGGCCCGCTTCGACAACCAGATCGACATGGCCGCTGGCGAGCAGGCCGTAATTGTAACAGTCACCGCCGAAGATCAGCCTTTTGTGTGCGGTCTTGGCCGCGAGCGCCATGAAATGTTCAGCGTCATGATCGGCGAAATATTGCGGGCCGGTGGTGGCAAGCGCGGCGTCGGCGAGATCGCGGCAGGTTCGGGTGCGCGCGAGCTTGCCGTTGAACAAGGTTGGCTGTCCCAGCGCGCCAGCCCAGCGTTCGCCGCTGATCGGCTGGTCGATGATGCCGAGTACCGGCCAGCCGTCCTGGAGCAGCGCGATCAGGGTGCCGAATATCGGCCGGCCCGCCATGAAGCTCACCGTGCCGTCGATCGGGTCGAGCACCCATTGGCGCGCCGCGTCGGGGCGTTCGGCGCCAAATTCCTCGCCGATGATCCCGTCGCGCGGCGCCTCGGCATCGAGCAGACGGCGCATCGCCGCTTCGGCAGCGCGATCGGCCTCGGTGACCGGCGACGCATCGGCTTTGGCTTCATGAGCTAAGGCGGCGCGAAACAGCGGGCGGATCACATCACCCGCAGTGTCGGCGAGGCGATGGGCAAGCGTGAGGTCGGAGGACATCGTCATGCCACCGGCGCTAGCGCAGCACGACAGATCCCGCCAGCCCCAGACGGCCGTGACGGCATCGTGAGAACCGAATATATCAATTTTACAAACAGCATATAATCTGTAACATTTTGCTTATGCCCGACCGAATTTCCGCCGATGTTCTTTTGACTGTTGTCGCGCGCACCGGGTGTCGCAAGGCGTCGATGGAGGATCTGGCGCAGGCAACCGGGGTGTCGCGTCAGTCGCTCTACAATCGATTTGGGTCGAAGCGTGCGCTGCTCGACTGGGCCATCCAATCGCTGATCGACCGGTCGCTAGCGGAGGCGTTGCGCGCTCTGGAAAATCCCGCCGCTGCCCTCGTCGCGCGGTTGCTGACCGCACTCGACGCTTGGGTCGGCCAGCACATGGTTATTCTGCGCGCTTCGCCGCATGGGATCGAAGTTGCCCCAATGGCGGCGGCCGACCCCGGTGAAGCGGTGCGCGCGGTCGAACGCAGACTCGTGGCGGCGATGGCAAACGCGATCCGGCGTGGCGGTCCCGGCACCGCGGTCGCGCGCGCCGGCAGCCTGGCGCAGGCGCTGTGCTGGACTGCGAAGGGGCTGGTCCACGCGGCGCCCGATCATGCGGCTTTTCGCCGCGAACTGGAATCGATCGTCGGCGCCGTGCTGGCGCGGTAACCGATCAGTCGAACAGCGAGGAGACGCTCGATTCGTCGGCGATGCGTTTGATCGCTTCGCCGAGCAGCGGCGCGACAGTGAGCGCGCGGACCTTGGCGCTGTCATTGACCGCGTCGGTCGGCTGGATCGAATCGGTGATGACCAGTTCGGTCAGCTCGCTCGCCTCGACGCGCGCGACCGCGCCGCCCGACAACACGCCGTGCGTGCAATAAGCGACTACCCCTTCGGCCCCCGCAGCTTTCAGCGCCGCGGCGGCGTTGCACAGCGTTCCCGCTGAATCGACGATGTCATCGATCAGGATACAAAAGCGCCCCTTCACGTCGCCGATGATGTTCATGACTTCCGATTCGCCGGCGCGTTCGCGGCGCTTGTCGACGATCGCCAGCGGCGCATTGTCGAGCCGCTTGGCGAGCGCGCGGGCGCGGACCACGCCGCCGACGTCGGGCGACACGACCATCAAATTCTTGCCGGCAAAGCGTGCCTGGATGTCGGCGCTCATCACCGGTGCGGCGTAAAGATTGTCGGTCGGGATGTCGAAAAAGCCCTGGATCTGCCCGGCGTGCAGGTCGATCGCGAGCACCCGGTCGGCGCCCGAGGTGGTAATCAGATTGGCGACCAGCTTGGCGGAAATGGGCGTGCGCGGGCCGGGTTTGCGGTCCTGGCGGGCATAGCCGAAATAGGGCACGACGGCGGTGATGCGTTTCGCCGAGGCGCGGCGCAGTGCGTCGGTGATGATCAGCAATTCCATGAGATTGTCGTTGGCGGGGAAGTTGGTCGGCTGGACGATGAAGACATCCTGACCACGGACATTTTCGTGGATTTCGACGAACACTTCCTCATCGGCAAAGCGGCGCACGCTGGTATCGGTCAGCGGCAGTTCCAGATAGTCCGCGATCGCGCGGGCGAGGGGAAGATTGCTGTTGCCGGAGATCAGTTTCATGGGGTGCGCGGCCCTTTCGCGGCGGAATAGGATTGCGCGCCCCTTAGCCAGCGGGGCGCGATAGGGGAAGAGCTTAAAGCCAACCTGCTGCGCGCAAGGCTGGCATCATGTCGCGCGCGACCGGCGCTTCCTGCCCGTTCACTAGCGTGATGGTCGCGGAACGCCCGTCGCGGCGTACAGCGGAAATGCCCGCGCGGGCGACCCACCAGCTGCGATGGACGCGCAGCCCGTCGGCGCTGCCCAGCCGTTCGATTGCGTCGCCCATGCGCATCAGGACCAGCTCTTCACGGCCTTCGCCGATGACACGAACATAATGGTCCTCGCCCTTGAGAGCGCGGACCGGACCAAAACCGGGCGGGAGCGGCAGGGTCGACGCGGCAGGTCCAGCGGCACCGCGTTCAGCCTCTACTGAGATGGGCTGTGGTGTCGGCCGAGCAACCGGCACCGCCGCGGGCGCGGGATCGGCCGCGGGGCGGAACAGCAGATACATTGCCGCGTAGATGATCACCCCGATAACCAGCACCTGCAGATAGAGCGGGCCGAGCATCGGCGATTGCAGCGCCTGACCCAACGGAGCCCGGAACCACAACAGCATGACGAGCATCGTCATCGGCATCGCCCCGACAATCAGCCCCATCGCTATGGTTACCGCATAGGGGATACGCACCGTCTCGGCGAGCCAGCGCGCGACCGCGCCGAGGCCGCTGAAGATCGGATAGCCGCACAGGATCATCAGCGGCCACAGGATCAGCCGCTGCACCAGCGGCAGTTCGTAACTACCGAACGGGCCGATCAGCGCGAGGACAATCCCCGCGACGATCATCAGGAAGCTTTCGATCGCAATTTTTCGCGCCATGGCGCCGGTCTGGCTGTCGATTCGCGCTTCGTCAATTGGCAGGCAGGCCGGATTCGCGAAGTTTCTGGCCGGATCTGCGAAGTGCCGATTGCCCGTGAACCGCGCTGCGGCATTTGCGGCGTATCGACCAGCAAGGAAATGTCTGATGATTGTCCAAGCCGAAGCCACGTCGCCGATCCACCGTCACGCGCCCCTTGTGCGCGCCATAATCCAGACCGCCGCCGCTACTGCCGCGGTGCTGGCGCTCGGCTATCTGATGCGCGGGCAGGGCGAATATCGTACCCCCGCTTGGGCGCTGTGGATTCATTTGGGTACAGTGATCCCCGCGGTACCGCTCGGTGCCTTCGTCCTGTGGGCGCGCAAGGGGACGCGCGGCCACAAGATGGCGGGGCGCGTGTGGGCGCTGCTGATGCTGGTGACCGCGCTGGACAGCTTCTGGCTGCGCGGGCTGACCGGCGGCATTGGCCCGATTCACATCTTTTCGGTGATCACGCTTTATTCGATCCCGATGGGAATCTGGCACGCCTGGCGCGGCAATATCGTCGCGCACCAACGCGCGATGCGGGGAGTTTATATCGGACTGATCGTCGCAGGCGCTTTTGCGATGATGCCGGGGCGCTTCCTTGCCCACTTGCTGTTCGGCTGAGGATTGCAATCGTGGCGACCCGGGGTAAGGCTCGGCGGCATGACCGAAGCCGCCCAAACGCTCACTATCGTGCTGGCCCAGATGACGCAGGCGGTCGGCGACCTTACCGCCAATGCCGATGCGATGCGCACCGTGCGGGCGCGACACTCCGACGCGGACCTGATCCTTTACCCCGAGCTGCAACTGATCGGTTATCCGCCCGAGGATCTGGTGCTGAAACCTGCGCTCGCCGATCGCGCCGCAATACTGCTCGCAGAACTCGCCGCTGATACCGCCGACGGCGGTCCGGCGATGCTCGTCGGATCGGTCGAGCGGGACGGCGATGCTCTCTACAATATCATCGCGCTGCTCGATGGCGGCCGGATCGTCGCCACGCGGCGCAAGCACGAACTGCCCAACTACGGCACCTTCGACGAGAAGCGGGTGTTTACCCCCGGGCCGCTGCCTGACATCGTCGAATGGCGCGCGATCAGGCTCGGGCTGCCGATCTGCGAGGATGGCTGGCTGCCCAAAGTATCGCGGCATCTGGCCGATCAGGGCGCCGAGCTGCTGATCTCGGTCAATGGCAGCCCGTTTGAAATCGACAAGGACGAACGGCGGCTGAGCGAGGTGTTCGCGGGCCGCGTAACCGAAACCGGGTTGCCGCTGATTTTCCTCAACCGCGTCGGCGGGCAGGATGAACTGGTGTTCGACGGCTGCTCGTTCGTGCTCAACCGCGATGGCGCCACAGCGCACCGGCTCAAGGATTGGGATGAAGAGGAGCGCGTCACGCGGTGGACAAAGGGTGCGGACGGCTGGGTTTGCGAAACCGGTGCAATCACCGAATGGGAGGCGCACCCCGCCGACATCTACAGCGCGATGATCGTCAGCTTGCGCGACTATGTGACTCGCAACCGCTTTCCCGGCGTCGTGCTCGGGCTGTCGGGCGGTATAGATTCGGCGATCTGTGCGGCGATCGCCGCCGACGCGCTAGGCCCAGATCGGGTGTGGTGCGTGATGATGCCCAGCCGCTTTACCAGCCAGGCGAGCCTCGACGATGCGGCGGTCTGCGCCGAGCTGATCGGGTGCAAGCTCGACACGATTTCGATCGTCTCGGCGGTCGAGGCGTTCGATACGATGCTGGCGGGCAGCTTTGCCGATGTTGAGGTCGATATCACCGAAGAGAATGTCCAGTCGCGCATTCGCGGAGTGACCTTGATGGCGCTGTCGAACAAGTTCGGGCCGATGCTGCTGACCACCGGCAACAAGAGCGAGATGAGCGTTGGCTATGCGACGATCTACGGCGACATGGCGGGCGGCTATAATCCGCTGAAGGATGCGTATAAGATGACGGTGTTCGCCGTCGCGAAATGGCGCAACGAGAATGTGCCGCGGCTGTCACGCAACCCCGTGACCCCGGTGATGCCTGCGGCGATCATCACTAAACCGCCAAGCGCCGAACTGCGCCCCGATCAAAAAGACGAGGACAGCTTGCCGCCTTATGCCGATCTCGACCGCATGCTCCACATGCTCGTCGAGGAGGAAGCGAGCGTTGACGATGTCGTGGCGCGACATGGCTTCGATCGCGACGCGGTGGTGCGGATCGAACGACTGCTGATGCTCGCCGAATATAAGCGGCGTCAGGCACCGCCGGGGGTCAAGCTGTCGACGCGCAACTTCGGCCGCGACCGGCGCTATCCGATCACGCACGGTTTCCGCACCGGCTGACCGTGCATCGTGGGCACCGGTACGTCGATGCGGTTTCGTCGCCCCGTCGGCCGAGATTGGGATCGCGTGTATCGGGGTGCAGCAACAGAGGAAGCGGTATATGGGATTGCTTGGAGCCAAAGCGCCGCCGGAAAGAGCCGAGCGGGCGCTAGACGTTTTGCGCGTGACCGTCGCGCTGCTGATTCTGATCCACGGGCTTTTTCGGCTTGTCGCTGGCGGCATTACGCCGTTCGGGGTCTGGCTGGAAAGTCAGGGCTTTCCATTGGGTTTCGGCTGGGCGCTGGTGGTAACGCTGTTCGAACTGGTTGGCCCGGTGCTGATGCTTGCGCGCCGCTGGACGAGCTTCTCCGCGCTTGGCCATGCCGCGATCCTGACGCTCGGAATGATCCTCGTCCATTTGCCCTTCGGCTGGTTCGTCGTCGGCGCGGGACGCAACGGGATAGAATATAGCGTCATCCTGATCGTGTCATTGCTGACGATCGCCTGGGCCTATTGGCCGATGCGGCGCAGCGCTGCCTGACGCGGTACGATAGGGTCGCGCGCGAGGAGCGAACCGGTTATAGGCGCGCGGCATGACCGTTGTGACCCGCTTCGCCCCCTCGCCGACCGGCATCCTGCACGTCGGCAATGTCCGCACCGCGCTCCACAATTGGCTGTGGGCGCGCAAATATGGCGGGCGCTTCCTGCTGCGCATCGATGACACCGATCTTGAGCGGTCGAAAGAGGACTATGTCGAGGCGATTCGCGCCGACCTCGCGTGGCTCGGCTTTGACATCGATGGCGAAGAACGTCAGTCGGCGCGGTTCGCGCTGTACGAGGCCGAATTCGACAAACTCAAGGCGGCAGGGCGCGTCTATGCCTGTCACGAAACCTCCGAAGAGCTCGACATCCGCCGCAAGATCCTGCTCTCGCGCGGACTGCCGCCGGTGTATGAACGCAAGCCTGCCGATGCGCCGGTTCCTGAGGGCGTGGCGCCGCACTGGCGCTTCCGGCTCGATCATGGCGACCCCATCGAATGGACTGATTTGGTTCGCGGTGTGCAGCATTTCGAGCCAAAAACCATGTCCGATCCGGTGGTCCGCCGGGCCGACGGCAGCTGGCTTTATTTACTGCCCAGCGTAATCGACGACATTGCCATGGGCATTACCCATGTCGTGCGCGGCGAGGACCATGTGTCGAACACTGCGACGCAGATCCAGATGTTTGCCGCGCTGGGCGCCGCCCCGCCGCGCTTCGCGCACGAGGCGTTGCTCGTCGGCACCGAGGGCAAATTGTCGAAGCGGCTTGGCTCGCTCGGCATGGCCAGCCTGCGCGACGCGGGGATCGAGCCGATCGCGCTCGCGGCGCTGCTCGCGCGGCTCGGCACCAGCGATCCCGTCGAGCCGGTCACCAGCCTGGTGCCGTTGATCGAGCACATCGACTTCGCGCGCTTTGGCCGCGCTCCGGCGCGGTTCGACGAGGCCGAGTTGGCGCTGCTCAATCAGAAAATCCTGCATCATACCGAGCATGAAGCGGTCGCGGATCGCCTGCCCGCTACGATCACCGCAGCGCGCTGGCTTGCGATTCGCCCGAATCTGTTGACCGTCGCTGAGGCGGCCGATTGGGTCGCGGTGTTCGATGGTCCGCTGGCGCCGCCGCCGGTCGATGATGCCGACCGGCCGGTGCTCACTGCTGCTGCTGCTGCCGCGCCCGCCATCGACTGGGGCGCCGACCCCTGGCACGCGCTGACCGCCGCGGTGAAGGAGGCGACAGGCGCAAAGGGCCGCCCGTTGTTCCTGCCGCTGCGCCGCGCGCTCACGGCGCGCGATCATGGTCCCGACATGGCCGAACTGCTGCCGCTGATTGCGAAAGATCAGGCGGTCGCGCGGCTGGCTGCCGGCTAAAGCCGCCCACACCCCAAACGTGTCGCTGCTCTTGCCTACTTGAATGCTTGACAAAATGAGGGATGATATATTATCACACATTACTGACTTGGCCGGTAGCCGTGGTCGAAACACGGCAGGGCCGAGTCTGACAGGCAAGGAGAGATGCCATGACCCTGATACCTTTGATTTCGGCCATCATGACTGCGCCCGAAGCGATGACCGCTCCAGCGGGAGCGCCGACGGCCTTATCCCGCAATAGTTATGGCAGCGATCGCAGCCGCCACCCGGTCGCGGCGCTTTTCGCCGTCGGCCTGCCCGCTGCGCTGGTTATTGCGGTGGCGTTGTCGCCGATGATCGTCGTGACGCCGCCGAAGTCCGAGCCGATGCTAGGCACGTTGATCGATCTGGACAAACCGATCGATCCGCCGCCGACCCAGCAGACCGACAAGGTGCAGCCGACCGAAAAGTCCGCGTCGGCGACCGATACCCTGAAATCCGCCGTCGAAACCGTTCCGCTTGCGGACAATCGCGTGTTCGAGGGGCCGGTCATTGTCGATCCTCGTCCGCTCGATCCCGGCCCTCCGGCACGGCCAGCCGATCCGCCGCTACCCAAGCTCGTGTTCGCCGAACTCGATCCGCGCTACGCCGGGGCGTTCCAGCCCGACTATCCGGCGAGTGAGCAGCGCCGCGAGATCGAGGGGGTTGCCAAAGTCCGCGTCCTTATCGGCACCGACGGACGGGTGAAGGCGGTCGAACTGGTGAGCACCGATAGTCCCGGCTTTTTTGCCGAAACCAAGCGCCGGGCACTCGCCAAATGGCGATTTACCCCCGCGACGCGCGGCGGTGTGGCCGAGGAAAGCTGGAAGACGATGACGGTCCGCTTCGAGATAAGGTCTGTCTGACCGTCCAACCTCACCGCTCGCGGGCTGACGGCACAGCGCCGTCCGCCCGCTCTTTTGCTTGACAGAAGAGCCGAATCCGGTCAGAGGCGCGCGGATATTGGGGGCGGCGCCTCGTGCGCTGCCCCTAAGTTTTTCACACCAACGTCGGGGCCATAGTCCCGCCGCATCCTTCGGACCTCCGGCGGATGTGCAGATATTTCGAGGAACAGGGCCATGGCCAAGCCGACGACCGTCAAGATCAAGCTGGTGAGCACCGCCGACACGGGCTTTTTCTATGTGACGAAAAAAAACCCGCGCACGATGACCGAAAAAATGTCGGTACGCAAATACGACCCGCGCGTGCGCAAGCACGTCGAGTTCAAGGAATCGAAGATCAAGTGAGGCATCAATCCGTTCGGCGACGCTGAACGGAACGACGATGCGTCATCCCGGTGAAAGCCGGGATCATGGGGCGGCCATTTGCGCCGCCCTTTTTCGTGCGCCGGTCAGATCGGCTGCTTTGGGATGGATCACTGTCATCCCATTTCGTCATGCCGAACGTGTTTAAGCATCCATGGCCTCAGCGTTAATCCCGTGCATGCCGAAGGAAACGGCGGGCCCTAGACCCTGAAAAACGTTCAGGGTGACAAGTGAAGGGATGTCCCGCAACCGGTCGCCAGCAACCACCGCTGCGAAAGGCGCTTCAGGCAAACGCCCCAACGCTCTCGATGAACTTGATTACCGAAATCGGTTTCGACACATAGGCTTCGGCGCCCGCCGCACGGATCTGTTCCTCGTAGCCTTTCCCCGCATAAGCGGTGACTGCCATGATCGGCACCTCGCGCAGCGTCAGGTCGGCCTTCATCTGGCCGATCAGCTCGAGCCCGCTGACATGCGGCAGCTGGATGTCCATGATGATCAGGTCGGGCGCGACCTCGCGCGCTTTTGCCAGTGCATCGCGCCCGTCGCGCACTGGGTGGGCGATATAGCCATGGGCGTTGAGCAGGTCGCAGAACAGGCGCAGGTTCAGCTCATTATCCTCGACGACCAATATGGTCTTGCCCATGATATTTCGCTTCCCCACCTTGCGTTCGCGGTTCGTTTAGGCGAATCGGCCGCATGACACAATTGCCTCCCTTTGAAGGGAAAAATGCCTTGCACGACGATGACGCAGCTTTGGCACTTCAGGCGCTCGGCTGGATAGTGAGCGACGAACCGCGCGCCGAGCGGCTACTGGCGCTGACCGGACTGGCACCAGCGGAGCTGCGCGCCTCGCTGGGCGAACGCGCGACCTTGGCGGCGATCCTGTCATTTCTGACCGCGCATGAAAATGACCTTGTCGCCTGCGCCGATGCGTTGCAGGTGCCGCCGCCCACCCTCGCCGCCGCGGCAGCACGCCTCGAAGGCCAGGCATCCGAAGGAACACCCGCATGACCCGCCCGCTCGTCATCACTGATTGCGACGAGGTGCTGATGCACATGGTCGTCCCCTTTGCCGAATGGGTCGATGCGGAGCATGGCGTGCTTTTCCGCATCGAGGATGCCAGCTTTGCCGGAGCGCTGAAGCGAAAGGAATGCGGGACGCCGCTCGAGGCCGCCGAGGTCTGGCCGCTGCTTGACAGCTTCTTTCGGTCTGAAATGACCCGGCAATATCCTATTCCCGGTGCGCTCGCCGCGATGGCGGCGATTGCCGAGCAGGCGGATATCGTCGTCCTGACCAATGTCGGCCCCGAACATCAGCAGGCGCGGATTGAGCAGCTGGCGCTGCATGATTTTCACGCCCCCGTAATCGGCAGCCGCGGCGGCAAGGGCGAACCGGTGCGCCGGTTGATCGAGCAATATCAGCCATCGGTCACGCTGTTCATCGACGATCTGGCGGGGCATCATCATTCGGTCGCGCAAGAGGCGCCCGACGTGTGGAGGCTTCATCTGGTCGGCGAACCTGCGATTGCCGACAAGATCGCCCCCGCCAAACATGCCCATGCGCGCATCGACGATTGGGCGGCGGCGCAGAACTGGATCTTGGCGCGGCTCGCCGAAAACGTCCCCGCTCCGGCCCCCGAACCCGTATAAGAAGGAACGACCATGGATATCACCGCAAAGCTCACCGAACTCGGGCTCGAACTGCCCAAGGCTGCCGCTCCGGTCGCCGCCTATGTCCCCGTCGTCGAGCATGTTGGGCTGCTCTATGTCAGCGGCCAGCTGCCGTTCCGCGACGGGCAGGTCGTGACCGGGCGCCTAGGCGACGACATGGACGTCGCCGGCGGCCAGGATGCGGCGCAGCGCGTCGCGCTGATGCTCGTCGCGCAGATCGGGCAGGCGCTGGGCGGCGATCTGTCGCGCGTCGAGCGCGTCATCAAGCTGGGCGTGTTCGTCAACAGTACCCCCAGCTTCACCGATCAGGCGAAGGTCGCCAATGGCGCGTCGGAGCTGTTCGAAACCTTGTTC
>MTKY01051073.1_pt1 | contig 11600 bp, 8 predicted proteins | sample 1042731 | NCBI WGS metagenome assembly MTKY01 (sample SAMN06212206, study PRJNA360538) | anaerobic digester metagenome | biome: Wastewater treatment plant; material: sludge; isolation source: anaerobic digester fed with sludge from wastewater treatment plant | place: Denmark: WWTP Soeholt ... | reverse complement strand
CGCAGCGAAGCCTGAGGTCAATGTGAAGAGGCCGGGCTAGTCCTCGATCACGGGCAGGCGGTTGATGTCCGGGTCGGTGAACAGGTCGCATTCGTCGCGGCTGCGCGTGCTGAACTCCGACACGACGGCCCCTTGCGGCCCGCCCTGGAACCAGTGCCAGGTTTCCGGCATGAGCGTGTACTGGTCGCCGGGCTTCAGCACGATCTCGTGCCAGACGGTGTAGGTGTCGGCGCGGTGCGCGGGCGGCTTGGCCTTGGGATTCGGCGTCGCCTCGCCGGTCACGTACAGGTACACTTCGCCCCAGCGGCAGCGGAAGGTCTCTTCCTTGCCCGGCTCGCCGTTCACGGGCGGGTGAAAATGCTGGGGGCAGGTCTGGCCGGGCATCAGGATCAGCTCTTTGGCGCAGACGCGCTCCGTGTTGATGTAGGTGACCAGCGCCAGCCCGGTCTGCTCGTATTCGTCCAGCCCCAGGTCGGCGATCTCGATGTTCGCCGCTTCTTCTGGCGTGAGCACAATGCCCGCCCGATCCAGATACTCCTGGGCGACGCGCTGCCATTTGAGGACATCTTGGCGTTTCATAGTTCCACCTTGCAGATACGCTTACCAGAATGCCAGTGTGTTGCTGCATGTGCAGAGTATACGGAAGAGCGATGGCCGGGGCAAGGACTTTGTCCCCAGCCGGACGAGCGCGGGCGTATCGCAATACGCCCCTGCGCGGGATGCGGCAGGGCAGCACCCCTGCGTGACAGATGGTGCGCGCCCCCTCTCGTGGGTCGTTGCCCTGCCTGCCGTGCCGGGTTAGAATGCGCAGGCATGGCCTCCTCAGGACGGCCATGTGTGCAGACAGCTTCGCGCGGGGGCAGGGCACAATTCCCTGGCCCCGCGCCGCGCCACAAATCAGGGAGACCGGAGAATGACGAGCGCAGTGCAGTGGGCGGTTGGGGTTGACATTGGCGGGACGAACATGCAGGCCGCCGCCATCAGCCAGGATGACGGCGCGATCCTGGCCCGCATCAGCCGGCCCACCCCCATTGAGGACGGGCCGGAGGCGGGACTGGAGCGCATCGCCGCGATGGTGCAGGAGGCCATTAACGGCGCGGGGCGTCCGCTGGCGGCGCTGGCCGGGATCGGTATAGGCTGCACCGGCCCGTTGGACATCGAGCGCGGCCTGATCATGGAACCCTGGACGATGCCCGGCTGGAATGAGGTGCCCATCGTCGAGGCGCTGGCCGCACGCTTCGGGCGGCGCGTCACGCTGGACAATGACGCCAACGTTGCCGCGCTGGGCGAGCACTGGCTGGGCGCGGGGCGCGGCTATGCCCACATGGTCTACGTGACGGTCAGCACGGGCATCGGCTCCGGCGTGATTGTAGATAACCGGCTGTTGCACGGCTTCGGCGGCAACTTCGGTGAAGTAGGGCTGATGACCATTGACCTGCACGGCCCGCCATGCTTTGAGGGATCGTCAGGGGCCTGGGAGCATCTGGCGTCGGGCACTGGCATCGCTCGCAGCGCCCGCGAGCAGGCCGACCCGGCTATGCTCGCAGCGGCGGGCGGCGACCCGGACGCGATCACGGCGGCGCTCGTCGCACGGCTGGCGGGGGAAGGGCACGCGGTCGCCCGCGCGATCATCGCCCAGGAAGCCGAGTACCTGGGCGTGGGGCTGGCCAACCTGATGGTCGTCTACGCCCCACAGGTCATCGTCATGGGCGGCGGGGTGATGAAAAGCTGGAGCCTGTTCTACCCGGCCATCGAGCAGATCGCGCACGCCCGCACGCGCCTGATGCCAACGGCCCAGCGCACGCCGGTTGTGCGCGCCCGGCTTGGGCTGGCGGCGGGCTTCATCGGCGCGGCGCGCATGGCTTTTCTGGCTGCTGAATGACAGCGGGGAAGGTGTTGCACCTTCCCCGCGCGGTTTCCCATGAGGGCGGATTGCCCTACGTTTTCTTCACGGTTAGCCGTAAACGCACCTGTGCGCCTCGTCCACGAAGGCCGCGATCAGCTTCGGATCGGCGTCGAAGAAGTGATCCGACGGGCTGATGATATAGCTGCCGCCCGGCCCGGCCTCCTCGAAGCAGCGGCGCACCTCGGCGCGGGTCTGCTCCTCGGTGCAGTTGATCAGGAAGTGGAACTGGTCGAAGCCGCCGATGAAGCACACGCGGTCGCCAATGCGCCGCTTGGCCTCGGCCAGGTTCACGTCGGCGCCCATGCCCGGCGGGGTGAACGTCTCCATCGCGTCCGGCCCCATGCCCGCGATCAGCTCCAGCAGGGGCATCATGCCACCGCAGGTGTGATAGGTGATGCGCTGCCCAGCCTTATGCGCCGCCGCGATCAATTCGCTGTCGTAAGGGGCGACGAACTTCTCGAAAATCTTGGGCGAGATGACCGTCGAGGATGCCGAGCCGCCGCCCAGCTCGTGCACGTCAAAGCGCGCCCCGACCATCGACTCGATGTAGACCTTCTTGCGCCGCTGCAGGATGCCTAGAAACTCGTGCACCCATTCCGGATCGTCATACGTGGCGTAGATCAAGTCCTGGATGTTGAACAGGCAGGCCGCATCCTGCCAGCAGCCGGGCTGCCCGAACACGTCGAAGCAGCAGATGTGGCCGCGCAGCAGCCCGCGCTCGCCGAGAGCATCAGCAGCCTTGTTGACCGCTTCCACGTCGCACTTGGGCGCGGTCACATACTCGCCCAGCAGGTCAATGTCGCGCTTGTTCTTGATCAGGTACTCGCCCACCCAGGCCGTGTGCTCGTCGGACTCGATGACCATGCTCAGCGTGCCTTTGGGCGTGACGAAGTTGTAGCGGACGGTCTTGTAGGGCTGGTTGGGGATTTCCTCCGCGTGGACGCGCCAGTCGTCCGTGCTGACCCGCTGCGCCTCCAGGAAGCCGATCTCCCCTTGCTCCGGGTCGGGATACTCGCCGTTAGCCGGGTCGTGACGGTGGGCCACTGTCCAGCACCAGGCATCGAAGCCGAAGTGGTCGAAGAACTGCCGGCTGGAGATGCCACCCATGTACTTGTCGAGGAAGGAAGGCATCACGTGATGGGTAGTCACCGGCAGGCGGTCGGGCTTGCCCCTGGTAAGGGCGGTTAACATCCGTTGTCGGGAGGTCATGCTGGCCATGCAAAAGCGTCCTTTCCGCAAGTGTGTTGTATGCTGCGTGACCCGGTCAGTGGGCGCTGCGCGCCTGATCTGGCCCAGGATCGCCCGGCCAGACGCCAGCGCGCGATGTTCACTTTTGTTCATTCATGTTTGTTGAAAGTCATTCTCACATGGATTCTGGCCCTTGTCAAGCGAGATAGTGTCTCATTTCACTTGACAAAGCCGGCTATTTGGCATACCCTTCAATCATAATCATACAAAAACGCACTTTTGCAAACAGCCACCCATGTTACTTGCCGAGCGCGAAAAAGTCATCCTTTCCAGGCTCGACCAGAGCGGCATCGTCTCCGTGCGCGAGCTGGCCGCTGCCTGCGGCGTCACCGAGGTGACTATCCGCCGCGACCTGATCAAGCTGGAGGCGCGTCACCTGCTGCGCCGCACGCACGGCGGAGCGGTGCGCGCCAACCACAGCGCCTTGCCGGATGCCAGCGCGCTCGACGCTGCCGCTGACACCCCGGACGCCCTGATCCTGGCTCCGGTACAGCACGCGGCAGTGCACACCTTGCGCGAGCGTGCCGTGCGCAACCGCATTCCCTTGCTGGCCGAGTCGTGCTACTTGCCTGGTGCCGTGTACGTTGGCCCCAACAACTACGAGGCGGCCTTCCGGCTGGGTCGCTGGACGGGCGAGTACATCCAGCAGCACTGGTACGACATGCCCTATGTGCTGGACATCACCCAGGAGGAGCTGCCTAACACGCGCACCCGCAGTCTGGGCTTTGCCGAAGGACTGCGCTATGTGCTTGGCGAGCGGATGGCGATCCTGTCGGTGCACGGTCATGGACTGTACAACGACGCCTATCAGGTAGCGCGCGATGCACTGGCATTGCACCCGGAGATCAACGTCATTTTCGGCATCAACGATGATTCCCTGCTGGGCGCGCTGCATGCCTACCTGGACCTGGGCCGCGATCCGCACGCTCTGCTGGCGGTCAACATTGGCGGCGAAGGCCGGACGCTGCTGGACATCTTGCAGCGCGGCGGGCCACTCAAGGCGTGCATGGCTCTCTTCCCGGAAGTGGTTGGGCGGCGCAGCGTCGAGGCGGTGATCCGGCTGTGGGCTGGCGAAGCCATCGGCGCGGAGGTGATCACGCCCAGCGCCTTGCTCACCTCGGAGAACCTGGGCACCTACTATACTCCGTATGGGCAGGAATGGGCGCTCAACTACGGGGCGGTCGAAATGCTCGACCAGACGCGCTGGCCGACGCCGCTGCCCCCTGCCCAGCGCAAGCGCCTCTCGTTCGTCATCCATTACCGCACGCACGAGTGGTACCAGAACCTGGCGCGGGCCATGCAAGAGCACGCGGCGCGCGCCGGGGTGACTCTCTCTGTGGTGGATGTGAAAGACGACCTGAAAGCGGAAATCCGCGAGCTGCGCCGGTTGATCGGCAAGCTGGCGGCTACCTACGTCAAAGATGGCGATACGATTATTCTGGACAGCGGCACGCCGACCGCGAATATGGCCCAGTTCTTGCACGGCTACAATTCGCTCACTGTCATCACTAACTCGCTGGATGTTTTCCAGAGTCTGCAAAGCAATCCTCACGTCACGCTCATGCTCACCGGCGGCGACTTCCACCGCGAGTCGCGTTCGTTCGTCGGGCGGGCCGGGCAATTGATGCTGCGCGAGATCCGCGCCGACAAAGCCTTCATCGTCGCCGGTGGTGTATCGGCGGCGTTCGGTGTGTCGTCAAAGAGCCAGACGGAAGCGGACATTCGCCGGGCGATGATGGATGCCGCGCGCGAGGTGGTGGTGCTGGCCGATCACACGGTGCTGGGCCAGGATGCCCACGCGCGCGTAGCCGGTCTCGACCGGGTGAACACGCTGGTCACCGATGCGGGCGCGCCGTCGGCGTACCGGCTGGAGCTGAACCAGCGCGGGATCAGAGTGTTGGTCGCCGGGCAGTTGACGAACGGCTCATCTTCACGATAGTGATCGCCTGCGCCGCAGATGTGAACTGCGTGGCGCAGTTGCCTGGCGTGGCACTGGTCGCGCTGCGATCTGTACAGCGTATGAAAAAGGAGGTGGCGGAGCGCGAAAACAGGGTTTCTCAGCGACTCTACGTCTTGTTGGCTCGCTCGCGAAGAATGGTCTCTTGAGAGGATACTGACATGAAGCTGCATCGCATCATTCTCCTGGTCATGGTAGTCGCGCTGGCCGTCCCGCTGATTTCTGCGACGGCGGTGGCGCAGGAAGTGGTCACCATCGAGTTTTGGGACAACCAACAGGCGGAATCCGGCCTCAGCCAGTTCCAGCAGGCTGCGGTTGACCTGTTTGAGGAAACTCACCCCGGCATCAAGATCAACGTCGTGACGGTGCCCTATGCCGAGTACCAGGATCGTCTGACGATCGCTGTGCGCGGCGGCACTCCGCCCGACATCTCGACCGTTGACCAGATTTGGAACTACGGCTTTGCCACCGGCGGCGCGATCATCGCCCTCGACGATTACATCGCTGGCTCCGAGACGGTCAAGCAGGAGAACTTCTTCCCCGGCGCGTGGAACTCCGCTGCGTTCGAGGGCAAGGTGTGGGGCATCCCCTTCAACATTGATGTCTGGCAGTTCACGTTCTACAACAAAGCCCTGCTCGACGCCGCCGGCGTGGACCCGGCGACGCTCGTCACCTGGGAAGGTCTGAAGGCCGCCGCCGAGAAGCTGACCGACCGCGCCGCTGGTAAGTACGGTGTGGGCCTGGTTGGTCACCTGGGTGAAGACACGGTCGTGATCCAGGACTCGTTCATCTACTCCAACGGCGGCTCGGTGCTGCACGAAGACGGCACCTGCGCCCTGGACGAGCCAGAGGCCATCGAGGCGCTGGAGTACCTGGTGAGCCTGCTGCCCTACGCGCCTGAGGGCGTAGCCAACGCGGGCACCGGCGACATGCGCGAGCTGTTCCTCAACCAGTCGCTGGCGACCGAGTGGTGGCCGGCGCTGGAGCAGCCGACGCTCTTCGCCAGCGACCTGGACTGGGACTTCGTCGTGGGCACCGCGCCCGAAGGCATGACCCCGGTTGCCACGTTGGGCGGCTGGAACCTGGTCATCTACGAGGCGTCGCAGCACAAGGACGAAGCCTGGCAGTTCATCGAGTACATGACCCTGCCGGATGTTAACTCCCAGGTTGTGGACTTGATCCCCGCCAACATCGAGTCGGCGACCAAGTTCCTCGAAGACACGCGCAAGGGGCCGGAGCTGATTCTTGAGCACCTGAACAACGCCCGCCCGCGCCCGCTGTCGCCAGAGTACCTGCAAGTCTCGACGATCCAGCAAGAGCTGGCCCAGGCGATCTTCACCGGCACACCGGTGGCGGACGCCGTGGCCACAGCTTGCGAGGCGATCAACGAGCTTGCCGCCGAGTAGAATTCCTGACGTTCAATAGCTGCTTGCCTGCCCAGTGCCTCACCGGGCAGGCAAGCGTTCCTATTCCTGGAGGCAACGTAGCCGACCATGACCAGCAGTGAGGACATTATGCCGATCAGCGTGCGCCCCCGGCTGCGCCGTTTTCACTTCAGCAGTGACTTGCGGCTGGCGTTGCTGTTCATCCTGCCGGCGGTGGTGCTGGTGGCTATGCTGATGTATTACCCGATGGGGCGCGTCGTCAAGGAGAGCCTGTACAAGACGCCCAAAACGGCGTGGCTTGACCCGAACCCACCTCAGGTTTATGTCGGCCTGGAACACTACGAAAAGCTGGTCAATGACGCTGTTTTCAAGCAGATTCTGACGAACTCACTGTACTGGACGATCGGCGTCGTATTCTTTCAAAACCTGATCGGGCTGGCGACCGCCGTGCTGCTCGACCAGAAGCTGCCCATGCGCGGGGCCATGCGCGCGCTCGTCCTGCTGCCCTGGGTGCTGCCGGGAGTGGTCAACGCCATCCTGTGGCGCTTCATGTACGATCCCCAGCTGGGACTGATCAATTCGATCCTGATCGGCACTGGCATCACCAGCGAGAAGACTGCCTGGCTGGCCCAGACCGACACGGCGCTCGGCGCGCTGATCATCGCGGCGATCTGGAAGGGCTTCCCCTTCTCGACGGTGATGTACCTGGCAGCGCTGCAAGGCGTGGATCACGAGCAGCTTGAGGCGGCGCAGATTGACGGGGCCAACGCGCCGCAGCGCTTCCGCCATGTGACCATCCCAGCCATTGCGGGCATTGTGCGCCTGAACCTGCTGCTGACCACGATCTGGACTTTCAACTACTTCGACCTGATCTGGGTGACGACTGCTGGCGGGCCGCTGAAGAAGACGCACATCTTCCCCACGATCATCTACCAGACGGCTTTCCGCGAGTCGGGCAACTTTGGCCGGGCGTCGGCCTACGGCGTGATCGCGGTGTTGGTGCTGCTGGTCTTTGCGGTGCTCTATCTGCGCGAGCTGCGGCGCTCGAAGGTGTTGTGACATGGCGACGACAATGGCGGCGCTGCACAGGCAGCGCAGACAGCAGAAATTGGTGCGCAACAGCATCCTGATCGGGCTGCAGGTGCTGCTGGCGGTGATCATCCTGATACCCTTCTTGTGGATGTTCAGCGTCTCGATCAAGCCGGCCAATGAGCCGTTCGCCATTCCGGTGCGTTTGTGGCCGGAGAACCCCACTTTCGACAACTACAAGAGCGCCTTCTACCCGGAGTTCCGCCGCTACTTCCTCAACAGCATCATCGTCTCCGTCTCGACGATGATCCTGTCCATCAGCATCGGCTTGCTGGCGGCCTATGGCTTCGGGCGCTTCAGGTTCCCCGGCGCGCGCCCGATCCTGATCCTGATCATCCTGGCGCAGATGTTCCCGGTGGCCACGATGATCATCCCGCTGTACAAGATGATGAACAGCCTCAACCTGATCAACACCTACCCGGCATTGATCATGGCTTACCTCACCATCACCCTGCCGGTGTCCATCTGGATGCTGCGCGGGTTCATCCAGAGCATCCCGCCGGACCTGGAAGAGGCGGCGATGGTGGACGGCTGCACGCGGTTGCAGGCGTTCTGGCGGCTGGTTGTGCCGCTGGCCCGGCCCGGCATCGCGGCGACGGCGGTGTGGATCGCGGTGGTGACCTGGCAGGAGTTCCTCTTCGCCCTGGCCTTCACCACAACCGTAGACATGCGTACTATTCCGGTCGGCATGGCGGACTTCCAGGGGCAGTTCGGCATCCGTTATGGCGAGCTGATGGCTAGCTCGGTGATGGTATCCATGCCGATCATCGTGCTCTTCTTCTTCCTGCAACGCTATTTCGTCGCCGGCCTGACGGCGGGCGCGACGAAGGGCTAGGCACGGCTGCCAGGAGAAGAGCGGTCTCTCGTAGGGCTGCACTGCGCCCCTGGCAAAACCCACACCAAGGAGTCAGCCGGATGGCCTTCGCCAATGATTACCGCCACATGCTCGACGTGCTGGCCAACCGCAGGCCGCGCCGTCTGCCGGCCTACGAGCACATCATCTGCCCGGAGATCATGGAGAAGATTCTCAACGTCACCTTCGCCAGCCTGATCGAGGGCGACGCCGATGACCTCTCCGAGTACTTTAGGCACTACTGCCGCTTCTTCCAGCAGATGACCTACGACACCGTCTCGTTCGAGGTGACGATCACCGATATCCTGCCCGATCACGGCGCGATCTTCGGCGGGCGGCCCGGCCCCATTCAGACGCGCGCCGACTTCGAGGCTTACCCCTGGGAAGACCTGCCGCGCCGCTACTGGGAGGTCGCCGCGCCGCGCTTCGACGGCCTGATCCCCTGGCTGCCGGAGGGCATGAAGGCCCTCGGCGGCGTGGGCAACGGCGTGCTGGAGATCGCCGAAGACCTGGTTGGCTTCCAGTATCTCGCCTACCTGTCGGTGGACGATCCCGACCTCTACGCCGATCTCTTCGTCCGCATCGGCGACCTGATGACCATGCTATGGGCCGACTTCCTGGTGCGCTACGGCGAGCATTTTGCCGTGTGCCGCTTCGGGGACGACCTGGGCTTCCGCAGCAGCACGCTCATTTCCCCGGCGACGATCCGCCAGCACATCCTGCCGCAGTACAAGCGAGTCATCAGCCTGATTCGTGGGCAGGGCAAGCCGTTCCTCTGGCACTCGTGCGGCAACATCTTCAACATCATGGAGGACGTGATCGCCCTGGGCATTGACGCCAAGCACTCCAACGAGGACGCCATCGCGCCCTTCGACAGGTGGATCGCGCTCTACGGCAAGCGGATCGGGCTGCTGGGCGGCATTGACGTGGACACACTCTACCGCAAAGCGCCCGCCGAGGTGGTCACCGAAGTGGTGGAGAAAGGGACGCGCTTCCGCCGGACGGCTAACGGCTACGCGCTGGGGTCTGGCAACTCGATCCCGGACTACGTGCCGGTGGATGGCTATCTGGCGATGATTGAGGCGGTGCGGCGCATCCGCGAGGCCGAGGAAGCGTAGGTACATGGCAGGACGAGACTTCCGAAGTCGTGAAGGCTTCGGAAGTCCTTACGTCCTCCCAAGCGCGACGGCGTGGAAGGCCCGCGCGATGTGCGGTACACTTGCCCGCGACCGATCGCACAGCCCTTCGCCTGCGCGCTGTGCGACGCGACCGGAGCGATGACCACCAACGACCTGCCACCCGTCCCTCAGACTGGCGTTCCCCCGCTGGCCCTGCCGCCCGACCAGGAGCAACGGCTGCTGGCCCGGCGGCGTAAAGACGACCAGACCGACCCCTTCGCCAGCGACCCAGACGACGAAATCCGGCGCTTGGGGCGGCTGGCGCTGCGCCGCGATGTCCCGCACCCTTACGACTACCTGGCACTGGGCGACCTGTGCGCGCAGCGCTCGCTGGTCGAGGGCGAGGGGCGGCTGCTGGTCTTCTACGCGGGCAAGGCGCTCCACGCTTACCGCCACGCCGCCGAGCTGGCCGGGCCGGACAGCTCCGAGCGCGACCTGGCGTACCTGGCCTATGATGCCTATGTAGGCTGGCTGTTCCAGGTAGCGCGCGGAGCGCCCACCCGCCGCAACATCGCGGTCGCGCTGTGGGCGGTCGCCGAAGCTGACGCCCAGGGGCGCGCCGATGGCCTGCGCGACGAGGCGCGGGTGCTGGCGCTGTGGTACGTCTCGCCACCGGTGAGCGACAGCACGCCGCTGCCCGATCCCACCCCAACCCCCCACGAAGATCACGCTACCGCGATCTACCCTGAGGAATTGATCACGCACGCCGGTGAGAGCCTGGAAGTGGGGTCGGCGCTGTTGTCGCTGGCCGCGCCGGAGCACGAAGCGGCGATCAACGAGACGCGCTCCGACAAGTCCGAAGTCTTCCGCCTGGAACTGGAAGCGACGGCTGCCAGCCCCGCGTCGTTGGATATGCTCGTCCCGCCCGCTCGCCACAGGGAAGGTGCTGACTTCGACTTCGGTGACCGCATTGACGGGCGCTACGAAGTGGCCCAGGTGTTGCGTGGCGGCATGGGCATCGTCTACCTGTGCTACGACCACGAAGAGCGGCAGTCGGTCGCCATCAAGACCTTCCAGAGCCGCCTGCTGACGAATGAGACCGCCGTCGCCCGCTTCACGCAGGAAGCGCGCACTTGGATCATGCTCGAAAAGTATCGCCACATTGTCCAGGCGCGGCGCGTGCAGAAGTTCGAGGGTCGCCCGCACATCATCCTGGAGCATATCACCGGCCCGGAAGGGCTTGGCTCCGACCTGCGCAGTTGGATTCGCCACAACCGCGTTGACTTGCGCCAGGCGCTGGACTTCGCCCTGCAGATCGCGCTGGGGATGCAGCACGCCACGCGGCGCGTGCCCGGCCTGGTGCACCGCGACCTGAAACCGGCCAATATTCTCGTCCGGCACGACGGCATCGCCAAAGTGACCGACTTTGGGCTGGTGCGCTCCATTGAGGCCGAACAGACGGCTGAGGCCGACGGCGGCGAAGAGCAGGTCGTGACCGGGCTGACGCGCGCCGGTGCGGTCGTCGGCACGCCGCCCTATATGTCGCCGGAGCAGTGCCGCGCTGAGGCCGTTGACCCGCGCTCCGACATTTACGCCTTCGGCTGCGTGCTGTTCGAAATGCTCACCGGGCGGGTCGTCTTCGATGCCAAGCTGCTCACGGAGTGGGTGCACGCCCATCTGAACCTGCCCCCGGCTTTTCCCGAATCGGCGGCGGAGGTGCCGCAGCCGGTCAAAGACCTGGCGCTGGCCTGCCTCGCCAAGGACGCCGCCGCCCGCCCGCAGACCTGGGGCGAGGTCGTGGCGGCCCTGGCCGCACTGATCGAGGAAGCGACCGGCGCGCTGCCCGACTACGACCAGGACGGGCCGGAGCTAGAAGTCCGCGAGCTGATGGACAAGGGCTACAGCCTGACCGAGCTGGGCTTCGCGGAGGAGGCGTTGGTTGCGTATGAGCGCGTCCTGGAGATCGAGCCGGGGTCGGCGTGGGCCTGGGCGCGCAAGGGGCGCACGCTGCGCCTGCTGGCCCACTACGATGAGGCGCTGGACG
>MTKY01047933.1_pt1 | contig 11603 bp, 9 predicted proteins | sample 1042731 | NCBI WGS metagenome assembly MTKY01 (sample SAMN06212206, study PRJNA360538) | anaerobic digester metagenome | biome: Wastewater treatment plant; material: sludge; isolation source: anaerobic digester fed with sludge from wastewater treatment plant | place: Denmark: WWTP Soeholt ... | reverse complement strand
CGATCGACCAGCACCAGGTCCGCGGCCTTGCCGACGCGCAGCGATCCGGTTTCATCCTCGATTCCGAACATGCGCGCCGCATCGATCGTGTACGCGCGCAGCAACACCTCCACCGGCAGGGCCTGTTCCGGCACCAGCGGCGGACGTTGCGGTTCCTCCGGGTTACGCCGCGTGTGGCCGATGTCGATCGCCTCGAACGGGTTGAAGGAACTCACGTTCCAGTCACTGCCGCCCACCACCACGCCACCGGCATCGTGCACACCACGGGCCGGGTACATATAGCGCATCCGCGCGGCACCTATATACGGCGCCACCGCCTCGATGCTGTAGGGATTCGGTTGCGCCCACAGCAGCTGGAACGACGCGAACACATCGAGCGCGGCGAAGCGCGGCCAGTCCGAGGGTTCGATCAACTGCAGATGGCTGATGCTGAAACGCACCCCTCTTCCCGCCGCGGTGGCACGAGCGGCGGCAAACGCATCGAGCGTCTCGCGCACCGCGCGATCCCCGATCGCATGCACATGCACATTGAAGTCCTGCGCCGCCGCCGCGCTGACAAAACCCGCGAATGCGCGTGGTGCGACGTAGACTTCGCCGCGGTTTGCGCCGGGCTTGCCGTCGGCATCGAGATAGGGCTCGAGCAATGCCGCGCTCTGGGTCGGGTACTCGATTACCCCGTCGGCAAAAATCTTCACCGTATCGAGCGTGAGGTGCGGCAGACCGCGGTACTTCTCGCGCCAGGCACTCATCTCCGCGATGCTCGCGCTGCCGCGCGCCACGTCCGCCGCCAGCGCCGCGAATACGCGTGGCACCAGGCGCTTGCTGCGTGCCAGCTCCGCATAGACCTCGAGTTCCGCGGGATGCACCGCCGCGTCCATCACCGCGGTGATTCCCACCGCCTGCATCGAGGCGAAAACCCGCGCGGTGGCCTCGACCTTGCTCGCCAGCGAATCCTCGGGCAGCAGAGCGGTGAGCGGCTGCTGCGCGTTGTCGATCAGGTGACCGGTGGGCTCGCCATGTGCATCGCGGGTGATGCGCCCCCCCCGGGGATCCGGCGTGTTGCGATCGATGCCGGTGAGTTCGAGGCCACGAGTATTCACCCACGCGGTGTGTTCATCGGTGCCGAGCAGCGCCAGCGGCCGCTCCGCGACGATGCCATCGAGCGCCACCCGATCGGCCTCGAAAGCGGCGGGATTGAGATTGATCGCCACGACCCACTCCTCGGCACCGGCGGGGCCGTCCGCAGCCATGCAGGCATGCACCAGCGGCGCGATCGCGGCAATGTTCAGCGGCTCGTCGCCGAGACTGCAGTCATCGAGTTGCGCCGCACCGATCACCGGGTGGCTATGGGTATCGATGATGCCGGGCAGCAGCGTCGCACCGTCCACGTCCTCGACCAGCGTGCGATCGCCCTTGAATTCCAGCACCTGCGCGAGCGAACCCACCGCCAGCAGGCGCCCATCGGCGATTGCCACGGCCTCGGCACGGGGATTGTCCGTGTCCTGGGTCAGGACGCGCGCATGGGTGATGATCAGGTCCGCGTCACTCGCGTGCACCGCTGCCGCGAACACGCCCGCCCACACCGTCGCGATCCATGATGGTTGCATGCTGCTTCGCCCTTGCCCGATCCGGTTCGAGTCGCGATCATAGCGCAGGCGCCGAAGATGGCGCGCGTTTCACCATCCGGGATTGTTGTCATGTCACGCTCGCTGATTGTTGCCGCACTGCTGTGTTTTCTCGCCTCCCCGGGCTTTGCCCAAGACGGGCGCAAGGTGGTGCATGCGGGTCGGATGATCGACGTGATCAGCGGCAAGACGCTCGCCGACCGTGCCATCTGGATCGATGGCGAACGGATCGAACGAATCGATGCCTGGAGCACGGCCGCGCCCGGCATCACGGTGATCGACTGGTCAGACTACACCGTGGTGCCGGGGCTGATGGATATGCACTCGCACCTGGTCGGCGATATCCAGGGTGCCGACAGCATGAGCCTGCTCGCCAGCAGCGGGGCTCAGGACGTGATGCTCGGTGTGCGCCATGCGCGCGCCACGCTGCGTGCCGGCTTCACCAGCGTGCGCGATGTCGGGACCTATCGCGCGTGGGTCGATGTGACGCTGCGCGATGCAATCGACGAGGGCATCGTGCCGGGGCCGCGGATGTCGGTGGCCGGTGCCTACGTGACGGTGAGCAGCGGTGGCGGCGAACTCGTTGGCGCCGCGCCCGATGTGGTGATTCCCGCGGACATGCGGCGCGGTGTTGCGAACTCCGCGGATGAAGTGCGCCAGCGGGTGCGCGAACTGCTGCACGGCGGCGCCGATTTCATCAAGATCATCGCCACCGGCGCGGTACTGACTGCCGGAACCACGCCGGGTGCGCCCGAGTACAGCGAAGCGGAAATCCGCGCGGCCGTCGAGGAAGCGGCCAGGTACGGTACCTACGTGACGGCCCACGCGCACGGTGCCGAGGGCATCAAGCTCGCAGTGCGCGCCGGGGTGCGTTCGATCGAGCACGGTTCGCTGATCGATGACGAAGGTATCGCACTGATGAAGCGCAACGGCACCTGGCTGGTCGCCGATGTGTACAACGGCGATTACATCGAGGAAGTCGGGCGCCGCGACGGCTGGAGCGCCGAGATCCTGCGCAAGAACCTCGAAACCACCGAGGCCCAGCGCGAGGGCTTTCGCAAGGCCGTCAAGGCCGGCGTGAACATCGCCTACGGCACCGACGCCGGGGTCTATCCGCACGGCCTCAACGCGCGCCAGTTCGCCTACATGGTGCGCTTTGGCATGAGCCCGCTGCAGGCACTGCGCTCGGCCACCATCGATGCGGCGCGGCTGATGCGACACGAGGAAAACAGCGGCAGCATCGAAGCCGGCAAGTACGCGGACCTGGTTGCCGTCAAGGGCGATGTGCTCGCCGACATCAGCCTGCTCGAACACGTCGCTGCCGTGATCAAGGGCGGGCAGCCGCTCGAATGATTGTCACGAATTTCCCAACCGGGATCACTTCAGTACATCCCGGCTGATCAGCTCCTTCATCACCTCGGAGGCACCGCCATAGATGCGCTGCACCCGCGAATCGGCATAAAAGCGCGAGATCGGGTACTCGCGCATATAGCCGTAACCACCAAACAGCTGCAGGCAGCCGTCGGCCACCCGGTCCTGCAACTCGGTGCAGCTCAGCTTTGCGATGCTCGCGGTTGCGGTATCCAATTCGTCGCGCATCAGGCTGGCGATGCAGCTATCGAGAAAACGCTCGTGCACGGTCACCTCGGCGGCCATCTCGGCCAGCCTGAAGCGCGTATTCTGCATGGCAGCGAGCGGTTGTCCGAAGACGTTGCGCTCCTTCACGTATGCCACGGTGATATCGAGCGCACCGCGCGCGTGCGCCGCCCCGCCGATTGCGAGCACCAGGCGCTCGCGCGGCAGCTCGTTCATCAGCACCGCAAAGCCGCGGTTCAGCTCGCCGAGCAGCTTGTCGGGCCCGACTCTCACATCGGTGTAGAACAGCTCCGAGGTGTCGGCGGCGTGCTGGCCGAGTTTCTCGAGATTGCGTCCACGGCTGAAACCCGGCGCATCGGCGTCCACCAGCAACAGCGAGATGCTCTTCGAGCCACGAGCGCCGGGATCGGTCTTCGCCGCCGTGATGACAAGGTCGGCGTGCTGGCCATTGGTGATGAAGGTCTTGGAGCCGTTGATTTTCCAGCCATCGCCGTCTGCCTGCGCGCTGGCGCGGATTGCCTGCAGATCCGAACCCGCGCCGGGCTCGGTCATCGCGATCGCACCGACGCATTCACCGCTCACCATTCGTGGCAGGTAATGCTGTTTCTGCGTCTCGCTGCCCGCATTCAGCACATAGTGCGAAACAATGTCGCTGTGCACGGCGATGCTGCAGGCCAGCGCGAGGAAGCCCGCGCGGGCCAGCTCCTGCTGTACCACCACCGAGAAACGGAAATCGGCACCGATACCGCCGTATTGCTCGGGGATGTCGGTGCCCAGCATGCCCGCCTCGCCGAGCTGCAACCAGATCTCGCGCGGCATGATTTCCGCACGCTCCCAGCTGTCGTAGAACGGCGCCACCTGCTCGCGGGTAAAGCGGCGTACATTGTCGCGGTATATCGCGAGTTCGGTGTCCTGTTCGGTCATGGTGCCGCTGCTTCCCTCGATCGCTGATTAGGCGCCAGCGCGCCATTTGCCTCAGAGCCAGCCCACCCGCTTGAATTGCCGGTGCAACAGCCAGCAGGCCACCGCAATGGTCAGCAACGCGGCCGGATACCCGTAGCGCCATTGCAGCTCCGGCATCACCTCGAAGTTCATGCCCCAGATGCCGGCAAAGGCCGTCGCGACCGCAAAGATACCAGCCCACGCGGCGAGTCGCTTGTTGACCTCGTTCTCTTCGATACTGACCATCGACAGGTTGACCTGGATCGCGGTGCCGATGGTGTCGCGGATGGTATCGATCGAGGCATTGATCCGTGCCAGGTGGTCATAGACGTCACGGTAATAATCCCCGGCCCCGGCGCAGACCCGTGGCGCGCGCCCGCCGTAAAGCTTGGAGGCCGCCTCCATCAATGGCGCAACCGCGTGCTTCAGCAGCATTACCTCGCGTTTCAGCTCGTAGAGCCGCTCGATATTCGCGCGTGCGGTGCCTTTCACGAAAATCTGCTCCTCGATGGTCTCGAGCTCGGTCTCGAGCTCGTCCATCAACGGGAAATAGCCGTCCACCACCGCGTCCATCAGCGCATACAGCACGAAGCCGGCGCCGTGGCGCAACAGATCCGGTTCACGCTCGCAACGATCGCGCACCCCGAGAAAGGTATGCGAACTGCGCGCGCGCACCGACAGCACGAAATTCCGGCCGGCAAAAACGTCGAGTTCCCCGACCTGTATTTCACCCTCGTGACGCTCGAGCAGATGCATCGCGGCAAACACCGAATCGCCGTATTCCTCGAGCTTGGGGCGCTGATGACCATGGCGCGCGTCCTCCACCGCCAGTGGATGCAGATCGAACTCCTCCTGCATCTTGTCGAGTTCCGCCGGCTCGGGATCGCGCATCGCGACCCAGATAAAACAGTCATCACGGCCGATATATTCAGAGATATCCTCGACCGCGACATCCCTGAGCTTGTTGCCCTCCTGGTACACCACACAGTTGATAAGCATTTGCCGGCTCCAGCATCGCGTCATATATCCATTCAAAATAGCGTGGCCACGACACTTTGACCACGCCGCGCTCCAACATTCACGATTCCCTCGGGACGCCATGGCAGCGATGCCCCCTTTCGCCCGGGAAGCGGACTGCTCAGCGGCGGGAGCAAGTCCTTCACCCTGGTGGCGCGCGGCACCGTGATCGTCGATCGCGAAGGGATCTCGCGCCACATCGAGATAGTCCCGCAGCCCGGTCAGGAACCGGACTACGAAACCGCGGGCCGGGCAGCATCCGGATTGAAGCAATTCGTGACCGTAAACCTTTTGCGCTGCGCAGCGCAAAAGGTTTACGGTCACGAATTATCCCGAATTACTCTACTGGAAACCAAGCCATGGACCCCAACCTCCTCCACACCGCCGCGCACAAGCTCATCGCGTTCCACAAGCAGGCGCAGGAGCGCAACGAGTGGACTTTTTTCGTCGACGCGATGTACGCGCCCGGATGCGTCTATACCTGCGAGTACGCCGGCACCATGCTGGTACGCGCCGACGGCATCGATGAGATAAAGGCCACCCACTACGGGCGCGACATGCTCAAGGGCTGGGACGGCTGGACCTTCCCGTACCTGGACGTCTACATCGGCAGCGAGGGCCGCGTGATCACCCACTGGATGAACCGCGGGCCGGGCAGGCGCGCGGACGGGCGATATTTCGAGACTCCCGGCGTTTCCTTCATCACCTTCAACAATGGCGGCAAGATCAACTCCCAACTCGACCTGTTCGATCTGGCGCACCAGTTGCGCCTGTGCGACGAACTCGAACAGCACGGCCTGCTGTCGGCCGAACTGAAACAGAACTGGGTGATACCAATGAAAGCCAGGTTGGTTGAAATGCTGGCAGCGGATTAATTGGGGTCAGGATTAATTGGGGTCAGAGGCATTTATTTTCCAAATAAATGACTCCGACCCCAATTAATCAACGCATCCTGGCGCGCATCAACGAGCTCGCAGCCGATCCCCGTGCCCAGGGCTGCGAAAAATTATCGGGAAAGGAGCACTACCGGGTTCGGCAGGGCAACTACCGTATTGTCTACGAGATCCGCGATAGGGTCTTGGTGGTGGTCATGGTCAAGGTTGCCCAGCGCAAGGATTCCTTTCGCCCTTAGGCAAAAATACCAATTGCCATCGCTCCACAACCGCGAGTACCATTTCCGTCAGCGCTGATTTGATTCTCGGATTGCGGGCGCTTTAGAAATTCAGCTAAAGAGGGTGTTTCAAAAACCCGCTTTGGTCGTAACCGAGCGGGTTTTTTTACACGTTGTGCATCGAGAGTGGGCTGACGCCCCGCCAACCTGCCCCCCTGAGGCAAGGTGGTGTACCCGCAAGGGTGATGCGGCCGGACCGGCAACTGTTTCAGGTCCACTGCGTACGTCAGCACGTTCCCGATGCCAGCAGGCAGCGGAGAAACGCACCATGTCCATTCCATCGGCTGAACTGGCCAATCCATTCACCAGCGCCGAGTTCGAATTGCTGCGGCAGTTTTACGCCGGCGTGCCCACGCGCGTATTGCGGCGCGAATTCGCGCTCGATCCTTGGGCGCTGCTCAACCGGCACCGTCATCTGCCTCCGGCACAGCACCAGCGGTTGCTGCACGAACTGCGTGCCAGACCGACAAGCCCCGAGGAAATCGCCACCACCGGATAGAAGCAACACGACACGCATCACGAGTGAGCTGAGGCTCCGCCAACCTGCCTGCCCGGGCAAGGTGGTCGCCCCGCAAGGGGGATGTGGCCGAACCGGCAACAATACGGGAAGCGCTTCAGCGCCTCAGCTCCCGATACGTTTCAACCCCACGTACCAGGAGTACATCGATGAGCACCAGGACCAGCAAAACCACGCGCCAGACGCGCACCGTCAGCAGCGCCGCAGCGGCCAATGACACCGGCAACGCACTGCAACCGCCGACTTCCGACCGTTTCGCCACCATCGGCGCCTACGGTTTCGCACCAGTACAGATTGCGCTGCTCGCGGCACTGGTCACCGAGGACCCGCTGCTGCTGATCGGCCGCGCCGGCACCGGCAAGACCTATCTGCTCAACAGCATCAGCGAGGCACTCGGGCTCGAGCACCGGCACTACAACGCCAGCCTGATCGCCTTCGATGATCTGGTCGGCTTCCCCTACCCGGATGACGAACGCCAGAGCGTGCGCTTCCTGCAGACCCCGGCCACGATCTGGGGGGCGCAATCGGTGCTGGTCGACGAGATCAGTCGCTGCAAGCCCGAACACCAGAACCGGCTCTTCTCGCTGGTCCACGAACGGCGCATCCAGGGCATCGCACTGGAGAGCCTGCGTTTTCGCTGGGCCGCGATGAACCCCTGCAGCGCCGATCAGCAGGACAACGGCGAATACCTCGGCAGCGAGGCGCTCGACCCGGCCCTGGCCGACCGTTTCGCGATCATCGTCGAGGTGGGTGACTGGGCCGGGCTTAGCGATGCCCAACAACGCCTGGTCGCGAATCCCGGTGGCGAGGGCTTGCTCGCCAACGATAACGGCGCGCTGCGCACGGATATCGAAGGCTGGCGCGCATGTTTTGTGGCCGATATCGCCAACTGCCCTGCGCTGCTCATCGAGTACGCACGCATCGTGACCGGCGAACTCGGCAGGAGCGGGCTGCGCATCTCCCCACGCCGCGCTCGACTGCTGGCACGCAGCCTGCTTGCCGCGAGCATCATCGAGGGAAAGGTGCGCGAGGCATCGGTGCACACCATCCTCGAATGCAGCCTGCCGCAACGCGCCTCGGGCATCGTCCCGCTGCCGGCCAAGATCGCAGCCGCACACCGTATTGCGTGGGATGCCAGCCTCGCCACCGGCATCGACAAGTGGCTGCACGATTTCCATCTCACGCCCACCCTCGATGCCAAGCTGCGTGTGCTGGCCGAGAGCTGCCCCGGCCCCGATGCCGGCACGCTGGCGATCGAGCAATTCCTGGCCAATGATCGCCCCGAACGCTGCGCGGCCTTCGCCCTGGCGCTGTACCCGGCCGCGCTGCGTGGTTACTTGCCGCTCGGCGCCGAGGCAATCGGCGATCTCGGCCGGCTTGCCACGGAGTTGCTCAGCATCGACGGCGAGATCAGGTGGCAGGAAAGCGCGAGCCAGAACAGCACCACACACCCCGAACTGGCCGGGCTCATGCGCATCGTGGATGCGCTGCAGCCGCACAATCGTCAGCACCGCGCGCGGCAGTTGTTCTACTGGTCACTGGTGAAACGCATCGCGATCGATCAACCCGCCGTGCTCGAGCAGGAATTCAATGCCTGCATCGAGTATCTTCGCGCGAGGGCCGCGTGATGCACATCCACTCCAACCCCGGGCAGCGCTGCAATGCGGGTGCGCCGATGGGTCGCATGCGCAGCCAGCCGATCAGCAGCTCGATCCTCGGCACCGGTGCAAATGGTTACGGCTGCCCGCTGGTGATCAGCGTGGGCATCGATTTCGGCAAGCGCGACCCGCTCAATACCATTCTCAAATTGCTGGAAAAGAAGCGCATCCACGACCCGGAAGCCTTGCGCGAGCGCTATGAACTGCCGGCGGAACCCTGCATCTGCGCCGAATGGCGCGAACCAAAGCCGTTGCGCTTTGCCGCAGCCACTGTTGACGAGTTGCTTGTCCAGGTGCTGCTGCTCGGTCTGTGCACCGCACAGTACTTTGATCCGCAGCGTCCGCTGCTGCTGACCCGTGCCAGTCTCACGCGACGGCTGCAGCTCTACGCCGGCCGGGGGTTCTACGCATGAACCACCAGATGTTTCACGCCATTCTGCGCGAGCTGATCGACGAGAATCCATTCGCCTGCCGTGCACTGCTGAGAATTCTCGAGGTGGTTTTCACCAGCGAGGTAAAAACCCTGGCGGTGAGTTGCACCGCGCAACCACAACTGCTGGTCAACCTCGATTTCGTGCGCGAGCACTGCAGGAATGATTACCACGTCAAGGCCGTTCTGTGTCATGAGTTCCTGCATGTTCTGCTGCGCCACACCGAGCGCAACGCGCCCGCCAGTCTGGAGGAACACCTGGCGCTGGACGCGGTGATCAACGCGATCATTCACCGCCAGCTCGGCGAAAACTACAGCAGCTTCATGAGCGTCTTCTACGCCAGGGAAACCGGCGTGCACCGGCTGCTGCGGTGCCAGCGTAATGATGAAACCACGCACCGATCAATCGACAAGGCCTTCAGCGGGGTCTGGAGCGGTCTCTACCACGGAAAATTCCTGGCCGATGATATCCGTGAGTTCGCCCACGACCTGCGCGACGGGCGGCGCAGCGTTACACCCCGCGGCGGCTGGCTCGGCAACCACGATTGCCAGCAGGACAGCGGCATGTCGGAGGCCGTGAGCGATGCACTGGACCGCACGCTGAGGGCAATGAACGGCGACGGCATCTGGCGCTCGCAACCCGGGCGCGGAATCACCGCCCATGCCTACAGCAATCGCACCACCGGCACCGATCAGGCCATCGAGCACTGGCGTCGCAGCGCCTGGGCGGTACTTCGCAAGCACCTGCTGCCCGATCCCGAGGGTGCGAAAACCGAGTTCGAGACCGTGAACAGCAATCTGCCGGTACTCAGTCCCGGCGACCGACGCAGCTTCGCACGCGCGTTATGGAGCCCGCTGATTCCCGAAGCCGCCTGGCAACACCCGCGTCGCAGCCAGGGCGCCACTGCCCAGGTGTACCTCGACGTAAGCGGTTCCATGAACGCGGAAATGCCCTTGATCGTGGCGCTGCTCGCGCGTCTCGGCACGCACATCCGCCGTCCGTTCTGGGCCTTCAGCAACGTGGTTGCGCCCGCGCGGATCATCAACAACCGTCTGCGCGCCGACACCACCGGCGGCACCAGCATTGCCTGCGTGCTCGCCCACCTCGCCCGTACCCGACCCCAATCCGCGGTAATCGTGACCGACGGCTATATCGAGTCCGTCGAACCGCAGTGGCTTTCAGCCTGTGCCGGCATCCGGCTGCACGTGATCGTGACCCGCGACGGTTCGCCCGCCCTGCTGCAGCGTGCCGGTATCCCCTACACCCAGCTCGGGAGACTGCCCGCATGATCAGGGTTTCCGAAACCGTGTTGCCGGGTCACCCGGACAAGTTCTGCGACCAGGTCTGCGATGCGATCGTGCAGCACTGCTACCAGGTTGACCCGCAAGCCTACTGCCAGGTCGAGATGAGTTGCTGGAGCGACCAGGTATTCCTCACCGGCGGCATCGTAACGGCCCGGCCACTGCGCAAAACGCTGGAGCAGATCGTGCGCGAGACCGGCCACGAACTCGGCTATGTTGCCGGCAATGCCATCGACGCCGAGCGCTACGCCATCCACAGCACGGTATGCCAGAACATCGGGGTAGCGCGTCAATGGACGCGGCATGTGAACGATCAGTGCATCTCGGTAGGCTGGGCTGGCTACGACGAAAAGCTCGCGTGGCTGCCACCGGAGCATTTTCTTGTCCACGTGTTTCGCGAAGCACTGGTTGCCAGCTTTGCAGGTGGACGGCTGCATCGCCAGGGGCCGGACGGCAAGCTGATCGTGCGCCTGCGCGAAAACCACGACGCCTGGGTGCTCGAGCATGTGCTGCTGACCGTGCAGCAACTGGAGGATAGTTGCATTACCGAGGTGTGCGCGGCCGCGTGCACCGAACTGGGCACGGCCTACGAAACGCTGCGAGCGCGCGACCGACGCTGGGTGGCCGACTGGTGCGATGTCGAGTTGCTGGTCAACCCGAATGGCCCGCTGGTCAATGGTGGCAGCGACGGCGACAACGGCCAGACCGGGCGCAAGCTCGCGGTCGATTATTACGGCCCACGCGTGCCGATCGGTGGCGGTGCGATGTCGGGCAAGGACCTCAGCCATATCGACCGCGCCGCGGCCTATGCACTGCGCCAGGCTGCGATCCACGCCGTGCAAGGGGGTGCGAGGGAATGCCTGGTTACCGGGGTGTGGGCACCCAACCAGGGCGAGCCGCTGGATATCATCTGGCAACTCGCGGACCGCGGGCCACGCCTGCCGAATGAATGGTTCGCGCATCAGGCGATGATGGAGCGGCAGGAGGTGTCGGTGGTGGATCGCAGGCTGGCGACGGGGAGGCATTTTTACGACAGCGATCTTCCCTGGAACCGTTAGAAGCCATGCCCGTGCACAGCAATTTCACGTAGCGTCACCACCCAAGAAACAACTCGCGATCCTGTTCGTATCTTCGGTCAGGAGACCGCATGGCGCGACAAGGTGATTGCGGTTACCGAGGGGTTGCTGCCGAAGGATTGCCGGATGGTGCGCGCGATTGCCATCGCAGCGTCTTCGCTCGAATACACTTCCATCACTATTCTGTATTTGTGCAATTCGACTGATCCTGTTTGCCCGGGATTTTCTGCAACGTCCGGATCATGCGCAAACCCCTCCGGCGCGTTCAG
>MTKY01051924.1_pt1 | contig 11617 bp, 10 predicted proteins | sample 1042731 | NCBI WGS metagenome assembly MTKY01 (sample SAMN06212206, study PRJNA360538) | anaerobic digester metagenome | biome: Wastewater treatment plant; material: sludge; isolation source: anaerobic digester fed with sludge from wastewater treatment plant | place: Denmark: WWTP Soeholt ... | reverse complement strand
ATGTCCGGCTTGAATCTGTCCAAGATTCCGATCGCAGTACATTCTTCTCCCTTCCCCCACGAGGGGGGAAGGGCCGGGGATGGGGGGCAAAGGCAGGTGCACGACTTCTCAAACGGCCTCTGAATCTATCTTTTCTCTGCGCTCTCTGCGCCTCAGCGGTGATCTTTTGCCCCAGAAATGAGATACGCCCCCAGTCAAGGGGGCCGTTGGCGAAATGGTCTCGTGGAGGGGTGCAGTGAGGCACCCCATGTGCACCGTGCTAGGGCTTCCGAAAGCGCAGTACAAAAATACCCTTCTCCGGCTCGGCTGGAGAGAAGGGACGATCAGGCAAGAGGTTCTCCCCTTCCCCCAGCAAAGCTAGGGGAAAGGGCCGGGGGATGGGGGCGTTCCGACAACTGCCTGACGGCTTGTTCATGGCCCCCACGATCGTTTGTGCATATCCACATGGCCGGACGGGGCTTCCGTTGGTATACTCGCTCATTCGTTGTTACTGGCTTCCTATCAGATCCAGGAGTGGCTCGTGCCGGACTTCATCTCTGATCGCGTCCGGACGGTACCCCCGTCCGGCATACGCAAGTTCTTCGACCTCAGTGCCGACATGCCCGACGTGATCTCGCTGGGCATCGGCGAGCCGGACTTTGTTACGCCGGATGCCATCATCCGGGCGGGCATCCGTGCCCTGGAAGCAGGGCACACCCACTACACCAACAACAGCGGCACCGTTGAGCTGCGCCAGGCCATCTGCGCCTATCTGGAGCGGCTGTACGGCATCAGCTACCATCCTGAGCAGGAGACGCTGGTGACGGTAGGCGTCAGCGAGGGGCTGTATCTGGCGATGAACGCCGTGCTAGACCCCGGCGACGAGGTGATCGTCCCGCAGCCCAGTTTCGTGGCCTATACGCCCGAAGTAATCTTTGCGGGCGGCGTGCCGGTGACCCTTGACACCTATGTAGAAGACGAGTTCCAGGTTTCCGGCGCGGCAGTGGAAGCCGCCATCACGCCGCGCACCAAAGCGATCCTGATCGGTTATCCCAGCAATCCCACCGGCGCGGTCATGTCGCGCGAGCGCCTGCTGGAGATCGCCGCCGTCGCCGAGCGGCACGACCTGCTGGTGATCTCTGACGAAATCTACGACCGGCTGGTCTACGGCGTGGAGCACGTGCACTTCGCCACGCTGCCGGGCGTGCGCGCGCGCACTCTGGTGCTGGGCGGCTTCAGCAAGAGTCACGCCATGACCGGCTGGCGGCTCGGTTATGCCGTCGGGCCGGAGGAACTGATCGCCGCCATGCGCAAGATACACCAGTATACGATCATGTCCGCGCCGACCGTTGCCCAAATCGCCATCGCCGACACGCTCGCTCAGATGGAGGACGAGGTCGAGCGGATGCGCGTCGAATATGACCGCCGCCGCCGGCTGATGGTGGATGGCTTCAATGAGCTAGGGCTGCGCTGCTTCGAGCCGCACGGCGCATTCTACGCTTTCCCGAACGTGGGCGCGTCCGGCATGGACGAGCAGGCTTTCTCCAAGGCCCTTCTGCACGAAGAGCGCGTCGCCATGATCCCCGGCTCAGCGTTCGGTGCGTGTGGGGCAGGGTTCGTGCGAGCGTGCTACGCCACCTCCTACGAGAAGATCGAGGAGGCGTTGGAGCGCACCCGGCGCTTCATGCAGCGGCACGGCTGACGGGCCAGTTGCCCGATCCGCCGTTTTGCAGCACACTCGAAGCGCAGGGCACGTTCAAGTCCCTGCGGAGGAGATAGGTTGTGGATGCCAGTGACCATCACGAAGCTATCGCCGCGCTGAATGCGCTCATGCGCGAGCGGGATCAGGCCCGCGCCGCTCTCGATTACGCCCTGAAAGAGTTCAGCACCCGCCTCTTCACCGCCCTGGAACACGCGTTGGACGCGCTGGTCAAGGCGGGTGTCCCTGGCGTGGGCAAGTATCGCCACCTGGCACATCCCAGCGGCGGGCGCGAAGGGTTTCAGATGTTCATCGAGGAGTGGAGCATCATCTTGATGCCCCTACCAGGCCTCGCGCGGCCCAATCTCCTGGACGAAGCGCGCATCCCCGCCGCCCAGTTCAAGGAACCCTGCGCGCGCATTGCTGTCTTCCTCGCCGACAACCCGCAGGCCAGCGCCTTCTACGACTTTCTCATCTTCCAGGATCACTCGTGGTTCGCCTGGGGCTATGGCTGGCCCAAGCAGCAGTCGGACATCGAGAACACCGACTTTGAGACGCTGGCTATGGACCTGGTTTACAGCTTCGTCAAGGACATCTACCGCACCTGGCACACACGCAATGAGACGGCGCTGGCTGCCGCCCTGGACGCCAAGCGGCGCTGCTTCTCCTTTGGGCTGCCCGGTGAAGAGCGCCAGGGAGGGTGATCGCCGCGCGCCATGTGGCCCGGCTCCGGCCCCGGATCGTCGTTTGGACGCCGGGGCCGGGCTGTCTTAGGGGGGGGTAACATGCGAGTCTATCGAACAGATGTGCGAGCCAGGAGCCACTTTGGGGGCTGAGACTCCCAAATCGGGCCGCCGTTTTCTAACCTTAAATTTTCGAGCTGGTGAAATTGTTTTAAGGTGGGATATGCCACTTTTTTCCCACAATTCCCAAAAAGACCAGGATTTGGGCCGATTCATGAGGTGTCCCCCCAGATATTGTGATTACACGCCTTACAAGTCGCCATCTGACTCTTTTCGGGAAGTTTTGGGGGATGCCAACGCCCGACTCGACTCCGGAGAATCTTAAAAATGCGGATTCTTTAAGGTTGAAGGCGCGATTTCGATTGTGCGCCCTGAGGGACTTTGTTAGAATGGGGTCACTCCAGATGCAAGGGGGGGCCTTGCCCTGAAGGCCGGAGCATCATCGTCCGGCAGGCCTCTCAACCGCGACAGCGGTTTCATTCGACCGGTTTGAGCAACCTCACAATGCTTTGTGACGCGGGCCAGCGCGATCCGTGAATGCTGCCCCGTGCCAAGAGACTATTGTCACGAAATATCACGCGGCGATACCAAGACGATTGAGGCGAGTTCCGATGCTGACCCCTAAAGATGCCTGGCAGGCAACACTCAGCCAGCTTCAGATCCAGCTCAACCGCGCCACATTCGACACCTGGCTGAAAGGCTCCGAGCTTGCCGCCTACGACAATGGCGAGTTCACCATCCGCGTGCGCCACGCCTACGCCAAAGATTGGCTGGAGAAGCATCTCCATGCCGAAATCGTCCTGGCGCTCAGCAGTATCTTCCAGCGCGACGTGACCGTCAGCTTTGTGGTAAACCTGCCGTCGCGCCTCAGCCTGCCCAATGGCAGCGGCCCGCTGTTCGCTGGCGTCGAGGCCGAGCCGCCCGCGCAGGTGGAGGCGGCCAGCCCCGCCCAGACAGCAGTCAGCGCGGCGGCTGACGCCCCAGCGCCGGCCCCTGCCGTGCAGACTTCCGCCCCGGCTGCCCCGCCGAACACCGCGCCAGCCCCGGCCCCACCCAAGAGCTATGCCGAGTGGGACCCGCGCGTCACCGAGATCAAGCGCACGCCCAACGTGCTGCCCAGCGCACCGTCGCCGGACTCGCCGTTCAATCGCCTGTTCACCTTCGAGCGGTTCGCCACCGGGCCGAGCAACCAGTTCGCCTTCGCTGCCGCCCAGGCAGTGGCCACAGCGCCGGGCAAAAGCTATAACCCGCTGGTCATCTACAGCGACGTGGGCCTGGGCAAGACGCACCTGCTGCACGCCATCGGGCACGCGGCCCTGGCCGCCGGCAAGCAGACACTGGTCATCACCGGCGAAGAGTTCACCAACACCCTGGTTGCCGCCATCAAGACGCACACCACCGAGGAGCTGCGCGAGCGGTACCGCAGTGTGGACGTGCTGCTGCTCGATGATATTCAGTTCCTGGCGGGCAAGACCAGCAGCGAAGAAGAGTTTCTGCACACGTTCAACGCGTTGTTCAGCCTGGGCAAGCAGATCGTCATCACCTGCAACCAGCACCCGCGCCAGCTTGACACGCTGGATGATCGCCTCCGCTCGCGGCTGGCCGGGGGCCTGCTGGCCGACATCCAAACGCCAGAGGTGGACACACGCCTGGCTATCCTGGCGAACAAGTCAACGGCGCGCGGCACTGCACTGCCCGCCGAGGTCGCCGGAGTTCTGGCCCAGCAGCCGATTGAGAACGTGCGCGAGCTTGAAGGACTGCTCACCCAGGTGCTGGCCAGGGCGACGCTGAGTGGCCAGCCGCTCAGCGTGGCGCTGGCCGAGGAAGCGGTGAGCCGCCACACGCCCACCCCCATTGCGCGCCGCACCACGAACATCAGCGACGTGCTGCAGGCGACGGCCACCTATCACCAGCTTTCGCTGGACGACCTGCTGAGCAAGCGCCGCACCAAAGAAGTTGTCCGCGCGCGGCAAATCGCCATGTACCTGGCCCGCGAGGAAACCGACGCCTCCCTGCCGGAGATTGGCGCGGCCATCGGCGGGCGCAACCATAGCACGGTGCTCTACGGCTACCAGAAGATCGCCAAGAGCGTCGAGGCCGACGCTGCACTGCGCCGCGAGGTGAGCGAGATTCGCCGCCAGCTCACCCTGCTGTCATAGCCCTGATTCCCCCCATCCCAAGATACCTGCGCGCCGGCCCCTGGCAGCGTTTTCGTGCCCGGCGGGACGCTCCCCTGCGCATGTCCATGTAGGGGAGGGTTTCGAAACCCTCCCCTACGGGCCGCGCGTGACCCAGCGCAGTTATCAACACCCTCCGTGTCTCTGCTTGGTTTAACCTGTTCGTGCCCCAGCCCAAGCTGTGGGGGTGCGGTGTCCCTGTTCGCCCCCCATATGTGGAAAATGGTCTGTTCCGACCATCCCCTGTCACCGCTGTATACCTTCGCCTGTGCAAAGCACGCCCAGGTTATAGACTCCCTGTTGATAGTCGCATCTGGGTTTCAAAGACATCTCCACATGTGGGGGTGCCTGTGCCAGCAGCGCGCAGATAGCAGGGGCAATTCGCGACTTCGCCAACGCACGATCAGGGGCGAGTCAGAACTGTGGACAACCACGCCAGTTGTCCACAGGGGGAGTCTATACTTGCGCCGAGGCCGCTCAGCACCATGTGGGAATCTCGTGGGAAATACCTGGGGGGTGAGGCGCGCGCACCAGCTACATATACCGGGGGAGAGATTGGGGGCTACCCTCAACGAGCAGCCGCGCCCGCTTATTGACATCTCCACAGGCTCTACTACTATGACTACTTATATTATAGAGAGACTGCTGATGATTACTTTCTCTTGGGGAAGCGCGTCAACCATCACGCGGAGGGATAATCGAGCACCAGCACGTCCAGGGTAAGGCGTGTATTGGCATTCTTGCCCAGGAAGTCAAGTGTGCGTGTGGTAGCCGCCAATGCGCGCTCGGCCTGATCGCGCCCGGCAGCCTGGGCCAGCGCCGCGATCTGCCCGGCGCGGTCGTAGTTGGTGATGGGGGCGCGGCTGCCGCTGGCGACAAGCAGCACATCGCGCCAGAACCCCTGCCAGATGGTCAGCACGTCGAGCAGGCCGGACTTGCCCAGCGCCAGGCGCTCTGCCAGCGCGAAACGCTCGCGCCGGTTGGCGGTCAGGATGCTGTCCAGCGTGGCGAGCGCCTCCTGGCGCTGGTCGAGCGCGGCGGGATCGGTCAGGGCGCGGATCGCCCAGCCGATGCGCCCACCGGAAAGCTGGGCGAGCATCTGGGCGGTCTCTAGGTCGGCGGCAAAGTGCTGCTCCAGCGCCGCGCGAACTGTCTGGATCGGCAGCGGGTGCAGGTGCAGCAGTTGGCAGCGCGAGACAATGGTCGGCAGCAGCAGATCGGCGGAAGTCGCCGTCAGCAGCAGCACCACGCCGGGTGACGGCTCCTCCAGCGTTTTGAGCAGGGCGTTGGCCGCCGCCGGGTTCGCCAGGTGGAAATCGAGCAGGATCGCCACGCGGTAACGCGCCTCGAACGGGCGCAGTGCGAGCGTTTGTTGCAGGGCGCGCACCTGGTCAATTTTCAGCGACCCGCCCGCCGTCTCCGCCTCGACGACGGTCAGGTCGGGGTGGCCGTTCCTGGCGATCAGCGTGCAGGCGCGGCACTGGCCGCAGGGTGGTGTTGGCCCCGTGCAGTTGAGCGCGGCGGCGAAGGTGTGGGCCAGCGTCGTCTTGCCGATCTGCTCCGGGCCGGTGAACAGGTACGCGTGGCGGGTGCGCCCGTAGTGCAGGGCGCGGGCCAACTGCGCGACTGCCCACTCATGCCCGATGACGGGCCACTGCGTCCCTTCACTGCTGCTCATGCTCTCTCCGTGCTTCGTGGTGATTGGTTGTTGGCTCTTGGTGAAAGCCGTTCCACGAAAGACGCCTGACCAATAACCAGAAACCAGCAACCAAGAACCCTGCACTCAGTCTCGCCCGTCAGAAACCGATGTAATTGCGCGGGTCAAGGGCGTTCCAGTTGGCGTCGCGAACCTCGAAGTGCAGGTGCGTGCCGCTGCTGTTGCCGGTGTTACCTACCCCGCCGACCACGTCACCGGCGCTCACTTTCTGGTTGCAGCGCACCGATACGCGCGACAGGTGCCCGTACAGGCTGAAGGTCGAGCCGTGCGCGATGACGACCACGTTGCCATAGCCAGTGCTGTTCGCTCCGGCAAAGACGACTGTGCCCGCGCCAGCCGCGTAAACCGGCTCGCCGGTCTTGGCCGACAGGTCTACGCCCGTGTGCCCGCCGGGAACGAAGCCACGTACCCACTTGTAGTTGTCGAGCGGGCGGCGGCCCCAGGGCGGCGAGCCGCCGGTGACATCGGCGGTGCAGCCCCACAAGATATACGTGCCGCTGATCTCCCCGCCCGCCCCGACGGTGACGGCCATTGGCTGGGGCAGGAACAGCTCGCGTGCGCCCTCACCGCCGGGCACCACCACGCGCAGCCCCGGCACGAGCACCGTCTCCGGCGTGGAGCCGAACAGATCGTTGTACTCCGAGTCAATGATCGCGTAAGGATCAACCTTGTACTGCTCGGCCAGGTCGGCGATGCGAATCGGATCGGTGACTTCGTGGTAAACCCCATCTTCGGGCAGGATGTTGATCTGCACGCCGGGGCGCAGCGGGTTGTACTTGCTGCTCTTGTTAGACCAGATGAGCGTGTAGAAGTCCTCCAGCCCAAACTGCTCGGCGATGCTCTCCAGCGTGTCGCCGTCCGCGACCGTGTACTGGATGACCTGCGTGCGCGCTGTCTCCGGGCGGATGGTGAAGGGCGCGCTCTGGCGCACCAGGGCATCACCGGCAGGACGGGCGGGCACGGGCGTCAGCAGGGCGGCGGCAATCTCATCTGCGGCGGCGGTCGGGTAGATCGGCCCGGCGACAGTGACCGGCACACCAGCGACGGCGGCGGGCGTCGTCGTCGGGCGCGGCGCTGCCGTCTGCGTGGAAACCTGGGCGACTGGGGACTCCGGCACGCCGCCATCATCCCCGCCGAGCCAGACCAGCGCGGCCAGCGCCGACAGGGTCAGCGCGCCGAGCAGCATCACCACGGTCATGAGGCGCTGCGTCCAGGGCGATGCGGTGGGGCGAACGCGCGTGGGCGAGGTGTCGTCGGCGTGGATGGCAGGCTCGTCCGCGCGCAATTGCTGTTCCAGGGCCACGCGGCGGCTGGGGCTGGTATCGTCGTCGGTGACGGGGGGTTCTTCGGCGCGCAGCCGCTCGTCGAGCGAGACGGGTTGGCGCGGTTTAGTATCCTCGGGGGTGATCTCCGGTTCGTCAATCATGACCCTACTGCTCCCTGTCCATCGTGCCTACCGATACCCCCCAGTCCGGGCGGGGATCGTACCGCAGGCCCCGCGAATGTGCAATCGCGCGGCGGGAGGAGGGTGCGTGTGGCGCTTGATCGGGCCGGTCGGCGTCATTCTGTGTGGCACAGCGCGGTCAGGCCCAGGTTGCCGGGCCAATCCCCAGAAGCTTTATAGCTAATAGATGGTGTGATACCATGACGATGATTCTTGTGGCCCGTGTGGGGCTTGTGCTCCACTGTGCCTGCTGTGTTCAGTGCCCCAGTTCCTCCCGCCCGAATCCACGTTCGGCAACGTTCACCTGTCCGTCGTCTATTGTTAGCCATTCAAGGCATTCGAGGAAGGATGTCCGTAGACCAGGGAGGAAAACCAATGCCCACTTATGTCGTACTGCTTCGCTACACCTCACAAGGGATGTCAACCATCAAGGACAGCCCCAAACGGTTGGATGCCGCCAAGGCTGCGGTGAAGGCCGCGGGGGGCGAGTTCAAGGCTTACTATCTGACGCTGGGCCGCTTCGACGAAGTGGCGATCATCGAAGCGCCGGACGACGCCACCTTCACCAAGCTGATGATCGCTGTGGCAGCCCAGGGCAACGTCCAGACCGAGACGCTGCGCGCTTTCACCGAGGCCGAGTACCGCGCGATCATTGCTGGCTTGCCGTGACGTTCTTGCGTGTTCACCTATTGCCCGCCAACATTCCTTCCTCAAATATGGCTCGTAGGGGCGTAGCCATACGCCCCTACTGGCTCACTCCTCCCCGCGCACCTCGCGCTCCAGCCGGGCGAAGTACGCCGCCATGAAAGCGTGGCGCTCGCGGGCGATGGCTCGCCCGGTCTCCGTCTGCATCCGCTCGACAATGCGCGACAGCTTGTAGCTGAACTCGTGGCGCGGCGTGTGCTCGGCCCCGCCGCCGGGGTAGCCGGGCGGGACTTCGCCCCATAACTTCTGCCCGGTCATGCCGCCGTAAGCGTAGGCGCGCGCCACGCCGATCGCGCCGATGGCGTCCAGCTTGTCGGCGTCGAAGACGACCTTCGCTTCGAGCGTCTGCGGGGCGATGGCGTTGCGGAAGCGGTGCGCGGCGATGGCATGGGTCACCGCCTCGATGAACTCCGGCGCAGGGGGCGGGGTGAGCCTGCTCAGTATCTCGCGGGCCTGCTCAGCGGCCAGCACCGCGTGATCGGCGGTCTCGGCGTTATGCACGTGGGCGAGGTGATCTTCTCCGGCGCGCTGGATGTCGTGCAGCAGCACCGCCGTCTCGACGACGGCCATATTCGCGCCCTCCGCCTGGCCGATGCGCCGGGCCAGAGCCAGCACGCGCAGCACGTGGTCGAAGTCGTGAACCGGATCGCTGTCGTCGTAGAGCGTGCGGGCGAGCGCGATGCTGACCGGCATCGCCTGCCCGTCCTCGCCGGAGTGCTTGTGAGGGCCTGCGATCATCTGCGATTGCTCCCTGACCATCCCGCTTTCTGTCTCATCCGGCAGGTGATCGTACCGTGCCCGGTAGGATCGTGCTATCAGCAAGCGGCGACATGAGTTGCGGGGCGCAGCAGGATCGCCTGCCCAACATTGTCCTCTCAAAAGCTCCTAACGAGCATTTTTAGATTATAATTATAGTATAGCTTACACTGCGGATCATGCGGGAGCAGGGGCGCTTCCGATCCGCAGGTTTGAGGGAGAGACGGATATGGACGAACTCGCGAAGTTGCTAGCTGCGAAGTTGGGCTTGCCCGAAGATGTGGCACGCAAGGCCGTCGAGCTGATTCTGACTCAGCTCAAAGACAATCTACCAGCCCCGTTTGCTGGCCAGATTGATGGATTGATCAAAGGCAAGACCAGCCTGGCAGACCTGAGCAAGCTGCCCCAGGGCGGCGGTCTGCTGGCTCGTCTGATGGGCAGGAGATAGGCGGAGCAAATCCGCCGAAAGGGTCTGTTATGGCAAAGCTCTCGCATATTGAAGGTATTGGGGAGAAGTATGAGGCCAAGCTGCGCCAAGTAGGTCTTCGCTCCATCAGCGATCTGCTGGCGCGGGGGGCCACTCCCCAGGGCCGCAAGGAGTTGGCGGCCAAGTCCGGCATCAAGCCGGAGTTGATCCTCAAGTGGGTCAACAATGCCGACCTGTTCCGCATCAAGGGGGTCGGCTCCGAATACGCTGAGCTACTCGAAGCGGCTGGCGTGGACACCGTCCCAGAGCTGGCCAAGCGCAAGGCGGAGAATCTGGTCAAGAGGATGGCGGAGGTCAATAACGACAAGCACCTGGTTCGCCGCCTGCCGGTCGAAAAGCAGGTCTCCGGCTGGGTCGCGCAGGCCAAGACCCTGGAGCGCATTGTCAAGTACTAGACTCTGCATCGCCGCAGACAATGCCCTCTGCCAGGCTCGGCGGGGGGCGTTGTCTTGGCTCCCCAAGAAAGCGAAACGGCAGGCATAAAATCGCCTGCCGTCCCTCTAACGCTGTGGCGGAGAGGGTGGGATTTGAACCCACGGAGCGGAATGTCCGCTCACGCGCTCTCCAGGCGCGCGCATTAGGCCAGACTATGCTACCTCTCCACATGGGGCTATTCAGTTGGCGCAATTATAGCCGCGCGCCGGGCGAGGGTCAATACGCAGCGTCAAGCGCGCCCGGCCCACACTCCGGGAGCCTTCCCCCGGCTATTTGAGGAAGCCGTGCTTGCGCAGCCAGTTCTCGAAGGTGATCTCGCCCGGCTCGGTGATCATGCTGCCCCGGTCAACGTTGCGCGGACTGTCACCGGTCAGTGGAGCCGGTTCCTCAAAGGGCAGGTCTTCGCCGGGGCGGGCAACGATGATCGTCGGCACCGACTTGAACCCGGTCCAGGCGATGACGCGCTGCTCGGCAGCGGGGTCCTGGTCAATCAGAATCTCGCGGTAGGGGATGGCTTCGCGCTCCAGGACGCGCTTGGCGGTGCGGACGTAAGGGCATGGGTTCGTCCGCGCATACATGACCAGTTCGTAGTTCACAAGCTCCTCCCCAAGTGGCTGGTGCGGCTGGCCGTCACGATCCGGGCACGGGCGTCCCGGCCCCGTCGGGCAGCAAGAAGCAGCGAATGCCGTTGACGATGCCCTGAGCGATCAGGTCTTGCTGTTCGGTGAGAAAGGCGCGGTCGTTGCGCATGAAGCCGATCTCGATGATGGCGGTCGGCGTGTCAATGGCGACCTCATCGAAGGTGTGGTAATCGGTCATGTCGTAGGTGGTGCCGTAGTGCTGAGGTTGCGCGGTCGTCGCCGCATACTGGCTGACCAGGCAGGCCAGCAGCTTCTCGTCTTTGCCGCGCGTCGTCTGGCGGGCGGACGCCGACGCCGCGTTGAAGCCGGTGCCCGCCGCCCCGTAATCCTGGCAGTCATTGGTGTGGATCGAGACCAGCACATCGGCCTGGTAGTTGGTCAGGCGCGGGTCGAACTCGGTCAGCAAGTCCACCATGTAGCGTTCCTGGCTGAGTGTGGTCACCACCTGGCGCGCGACCGCCTCATTGATCGAAAGCTCGGTCAGCCCATCCGGGCACACCGCGCCAGGGTCGGACTCGAAGGTGGGGTCTTGCGGGCGTCCGCTGTGCCCGGCGATGATGCCGATGCGCATCTGGTGCACGTCGGTGGGCAGCGGCGTGGGCTGGACGGAGATGACGCGCTGCGTGGCCTGCACTTTGTTCAGCCCGGCGCGGAATTCATCGGAGAAGAAGTTGGGCCGCGTCCACAGCGAGAAGATGGTCGAAACGAGCACCGCCGCCGCCACGACGATCAGCACGTTGCGCACGGTGCTCCACCACACGCTGACCGGCCCGCTGCGCGCGGGCGGGCGAGGAAGCGGGGCTGCCCGCCGGCCCAGGGGCAGCGACAGCGCCG
>MTKY01056492.1_pt1 | contig 11622 bp, 11 predicted proteins | sample 1042731 | NCBI WGS metagenome assembly MTKY01 (sample SAMN06212206, study PRJNA360538) | anaerobic digester metagenome | biome: Wastewater treatment plant; material: sludge; isolation source: anaerobic digester fed with sludge from wastewater treatment plant | place: Denmark: WWTP Soeholt ... | reverse complement strand
TGCGGCCTGGCGCCTGTGATGATGGTGGACTCCCAGACTTTCGGAAGGCTCGTCCCGGACATGGTCCCCGGAATTCTGGAGAAGTTCGAGTAGGGACGGAGGGACGGCGAATGGAACAGAAGAAGATAACCAGCCTCGACGACCTGCGCAGGATACGCGAGAGGTCCAGGGATCTCTCGTCCGCGAGGTCCGGCGGCGGCACGACCGTGATAGTCGGCATGGGCACCTGCGGGATAGCCGCCGGGGCCCGCGAGGTGCTCGAGGAGGTAATGGCCGAACTCGCCAGGCGCGACCTGCGCGACGTGGCGGTTCAGACGACCGGCTGCATAGGCATGTGCCAGGACGAGCCTCTTCTCGACGTGATACGCTCCGGCCAGAGGGTGACCTACGGACGAGTGAAGCCGGAGGACGTGCCCCTGATAGTCGCCGAGCACGTGGTGAACGGCCGCGTGGTCGAGAAGATGGCCATCGGCCGGGCCGACTGAAGGAGGGGAGAGGACGGATGGCTATTTTTCGATCCCATATTCTTGTCTGCAGCGGCACCGGGTGCACGTCGAGCGGCGCGACCGAGGTTATAGACTCCTTCAAGAAGGAGCTGGAGAGGCGAAAGCTCGACCAGGAGGTGCTGGTGGTCCCGACCGGCTGCCACGGGATGTGCGAGATGGGGCCGATCGTGGTGGTCTACCCCGAGGGAACCTTCTACTGCAAGGTGAAGAAGAACGACGTCCACGAGATCGTCGAGGAGCACATATTCAAGGGACGCCCGGTGCAGAGGCTGATGTACGAGGGCGGCGTCGACATGCCGAAGGTCCCCCACTACAACGACATCCCCTTCTACGGCAAGCAGAGGCGCATAGCGCTGGCCAACTGCGGCTACATAAACCCCGACAACATCGACGAGTACATCGTGCGAGGCGGCTACGAGGCCCTGGGGAAGGCCTTGACCTCCATGACCCCGGCCGCCGTGATAGAGGAGCTGAAGGTCTCCGGCCTGCGCGGCAGAGGGGGCGGCGGGTTCCCGACGGGACTCAAGTGGAGCTTCTGCGCCGCGGCGAAGGGCGATAAGAAGTACGTTATATGCAACGCCGACGAGGGCGACCCCGGTGCGTTCATGGACCGCTCCATACTCGAGGGCGACCCGCACAGCGTGATAGAGGGAATGCTGCTCGGGGCCTACGCGATGGGGGCCGACGAGGGGTACATCTACTGCCGGGCGGAGTACCCGCTGGCGATAGCGCGGCTGAAGAACGCCATAGCCCAGGCAGAGGGGTACGGCCTGCTCGGCAGGAACATAATGAACACCCCCTTCTCCTTCGAGCTGCACATCAAGGAGGGGGCGGGGGCGTTCGTCTGCGGCGAGGAGACCGCGCTCATGGCCTCCATAGAGGGCAGCCGCGGAATGCCTCGCCCGCGTCCCCCGTTCCCGGCCAACTACGGCCTGTGGGGCAAGCCCACCAACATAAACAACGTCGAGACCTGGGCCAACGTCCCCCAGATCGTCAACAGGGGCGGCCAATGGTACGCCTCCATGGGCACGGACAAGTCGAAGGGCACCAAGGTGTTCGCGCTGACGGGCAAGGTGAAGCACACCGGCCTGGTCGAGGTCCCGATGGGGATCACGCTGAGGGAGATAATCTTCGACATAGGCGGCGGCATCCTCGACGACAGAAAGTTCAAGGCTGTCCAGATCGGCGGGCCCAGCGGCGGCTGCCTTACCGAGGAGCACCTTGACACCCCGGTGAGCTACGAGTCGCTGACAGCGCTCGGGGCCATCATGGGCTCGGGCGGACTGGTGGTCATGGACGACAGCAACTGCATGGTCGACGTCGCGAAGTTCTTCCTGGAGTTCACCCAGAAGGAGTCCTGCGGCAAGTGCGTGCCCTGCAGGGAGGGGACCAAGCACATGCTGCTCATCCTCGAGAAGATAACCGCCGGCGAGGGGACGATGGAGGACCTCGAGAAGCTGGAGGAGCTGGCCCTCATGGTCAGGGACATGTCGCTGTGCGGCCTCGGCCAGACAGCGCCCAACCCGGTGCTCACCACCCTGCGCTACTTCCGGGACGAGTACGTGGCCCACATCAAGGAGAAGAGGTGCCCCGCCGGCGCATGCTCTGCACTCCTGAGGTACACCATAATGCAGGACCTGTGCAGGAAGTGCGGGATCTGCTCCAGGAACTGCCCCGTCCAGTGCATCCCTGGCGACCGCACCTCCGGCTACGTCATCGACCAGGAGAGGTGCATCCGTTGCGGCACGTGCTTCGAGAAGTGCCCCTTCGGCGCCATAGAGAAAAAGTAGTCGTGGAGGAGGAAGACCAATGAGTGAAATCACCCTCGTCATCGACGGAGTCGAGTGCAGGGCGGAGAAGGGGGACACCATCCTCCAGGCCGCCCGAAAGAACGAAATATATATACCCACGCTGTGCTGGATGGAGGGGCTGACCCCGATAGGGTCGTGCAGGATGTGCATGGTCGAGGCGGCCGGCAGCGCCAAGCTGCTGACGGCCTGCACGACCCCCGCCGAGAACAACATGAGCATATCCACCAACACCGAACGATTGAAGAACTACCGCAGGCAGAACCTGGAGCTGCTCTTCGCCGGCAGGAACCACTTCTGCATGTTCTGCTCCCAGACCGGGGACTGCGAGCTCCAGCGCCTCGCCATAGAGCACGGCATGGACAACGTGCGCTACCCGTTCCTGTACGAGACCTTCCACAACGACGCGACCGACCCGAACATGCAGATAGACCACAACAGGTGCATACTATGCCTTAGATGCATAAGGGTCTGCGCGGAGAAGGTCGGGGCCCACACCCTGGGGCTGGAGAAGCGCGGATGGGGGACCAACATAACGTCGGACCTCGGAGCGATGTTCGGCGATAGCGACACCTGCGTAAGGTGCGGGGCGTGCGCCCAGGTCTGTCCGACCGGCACCATCACCCTGCGCGACTTCGTCTATCGCGGGCGCAGGCACGACTGCGACGACCAGGTGGAGAGCGTTTGCCCCCTGTGCTCGATGGGGTGCAGGATAAAGGCCTACGTCCGCACGGGCAGCATAGTCAGGGTGGAGGGGATCCCTCCCGATGCCCCGGACGGCGGCCAGCTCTGCCACATGGGCAGATGGTGGCTTCCCAAGTCCACCGAAGGGGAGCGACTCGAGGCGCCGATGATCCGCGAGGGCTCAACCTTCAGAGAGGCAACCTGGGAGGAGGCGCTTGACGAGATAGCCGCCAGGATGGGGCCCGCCCTGAAGGTTGGGAGGGCCGGCGCGTTGGTAAGCGAGCTGTCCACCGACGAGGAGCTCACGGTGATCTCGTCGTTCTTCGACGACACCCTCAAGATGGACAAGGTCGACGGCTTCTTCGGCAACACCCTGCGCGCTCTCGTGAAGGGGCTGAAGCCGTTCGCCGCCCAGGGGGTAAGGCCGTTCACCGCCGCCTCGAACATACTCGGCAGCGATGCCGTGCTCCTGCTGGAGGCCGACCCGCAGAAGGACGCCCCCGTGATGGCCAGCTACGTCCGCGTAGCCACGATAGTCAACGGCGCAAAACTGATCAACGTATCCTCCGGAAAGAGCCCCTTCGAGGGGATAACGGACGTGCACGTACCGGCCGGTAAAAAGGAGCTCGTCGGGCTGCTGGGCTCCCTGAGAGGCGCCGTCAGGGGAGAGGCGGGCGACGTCCCGCCCGCCCTGAAAGAGGCGGCGGAAATCCTGCGCAACGCGAAGAAGCCGGTGATAGTCATAGGCTGCGGCGCGATGGAGAACAACCCCGCCGCTGTCGTAGAGGCGGTGAACCTGGCGATAGACGCGAAGGCGTTCTTCGACGACGGGATCGGCCTCGCGCCGGTGCTGCGCGCGAGCAACAGCCTCGGTGCCCTGAACACGGTCACGGGCGACAGCGACTGGCTCAGCGAGGGCAACCTCGACTTCCTGTACGTCCTGTCTACCGGTATGATCCCCGAGGACCAGAGGGCGCTGTCGGCCATGGCCGCCGCTCGCTTCGTGGTGGTGCACACGCCCTTCATAGTGCACCCGCTGGTGAACATGGCCGACGTGCTGCTCCCCGCTCCGGCGTGGTTCGAGCGCAGCGGCCACTACTGCACCCTCGAGGGGGAGAGGCGCAGGATGAACCTCGTAACCGCGCCCGCAGGCAACACCAGGGGGCTGTCGGTCATCCTGAAGGAGCTGGCCGAGAGGCTCGGCTGCGAGATGCAGAGGTCCAGCGCGGCCCCCTGCGAGAATGTCTACGAGGCCAAGGCGGCCCCGGAGACCGCAAAAACCGTCGTCATAGAGGAGGTGCTGTGATCGTGGCTAAGCCCAAAATCGCGTCGGTCTGGCTCGAGGCCTGCGCCGGCTGTCACATGTCCTTCCTGGACATAGACGAGCGCATCGTCGGGCTTCTGGACAGGGTGGAGCTGACCGCGACGCCCATCACCGACATCAAGGTGTTCCCCGAGGTCGAGGTGGGGGTCATAGAGGGGGCCCTGGGCAACGAGGAGGAGCTGCACCTGGCAAAGGAGCTGCGCGAGCGCTGCAAGATCCTGATCGCGTGGGGCGACTGCGCGGTCTTCGGAGGCATCAACTGCATGCGCAACTTCATGCCGGCGGAGAAAGTCCTCGAGGAGGGGTACGTGAACACCGCCAGCACTGTGAATCCCGGCCGGGTGATACCGCGCAGGGACCTGCCGCCCCTGCTGCCGCAGGCCATACCAGTGGACCGGGCGGTGAAGGTGGACGTCTACGTGCCAGGCTGCCCCCCGGACGCCGACACCATAATGTACGTCTTCAGCGAGATACTGGAGGGGCGCATACCCTCCGTACCCACGGACATAATGCGCTACGATTAGCGGAGGACAGAGAAATGGAGAACAAAAAACACACGATAGTCGTAAATCCCATCACCCGGATCGAGGGACACGGCAAGATCACCGTGGATCTGGCCGCGGACGGGACGGTCGACAGCGCCCGCTTCCACGTCACCCAGTACCGCGGGTTCGAGGTCTTCTCGAGAGGCAGGGATTTTCGCGAGATGCCGGTCATCACGCCGCGAATATGCGGCATCTGCCCGGTCAGCCACCACCTCGCCTCGGCCAAGGCCTGCGACGCGGTGCTCGGGGTCGTCATACCCGACACGGCCGCGAAGCTGCGCGAGGTCATGCACATGGGGCAGTTCATCCAGTCGCACGCCCTCTCCTTCTTCCACCTGTCGAGCCCCGACCTCCTGTTCGGCTTTGACGCCGACCCGGCGGTGCGGAACGTGGCCGGGCTGGCCGCGGAGCACCCCGACCTCGCGGTCGCTGGCATCGGGATGAGAAAATACGGCCAGGAGATAATCAAGACGCTCGGCGGCAAGAAAGTCCACCCGTGGCACAGCATCCCCGGCGGGGTCAACCGCAGCCTGAGGGTCGAGGAGAAGGACGCGATGCTTGCGGAGCTCCCGGCGCACAAGGAGAACCTCAGGAAGGCCCTGACCCTGGTCAAGGACTACCTGGCTAGGAACGCCGAGCTCGCACGGGAGTTTGCCACCCTCGAGACCTCCTACATGGGGCTTGTCAACGACGGAATGCTCGAGCTGTACGACGGGCGAATACGCCTGAAGAGCCCGAGGGGCAGGATAACCGACGAGTTCGACGACTCGGACTACTGCACCTACATAGGCGAACACGTCGAGGAGTGGAGCTACCTCAAGTTCCCATTCTACCGCTCCATGGGATTCCCCCACGGTTCCTACCGCGTAGGTCCGCTGGGCAGGGTCAACGCCTGCGACGACATATCGACCCCCGAGGCCGCCGCGGAGCTAGCAGGCTTCAGGGGGACCACCGAGGACGGCATAGTCCACTACACCCTGTACTACCACTACGCCAGGCTGATAGAGATCATGTACGCCATGGAGCGCCTGGAGCAACTGCTGGTCGACCCGGATGTACTTAAGAGCGACCTGCACATCACCGGCTCCGTCTCAAACCGGACGGGCATAGGCGTGGTGGAGGCCCCGCGCGGAACCCTCATACACCACTACGAGGTCGACGAGAAGGGCGCGATAGAGAGGGTGAACCTAATAGTCGCCACCGGGCACAACAACCACGCGATGAACGTCGGGGTGGAGAAGGTGGCGCGCCAGTACATCACCGGCCACGACGTCAAGGAGGGGGTATTGAACCGGATGGAGCATGTCATCCGGTGCTACGACCCATGCCTCTCCTGCTCCACCCACGCGGTGGGCAAAATGCCGCTGATGCTCGAGATACGCGACGCGAGCGGGGAGACCGTCAAGACGGTTGTCAAGGAGTGAGAATCCTGGTCTGCGGATACGGCAACCCGTATCGCACGGACGACGGGGCGGGGCATGTCCTCGCCCCGTTGCTCGCAAGTCGCCTCGAATCGCGCGGGCACGAGATTGACCTCAGGCTCGAGCACCAGCTGCTGCCGGAGCTGGCCGCCGACTTCGACGGCTTCGACCTGCTGGTGTTCGCGGACGCCAGGGTCCCTGGAACGTGCCCCGGCGAAGGCTTCGTCATAGAGGAGGTCCGCCCCGACTCGGAGCTGGAGGGGTTGAACATCCACTCCGCGGGACCGGAGTGGGTCCTGGCGCTGGCCGCCCGGATAGGCGCGACCCCCCCGAAGGCGATCCTCGTCAGCGTCGAGGGGGAGTCGTTCGACTTCGGCGATGAACCCACCCTCGCCTGCTCCGCCAGGATCGGTCGAGCCGCGAGCGGGTTCGAGGAGTGGCTTGCAAAACGTCAAGATATATTTGAGTAAACCCGCCGGACGTAGTAGAATGTAACAGGAAAGCAGGCGCCGAAAAACCGTCCGGCGTCAAAATTTCAGGAGGTGGTTGGGTTTGAAACGGAACTGGATGATCGCAATAGTTGTGCTTGTCGTTGTAGCCGGTTATTTCTTCATGCAGCAGACGCCGCAGCAACCCCCGAAGCAGGACGAGGTGAAGGAGGTCAAGGTCGAGGAGGCCCCGAAGACGGAGGAAGCCCCGAAGACCGAGGAGGCGAAGCCCGAGGAGCCCAAGGCGGCGGAGGACACCATCAAGATAGGCCACATAGCGGCCCTCACCGGCGACTGGGCGGCCTACGGACAGACCGAGGAGAAGGCCTCCAAACTCGCCGCCGATGAGATCAACGCCAACGGCGGCCTGCTTGGCAAGAAGGTCGAGATAGTGGTCTACGACTTCCGCACCCGCGCCGAGGACGCGGTCAACGCAGTCCGCCGCATGATCGAGGAGGACAAGGTCGTGGCCATCATCGGCGCGAACGGGAGCGGCATCAACATCGCCACCGCGCCCATAGTCAACCGCCTTGGCGTCCCCCAGATAGGCACGGTCACATCCAACCCGCTGGTCACGGTCGACGAGAAGGGCGAGGTTCGTCCCTACTCGTTCCGCATCTGCTTCACCGACCCCTACCAGGGCAGGCTCATCGCCTACTTCGCGGCCAAGGAGCTCGGCAAGATGAAGGCGGCGGTCCTGTACGACGTGGGCAGCGACTACTCCCAGGGGCTTCGCGAGTTCTTCATCGAGAGCTACAAGGGCTATGGCGGCGAGATGGTCGCCGACCTCGGGTTCCGCGCCGGCACCGACGTCGACTTCCGCGCGCAGCTCACCGAGATCCGCGACAAGGGCGCCGACGTGCTGGTCCTCCCGAACATGGGCAAGGAGATGGCCCTGATAATGAAGCAGGCCCGCGAGCTCGGCATGAAGGACATCGTCTTCGTCGGCGGCGACGGCTACGGCGAGTTCATGTGGGAGATAGCCGGAGAGGCTATGGAGGGCTCCTACTGGATCAACCACGTGGCCCCCGAGGACCCGGCGATGCAGCCCTTCTTCGCCGCCTACAAGGAGAAGTACAACGACGAGTGCAAGGAGTTCGTCAACGGAGTGCTCGGCTATGACGCGATCTACTGGATCGCGGACGCGATCAAGCGCGCCGGGCAGGCCGACCCGAAGCTGGTCCGCGACGCCCTCGCGAGCACGAAGGACCTCAAGCTGCACCACGCCACGATAACGATCGACCCGAAGGACAACAACCCGGTCGACAAGGACGGTATAGTGCTTATCGCCAAGGACGGCAAGGGCCAGTTCTTCAAGAAGGTCAAGCCGTAAGGCGAGGCGACCGCAAAGATACACGACGCAGCGCTGAGACGAGGGTGGGCGCAAGCCGTCCGCCCTCGTCGGTACGTGAAAGGAGTGATCCATATTTGGCAACGCTGATACAGCAGATAATCAACGGACTCTCCCTGGGCTCCGTATATGCCCTGATCGCCGTTGGTTACTCACTGGTGTACTCCATCCTTCTTTTCTCCAACTTCGCGCACGGGGGTTTTCTGGTCATAGGCGGCTATATCTGCTACGCCTCGCTTCGCGCACTTGACTTGGGTATATGGATAGCCGGGTTCCTGTCGCTGTTCGGGGCCGGGGTGGCCGCGATTCTAACCGAGCGCCTGGCATATAGACCCATACGGGAGCGCACCAACGTAACACTCTACTTGCTGATAGCCTCGATGGGGATGAGCATCGTCATCGAGAATATCTTCGTAATAGTGGCGGGCGGCCGCTTCCGCGCCCTGCCGGCCGTGATACCGACGAGCCCGGTAAGCTTCTTCGGCCTCGCCACCACCAGCGCGTTCGACCTCCTCTCCCTCGCCTCCGCGGTGGTCTTCCTGTGGGGCTTGCAGCTCTTCCTGTCCAAGACCAGGTGGGGACTCGCGATCCGAGCCGCGGCCTATGACCTTCGCGTGGCGGGACTCATGGGGGTCAACGTCAACCGCCTCATATCCATAGTATTCTTTGTGGCGGGGGCGCTCGCCGCCGTGGGAGGAATATTCCTCTCAGTCCGCTACACCCTGTACCCGCAGCTGGGGTCGATAACGATCAAAGCGTTCGTCGCCGCCGTCATAGGAGGCCTGGGCTCCCTGCCGGGCGCCGTGGTCGGCAGCCTGATTCTCGGCCTGGCGGAGATGCTGACAGCGGGCTTCATATCCAGCCAGATGCGCGACCTCGTCGTCTTCTCCCTGCTCGTGGGCACCCTGCTCGTCAAACCGGCCGGCCTCTTTGGCAAGAGCGTCGGCGAGAAAGTGTAGGTGAGCGGGGCCAATGTCAGGTTACGCAGAAGGTATTGTCGTCTTATTGTGCATTAACGCCATAGCGGCCATGGGAGTCTCCCTTCTCACCGGCTTCACTGGAATATTCTCGCTCGGCCACGCGGCCTACATGGCGCTCGGCGCATACACCACCGCCATACTTACAGTACAGCACGGGGTGCACTTCTTCCCCGCCATTATGTTGGGAGCGTGCGTCGCTGTGGCGGTCGCCTTTTTCATAGGCATCCCCACCCTCAAGCTGATGGGGGACTACTACGCAATAGCATCCATCGGACTGGGCGAGGCTATCAGGCTGATCCTGGAGAACTGGCAGTCCGTCACCCGCGGCGCCCGGGGCTACCCCGGCATCGACAACTACACGACGCTGCCGGTAGCCCTGGCCTTCGTCGTGATAATGGGCATCTTCATGTTCAACCTGATCAACAGCCGCTTCGGAAGGGCCTGCAAGGCGTGCAGGGACGACCACGTGGCGGCGTCGCTGCTCGGCTTCAACACAGCTCGCATAAGGGTGGCCAGCCTCATGATATCCGCCTTCTACTGCGGGGTGGCCGGGGCTCTGCTGGGCGGCTTCCTGTCGTTCATCCAGCCAGTGATGTTCGACATGATGAAGTCAACCGAGCTGACGGCCGTCGTTGTCTTCGGAGGACTGGGCTCGATGAGCGGGTGTCTGCTGGGCACCGCGGTCATCACGCTGGTGACCGAGCTCTTCAGGCCGATCTCCCAGTTCAGGATGCTGATCTACGGCGCGGTGCTGGTGATAATAATGGTCCTTCGCCCGGAGGGCATAATGGGCAACCGGGAGCTTCTCTCCTGGATAAAGGACCCGTTCGGGAGGCGGTCGAAATGAGCGCGTTCTTCGAGCTCTCCGGCGTGACGAAGAACTTCGGAGGAGTCCGCGCGGTCGACAACATGACCTTCGCGATAGAGAAGGGCGAGCTGGCCGGACTCATGGGCCCGAACGGCGCGGGAAAGACCACCATATTCAACCTGGTGACAGGGGTGTACGGCGTGGACTGCGGGACGATCACCTTCAAGGGTGAAGATCTCGCCAGGTTCAAGACCTACGGCATAGTCCACAAGGGCATATCCCGGACGTTCCAGAATCTTCGCCTGTTCCAGCGCTCCTCGGTCGTGGAGAACGTTATGACAGCCGCCCAGCACGGAATTCCCTACACCTTCGCGGAGGGGATGACCCACCTGGGCCGCTGGTGCCGCAAGGAGAAGGAGATAAAGGCCAAGAGCATGGAGCTCCTGGAGAGGGTCGGCCTGGCCGACCGGGCCAACCAGGCCGCCGGGACGCTCCCCTACGGGCACCAGAGACGCCTCGAGATAGCGCGCGCCCTGGCGCTGGACCCTGAGCTGCTTCTGCTCGACGAGCCCGCCGCAGGGATGAACGCCGAGGAGGTAATCTCCCTCAACGCGCTGATCCGCGACCTGCACCGCGACTTCGAGCTTACGATACTGGTCATAGAGCACCACATGGACCTGATAATGGAGATATGCCCCCACATCGTGTGCATGAACTTCGGCGCGAAGATAGCCGAGGGGACGCCGGACGAGATACAGGGCCACCCCGAAGTGCTGAAGGCGTACCTCGGAGAGGAGGAAGAGGAATGAGCGAGCCGGTTGCGAATGCAAAAGAAGTCCTCCTCGAGGTAGAGGACTTTCACGTGAGCTACGGCGCGATCAGAGCCCTCTCCGGAGTCTCCCTGAAGGTCTGCAAGGGCGAGATAGTCTGCGTCATAGGGTCCAACGGCGCGGGAAAATCCACCCTTATGAACTCGGTGATGGGCATGGTGCGGCGCGAGAAGGGCAGGGTCCTGCTGGACGGGATCGAGCTCGACCGCGTCCCCTACAAGGTCGTTCAGCAGGGAGTCTCCCTGAGTCCCGAGGGGCGCAGGGTGTTCGCCCCCCTCACCGTCCTTGAGAACCTCAAGATGGGGGCCTTCCCCAGGGGGAAGACCAACGACCTCGACGAAGACCTCGAGTGGGTGTTCAACCTCTTCCCGCGGCTCAAGGAGAGAATCTCCCAGTACGCCGGCACCCTCTCCGGGGGAGAGCAGCAGATGCTGGCGATAGGCAGGGCCCTGATGTCCCGTCCCAAGGTGCTGCTGCTGGACGAGCCGTCGCTGGGGCTCGCGCCGATCATCATCAAGGACATATTCAAGGAGCTTCGCCGCATCAACGAGGAGGGAGTCACGATCCTGCTGGTGGAGCAGAACGCCCGGCAGGCCCTGCTTCTCTCCGACAGGGGGTACGTCATCCAGACAGGCAAGATCGTCATGGAAGGCCCCTCGAAGGAACTGATGGAGAACAAGGACATAAAGGCCGCCTACCTCGGAGGCGCCCACGCCTGACCGATCGAAGGCGAACAGCATGCCGCATGAAAAGGAGCGCCCGGCCCCTCGCGAGCCGGGCGTTTTTTACTGGTTTTATACTTGACAAAAATAGTAGGAGATAGTATCTTGGGCATAGATTGAGCAAGGGATGTGGTCGCCATAAGGCTCTCGACAAA
>MTKY01047837.1_pt1 | contig 11622 bp, 8 predicted proteins | sample 1042731 | NCBI WGS metagenome assembly MTKY01 (sample SAMN06212206, study PRJNA360538) | anaerobic digester metagenome | biome: Wastewater treatment plant; material: sludge; isolation source: anaerobic digester fed with sludge from wastewater treatment plant | place: Denmark: WWTP Soeholt ... | reverse complement strand
TCATTTCCTGCCGGAACAGCCCCTGGCAGGCCGTCGCCCCGATCAGCACGGTCGGCTTGAACGCAGCGATCATCTTCTCCGGCGGAATGTTCTCGTCCGGCAGGCCGTACCTCGCCAGCGACTCTGGCGTCGCGGCAAACACTTCGGAATAGGGCTCCAGGGGGGTCCGGTTCGCTCGCACCAGCCCGTGAACGTCGTACATCATCTGGGCTTCGCGAATCTCCCGCGCCTCGGCGCCCGCCTCACGCAACGCCGTGACCACTCGACGGGCCGTCCCCGTGCATGCCTCGCCCGCCCCCATGTACATGATCCGCTGTTTGCGGATATTTCCGTTCAGCAGCCGCATAGCGGAGAAGATGCCGGCCAGGGCGCACGAACCGGTGCCCTGAATGTCGTCGTTAAAGCTCAGCACCTGCCGCCGATAGTGGTCAAGAATCTTGAACGCCTGGGTGTTGTGGAAGTCCTCCCACTGCACGAGGGCACGTGGGAACACGCGTTTGACCCCCTGAACGAACGCTTCAATGAACGCGTCGTATTCCTCCCCCCGCAAGCGACGTTTGCGGTAGCCCAGGTACAGCGGATCCTCCAGCAGCCGCGGATTGTCCGTCCCCACGTCCAGGCTGATGGGCAGGCATTTGGATGGGTGAATTCCCGCAGCCGCCACGTACAGGGCAAGCTTGCCAATCGGGATTCCCATGCCCCCGCATCCCTGGTCTCCGATCCCCAGAATCCGTTGGTTGTCTGTGACCACAATCAGCCGCACGTCGTGAAACGGAGCGTCCCGCAGAACCTGAGGAATATTGTGCAGATGGTCTGGAGTTATCCACAATCCTCTGGCAGATCGAAAGATATGGCTGAATTGAGCGCAAGCTTGGGCGACCGTCGGGGTGTACACGATCGGCATGAACTCGATCAGATTCTCTACCAGCACCCGGTAGAAAAGCACTTCGTTGCGATCCTGCAGACTGGCCAGCCCGATGTACTTCTCCAGGTCATTGGGCTTGGCGCGGATGTGCTCCAGTTCCAATTGCACCTGCTCGTCGATGGTGCAGACCCGGTGGGGCAGCATACAGCCGAGCCGTAGACGCTCCCGCTCCTCATGAGTGAACGCCAGACCCTTGTTCGTATTCGGATTCTTCAACAGCCAGATACCCGACTCCGAGGTCACTATCGCCTTGGGGCCAATCAGTTCTTCCATTGTCCTCACAGCTCCGTCTTGCGGGACCGCCTGCCTCGTGTTTACCGCCCGAACAGACGCCTTCGCCACTCCCAGCCGATCTGGGGTTATCTGCACGGCAAGATTCGTGCCGAACGTCACAATCTCACTCTGACCCCGGCTCAGACCCCGCCAGGTCAACCTTCGGCCCAAGGTTTCGCGGTAACCGGGGAAATGTCCGCGATTGGGTACCCCTTTTCGCTTCCGGGGGCAAATCGATAAGCTCTCCGGCTGCGGAAGCCCTCGGGAGAGCGCCTCCTGGGGTCGCCTGCAGGAGAGATCGGAATGATCCTCATCGTGCTGCTTGCGGTCGCAGGTCTGGCGGCGGGCCTGCTGGGTGGCCTGCTCGGGATCGGTGGCAGTATCGTGATGATCCCGTGCATGAGGGAGCTTCTGCAGGGACAGGCCCACGGGAGTCAGCACCTCTACCAGGCCGCGGCCATGATCGTCAACTTCTTCGTGGTCTGCCCGGCCGTGTACCAGCACGTCCGGGCCCGGGCGATTATCTGGCCTGTCGTCACCTGGCTGGCGCCGACCGCTTGCGTCTGTGTGCTGGGCGGGGTCATGCTCAGCGAGCTGCCGGTGTTTCGGCACGCGGGGGAGGTGTACCTCGCCGGCGTATTCGGCCTGTTCCTGTTCTACGTCGCGGCAGTGAACTTCCGCCGTCTGTTTGGCTCCGGACGCGCCCTGGCGTCCGAAAGATGGGAGCCCAGGGGGGCCGTGCGCGCCGGGCCGATCGTGGTCGGGATGGCCGTTGGGCTGGTCGCGGGCCTGCTCGGTGTGGGGGGTGGCATCGTCTCGGTCCCCCTCCAGCAGCGGCTTCTGCGTATGCCACTGCGCAACGCCATCGCCAACTCCGCAGTGACGATCATCCCCTTGAGCGTGATCGGAGCCTGCCTGAAGAACCAGCAACTGGTGGCCCACCACGGTTTCCACCTGCGCGAGTCTCTTTTCCTGGCGGCGATCCTGATCCCGACGGCCATCGCCGGCGGTTTCGTGGGCGGCCGCCTGACCCATTCTCTCCCCTTGCGGGCGATCCGCGCCGCGTTCGCCGCACTGATGCTGGTGGCGGCCTTTCGTATGTTGCTTAAGGCCGCGGCCACCATCGGTTGAAGGCGCCAAGGACGGCGGCGGACAAACCGGCGATATCTGCGCACGGCCAGGCCGTAAGGTGTTGAGAGAACCCATCCGGGCCGGAACCGCCCTGCACCGCTCCCCAGCTGATCGACGATACACCCCCGGGCCAAGCCCCGGCGGGGCGCCACCGACCGCGGCCTGCCTGAAAACCGGCTTGTGACCGACAACGGGAGGCAATCATGAGAAAGCAGATTCACAACCTTGTACCGCTGCTGATGATATTGCTTTGGAGCGTAAGCGGGTGCGGCAAGAGCGAACTGGCCAAGGAGTTCCGCGAGGCCGCCGCCGATAGCTTCCAGACCAGCATCCGCGCGCTGGCCGACGGACTGATCGACGGGGCATTCGCCGTTTACGATCCGGGTTCCTGAGAACCGCTTTCGGACCCCTCGGAAAGCATTCCCATCTGCCCATCTGGCGATTGCGGCCAGAACTGCGCGGAGACACGCCGGGCCTGCGCATCGGCCCGATACTCCGCGGACCCCGCCGCAAGGTCACGCGGCCGTTCGATCTCGTACCGGAGCATCCGGTAGGGACGCTGCTGGGCTCCAAACCGGTGATGCTCCTCTCCGCGGCATGCGAACCCCACCCGTTCATAGCAACGAACCGCCGGCGTATTGTCGGGAAACACGATCAGGGATATCCGCTCTGCGAAAAACTCCGCAAAACCCGCCTCAACCAGCCGGCGGACAAAAGCCTCGCCCCAGCCCCGCCCACGGAATCGCGGATCCCCCAGCACGTGGCCGATCCATAGATGCTCGTCGTTCGTTCGCATGGGATTCAACTCGCCGTAGAGGCAAGGAACCTTCTGCCCGGGCGGAAAGCCCACATAAGCCCGGCCGTTCGGCCGCACCCATGCCAGCACCTTCTGAGGCGTAAGAGGCGGAGGAGTGGTTGGCGTGAGCTGGAAAAGCTCCGTGTCGTCGCGCACCCACGCGGCCACAACCGGGGCGAACCTCGCCTCAAACCGACGGATGACCAGCTTCTCAGTCTTTTCCACGGAGCCTTCGTTCCGCCTCAACAGAACCATCCGGAACGGCAGATGTCGATGACACTATCGTATCAATCGGCCCCCTGTCGTCCACGATGCCGGGAACCCCTTCGCCATCGACTGCCGGGGATCACTGCCGCGCGATGTCCAGACTGTCGACCCCGTCCTGAAGACGTGTAAGGAGACTCTCCAGGTCTCCGAAGCACTGTGACGCGCCGGCTTGGGTCAGACACTTGGCCGTCCGGGGGCCATTCGTGATGCCCACGCAGGGCAGGCCGGCGTCGCACGCGGCTCGAACCAGACGATCATGGCCGGCCAGAACCAGGGACCGTTCCTCCCGGTCCGCCAGCTCCAGAAGGCGCCGAACCCGCTCTTCAGGGTCACTGGGCAGGCTGACGATCGGATCGCCGAACGAGCCGATCCGCTGGAGGACTTGCTGACGGGCATCCGCATTGGAATGCAGCGTGAGCAACTGCAACGCCAGGCGCGGACGGACGGACATCAGACGCGCCGCCTCCGGCCACGGCACCATGCGGCCCACACACTCCTCCGTATCCAGAAGGGCCGCAAACGCCTCCTGAAACGCCCGCCAGTGACGTGGCTTCGATTCGCGCAGCAGAACGCTCTCGGCAGCGGCACTCCGCACAAGCCGCCAGAAGGTGGCCGGATGGATCCGGGCCAGCCCGAGCCTGGCAACCGCTTGTTGATAGGCGTGCCAGTATGCCGGCTGCACGTCCAGCAGCGGGCCATCTACGTCAACCAGTACTTTCATGAACGTCAGGAGGTCTGCCGCTCTCTATTGTTGCGGCTTCCAGGACGTGGAGAAAACACCCCCGATCACGGCATGCAACCTCTCCGGCGGGCGCACCCCACGCCCCCAGAATCCGTTGGTTCTGTCTCGTACGGAACAAGTACTCCCGAAAGCCCCGGAACGGCCACACCCAGCCGATGCCTGCACTCGCGGACCGGCCAGACTCTCCGCTCAGCGGCTGAACTCCTCGCGGAGCTCACGTTCCGCTTGCAGCCAATCCGATTCCGGATCACCCGGCGCGCCGTTGCGCGAGAGGAAGATTTTGTAGGCGCGAGCCTGAATATCCTCCATGGTGGGCTCCCGGCGCACCGGCTTCTTCGCTTTCGGCTGAGGTTCAGTCCCGACAGCCGAGGAAGCGGAGGCAGAAGCCGAACTCCCGATCAATCCGGGGGATTCCGGTTGATCAGACTTCTTCGAAGCGTACGAGTCGCTAATGCTCTTTGACTGTTTCGCCATAATCCATTCTCTCCTGCTTTGCCCAAGCACAACCCGCAGAGGCCCCTTCTTACCGCCCTCCGCAGCCCTCGTCAAGATGCCTGAAAACGGCGCGCTTCTGTCCTGGGGCACTCCAATGGGTCGACGCGGCGCGTGTCCGGCTCCCCACCGCGACGCCGGTTGCCGGCGAGTCAGCAGGACTGACTGCCAGAACGGACACGTGACTGGCACCGGTATCGGTGCCACGGTCCTGATGCTGATATCGCCACTTCTCCCGATAATCTGGAGTCCGAAACGCCATTAGGGCTCCGGGGCAGGCTATGAGCTCATGGACTGGCCGATCGCCTGGCAGATGGCCTCCACTTCATCGGGCACTCGGACGGGCGAATTGGCCATGCGTCCGCAGGGTGTCACCGGCTCCGGCCATTTCGCAAGCTTGGCATCGATGCCGGCATGGTATTTCACAGTCGCGTCGGGATCCTTCAGCCCGTGGCCAGTCAAAATGCACACCACGCGCTCCTCGCGACCAATCACTCCCTCATCCCGCAGCAGGTGCAATCCTGCAACAGTGGCTGCGGAAGCCGGCTCACAGGAATACCCGAACCGCCCCACCATGGCCTTGTGATCCAGAATTGTGTCGTCGTCGACATGGCGGACCACTCCGTTCATGGCGTCCAAGGCACGCAAGGCTTTGGACAGGTTCACGGGACGATTGATCTCGATGGCGCTGGCGATGGTGTGGGCCCGCAGGCCGGTCGCGTCCATTTCCTGGTAGCAGCGGTTGACGATCTCGTCGTCGACTCTCCCGCCGTTCCACCGGAGACCGCGCTGGTTGTACAACTCTTCCAGCGTGCGGGCCCCCGTGGCGTTGATGATGGCCAGGCGCGGAACCTTTTGCACCAACCCGAGTTGCAGAAGCTCTGTCCACGCCTTTCCGAAGGCGCTGCTGTTGCCCAGATTCCCGCCGGGCACGATGATCCAGTCGGGCACCTCCCAATCCAGGCCTTCCAGCACCCGGTACATGATGCTTTTCTGGCCTTCCAGGCGAAACGGGTTGAGCGAGTTCAACAGATAGAGGCTAAGTCGATCCGACAGCTCGATCACCCGTCGCATGCAGGCATCGAAATCACCCTCGATCTGGAGGGTCAGCGCGCCGTGGTCCAGAGCCTGGGACAGCTTGCCGTACGCGATTTTGCCGCTGCCAATGAAGACGATGCCCTGTACCGGCGGCTCGTTGGCGGGAGCCGCCATCGACGCATACATGGCCATGGATGCACTGGTATTGCCGGTCGAGGCGCACGCCACCCGCCGCCGACGGAGGAATCGGGCCATCGTGAACCCGGCCGTCATCCCGTTGTCCTTGAAGCTTCCGGATGGGTTGAATCCCTCATATTGCAGAAACAGACAACCCTGTTTCACCTTGAGTTGGTCCGCCAACCGATCCGCCTGCTGGAGCGTAGTCCGACCTTCCCCCACGGTTACAATGTCATCCAACCTGGCAAAAGGCAGCAGTTCACGAAACCGCCACACCCCGCTGTAATCGGCCCGCGCTGCCAGGTGCCGACCAGAGGTACCCCACCGGCGCTCAAAAAACGCCAAGCTCTGGGGCACGGTAAGCTTGTCCCAATCGTACGCGACGTCGAGCAGCCCCCCGCATTTGCGGCACTGGAAGAGCACTTCATCCAGGGCATAGGTTTCGCGGCAGTCAGTCCGGATGCACTGTTGATACGCATGTTCTTGCATGACCCCATCTTCCGCTCGGAGGGCGGTTCTGTCCATACAGGTAAGATCGCAACACTGGGAGCCGGTCGGTCAAACACGTCGTTATCAGCCGGATGGGCGTCGGGCCAGGGGTTCGTAGTGGTCGGCCTGGCGTTCCCACAGAATTCGACGATGAGATCCCGCCTCTTCCGCTTGGGCCCTCGCACGGCAAATCCTCAAAATCCCCGCCGCCAGAAGGCGCCGGCACCTGTCAGCCAGAGGCTGGCACTTTTCGGCAAGCATTGCGGATCGAGCCTGCTGTGGCTCCGCACCTTCGGAAATGGTCAGGATGGGGCGGGTCTCTTCGAGGACGGCCTGTATTCGCTCCGTGATGTGGAACAGCCCGATCCAATCGCGAAGGGGCGAGGGCGGCGTACCATCTCGGGTCAGCCGGGACACGTTCCGGACCACCTGTTGCAGGAGACGCGCGGCCCATTCCAGCCGCATCCGAGCGGCTGGGGCGACGATTGATCGCGGGATGCTTTGCGTCGGCAGGAAGCCGGTGCCTCCGCAGAACAGGCACGGGGAATGACCGGCACCGTTACAGGTTTCGCAGAAGCGGCCGTTGGCGGTGAAAGTGGGCCTGCCCCCGCAGATGTCGCACGTCATTCGGCCGTCTTTGCAGACGTAACACGGGGCCCGGGCGAACGCTTTGGCCAGGGCGTGTGCGACCTCTGCCCCGCCCTGCTGCACAACGGCGGCGGCCACGTCGGATCGCCCACACGGCCGCAGGGCGCGGGCCAGGATTTCGAAGCGGCGCACGGCTTCCGCGTATTCGCGCCGGGCCACGCAGGCGCGAATGAGGGACGCACCATCCGAAATGGAAGTGCGAACGGCCATGCGAAAACCTCGCTGCGGAGTACGCCATACACGTCTGAGAGCCTCCAACGCCGGGAAGACAAGGACTCGCCGTCCATGCCCTCCATCGGATTATACGCCCGCCGATAGGCCGGTGTTTGGTTCCGGCGCCTCATATCGTACACAATCGTACACACAGGCCTGCCATCTGCGATCGGAAGGCCGTTTGCACCCCGATGCCGCGAGTTTGCGTGGGGGCGAGACATCGCGGTAAACTGGGACATACGCGGGCAGGGTCTTCCGATTTCAATTCAGGAGCAGTGCGATGTGGCGTCTGAACCCGGCGCGGGCGATGTGGATGGCGTGCGTGCTGACGGCTGCGATGATGTCTGGCTGTGGGGCGGGGGGCGGCGGTGGCGGCGGGGGCATCGATGCCACCGACAACGACAATACCACGGTTCCAGACAAGTTCTCCTTATGGACTGAAGGAACCCGATTGCGGGGAGCAAACGTCTACCAGCGGCGCGTGTATCCCGAGCTTGACGGAGACGAGTTCATGGGTACCGATCCCGTTGGCCCGCCGCTGACGCAGGCGGACTTCGACGACCTGGCCGCTTACGGGGCCAACTACGTGAATCTCTCTCATCCCGGTTTGTTCACCGAGAAGCCGCCTTACCAATTGGATCGGGACGTCGAGGACAACCTGGACCGCCTCCTGGACATGGCGGCCGAGGCCGACCTGTTCGTCGTGATCACGTTTCGCACGGGACCCGGGCGAAGCGAGTTCTCCTTTTTCTGGGGGCAGGACACGCAATCGGATCCGGTAAATGGCTGGTTCGATCCGGGCTACCACAACGATACCGTCTGGGAAAGCCAAGCCGCCCAGGACGCCTGGGCGCAGATGTGGCGATACGCGGCGAATCGCTATAAGGACAACCCCATCGTCGTGGGTTACGACCTGATGTGCGAGCCGAACGCCACGACCCTCTTCTTCGACATCTGGGCCGAGGTGGAAGATTTCTACCCAGCCCAGGCCGGCACGTTGTACGACTGGAACCGGTTCTACCCCAGCATCGTGACCGCCATCCGTGAGGTCGATGCTGACACTCCGATTCTCGTGCAACCCACAGGCTGGGGCGCGGCCATCTGGTTGCCGTATCTGGAACTGACCGACGATGAACGGACGGTATACACGATTCATCAATACGAACCGTCCGACTACACACACCAGCCGCTCGATTCGCTCGATATCGCCTACCCGGGAACCCTGGACGGCGGGGAGGCATTCAACCGGGCGTGGCTGGACAGATTCTTGAGCGCAACCGTGGACGACTTCGTGGCTAGGCACGCCCGCCCGGTGGCCGTCAACGAGTTCGGTCTCCAGCGGTTCGAACCCGGTGGGGCCGCTTTTTTGCGGGATCTGCTGAACGAGTTCGAGGCCCGAGGCATAAACCATGCCCTGTGGGAGTGGTCGCCGTCCTGGCCGGAGCAACAGTTGTACAACGATGCATTCAACTTCCGCCATGGCCCCGACCCGGAAAACCATAAGAACACAGACAATGATCTGGGCGACGCGGTCCAGGCCAATTGGTCCCGCAACACACTCCGCCCGTCCAACGTAACGTTCCTCGGAGAGTAAAACCGGGAGAGCCCTTGCCCGTTTCCGCCTTCCGGACCGGCGCCGGTCTGTTCACGACGTGGGCCTGGCCGTAGGATGGGCAGTCACTATGGGCTGGCGGCATTGGTGGGTTCGTCGAGGGTGGGGCTTGGCCATCGGGGCGGCGGTGACGGCCGCCATGATCCTGGCCAGCGTTCTGGGTCTGTTCGACCGGCTGTCGCTGGCGCTGCTGGATTACGGTTTTCGACATGTCGCGCACATCGACGCCGACCCACGGATCGTGCTGGTCGACATCGACGACCGGACAATCGAGCGGATCGGCCGCTGGCCGTGGCATCGGCGTGACGTCGCCGACCTGATCGGTGCACTGAGCGAATGCGGCGCGGGCATAATCGCGGTCGACATTGTCTTTTCCGAGCGGCAGGCCCCGCGTCTGGAGCATCCATCCCTGACGGCGGCCTCCGCCGTCGATCCGCCCGCAACGGTTCTCGGCGACGTTTCGCTGGATGACGCCATTCACGACGATCGGGAACTGGCCGGGGCGATCCAGAAGGCAGGCAACGTCTACCTGGCCATGTTCAGCAAGCTGGCCAGTCCGGCTCACGAAGAGCCGGTCCCGTCTCTGGCCAGCGGCATGGACGGATCGCAGCCCTTGTTTGACCAGGCGGTGCGCTGCGCCGGCGGACTGGATGCCGACGCCCTGGCGCCTCCTGATTCGGACTGGGGCCCGGGCTTCCGCAGAATCGTGGAAGCTCTGGCGCCGGACTTCTCGCTCACAGACTCGGATGTCGCCGACCGGACCGGCCTGCCGCCGACGTTTGTGGAGCGGTGGGCCCCACGAGCACGACGGCTGGCGGCTTTCTACCACGTGGAGCGTGCCTTGGCGGCGCATCAGGCACCTGCGCCGTTTGAAGAGGTGCTGCGTGTCGTGCTTCCACTCGTCGGCGCGGACGAACAGTCTTCCGCGCGGGCCGAGCTTCGACTGGCGTACGACCAGGTGCGAGCGATGGAAGCCGCCGCCCATGCGTGGAGCAGCGCGGATCGGACAGTGCAACCGTGGTTGGCCCGCGCGTACGACGTGGCAGCTCCCCTGCCCGAGCTTGGTCGGGCGGCCCGCGGCGTGGCGCTGGTCACGTTTGAGCCGGATAACGTGGACGGCGTTCTGCGTCATCTCCCCCTGCTCAGCACGGTCGGCAACACGGTGGTGCCGCACCTCAGCTTCGCGGTGGCGTGCGATCTGCTCCGGATCGACCTGGCCCGGACCACCGTTGCTCCAGGCGGCACGTCGCTGGAGTTCGTGAATCGGGACCGCGACCGGCGCTGGCGCATTCCCGTCGGGCCGGACGGCAAAACGCTCATCCATTGGCACGTGGACATGCGACGGCCATCCTGGGACGGAAGCTTCACTCACCTGCCCGCGGCTCGCATCATGGAGATTCCAAGGAACCGTCGAGCCATTCAGGCCAACCTGGATCTGCTGGCCCTCACGCGCGCCCGCGCCGTTCAATTGCGTTTCCGCGATCAGCCCGAGGCCTGGGCCGATTACGCTCGGCAGATCGCCGCCCGGAACGCCCTGCGGCGCGAAGGTGTCGTCGTGGAGGATGGCTTCGCCGCTGTCCACGACACCGAGCGCCAAACCACCGCCTGGCTGGAACTGACCTGGAGGGAAACGGAGGGGCTGACGCCGGAGAACGCGGAGGAAGCCGCCTTCCTTGATGAAATCCACACGCTTCACCGACAGCTCGTGATCGGAGACCTTGCCCGTCAGGTTCAGGCGAAAAACGCCGCCCTGGAAAAACGCAACCAAACGCTTGCGGAAGGACTCCGGCCGATCCTCAACGGTCGGGTATGCTTCGTCGGCTACACCGCCACGGCCCTGGGCGACGTCGTGAACTCGCCAGTCTTCCACAACATGCCCGGGGTGCTGGCCCACGCGAACCTGCTGAACACCATGCTGCAGGATCGATTCCCCCGGATGTCGACGCGCGGGCAGGGAGTGCTCGTGGTTCTGCTCGCAGGCGTGTTGATCACAGTTCTCACCTCCTGGCGCGACCCGCGTGTGAGCCTTCTCGGGGTCTTGCTGCTCATGGGTCTGCTGGCGGCCGGCAGTGGCGCGGCCCTGCGCTGGCGCGATTGGTACCTGACCGGCACCGTGCCCGGCTGGTTCACCCTGTTCGTCTCCTGGGCGTTCATCACGCTGTTCCGGCAGGTCGTGGAGCAACGGGAGCGACGGCTGATTGCCCGGTCACTGGCCAGGCAGACCTCGCCCGCCATCGCCGCGCAGATTGCCCGGGGGGCGACGGAGGCCGATTTCGCTCCCCAGCCGGCGGAAGTCACGTGTTATTTCAGCGACCTGCAGGGTTTCACGACCTTGTCTGAAGCGATCGGTCCGGAGCGCACCAAGACCGTGCTGAACCGCTATCTCGGAACGATGGCCGAAGTGCTTCTGCGGCACGGAGGCTCCAGTAAGTTCATGGGAGACGGGATTTTCGCATATTTCAACTCGCCGATCTGGACTTGCGCGGAGCACGCCCGGGCGGGCTGTGAGGCGGCACTGGCGTGCCGGTCCGCGCTGGACCGGCTCAAGCAGGCGGAGGCCGGCGGGGCCAACGCGAAGGAGTTCGACTCCCTGCGGATGCGGGCGGGAATTCACACAGGCACCGTGTTTGCAGGATCCTACGGCAGTGGCGAACGCGCGGAATACACGTGTATCGGGGATACGGTGAACCTGGCCGCCCGGCTGGAACCGGCCAACAAGGCGTTCGGAACCACCATCCTGGTTTCGCAGGCCACATACGAGGCCGTGGATGAGGATTACGCCTTCCGCTGGCTGGGCCGCCTGCAAGTCAAAGGCAAGA
>MTKY01053019.1_pt1 | contig 11635 bp, 8 predicted proteins | sample 1042731 | NCBI WGS metagenome assembly MTKY01 (sample SAMN06212206, study PRJNA360538) | anaerobic digester metagenome | biome: Wastewater treatment plant; material: sludge; isolation source: anaerobic digester fed with sludge from wastewater treatment plant | place: Denmark: WWTP Soeholt ... | reverse complement strand
CAGTTGGGGGACCTGACCGCAGTCTTGCAGCGCTTCATTAGCCGTCGCCAACCGCAAACCACTTAACGCAACGCCCTTTTCTGCGGCATATATCGACAGACTCAACCGTCCTGGCTCTCCCCGGGAGCGGTTGCTGACTGCGTGCCTTTACGGTACGCACTGCGGCTTGTTAAGGTGCTTTTGTTCGGTTTGGCGCCAAAATTCGCCAAACTCCAGAAATGAGTTGAAAACCAGGTAGACTCAGGTACAGTAAGGTTACCACACCACTGAACGGGAGGGTACCATGGATTTCAACTCAACCGAGATTATACAGGAAATTCACCAAGAGTTTGCACAAATGCTAGACTATGTGACCAATGAAGCGGCCTATCAGGCCACCGCCGATCAGATAGAGCGGGGGTTGTTCAAACAGCTTTTACAACTGGGACATCACCTGTTGTGGCTGTTCTTTACCCTGCGCTCGCAACAGAGTTCGCGCGCGACCTTCACCACGGCTGCCGGCGTCAACTTGCCCTACCATCGGGATACAAAGCGTGACTATGTGTCCATCTTTGGGAAACTGCCCATCTGGCGGCCTTACTTCTACCAAGTGGGGGCGGGCAGTGCGTGTCCCTTGGATGCGGCCTTGAGCCTTGGGGAAGATAGCTACTCTGATATGCTCCGCGAAATAGCGGCCTATCTGGGCGTTTACGGCGTCTATCACAAGGTTTGCGACATCATCGAACGTTTTTTGGGCCTGCGGCTCTCCAGCCGGGTGGTGCAAGACCAGATTCTCACAGATGCCGCCGCTGTGGACACGTATTATCAGCAGAAGCCGGTACCGGAGAGCACGGGAGAAGCGGCGGTGTTGGTCATCCAAGCCGATGGTAAAGGGGTGCCGCTCATTGTGGAGGCAGAGACGCCAGCGCCGGTACGCCTGGGCAAAGGCCAGAAACGCGGCCACAAGAAGGAAGCCATCGTCACGACCGCGTACACCATCGCGCCCACCCCACGCACGCCAGAGGCCGTCCTGACAAGCTATTACAACTTGTCGCCTGGCACTGAAAAGCCACCTGCTGACGGCTCAAAGCATCCCGCCCCGCAAAATAAGCATGTGTGGGCCACGTTGGACGGCAAGGATATCGCGCTAGAACGTTTGGCCCACCACATCCAGATGCGGGAAGGTGTCCATATTCAGCACCGCGTGGCCCTCTGTGATGGGTGTGAGGCTTTGCAGACGCGCATTGCCACCCATTTCCCGGACTACGTCCAAATCCTGGACTTCATCCATGCCAACGAGTATCTGTGGGATGTGGCCACGGCGCTGTTGGGCGAAGACGATCAAAAACGGCTGCCCTGGATGATCCAACACACGCGCCAACTGCTCGCGGGGGAAACGCGGGCAGTCATTGCCGAATTCCGCGACTTGGCGGCGCAGCCCCCGACTAAAGCGCACCAACGGGACCAATTAACCAAAACCGCGAACTACTTTGAACGCAATCTCCCCTATATGGACTATGCCACCTATTTGGCGCACGGTTGGCCAATTGCCTCTGGCGTCATCGAAGGGGCCTGCCGGCACTTTGTTAAAGATCGCTGTGAGCTTTCCGGGATGCGCTGGTCGCTCCAGGGCGCAGAGCGCCTCCTCCGTTTACGCGCGGTGGCCGAGAACGATGACTGGGAAGCTTATCACACTTATCGCAAACGCCAGCGCCACAAGCGCCTGTATAACCAGCCCTATCCGCAACTGGCGGCTGCGGAACTGCTGGCTCTAACCCCAGAGATTCTGGCGATAGCCGCCTAACTCAAATGAAACACACCCAAATGAAACACACCCATTTGATTTCCGGTATTACGCGCTTGGGTTTTCCTCCAATAGCAAGAAACCGCTGCTAGCAGTTTGTCGGAGAGAAAGTGACCTGAGTGTCAATACACGCGAAGTTGAGTCACTCTCACCCGAATTTTGATTGAACGATGTGCATAACACGCCTACTACAGACTAATTCAGGCCACGATTTGCGCTTTTTGCCACTGCAAAAGGCGCGAATTGGCTTGCCGCTTGCACGGCGGGCCTTTATCAGCCCCTTTTTAGATCTGACCCGCCAGCAAGACGTGCAGCCGTTTCAGGTTGAAGGCCAGACACACCAGACACCATTCACCCGCAGCGGCCGCCAGCCCACGCAGCGAGAACTGCCGAAATCCCATGATCTCCTTGATGATCCCAATCACCGGCTCCACGGTCGATTTACGCAGTTTGTAGATGGCCTGGCCGATTTCCGTTTTGAGCTTGTACGCCATTTTGACCATGGGGGTCGCCTCCTCCGGCGGTGGAGCGGGCAACTCTGCAAAGCGCGTCCGCCAGCTCTTGTAGTGTGCATCACGACCGGTAGCGATGTAGGGATCAATCCCCCGTTGTTCCATCTCTGTGATGTTAGTCGCACTGAAGTACCCCGTGTCCAACGCCGCAGCCTCCGGCGTACCGACTTCAGGCGCAATGGCATCCAGCGTGGGGAGAGCTTCATTGCGATCCGTAGGATGATTCGACAAGCTGTGCGCCACAATCAAGAAGCTGTCTTGCTCCACCGCCACCTGCACATTGTAATGCTGGTCAAAGCCCTTATCGGTGCTGTTCTTCATCATCCGCGAATCGGGATCGGTGAAGTTGTACTGATCCTTGTCGCGCGGCCCCTGCGGCTGCGGGGGCTGCGGCTCCGGGCCCCGCGGTTTGCGCTTCTCCTCGCGGGCGCGGGCCGCACGCGCCTGGACTTTGGCCTCGTATTCTGCTTTCTCGGCCTGATAGCGTTCTGTGGCCCGCAGTTCCAAGACCTGTTTGGCTTGCGCCAGATTGGCCAACCGCGTGCGGCGCAGCACCAACTCTTCTTGCACATCCATAGTGACGGGCACGGCCCCCGCCTCGGCCTGTTCGCTCAACGCCACCAGTTCCGCGACTTCCTGCTGCAGCACGTGCTCCAATTCCAGCAAACGCTTGTAACTGACCGCTTTACTTTTCGAGGCGTCCGCGTGCACCTTGCTCCCGTCCAAGCTAATCCGCCCCAATTGCAAGACGCCTGCCTCTTTTGCCACCAGCAACACTTGCACGAACAGGTCCGTTATTTGCGCCAAGAAGGTCTTGCGAAAAGTGGCAATCGTGTCGTGATCGGGATGCCATCCACCCGCGATGTAGCGAAAGGGGATGCTCTCGTAGGTTGCCCGTTCGATTTGACGCGAACTGAACACACCACTGACGTACCCGTACAACAGCAAGCCCAGCAAAATCTCAGGTGCATACGGCTCCCCGCCACGCGGCGCATACTGCGCGTAGATCGCGCTCAGATCCAACATCGCAATGACAGACACAATGAAACGGGCCAAATGATCGGGCGGCAGGCACTCCGCTATGGTCACGGTCTGTTGCAAAGAGGCTGCGTAATCGACGGTTTTGAATTGTCTAGTCATACTTGGCATTTTAGCACGAATTGGGTTCGGTGTACACAGTTATGGAATTTCTCTCCGACAGACTGCTAGATTCGTATAAAAAGCAAAATGCGCCTAACTCGGCATCCAGCCGACCGCCGCCTACACGTACCGCGAACAGAGGTACTTGGCCTGATTGACTGACAAAAATCAGGCACAAAGGTTAGAAGAGAGCGCCTGAAGTTGGCGTTGACGGCGTTTGTGGAACTGTTTATTCGAAGCCCGGGATGGTTCGGGGTCAGGCTTACCCGAAAGGTGCAAATGTGTAATTCTAATTGTCGTTGAACATCCATCCCCCCCCGCACACCCTCGTCGCTTCCCTGCACACCGCCATCTCCTCCGCCGATGCATACACCACCACAATGCTCCCATCGTCCATCCGTTGCCACCTCCCCGCCGGCACCGCCAGCCCCGGCAACCGCGCCTCGTCCGGCGGGATCACCACCCGCAGCGGAAACTGCGCGTCATCGCCGACCACCGCCATCACCCACGCCCGCACATCGCCACCCAACTGGCAATACTCCGTCACATCATTGCCCTCCGGCACGCGCATCGCTGTCACCCGCGCCGACAACGCCGCCAAGCGTGTCGCGTTCAGCGTCCCGGCTTTGTCCGCATCCAGCGCGGCGAAAATGCGCGTATACGGCAGCAACCGCGCCAGCCATTGTCCCGGCAACGTCCGTCCTGCTCCGGCCAAGGCCACCACGTCGACCAGGTCGCCCACTGTTTGCCACAATAGCAGCGCGTCCAGTTCAGATTCCACGATGAACAACGGGCGATTGCCTTGCAACATCTCCGCGCCATACAACGCAATCTGCCCCCCGCGCGGCCCACCGTACTTACCGCCGTTGTCAGCCGTGGCCGGAACTTCACCCACAAACCGCCGCACCTTCAATGCCCACACCTCGTCGCCGACAAAATGCGGGATCACCACGCCACGCGGCACATAAATGCGCTTGCCCGTGAGTCTCCACCGTTCTGGCGGATCAAACACATCGCGCGGACACCAGCCCAAGCCCCAGGCGCGCATTGTGCTTTCCTGTAACCCCCGCGCCTGCAAGTATGCCCGTCCCACGCTACCCGCGTCCGACCACAGCACCTCCTGCGCACGTTCCAGGATCAGCCTAGCCCGCGCCTGCCATTGTTCAGCAGGGGGCGCAACCGGCGGCGCTGGCGGGGTAGGGTGCGGTGTCCGCCCACGAGTCTGCATCGGACATGCAGCGCCTGCCGTCATCGGTACACCCACAAGATTAGCCAGGTACACCAACGCTTCCCGAAATGTCCACCCACGCCGCGCCATCACCCACGTGAAGGCATCGCCGCGCGCGCCGCAGCCAAAGCAGCGATACGATTGCCCGTCCGGGTTGAGAAACAGCGAGGGGTGATGATCCTCGTGGAACGGGCAGCGCCAGGCCAGGCGGTGGCCCTGCCGCTGCGGCGCGCCGATGTCAGGGATGATGACGTGTTCGGCCAGGTCGAGCCGGGCCTTGACCTGGGCTACCAGGTCGGTCGAAGATGCTGCTTTGTCCATATCAAGCTATTCCTTTCAAGGTATTTCTCTTGAGACCATCATAGAACGAGAGTCAGATATAAGTGGCTGGCCCCTAGCCCCTATGCCAGGCCGGGACATACCCCCGTGTTTTACGGGGGGTGTCCCGCTGTGTGAGTCCCTTGACCCTACCCTGGCGCGGCGACGGCTATCAGCGGTGTGGCGCTCCTGGGTGTCACGTGCGATACACCCCAATGTCGGTCATTGTCGCTCGAGTTGTCCCTGCCTTTGTTCAACCGCGAATTCGCCGGCGCGTCAACGCGTTGGCGACGCAGTGACACCTTCATCCTCAGCCTGCCAGGCCCATAAGTTATGGGGATCACGCCGTCCTGCCGTGTTCCTGATCTGTGCGTCCAACGCTTCCCGCGCCCGGTAGATCAACGCGCGGCTGTAGCCTTCTTCCTGACCGGTAGCCACGATCTCCTTCGGCGCTAACGGTTCGCCCGCCGCGCGCAACAGCGATTCCAACCAGGCCACACACTCGTCCAGTTTCGTCGGCGCGCGCCACGACTCTGACACAGCGCCCCATTGGGGCAGTACACCGGTGGGAGTGAGCGGCAGCAACTCGAGGCCCAGCGGGGCGGGGACGCGCGCCAGGTCACTCTTGAGGACTTCCAGTTGGCGCAGCCCATTGCTATCCGGTTGCGGCCCATTCTGTACCACCGACAGTCCCAACACCGAGCTTGCCAGCGTTACGATATGGCCACTGCCCCTGAAGTCGTGCAGGGTGATCGGCGTGAACTGCGGCGCATTGAGCAGGCCGGAGTTCCGTTTACGCACGTGGTGGATCAGCACCAGACCTACCCCGGTCTCGCGCGCCAGGTTGCTGAAAAAGCTCAACAAGGCGCGCACATCCTCAACCGTGTTCTTACTCTTGCTGCTCACCGATGACAGGCTGTCGATAATCACCAACGCCGGCTTAATCGTGTACACCATTTCCACGAGCCGGTCCCGATCCGCGTCCTGCCCGAAGTCCGGCAAGGCATCGTCCTCCGGCAACATCAGGTACAACCGTTGAGTGTCCATCTGCCAGTGCGTGGCGCGCGTAATGGTGATTTGCGGCACAGCGTCGGCGTCCACATAGAGCACCGATGCGCCAGGAGTCGTGACAGGTGTGCCGTCCGGGAACGGCTCACCGTGGATGATGCGCCGGCACAAATCCAAAGCCACGAGCGACTTGCCCGCGCCGGGCACTGCGCCGAATAGTGTCAACATCCCCTGCGGGATCCAGCCGGGCCACACCCACGTGATCGGCGACAAGTCCTGGGCGAAGTCGTGTAGCGTCGGATATTGCAATGTTGCGCCGGGCACAAGGCTAAACAGCGTGCTGATAAGTTGGTCGCGATCAGGGTGATCTTTCAGCGCGTGCAACACCGTCTCGTGCGGGGGACTGTCCGGGTCGGCGTCCAGTGCACGCCAACAGGTGAGCCAGGGTTCGCTCCACTGGGCCAGATTCGGGGCCGGAACTGGGTATCCGGCCAGGCGGTCGGCCAGGGCTTGCTGCATCAAGCGTGAAGTCAACATTGTGTACCTCCAGCGTAGATGGTGAGATGAATCGCTTTGTCGTCTCGAAACGCATTGGACGACCGTTGTAAACCGATACTTGAAAACTGTTTCTGCATTTTTCTCTCCTCAATGATGTGAGATGTGTGATATGAATTGTGTCGTTGTGTTCAACGACAACTAGAAATACCCACCCGGATTGCGGGGGGGGCCAGGTCAACCAGGCCACCGGCGGTCTGGCGGCGAATGCCTATCCCGTCTCACTCCCCCAGTGACGCTAACCCTCACCCGCTCCCCGGTTGACACACCGGACACCGCACCGCGCGCTCCCCACGGCTATCCAACACCACGCCGGCTCCGTGACATTCGGGGCAATCAGCACGCCCTGCCTCCCTGCCCGTCCCGGGGAACGGCACGCGCTCGCGCAAGACCACTTGCCGGAAGAATCCCGCCGCACGCGGATCGCCGGCCCGCGTGTGGGCCAGGTGCTGCAACCATTGCCGGACGTAGGCCGGGTCTGCGTCATACACGGCCTGGACTTCGCGCCAGGCTTTGCGGGTACGGTGAAAGCCGATTTGCGCTAACCGCTGCTGAATATCTTCGGGAAGTGTAATTTCAGCATCATCACCCGTTTTCACGTCGTCTGTGCCAAGTGCGGTTGGCGCGTGTGTGTCTGATGATGTGTCTGATGATGGGAGTGTCTTTGGAGTGTCTAAGAGTGTCTGTATATAAGGTAGGGTCTTTTCTTCCCCAAACGGGCTACTTGTCGCCCAATCGGGGCTACTTGCTGCCGTGGACGGACTACTTGCTACTGCGGACGGGCTATTTGCTGCTCCCGCAGTTACGTCACTTGCTTCCAAAGTCGGGCTACTTGCTGCCTCTGACGGTCTACTTGTGGCCGGAGAGTCCATCGCTGCGCCGCCACGAGATGGCACAGTGACCACTGCGCCCAACATCTCCAGGAGCACCGTGAGGCGCTGGATGAGTTCCACGATTTGCGCAGATAGTTCAGCCGGGACTGTGACTTGACGTTGCGGCGGTAGTTCAGCGGGGGCGGCGACTTCCCGTTGCGGCGATAGTTCAACTGGGGCAGCGGCTTGGCGTTGCGGTGATGGTTCAACTGGGGCAACGACTTTCCGTTGCGGCGGCTCCGCCGGGAAGGTAAGCCCGGCAGTGTCAGCGGGTGATGTGGGTACGGTAGCTGTGTCCCAGCCCTGGAATTCCCCTGCGTCGCCAATTACCATTCCTTGCAGATACAGTGCGTACTGTCGCGCGTTCTGACCCGCGTTCTGACGCGCATCTTCTCGCCAGACGAGTAAGCCCTGCGCCACCGCCTCCCGCAAACCGTCGTGAACGGCCCGCGTCGAGTAGCCGATGCCGGCATCGTAACGTTCTTCCCCGTTCGCATACTGCCGCCCGTGGGCGATTTCGTCTTCGGTCAACCAACAGGCGCGCCCGTCCCACGTCTCCCAGCCCCAGGTGTGGCGGAAGAGATACTCCACACTCAAGAGGGCGACCTCGGAACTGAGCCGCGCGCTCATATCGGTCCACAGCGCCGGTACCTTGAAGAAGTTGCTGCGCGGGGGCGCGAACCCACGCCATTCCCCGCCCGTGTTCTCGTCTGCCCAAGTCGCAGGAGTATCCGCGTCTGGCGGCAACATCCGGGGGCGATAGGTGTAGGTCGGTTGCCCGTCGTCGTCGTGTGGGTGTTCGAGCAAGCCCCAGGCTTGCACGTCGGCGAGGGCGTGGCGCAGCGCACGGCGCGCCAGGCCGGTGCCGTGATCGAGGTTGCGCGTGCCGCTGCGCCGGCCATACTGGAAATCGTGCCAGGACAGGCGCACCGGCGTGGCGAAGTTCTGCCAGCCCCAGGTGTGTTTGATGACGTACTCCGTTACCAGCAGCGGCCCTTTGATGCGCGCGCGCCCGGTCTGCTGGCGCAAGTCAGCCCAAATGTCGAACCAGTCGTTCGGTAAGCGGTACCAGTTGGCTTCAGGGTAAGCAAATCCAGTGAACATTGTGAAACTCCTTATCCAGTAACAGTGGTCGAATCCGTGAGCGGCACAAAGCGCAACTGCGCCTTGTGAAACACCATTGAGAACAGCCCGGTCTGCCCCTGGCGGTGCTTGGCGAGAATGAACTCGGTCTCCACCAGGGGCGCATTGTCCACGCCGTTGGGCCGGTGCAGCAACAGCACCATATCAGCATCGGCCTCCTGGTTGCCCGATTCGCGCAGGTCGCCCAGCGTCGGGCGGCGATGGTCGGCATCGCGTCCCAACTGGCTGGCGGCGACAATGGGAATCTGCAACTCCTGGGCCAGGTGTTTGAGTTCGCGGGTGATGTGGCCGATGGTGAGGTAGCGCGAGTCCAAGCGTTGGTGTGTCTCGGCGAGTTGAATGTAGTCCAGCAGCACCAGGCCCAGCTGCTGTTGGGCATAGAGCTGCCGGACCTTGGTGCGCAGGTCTTCGATGGCCAGGCGGGGACTGTCGTCGATCCACAAGGGGAACTCCGAAAGTGGCCCCAGGCCATCGGCGAAGCGCGGCCAATCGCCCTCTTGCAGGCGGGTGTAATCCAGGCCCAACTCCTTCTGCACGATGCGCCCGGCTACTTCCAGCCCGCGCATCTCGATGGAGAAGAGTGCGGTGGGCACATTCAAGCGCAGCGCGTGGACGGCCAGCGTCGCCAGCAACACGGACTTCCCCACACCGGGCCGTGCCGCGACGATGTTGAGCGTGCCTTTGCGCAGCCCGCCGCCGAGCAGCTCGTCCAGCGTGGGCACGCCGGTGGCGACACCCAGAGGGATGCCATTGTGATACAGCGCGGCGGCCTCGTCGTAGAGCTGTTGCAACGTCTGCGCGAAGGGCTGCAAGCGCTCCTGGTAGGCCAGGTCGTCGCGGATGGTGAGGAACAGGCCCTCGGCTTCGGTGACGACCTGCTCGATGGGGCGTTGCGCATCGTAGGCCAGACGTGCGGCGGCGCTGCACGCCTCCAAGATGCGCCGCCGCACGTGGGTCTGTTGCACCTCGCGGGCGTAGCTGACCACACTGGCCGCCGAGGGCACAGCATCGAGCAACTGTGTGATGAAGACCGCGCCGCCCACCGCTTCCAGTTGTCCACGCTTCTCCAACTCGGTCGTCACCGTGAGGAAGTCCAGCGGCTCGTGGCGGGCATACAGGTCGATGAGCACGGCATAGAGCCAGCGATGTTTCTGCAGGTAGAACTCCGGCCCTTTGAGCACCGGCTGCACCTGTGGGATCGCCCACCTGGGATCGATCAGCAGTGCGCCCAGGGTCGCCTCCTCGGATTCGATGGTGTGAGGTGGTAGTATGTTTTTCGCCATCCGTGCTGTCTTCTCCCTCAACGCACCGTGAACGCTGGCGCATCCGGCTCGGCTTGCGCCGCATCTGCCGTGGTTGCCGCCGTCTTCTTCCGAGGACGGCGCAGGGGTGCTGTCCCCTGCGCCCATTGCCAGCCCACGAAGCCCAACGCCGCCAACACAAACGGCCCAATCCGCACGAGGAAGACCCCCGTGTACAGCGCCCCGGCCCACCAGAGCCGCAGGGCATAGGTCAAAAACGTTTCGAGTGTCATTGTCTACTCCTTTCCTTATGAAGAGCTTTCAGCGTTAGCGCGAGGATTCGCGCGCTTTCAGCCTTCAGCTTTATCCAGCAGACCAGCATTGCACGTTGCTGACCGCTGAAAGCTGACTGCTGACGGCTAATTGCTTGTAACCTACTCCGTACTTTCCTCGTCCGCCCATTCGTCCTCTGCCTCCTGCAACACGCCTCCCACATCCTGTTCTTCGTCCTCCATATCTTGCTCCTTGTCTCCTGTCTCTTGCATCCTGCTTCCTGCCTCTTGCCCCCTCTCCGCCGGCGTGTACTTGAAATACCGATCCGGCTTGGCGGCGTCCACGGGCCAGTTCGGGTTGGGCTGTCGCAGCTTGCGGTCGAAGAACTCCGTCAAGATAAAGCGCGGCGTCGGCAGCCAGGCGTCGCGCAGGCTCTCCAGCGTGAACAAGGCCAGGAATCCAGGCGTATTGTTGGCGTCAGGCCGCGCGGTGAGGTCGTCACGGAGACGGGTGATAGCCCCGCCGATTGTGCGCGCGCTGTCGCGGTTGTTGGCGATGTAGTAACAGCCGCCGAACCCTGCCGTGGCGTAGTCTTCCAGGTTCTTGGCGAGTTTCTGCTTGAGCCGTGTAGTGCTGTAATTCCCGCGTTCACACTCCACCGCCAGCCATAGGGGTTTACCCCCGGAGCGCGACTGGACCACCACAATCAAGTCAGGTTGGCTGTTGCCATACCGGCGGATGAAACCGGCGGCCTCCATTGCGTCAGCGTCGGCCTCCGGGTCGTAGACGGTGTACGTGAACCGGGTGTTGGCCGGATGCGCATTGCCCGCCTCGATCAAGGCCTTGGTCGCCCGAATCAGCCACCAGGCTTCGGGAGACTTGTAGGGCGCGTAGGCGGCCTCGTAGGTGGTCGGTGCGCTATTGAAGCGCCGCCGGTACTCAGCCTGCCCGCGTTCGGTGAGGGCGTAGCTGGTGTCGCCGACGTACCCGGTGAGATACCGTGGCACGGGGATCTGTTCCGCGCGCAGCAGGCCCTTGTCCAGCAACTCGGCCAGGACGTGTTTCGCGCTGCCAACTGCCTTGCCGGTGTGTTGCGCCCACAGTGCGCGGGCTTCGTTAGCGACCACGGTCATCCCGAGCACATACAAGAGCTTGACCGCGTCGCCGGAAAGGTCTACGCCCTGTTCCGCGAGAACCGGGGCTGTGGGGGATGTCGAAGCGGCTTCTTCCCCGGTCTGCGCATTTTTGACGCGGAATATTTCCTTTGGGTCGCTGTCGTATAGATGGTGCGCGTATAGATACTCTCCCGCTTCGGTGATACTCATCTGCGCCCCTATTGCCCGGGCGAACAGGTCAGGAAACAGCACCAGGAGGTACTGTTGCAGGATAGCTTCGGCGCGGTGGCGCGCGCGCACGCTCGCCGCACTGTGCATTTGACTGCTCAAGTAGCGACCTTGCAGCACGCTCAGTTCCATTGCGTGTTTGGCTTGCAGTTTCTTGATATCGAGCTGCGCTGTGGGGTTACTCACGCCACACCTCCCGGCACGCCGGATACGTGAGGC
>MTKY01070384.1_pt1 | contig 11641 bp, 9 predicted proteins | sample 1042731 | NCBI WGS metagenome assembly MTKY01 (sample SAMN06212206, study PRJNA360538) | anaerobic digester metagenome | biome: Wastewater treatment plant; material: sludge; isolation source: anaerobic digester fed with sludge from wastewater treatment plant | place: Denmark: WWTP Soeholt ... | reverse complement strand
CGGCCCCCCCACCCCTCCACAGCCCTTTTCACGGTGGAAAGGCCTATGCCCAATCCCGGCGAAGACTTGGAGCCGAAGCGCTTGAAGGGGAGGAATACCTCGTCCTTGAACTCGGGGTCGAGGCCTGGACCGTTGTCGCGCACGCAGAAGACGGCCGTGTCCCCGTCCTCGCGGGAGGATACCTCGATGCGCGGCGCGGTGACTCCGGCGAGATATTTGACCGCGTTGTTCACCAGGTTGGTGAAGACCTGGCGCAACTTGAAGTGGTCGACCTTGATGGCCGGGAACGACTCGCCCAGGACGACTTCTATGCCCCGGTCCTCGATCTCCCCCGAATGCTCGAAGAGTATATCGCTCAGGACGTCCAGGGGCTCGACGGTCACCGCCGCGCCTGCCGCCTGTCCCGCCTGCGCGTATTCCAGCAGCGACTCCGTGAGCCCGTCCATGCGCCTGGCGGCGGCGATGATGCTCTTCAGGTAGGCTTCGTTCTCCTCCCGGGTGTTGCCCTCGGCGCGCATAAGCTGGGCGTATCCCTCGATGAGGGCGAGGGGGGTGCGAAGGTCGTGCGCCACGGTCGAGGCGAAGGAGTCCAGTTCACGGTTGGTGGCGAGCAGCTCCTCCTCCATCAACCTGCGTTCGCTGATATCGCGGGAGTTGATGATGATGCCCAGTACGGAAGGATCCTCCAGGAGGCTGGTGAGGACGATGGAGTGAAAATGGTAGGAGCCGTCGGCGTGGCGGAAGAAGCACTCGATATATTTCGGGACCCCGGGATTCCTTACGACATGGTCGAGGGCTTCCCTGACACGCCCGTATTCGTCGGGATGAATGAACTCGAGGAAACTCCTTCCATATATGGTCTCGGCCGTGTAACCGGTTACCTTCGCCGAGGAACGGCTGCCCCAGCGGAACTTCAGGTCGGAGTCGAGGATGGAGATCATGTCCGCGGCATTGCGGATAAGGGAGCGGTAATAACTCTCGCTGCGCTTGAGCTCCTCTTCCACGGCCTTGCGGTCGGTTATGTCCCTCGCGGTGACCACCATGCCGCCGACCACGGGGTTGTCTGTGAGGTTTATCCCCTGCGCCTCCATGAAATGCCATGTCCCGTCCACATGACGGTAACGCGCTTCCATGTTGATGGCCTTCCCCGGTTTTACCATCCCCGCGGTAAAGGCCACGAGAAACCGTTCCATGTCTTCGGGATGGATGGTCTCCAGGGCGTTGGTCCCGATTAACCTGTCGCGGTTGTATCCGGTTATCCTCTCCACGGAGGGGCTTATGTAGCTTATGATGCCGTCCTTGCCCAGGATGGCCAGGATATCGTGTGAGTTCTCGAGGACGATGTTGAGCGCTTCCATGCCCTGCTCGAGGGCTTTCCTCACCCTCAGCATCTCTTTTTCCGCCTGCTCCAGCTCGCTCACGCGCCGGCGCAGGCCCTCCACTTCCTCGTCGAGCCGCTCCCCCGTCCCGTCATCTTTTTCCATCCTGTCCTCCGCGTCTCGGGGCGGTTCCTCCGTTGATACCATCCGGCCGCGGCGCGTGTGGCCTGCAGGCACGCGGCCGGCCCATTGCCCCGCATCGTATCCCTCCCGTTATTGTAACCGCATCTCGCGATCCCCGTAGCCCTCCCCCGACCTGTCCCCCGTCCTTGAAATGGCAACGGTTGGGGGTTACAATTTCACCGCAATCGAAAATGGCGGACGCAGCTCTCCGAGTCAGGTCGCCTAAGGCGGCGGCTAGGGCGCCTGACCGATAGGGTACAGATGGAAACGCCTGTGCCTCCCGCGATTGGAAAGGAGAGGAGTCAGGTGGAAAATGCACGCTCGTCCTCTCCGGACGGGCTTTTTTCGGTCCATGGGCTGCCCGGGATAATCACCATCTCGGGAGCGAACAAGGACATCGGCAAGAGTTCACTGGTCGCATACCTCGTGGAGCACTGTCGTGAATGCGCTGCCATGAAGGTCACCCTCCACGAAGAGCGTCCTGACGGCGAGGCGGTGGTCGAGGAGCGGGAACCCGTGGAAAAGAAGGGGACGGACACCGCCAGGATGCTGGAAGCCGGGGCTTTCCCGGTGTTCTGGATACGGACGACCGCGCGCGACCTGCCCGAGGACCTGGGGAAGGCCTTGGCCCGCATTGACGCCCCCGTGGTGGTCGTGGAGGGCAACAGCGTTCTCGCGCACCTGGAACCCGATTTCGCCGTGTTCATCATGGGGCGCGGTTTCGGTGACTTCAAGCCTTCCGCGTTCGACGCCATACGCAAAGCCCACACCGTAGTAGTTAACGGCGAAGAGTCGCTCTCCGGCGGGGAGATACTCTCGCTGGAGCGGGAGATAAAGAAGATGAACCCCGGCGCGAAGATCGTGGTCGTGTCGGAATTGGGCCGGAACAGGGCATGGGAGATCGTGCTCTCCCGCGCCGCCGGCAGGATAGGAGGTGGATTCATGTCGAGCGAGATGGACGAGAAAGTGATGGAGGCCGTGAAGGCCAAGGCCGAGGAGGGGCGCATATCCTGCGCGGTGGCGCTCAAGCTGGCCGAGGAGATGGGGGTCCCGGCCGCGGAGGTCGGAAAAGCGGCCAACGCGCTTGATATCAAGATCGTGAAATGCTCCCTCGGCTGCTTCTAGGTATGGGAAGAATCCCCATGCCCTCCCGTGTCCGGAAAGGAGGTGGCTGATCGAGGCGATGCGCCCTCTTGCAGGGGGCGGCCCTGTTTGAATGCTCGCGCGAACGCCTTGCGGGTGTCGTCGAGAGAGGGCTGCTGCAGTTCATGCCGGAAATGACGGCATCGGATCAAGAAAGGAAGCTTGTTGAAGATGAAGAAATGGATAGTCTTTATAACAGGTCTAATCGTCGCCCTTTCCCTGGTGGCCGCGATCACGGGGTGCGGCGAGGAGGAGACGAAACCCGAGGAAAGGACGGAGCTTATCCTCGCCACCACGACCAGCACCCAGGATTCGGGCCTGCTCGACGAATGGGTGCCGATGTTCGAGGAGGAAAATCCCTACGTGGTGAAGGTCATCGCCGTGGGCAGCGGCGCGGCCATGGAGATGGGGCGCAACGGGGAATGCGACGTCATGCTGGTGCACAGTCCCGCCGCCGAGGAGGAGCTGGTGGAGGAGGGATATGCCGTCGACCGCAACGCGGTCATGCACAACGATTTCATTATCGTCGGGCCGGCCTCCAACCCGGCCAATATCGCGGATGACATGGAGGCGAAGGATGCCTTCGCGGCCATCTCGACTTCCCAATCCAAGTTCATCTCCCGCGCGGACGAGTCCGGCACCCACACCAAGGAGCTGAATGTCTGGAAAGCGGCCGGCATCTCCCCCGAGGGCGCATGGTACGTCGAGAGCGGCAAGGGCATGGGGGATACCCTGCGCATCGCGTCGGAGGAAGGGGCGTACACCCTTTCCGACCGCGGAACCTACCTCAGCATGAAAGACGAACTGGAGCTGGAGATCCTGTCCGAAGGCGACCCCATCCTTTTCAACAACTATCACGTCATGAACGTAAACCCGGAGAAGTGGCCAGACGTGAACCACGAGGGAGCCAAGGCCTTCAACCAATTCTGCGTCTCACCGCAGGCGCAGGAGTTTCTCGACGAGTTCGGCGTGGAGGAGTACGGGCAGCCGCTGTTCTACCCCGACGCCCTCTGATCCGGGTTATCATAGGGAATGACAAGGCCCCGGCGGAGACGCCGGGGCCGCATTCCGATAGCATGCGCGTTTTTCGTCGGGAGGTGGCATAGGAGATGGGAGACATCTGGGAAGGCTTCGTCGAAGCCATAAAAATGATATTCAGTCTCGATCCCTACGTGATGAGGATCACCCTCTTCACCCTGTATATCTGCGCCATCGCCACCTTCTTCGGCATGATCATCGGCGTTCCCCTGGGCTCGGCGCTTGCCCTCTACCGCTTCCGCGGCCGCAAATTCGTTGTTACCCTGGTCAACGCCGGCATGGGCCTGCCGCCCGTCGTGGTCGGACTTTTCGTCTATCTCTTCCTCAAGAGAAGGGGTCCACTGGGTTTCCTGAACTGGCTGTATACCCCCAAGGCGATCATCGTGGCCGAGATCGTGCTGGCCATGCCCCTGATCGCGGGCATAACCATGGCCGCCATGCAGAACGTCAACCCCAAGTTGAGGCTGCAGTCCAAGTCCCTGGGCGCCGGGGAGATACGCTCGACCATGACCCTGCTGCGGGAGAACCGCCTCTCCCTGGTGGCGGCGGTCATCGCCGGTTTCGGGGGCATCATCTCTGAGGTGGGGGCGGCGATGATGGTGGGAGGCAACCTCCTGCTGGGCGGAGAGCCATATACGCGGACCCTGACCACGGCAACCGTGCTGGAGGTCAGCAAGGGCAACAGCACCGCGGCCATCGCGCTGGGCATCATCCTTCTGGGCATCACCGTCCTCCTGGTGTGGCTTATGACCCTGATCCAGCAGGGCACCCTGCTGAGCCAGCCGGCGCGGATGGCCCGAAACCTTATATCACGCCGCCGCAAGGAGGCGCCGTCTTGAGCGTCTTTCTCAGCATCGAGGGATTGAAGCACTCCTACGATGGGAGGCAGGTCCTGGAAGTCGACAGCCTCGAGCTCATCGAGGGCGAGATACTCGCGGTGATAGGGCCCAACGGCTCGGGCAAGAGCACGCTGCTCAGGATCATCAACCTTCTCGAGGAACCCGTCGCCGGCGAGATAGCCTTCTGGAACGGGGCTCGCCTTTCCGCCATGAGCAGGAAAGAGAAGCGCGAGCTCTCGTGGCAGATGGCCATGATCTTCCAGGAGCCCCTGCTCTTCAAGCGCACGGTGCGAGCGAACATCTCGTACGGCCTCAGGATGCACCGCGTGTGCAAGGAGGAGAGGGGCGGAAAGGTGCATGAGATGCTGCGGATGCTGGGCCTGGAGGAAATGGCGGAGCGGGACGCCATGACCCTCTCCGGCGGGGAAGCCCAGAAGGTCACCCTGGGGAGGGCCATGGTGCTGCAGCCGCGCCTGCTGCTCATGGACGAACCCCTCGCTTCCCTGGACGTGCCGACCCGCAAGTCATTGCGCGAGGATATATCGCGCCTGGTGAAGGAGATGGGGGTCACCGCCGTCTACGTGACCCACGATTACCACGAGGTGTTGGAGATCGCCGACAAGCTGGCGGTGCTGCTCGACGGGAGGCTGCAGCAGGTGGGAAAGCCGACGGAGGTTTTCGGGCAGCCGGCGAACGAGGCGGTGGCGGAGTTCCTGGGGGCGGAGAACCTGTTCGAGGGCTCTGTGATGTCCTGCCGCGAGGGCATGGCCGAGATCGACATAGGCGGTACCAGGATGGAAGCCCTGTGCGTACAACCGCCGGGCTCGCCCGTTAAGGTGCTCATCCATCCCGAGGAGGTGGTGCTGCTGGCCGACTCCGGGGATGCAGGCTCGGCGCGCAACCGCCTGCCCGCGCGCGTGAAAGACGTCAAGGCCCTCGGTGCGCTGGTGAAGGTCAGCCTCGACTGCGGGTTCCCCCTCGTGGCCTACATAACCCTGGCCTCGCGGGAGGAGATGGACATAGAACCCGGCCGCGTGGTGACGGCGGTGGTCAAGGCCACCTCGATCCATGTCATGCCTTACGTGGGGTCCGGGAGATAGACGCCCTGGTTCAGGTGCTTTTGCGGCCCGGGCCGCTGGGTAACGGTCTCGCTCCGCTCCGACCGACCCAGTCGAGCCCGGGCTGGTGGCAGCGAAGATGGGATCGCCCGAGCGCCTCATACCCGGCGAGCGACACCCGGACGGACATCCGGCATCAGCCTGTTCGATGCACGGGCTTCTTTTGCGGCCCGGACCGCTGGGTAACGGTCTCGCTCCGCTCTATACGCTCCGCTCCGACCGACCCAGTCGAGCCCGGGCTGGTGGCAGCGAAGATGGGATCGCCCGAGCGCCTCCCGTCCCGGGCTGGTGTAGAATATCACCATGAAAAGGATATTGTTACCTGTGCCGGCGCTTCTTCTTGCCTTTATCGTGTTGCCTGCGTTGCTGTCGGGCTGTGGTGGCGGCGATGGGACGCTTGTTATCGCCGCCGCCAACGACCTGGAGGGAAGCGGCATCCTGCAGGTATGGGTAAAGGATTTCCAGGCCAGGTCGGGAAGGCGGGTAGAGCTGATAGTGGTCCCCGACGAAGAGGCTTTTGCTATGGCGCGGCACGGTGAGTGCGACCTCATCCTCACCCATATCGCTGACTTGAAAGAGGAACTGGAGCGATCGGGATACCTGGAGGGAAGCCGGGAGGTGATGCGCGGCGATTTCGTGGTGCTGGGGCCCCCCGAAGACCCCGCGGGCGTGAGGGAGGCCGGGAGCGCCACGGATGCGTTCAAAAAGATAGCCGAGGCGGGGCAGACCTTCATCCTGCGTTTCGACGGCTCGGGGACGGCCAGCAGGCAGAACCTCATCTGGAGCCTCTCCGGGGCCGGAACGACGGGAGAGTGGCTGCTGCCGACGCAGGGAGACGCGGAGGAGTCTCTGCGGGAGGCGTCGCGGGAGGGCGCGTACACGCTTGCCGGCCGCGGCAGCTACGAGAGGCTGGCGAGCGAGCTCGAGCTGGAGATATTACTGCAGGGAGACGAGGAGCTCGTCGATATCTACCACGCCGCGGCGGTGAGCGTCATGACCTACCCCGATACCGATCAGGACGGGGCGCTGGAACTAATAGAATACCTGCTCTCGGAGAATGCCCGGTCCGTCATGGGCCTGGGGGCGTGGACCCCGTCCGGGGAATAATGGTGGAATAGGACTCCTGGAGGTTTTGAAGATGCTGTCGGTGGAAGAGGCAAGAAAGCTGGTGCTCGACTCCATATCCAGGCTGGAGGAGGTCGAGCTGCCGCTCCTGGAGGCGCTGGGGCTGAGCCTGGCGCAGGATAGTGTCGCGTCCAACCATATCCCGCCCTTCGACAACTCCGCCATGGACGGATACGCGGTGCAGGCGGGCGACATCGCCGGCGCCTCCGCGGAAAAAGCGGTGGAGCTGGAGGTGCTCGGCGACCTGCCGGCCGGATATACGGCCGATGCCGAGGTGGGAGAAGGGCAGGCCCTGCGCATCATGACCGGGGCGCCGCTGCCGGACGGAGCCGATACCGTGATCCCGGTGGAGTCCACGCGCGCGGCGGGGGGAAAGGTCCTCATCCTGGAAGGGCTGCCCGCCGGTTCCCACGTGCGCAAGGCCGGGGAGGACGTAAAGGCGGGGGAGACGGTCATGGTGGCGGGAACTCCCGTGGGCCCCGCGGAGCTCGGCATGCTCGCCAGCCTGGGCTGCGCCCGCGTGCGCTGCTTCCGGCGCGCGGTGGCGGGGATCATCGCCACCGGCGACGAGCTGGTGGGCGTGGACGAGGAGCTGGCCCCCGGCAAGATCCGGGACTCCAACAGCTACACCACCTACGGCATGGTGCGGGAGGCGGGGGCGGAACCCCTGCGCCTCGGGGTGGTGAGGGACGACGCCGCCCTGCTGGAGCGAACCATACTGGACAACCTCGACCGCGTGGACCTCTTCGTCACCAGCGGGGGCGTCTCCGTGGGCGACTACGACATGGTCAAGGACGTGCTGGGGAAGCTGGGCGAGATGAACTTCTGGAAGGTGGCCATGCGTCCGGGAAAGCCCCAGGCCTTCGGCCACATCGGAGGCAAGCCCCTCTTCGGGCTGCCCGGCAATCCCGTATCGGTGATGGTCTCCTTCGAGCAGTTCGTGCGCCCGGCCCTGCGCAAGATGATGGGATGCATGGAACTGTTCCGCCCCGAGGTCAGCGCCGTCCTCGATACGCCCCTGGGCCGCAAGACGGGCAGGGCTGAGTACATCCGCGTGGTGGCGCAGTGGCACGACGGCGCCTATCACGTCCGGGCCACCGGACCCCAGGGGAGCGGCATCCTCAGGTCCATGGTGCTGGGAAACGCCCTGGCCATCCTGCCGGAGGACGTGGGACGCCTCGAGCCCGGCGCGGAGGTCACCATCCAGCTCCTGCGCTGAGCCCGGTGAGCGCCGGCTCTCAGATGTTCACCCTGGCGGCGATACGGTCGACGCAGGCTTCGATATAGGTCGGGTCATCGATGCGGACGCTGATGGCCTCCTGCTTGCAGGCCATGGCGCAGCGGCCGCACCCCTTGCACTCCTCGCCGATGACCGCCTTCTTGTCCACGACCTCGATCTGTTTGAACGTGCATACCTTCACGCACTTGCCGCAGCCGTTGCATTTCTCCGCGTCCAGTTCGATAGAAACCCCCTCCAGCTTCACCACGGTATCCCGCGTTTCCCGGGAAGCATACGGTATGGCGGTGGAGAGGCAGCAGCAGGGGCAGCAGTGGCATATGGTCATGAGGTCGTGGTGGTCCCTCTGCACGCCGAGCATGACGGCGTCGAACTTGAACTTGCCCAGGCAGGAGATGAGGCCCGCCTCCGTGGCCTGGCGCAGGTGGTCCAGGGCTTCCTCCTTGCTCACCAGCCTGCCCACTTCCGGATCGACGTAACGTACCGCCGGGCCCAGGAAGGTGCAGCCGAACTCGGGGTCATGGTCCTGGCAGCCGTTCTCGCTGCGGCAGGGGCAGCGCGAGAGGATGAGATGATGGCTCGCCTCATTGATGAAATGCTCGATGACCGAGACGGGTGCGGCCGTGCCCGCGGGCAGCTCGAGGTTCTCGTAGACGGGGACATAGGTCAAGGTCGTGTTGGCCATATCCAGGTGTCGCCAGCCTATGTGCTTCAAGACGGGTACGTTGCTGAGCTTGGCGACCAGGTTCTTATACTTATAAAGGCTGAGGATAAAATCGAAGCTCCTCTTACTCCTACCCTTATGCCTGATCAGCATGCTGACACCCCCTGTTTTCCGACACAGCCTCGGTTTTATGTATGGATACTAGCATGCGAACATATTACGACGCAATGTCGGTTTTCATCGGCCCGTGTGGGCAGCGGAAAGCAAGGACTGACCTTATGGGTTCAACCCATGGCCCCGGAGGCGAGGATCTCGTCCGCCTGCTCCGCGCTCTTGCCCAGGAATTCCTCCAGGAGCCAGTGGTTGTCCTGCCCCGGGGCGGGGGCGGGACCGCGCGGCCCTATCTCACTCGCCTGTGCCTTGATGGGTGAGCCGAAGATGGGGATGGTGCCCACGCCGGGTTGCTCCAGGTCCACAAGCATGTTCCTGGCGGCGGTGTGGGGGCTCTCTACCACGGACTTGACATCCTTTACGGGAGCACCGGGCACGCTGTGCTCCTTCAGCAGCTCCCAGATCTCGTCGTTTGTGAACGCGGAGGCCCATTCCTCGATGATCCGCTTCAGCTCGGGCTCATTGGTGTTGCGGGCCATGAGGTCGCGGAAGCGCTCGTCGTCCGCCAGCTCCGGCCGGCCCATGGCCTTGCACAGGTTATGGAAGGGCTGGTCGCCGATGCAGATGAGCATGACGTATCCGTCCTTGGTGGCGAAGGCGTCGAAGGGTGTGACGAATGGGAAGCGGTTGCCGGTACGCCGGGCTATATTGCCGGAGACGGTGTAGTCGACGAATTTGGCCTCCAGCATGGTGATGCCCACGTCGTACATGGCGACGTCCAGGAATTCCCCCTCTCCGGTCCGTTCCCGTGCGAAGAGGGCGGCACAGACGGCCATGGCGGCGCAGTAGGCGGTGGTGATGTCCACCATGAGGGTACCGGCGCGGGTGGGAGGTCCGTCAGGCCAGCCGGTGGTGCTCATCAGGCCGCACATGGCCTGGATGACGGAATCGTAGGATGGCAGGTCGGAAAGGGGTCCGTACTGGCCGTATCCCGAGATGGAGCACATCACCAGCCTGGGATTCACCGCCTTGAGGGTCTCGTAGTCGATGCCTAGGTTCTTCATCACCCCCGGCCGGTAATTCTCCACCAGGACGTCGGAGACCGCTGCCAGCTCCTTGAATATCTCCACCGCTTCTGGCTTCTTCAGGTCCAGGACTATGCCGCGTTTGGTGTTGTTGAGCACGGCGAAGGAGGCCGACAGCCCGTCCTTATAGGGCGGGAAGAGGCGGGCTTCGTCGCCAAGCCCCGGCCGCTCCACCTTGATCACTTCCGCCCCCATCCAGGCCAGGAACAGCGAGCAACCCGGCCCGGCCACGGTATTGCTGAAGTCTATGACCCGAATTCCCTCCAACATTGAACGCATCTCTGTTACCTCCCTCTTACCGTCAGGATGAGCAGCCCTCACAAGGATTATTCCCCGCCGCGAGGCATTTGTCTCCGAACGGAGCATGGGCGGGTCCCCGGCGGCGCCATCAGGCGGAAGGTGGAGGTGGGGCGGCTCGCACGCCGTGATGCCGATTGACTTGAGCCCGCCCGGGTAACAGAATAGCGGGTATGTTGGAAAGAGCGAGGCTGGCCGCGAACGGTCTCCTGACCGTGGCCAACCTATTCGAGAACCTGGCGGGCATTTACGGCGACCGCGAGGTCCTGGACCTGGCGGAGCCCACGGGCTACCGTAAATTACCATCACCGGTGGTGACCTGCCGGGATGCCCTTCACTTCACCAACCTTGCCGCCGAGGCCTTCATTCGCGAGACGGACCTGAAGAAGGGAGAGCGCGTCGTACTCTGTATCCCCGAGCCTGCCGAGCTGCTCCTCGTCGCCGTGGCCCTGGTAAAAGCCGGGGGCATCATCGTCCCCATGGACCAGGGGCTTGGGGCCGGCGAGATGAGGCGGCGCGCGCTGGACTGCGGCGCGAGATTGACCGTGGCGGATGGAGGATTGCTCTCGCAACGTGCCGATGTCGCGCGGGGCATGGGAGAAGTCACGCGGCTGGTGGCGACGGGGCCGCGATCTCGCGCCCCGGCCGGAGTCCCATCGCTGGACGAGGCCATGGACGCTTCCTCGGGGTTTTTCCTCCCCTACACGCTGAAGCCGGGCAACGTGGTGGGACTGTTCCACGCCCGTACCGGTGACGGTTCCCTCAAGGCGGTCATGGTCACCAACGAGGGACTGCTGGGCCCGCACCTCCGGGCTGCCCCCCTCATGCCGTCACGACGCGGCGCCCCCTGCCTGCACGCCATGGCCCTGGAATCGCTGGGAGGCATCAGCTCGGCGGCGATGGGGCTGTGCATGGGCTTGCGCATGCGTTTCATGCCCGGAGGAGATGCGGAGGCCATGCTGGAGGAAGTGGAAAAGACAAGGCCCGAGGCCTTCATGGCCGCCCGCGAGACTTACCTGGGAATGAAAGAGGCCGGCATATCGCGTCGCGACCTCTCCTCCCTCCGGCTCTGGTTTTCGTACGGCGATCCCCTGCCGCGCCATGTGCCGGATGAGTTCAGGGGTTCTTCTCCTGCGCGGGCTCGCACGCCGGGATTGCCCGCCTTCGTGGAGGCCTACGGTGCGCGGGGGGCCGCTACGTTGCTGGCCCTCAAGCCCGCCTGCAGGCACTTCCACTGGCCGGACGGCAGCCCGGGTCTCATCGTCCCTCCGAACCGCGCGGCGGTCGAGGGAGGCGATGCGGGCGAGCTGGTCATAAGAGGCCCCGCCGTGACGCCTGGATATTGGAACGACATAGAGGGAACCCTCGAGGCCAAGCGCGGCGGGTGGCTCCACACCGGCATCCCAGCCACCACCAAACGTTGCGCGATAACGTTGCGATAGCCTGCATCGCGAAAGCGATTGCGCCGCCCGCGGGGCGGCG
>MTKY01055702.1_pt1 | contig 11651 bp, 9 predicted proteins | sample 1042731 | NCBI WGS metagenome assembly MTKY01 (sample SAMN06212206, study PRJNA360538) | anaerobic digester metagenome | biome: Wastewater treatment plant; material: sludge; isolation source: anaerobic digester fed with sludge from wastewater treatment plant | place: Denmark: WWTP Soeholt ... | reverse complement strand
CGGTGATCTCATAGCCGGGCAGGTCATTGCCGGTGGTGACGGTCACGGCGGGCTCCAGTGAGGTGGGGAAGTGGAGCCGTCATCGTATGGCAGTGCCACGACGGCACAAAAAAAGGGGCCGGAACCCGAAGGTTCCGACCCCCAATGCTTCGTAACGAAGTCGGACTAGACGCCCGGGGGCTTCGGGAAGCGGTGACGCATCGTGTACTGGTACGGGGTCGCGAAGAGCAGGTCCGCGATGTCCTCGTCCGTACGCTCGATGGTCTGGGTCCAGATGGTGTCTGCACCCGGGATGATGAGGTCGAAGTTGAAGCTCATCAGACCGATGAGTTCCTTGACCGGCATCATCGCGCCGAGGTTGTCGAACGGCGTTGCCTGCAGCGCCCAGGTGCGGATCGCATTCGCCGAAGCGGTGCGGATCGACTCAGGCTTGAGCTGGAAGCGGTGCTGACCGACAGTCTCCGGACGGCCCATTGCACGAGCGGTCGCCTCGGTGACCTCCGACGGGAGGTAGGTGAGGTCCCACTTCGTGGTCTTGAGGTCCGGCTGGGTGATCAGACGGAGGTTCATCCGGCCGTAGTTCGGGTCGCCGTAGAACGCAGGCTTCGCAGGAAGCTCAGCGTCGTCGTACTTACCGGTTGCGGTGTGGATGAGGTAGCCGCGACGCTCCAACGTGAAGTTGAAGTAGTCGTTGCCGAATCCGCCGTAGCCGTCGTCTTCCTTGCCACCGTGCTCCTGCGTGATGATGTACGCGATCTTCTTCGGGAAACCGAAGGGCTCACGTCCAGCGAACACAGCAGCATCCTGCGTGAGGTACATGTACGGGTAGTACCCAGCGTAGTAGGTCTTCCCGTCACCACTCTTGCAGGAGGCGGCGACCGTCACACCCATCTCACCGTAGGGGCCGAGGCCCGTGTGAAGATGGTCCACGTACCAGAACTCGACGACGTCGTCTTCGAGCTCAAGGCACTTCGGAAGGATGTGCTTGAGGTCTGCCTCGGTACAACGGTAGAAGAACGCACTCCAACGCGAGTTGGTGTACGTCAGCGGCACAATGTCGTAGTCGACAAGCGGATCTGCGACACCCTGAGAGATGATGTCACGCTTGTCACGATCAAGTGCAAGCGGTGGTGCATCGCCCGACTCGATCCAGGGGACGCTGGTCACATTCAATTGCTGACCCATGATGCTCCTTTCTGAGTCGAATTAGGCGCCGAGGCCGACAGGCTTCGGGAAGCGGTGACGGAGTCCGAAACGGTACGGCTTTGCCGCACCGGCCCAGGTCTCATCGCGGCTGTAGGTCTCGGTCCAAAGGACCTGACCGGCCGGAATGATGAGGTCGAAGCTGAAGGTCATGAGACCGAGCAGCTCCTTGGGCGGAAGCTCGTGACCGAGGTTGTCGTACGGGGTCGCCTGCATGAACCAGTTGATGTTGCCGGCGCTCGCGGTGCGAATCGACTCGGGCTTCACCTGGAAGCGGTGCGAACCTTCGGTGTCCGGACGACCCATTGCCGTTGCGAGGTCCTTGGTGACCAGCGACGGAAGGTAGACCAGCTCCCAACGGGAGGTGGACAGGTCCGGAGCGGTGACGACCTTCATGTTCATACGGCCGTACTCAGTATTGCCGTAGAACGCCGGCTTTGCCGGAAGATCAGCGTCGTCGTACTTACCCGTTGCCGAGTGCATCACGTACCCGTTACGAATCATGAGGAACGAGAAGTGATTGAACTGGTACTGCTTGGTGTCCAAGCCGTATCCGTCGTCAGGCGCTCCACCGTGCTCAAGCACGCGGATGAAGGCTTCCTTCTTCGGGAAACCAAGCACACGACCGGCGTCGATCGCGGCGTCCTGGGTCAGGTACATGTACGGGTAGTAACCGGCGTAGTAGGTCTTGCCGTCGCCTGCCTTGTGGCTAGCAGCAACGGTTGCGCCCCACTCACCGTACGGGCCGAGCATGGTGTGGTTGTGATCCACGTACCAGAACTCGACGATGTCGTCCTCGATGTCCATGCAGTCAGGGACCACACGACGGAGGGCCTTCTCGTCAGCCCGGTAGAAAAACGCCGACCAACGAGAGTTGGTGTAGGTCAGCGGAAGTGTGTCGATGTCCCAGATCGGATCGACGAGCGAGTAGATAAACGCTGTCTTTTCGTCACGATCGACCGGCGAGGGCGGGATTTCTCCCGTCTCAGCACCTGGGATCTGCGTCACGGCGAACATATCTGCCATATCTGGCATTCCCCCTTTCAGGATGGAAGGGTGGCGCACACAAAACACGCTCAAGCCCACTTGGGATCGGGCGACCCCTCGTGGTTGCGTCAGCAGTTGCAGCATATGTCACGTACCTCGGTGCGTCAATGGGGGATCTTGATGGGATCTTAATGCGCCGAAAGTAGCGTTTTGCAGGGAGAAGTGTGCTCCAGAGGACTTCGTGCGGATGTTGACAACCTCTGTGTGACCAGAGTGTAATGTTCGGGTCTGTGGACCCAGACGGGCGGTGCGGGCCCACACGGCAACAACGGTTGGAACAGCAACCGTGTTGGTCTTCAAGAACAAAGGGGGGTTCATGAAGGGGTTCGGACGTACGCTCGCCGCGCTTGCCGGAACGGCCGTGATTTCGGTCGGTCTCGCGGCATGTGGCTCGAGTGATGACGAGGCAAGTACAACGGGCGCGGCAGCCGGTGGGCTGACCCTGCGCCTTGGATATGTGACGACGCCACAGCATCCGTATGGAATCGCCATCCAGAAGTTCGCCGATGAGGTTGCGTCGGCGTCTGGCGGCAAGATCACGATCACGCCGGTGCCGGCGGCCTCCGGTGGCAACGACGTGACACTGCTCGACGACGTGTCGGGCGGAACGATCGAGATGGCCGGTGTATCCACAGCGGTGTGGGACAGCAAGGGCGTCAATGTGTTCCAGCCGCTGCAGGCGCCGTTTTTGATCACGAACTATCCGCTGGCCGAGAAGGTACTCGGCGGGGAGATTGGACAGGGCATGCTCGACAGCCCGGCCGGTCCGTCGTCGATCAACCTTCACGGGCTCGGCATCCTGGAGGGTGGACTGCGTAAGCCGGTCGGTCGCACGGCAGCGTTCACCACGCCGGCGAGTTTTGTCGGCAAGAAGTTCCGTGCACCCTCATCCAAGGTGATGGTGAGCACGTTGAAGGCACTCGGTGCGTCACCGACCCCGATGCCGCTTCCCGACGTGCTTCCGGGACTCAAGAGTGGCGCCATCGATGGTCTTGAGGCCAACTACGGCCTGATCGTGACCCAGAAGTTCAACGAAGCGGCCAGGTTCGTGACCGCCGACGTGACGCTGTGGCCGTTCCCGGCCGCCGTGGTCATCAACAAGGACCAGTGGGACAAGCTGTCTGCCGATCAGCAGACGATTTTGACCGACGCGGGCAAGAACCTTGCCGGCAACTCGATCCAGGTGTTCACGAACCCGGCTCCGGATGCGACGAACTTCGTGCAGGTGCTGTGTGATGCCGGCATGACGTTCGCCAGTGCCGGTGAGGCCAACCGTGCGGCACTTGCAAAGAAGGCCCAACCTGCGATGGATGAACTTGCGGCAAACGCCGACACCAAGGACTTCCTGAAGCAGATCCAGGACCTGAAGGCATCGATGGGACCGCCTGCGGCCCCACCTGCGCTTCCGGCTGGATGCAAGACCTCCTGATCTGATCGTGTCAGCGTGGCCGGGGCCCAAGATTTGGCCCCGGCCACCTGACAGCATCGTGTCGTGGACCAGGCGCACGGATACCCGGTGAGTGAGCGAACGTCGTCGTCGCGCCTCGATGAGCGGGTCGCGCTGTGGCTGTCGCACCTGTCGCAGACGCTTGCGGCCATCACACGCGTCATGTTGATCGGTGCGGTGCTCGTGTGTTCAGGCGTTGTGGCGATCACCGTGTTCACCCGCTACGTGCTGGACTTCTCGTTCAGCGGCGTCGACGAGATCGCCTCCTACGCCTTTCTGTGGGTGATTTGGCTCGGCGTGTCGCTGGCGGTGCGCCTTGGCGAGGTGACCACGATCACATTCCTTCGCGACCGCGGGCCACAGTGGTGGCGCTCCGGTGTACGCACCTTCTCGAACGTGTCCTTGGCAATCCTGCTTGCCTACTGCGTGTGGCACTCGGTGCGCTACGCCGTGGCCCGGGAGACCCTTGTGGGAACCACGAGTCTGCTGCGGATCCCGCAATTTTACGGGGTCGTCTCCATGACCATCGGGTACATCTTCATCTCGGTGCACTACCTCGCGAAGGCCGCCGCAGCCGTGGTGGCGATCCGCGAGCGCGGCGCGGCCGGGATGCGGCAGGGACTCACCGGCGCACTGGCCGGGGCCGCCATCGCGGTTGTCGTCTGGCTGATGATTTGGGGGGTGCTCGCCACCGGTGCGTCCGCGCTGATCGGACTCGGGGTGTTGTTTGTGGCCCTGACGCTTGCCGGCAACCCGATCATCTTCATGCTTTCGATCGTCGGGATCGTCTCGGTGCGCGGCATTGCGGGACTCACCTTCTATCCGAGCCCCGACGTGCTGTTTCCCTTCCGCACCACGCAGTCGACGATGGGCCTTGGCGGCTACAGCGAGCTGATCGTGGTGTTGATGTTTCTCATCGTCGCCGAGCTGATGAACGCCAGCGGCATGAGCCACCGGTTGATCACGTTCGCCGCCGCATGCGTCGGGCATCTGCGCGGCGGCATGGCCTATGTGTGTCAGGTCACGTCGGCGTTCGTGTCGGGCATCTCGGGCTCCGCGCAGGCCGACGCGGCGATCATGACGCCACTGCTGGTCCCGGCGATGGAGAAGGAGGGATATCCGAAGGACGTTGCGGCGGCGGTGGTCGCCGGGGCATCGATCAAAGGACCGATCGGGCCGATTTCGGTGATGTTCATCGCCTACGGCGTCCTCGTTGCGAACGTCAGCATCGGTGACCTGTTGTTGTCGGGAATCCTGGCGGAGATGCTGCTGCTGGTGTTCCAGGCGGCCACGGTCTACCTGGTCGTGCGCCGCCTCGGGTTCTTCCAGCGGCGTCCATTCGCAGGGATGGCGACGGTCACGCGAACCGGGTGGCAGGCACTGCCGGTGATCGCTGTGCCGTTCATCATCGTCGGGGGCATTTTGAAGGGGGTCTTCACCCCGTCGGAGTCCGGTGCGGCGGCCCTCGTCGTGGCCCTGTTGCTTGCCATGTTCTGGTACGGATCGGTCTCGGTGCGCGATCTGCCGCGGATCCTGACCTTCGCCGGCATCGAAACCGGCATCGTGATGTTGCTCGTCGGCGACTCGGCCATTCTCGCCAAGGTGTTGCAGGTCAACGGGTTCGGCTCCTCGCTGCAGTCGTTCCTGCTTGGCCTCACCGACGACAAGTACCTGTTCCTGCTGGTGGTCAATGTGCTGCTGCTGCTTGTCGGCATCTTTGTGGAGCCACTGCCTGCACTGTTCATCTTCGCGCCATTTCTTGCGCCGATCGCCGATCAATTTGGCATCGACCCCACGCACTTTGGCCTGATCGTCGTGTTCAACCTGGTCCTTGCCTTGATTCACCCGCCCATCGGGCTCGTGCTGTTTTTGGTGTCGAGCATCTCCAAGGTGCCGATCGAACGTCTGTCGATCATGATCTTGCCGTGGCTCGGTGTCAGCCTTCTGGTACTCGCCCTGGTCACATATCTGCCGTCGAACGTGGTTCTCGTGCTTGTCCACCACCAGGCGTTTGCCGGCAAGGTGCTGCTCGGGCTGCTTGGCGTGGCGGTGGTGGCGGCGGTGGTCGTCACCAAACGGGGCCAATCGAAGGAGATCGCATAGGCAGGGGCAAAACGGCCGATGCTACGATCCGCGGCCGCGCCATGTTGACGTTTCGACCCACTGACCGTTCGTGATCGTTTGTCTCTCCGGGGGTACCGGTGGGGCCAAGATGGTCGACGGCCTGGCGCAGGTTGTGGGCCAGGCGAATCTGACGGCGGTCGTCAACACCGGCGACGACGGCGACTTCTACGGCCTGCGGGTCTGTCCGGACCTCGACATCTGCATGTACACGCTCGCAGGCGTGGTCGACGAACGCGGCTGGGGCTACACCGCAGACACCTTCCGCTGCCTCGAGGGGCTTGCCACCTATGGGCGCGAGGCGTGGTTTGGCATCGGTGACCGCGACCTTGCGACGCACATGCACCGCACCATGTGTCTTTCCGAAGGGATGGCGCTGTCGCAGGCGGTCGCCGACATCGCACAGCGTCTCGGTGTGCTCGCAACGGTGCTTCCCATGTGCGAGGAGCCGGTGCGCACGCGGATCGTGACCCCCACCGGACCGAAGGCGTTTCAGGAGTACCTGGTGCGCGACGGGGCGCGCGAGACGATCAGCGAAATCACCCTGGAGGGCATCGAGCATGCGACGGCGCCGCCCGGCCTGATCGACGCCATCGAAGCGGCGCAGACGATCGTCATCGCCCCATCAAGTCCGGTGGTGTCCATCGGGACGATCCTGCAGGTGCCCGGTGTGCGCGCGGCGGTCGCGGCACGGCGCGATCGCACGATTGCGGTGAGCCCGATCATCGGCACACGGCCGGTCGAGGGTCCGGCCGATCGCTTTCTTGCAGGTGTCGGTGTCGACGAATGCTCGCCGGTGGTCATGGCGAAGCTCTACAGCGACGTCGCAAGCGCGTTCATGGTCCACACGAGTGAGGATCAGGCCACGCTCGATCAGGTGACAGCACAGGGGCTTCGTCCGGTGGTCACCGACATCCTGATGCCAAATCGCGTCGAACGCGCACGACTGGCCCGCGAGGCACTTGAGGCGATGGCGTGACGCCGGTCGTCATCCCCGCAAAGCCCCTGCACCTTGCGTTGTCGCGGCTGTCGGGTCTGTTGAGCCCCCCACAGCGCCTTTCGGTCCAGGTGGCGATGCTCACCGATGTGATCCGCGCGGGTGTGGGATTCAGCGACACGGTCATCGTGGTGAGCGCCGACCCGCAGGTTGAGACAATCGCCCGAAAGCTCGGCGCGCAGGTGGTGGCCGACGCCTCCCCGGCGCAGGGCATCGACGTGGCCGTGGAGCGTGGCATCGCCGCATCGGCGTCCCCGGACATTCTTGTGGTGATGGGAGATCTGCCCCTTGCCACCAGCGCGGACCTTCACGCGGTGAGTGTGGCGCTCGGCCCGGGGCCGGGAATCGCGTGTGCGATGTCGGCCGACGGAACGGGCACGAACGCACTCTTTCTTCGTCCGGCACGCGCCATCACCACCCACTTCGGCGCCGGATCGCTTGCCGCGCACCTGCAACGTGCGGCCGAACAGGACATCCACGCGGTGGCGCTGCCGGTGGGGGGACTTGGGCGCGACATCGACACCCCCGACGACCTGGCCGCGCTTCTTCGCAGCGGCCACGAGTGCGCAACCACCCAGGTGTGCCATTCGCTTGGGATCGCCGATGTGATGAGCGGGGCGGCGGGCTCGCGATGATCCAACTCACGGCGATCGAGGGGATCCCGGAGATCACTCCGGGGATGGACCTGCCGGGCCTCCTCGCCGCACGGGCGCGCGAGCATGCGCTCGCCCCCGGGGACATCGTCTGCGTGGCCCACAAGATCGTGAGCAAGGCGGAGGGGAGGATGGTCGCCCTGGCCGATGTCACCCCCGGCCCCGAGGCGCTCGAGCTTGCACAGACCAACACCAAAGATCCGCGACTGCTTGAGCTCATCCTTCGCGAGTCACGCAAGATCGTGCGCAGGCGAGGGAGTCTGCTCGTGTGTGAGACCCATCAGGGCTTCATCTGCGCGAACGCCGGCATCGACGCGTCGAACGTGCCCCATGGCCATGTGGTGTTGCTGCCCCTCGACGCGGATCGAAGTGCCCGACACATCCAGACGGCGCTCTCGGCGGCGGTCGGCGGACGTGTGGGGGTCGTCATCACCGACACCCATGGCCGGGCGTTTCGCAAGGCGATCATTAATGTGGCGATCGGTATCGCCGGGTTTGACGCCGTCGTGGATCACCGCGGCGGCTTTGACCGTGAGGGGCGGATGCTGGTGGCCACTGAACAGGCCCTTGGCGACGAACTCGCAGCGGCCGCGGGAATCTTGATGGACAAAGGCGGCGGGTACCCGGTGGTGCTTGTTCGCGGGGTTGACACCCAACCGGCGCCGGGCACGGTCGACGACCTCGTGCGCGCCGAAGAACACGATCTGTTTCGTACAGAGGCGGGAAAGGGTTGAGCGGGATGTTTGGACGACCACTGCGCGTGGCGATTGTCGGAGCGGGACCTGCGGGGTTCTACGCGGCGGAGCACCTGCAAAAGCGCGCACCCGAGGGTGCCGAGATCGATATGTACGACCGCCTTGCGACCCCGTATGGGCTCGTGCGCGGCGGTGTCGCGCCGGATCACCAAAAGATCAAGTCGGTCACCAAGATCTATGAGCGCATCGCCGCACAGCCGGGATTTCGCTACTACGGTGCGGTCGAGCTTGGCCGCGACGTGTCGATCGACGAGTTGCGCCACCACTACGACGCGGTGCTCGTGTCGGTCGGCGCGCCGAATGACCGTGCCATGGGGATCCCCGGCGAGGATCTCGCGGGCAGCCTGTCGGCAACCCATTTCGTGGCCTGGTACAACGGCCACCCCGACGCCGTCGGCCTCGAGGTCGACCTGTCGGTGAGCGACGTCGTCGTCGTCGGAAACGGCAATGTCGCCGTGGACGTGGCACGCATCCTCGTCACCGACCCGGACGTGCTCGCCACCACCGACATTGCCGACCATGCCCTTGCGGCGCTTCGCCAAAGCGCGGTGCGGACCGTCACGATGCTTGGACGGCGCGGCCCGGCGCAGGCGGCGTTCACATCCAAGGAATTGCGTGAGCTCGGCGAGCTCGACGGGGTGACGCTGGTTGTCGATCCTGCCGACCTTGCGGCCGCGAGCGATCGTGTGGGCGACGACGAGGACGCACGCCGCGTTCTTGATGCGCTCGCCCAGGTGGCAGGGCGCACACCAACGTCCGGGGACCGTGTCATCACCCTGCGCTTTTTGACCTCGCCGAGCGCCATCGCCGGGTCGCAGCGCGTGGAGGCGGTCGACACCGTCGCAAACGCACTCGTCGCCGATGGCACTGGGACCCTTCGTGCGGTCGCAACCGACCAGACCGACCAGATCCCGGCGGGACTGGTCCTTCGTGCGGTCGGCTACCTGGGCGCCCCGGTGCCGGGGCTGCCGTTCGATGAGCGTCGGGGCACGATTCCGAACGACCACGGTCGGGTGTTGGAGTCCCCCGGTGGCGCCCCGCTTGGCGGCGTCTACGTGGCCGGGTGGATCAAACGCGGCCCGCAAGGAGTGATCGGCACCAACAAGGCCGACGCGGGCGAGAGCGTCGAGGCGCTCCTTGGCGACCTGGACGGCGGAGCGCTTGCCTCCGCACCCGAGCCGGGTGCGGAGGTCATCGATGCGCTCATCCGATCGCGTGTCACACCGATCGGCTGGGACGGGTGGCTTGCAATCGATGCGGCCGAGCGGGCGGCAGGGGCCACGCAGGGCCGTCCGCGCGTCAAGATCGTGGACACTGCGGCGATGCGTGCGATCGCAGACGATCGCGCTGGGCGGTGATCAGGCGGGGGCGCCGACCGGCGTGCGGTGGGGCGGGGTGCCATAGAGGGTCGTGCGCTCCCGGGCGGTGCGTCCGGCCGATGCGATGACACGGCGAAAGTCCTGCGGCGTGGCGAGCTGCCCGTGACTTGCGCCGGCGGCGCGCGAGATGTTCTCATCCATCAGGGTGCCGCCAAGGTCGTTGCAGCCGGCTGACAACAGGCGCTCCCCGCCCTCGAGGCCAAGCTTGACCCACGACGCCTGGATGTTCGGGATGAGTCCGTCGAAGGCGATGCGTCCGACCGCATGCACAAGCACAACCTCATCCCACGTCGGTCCGGGACGCGCCTTGCCCTGCAGATAGATCGGGGCGCCCATGTGGACGAACGGCAGCGGCACGAACTCGGTGAACCCGCCGGTGCGCCGCTGAATCTCACGGGCGATCTCGAAGTGGTTGGCAAAGCTCTCCGGACCGTCGATATGCCCGAACATCAGCGTGTTGTTGGAGCGAAGCCCGAGCTCGTGGGCGGTGATGTGCACCTCCGCCCACTGGGCGGTGCGGATCTTGTCCGGACACAGGTGCAGTCGAATGCGGTCGTCGAGCACCTCTGCGGCCGTTCCGGGCAGTGTCCCGAGCCCCGCGTCGCGAAGGCGGGTGAGCAACTCGCGCACCGAAATGCCAAGTGTCTCTGCGCCCTGCCACACCTCAAGTGCCGTGAAGCCGTGACAGTGCATGGTCGGCAGACGATCCTTGATCGCCTCGAGCACGCTGACGTAGAAGTCACCGTCGTAGTCGGGGTGAATTCCACCCTGCAGACAGACCTCCGTCGCACCACGCTCGGCGGCCTCGACTGCACGCTCGGCGACCTCGTCGACGGTGAGCATGTACGGGGCGCCGCGCAGGTTCAGGCTCTTTGGCCCCTTTGAGAACCCGCAAAAGCCGCAGCGGAAGTAGCAGAGGTTGGTGTAGTTGATGTTGCGGTTGACGACGTAGGTGACCTCATCGCCGACGGTGCGCCGGCGAATCTCGTCGGCGACCGCGGCAATCGCCTCGACCTCGCCACCGCGGGCGCGAAAGAGGGTCGCCACCTCGTCGCGGGTGGGGGCGATGCCGTCGATCGAGCGTTCGAGAATGGCGGCGATGTGACGATCGATCGCACCGAGCTCGGTGGTGGCGTCCGCGCCGAGCCAGGAACTGTCAAGCCACTGCACCGACAGGCGTCGGGCCGGCACCGGCGGAGCCATGTCCTTGCCAGGTGCCCAGCCGTGGCGCGGGCGGACGGCGCCCTGCCCGTCGACCTGGTCGAGCCACGCTTTGAACAGCGGGCGCGAGAGCACCGCGCGTGCGCGATCGATGTCCAGCCCGACCGGGAAGGGCCCACGCTCGACAAGGCGCATGTGCGCCAGTGCGTCGCGAAGCTCGCCGACCATGTCCTCGTCCCAGTCCTCGAGGACCAGATCGCCGATGCCCGCACGAGCCGCCTCGAGCGCCTCGTTCAGGGAGCTCACCGCAAGCGAGGACACGCACACCGACCCGGGAAGTGAGCACAGAGCGATCGCCTCGTCACGTCGGTCGGGGCGTGTGCGCAAGAACGCGACGTCGTTTCGCACGAGGGTGTCGAGGATGGTTGCCCGCGGCGCCTCGTGGCGAAGGGTCAGTCGCCAGCCATCCACGCCGCGCGCGCGAAGGGCGGTGATCGTGTCGACGCCGCCCACCCAGGCACCGACCGGACTGTCGCACTCGTCGGCGGTTTCGACCGGGATCAGCCGCTCGATGAGGATGGCCGACGCGGTGGCGTCATCAATGGCGCCACGCTCGGTGACGCTCGCCGGGGCGCGCTCACCGCGACGAAGGAATGTGATCATGGGAAGGCTCACGCCGCGGGCTCCAACGGGTAGCCGTCGGCGCCGCAGACCGGTCGAACGCGGGCGGCCACGGCGCGGTCAAGGAATGTGTCGTCGTGCACGTATGAAGGGTAGACCGTCAGGCGCTCGCGCAGTCGGTAGCCGGCCTCCTCGCACAGCTGTGCCAGACGGTCGATCTGCGGCCACGGGGCCTCGGGGTTGATGAAGTCCGGTGTGAGCGGGGAG
>MTKY01057510.1_pt1 | contig 11666 bp, 4 predicted proteins | sample 1042731 | NCBI WGS metagenome assembly MTKY01 (sample SAMN06212206, study PRJNA360538) | anaerobic digester metagenome | biome: Wastewater treatment plant; material: sludge; isolation source: anaerobic digester fed with sludge from wastewater treatment plant | place: Denmark: WWTP Soeholt ... | reverse complement strand
AGCTGGCAGGCTGCCAGCGCCGGGCTGACGAATAGTTATGTGCAGGCGCTGGCGGTGGAGGGGGATGCGCTGGTCGCGGGGACGTATGGGGGGGGCGTGTTCTGCTCGGCGGATGGCGGGCAAAGCTGGCAGGCGGCCAGCGCCGGGCTGGCGAATAGTTATGTGCAGGCGCTGGCGGTGGGGGGGAACGCTCTGTACGCGGGGACAGATGGAGGCGTGTTCCGCTCGGCGGATGGCGGGCAAAGCTGGCAGGCGGCCAGCGCCGGGCTGCCGAATACGTGGGTGCAGGCGCTAGCGGTGGGCGGGGACGCGTTGTACGCGGGGACGTATGGGGGCGTGTTCCGCTCGGCGGACGGCGGGCAAAACTGGCAGGCAGCCAGCGCCGGGCTGACGAATAGTTATGTGAACGCGCTGACGGTGGGCGGGGACGCGTTGTACGCTGGGACGTATGGGGGCGTGTTCCGCTCGGCGGATGGTGGGCAAAGCTGGCAGGCTGCCAGCGCCGGGCTGACGAATAGTTATGTGAACGCGCTGGCGGTGGGCGGGGACGCGTTGTACGCGGGGACGTATGGGGGCGTGTTCCGCTCGGCGGATGGCGGGCAAAGCTGGGAAAGACTAAAGGGTGTCCGTATTATTCGTGAATGGTTGCTTTGTATTCGCAGAGGGCAAGGGGTTGTTAGTCTACGACCAGATGGAATTCCTGTTTGGGCAGTGCAAAATGGTGGGGCACCTTGGATTTCTCTCAGTGGGTATTTAGAAATAGGGAGTATTCAGTCATTTCCTGATAGAAAAATTGATCTTTTATCTACCTGGGGGGCAACGATTGCCAAGGCGGAGTTGCGGGACAATGATTACCTAATTCCGTCGGTTTGGCTGCTAGTTCGAGCATGGGCATGGATGGTGTCTGTATTGTTCTTTGCCAACACACGCTGGCTTGTTCCGCTATTGATTGGGGGGGGCGCGTTTTCGTTCATCTTTACTTACTTCGCCCAACTGCGTCCCTTTGGACTGCCATTCTGGGCTGTGTTCTTTCCACACCGCCGTAGGCCTGCCTTTGCCTGGCCTACTAAATTGGAAGCCGCCTGGCCTGCCTGGGAGCGCGCCCTGCGCGCCGAGCTCCTGCGTCACGGCGATGTGATTCCCGACGACCTGCTGCGCGTCCCTGTCGACTTCAGCGCCTACACGCTTGAGCGTTACGCGCAAACTCACGCCGACTCGCAGGTATTGGAAGTCCGCAATCACCACCTGCGCCTGCTCACCGGCGATCGGCTCAGGCGGTGGCATGGGGCCTGGTATCGCGCCGGGCGGGCGTTGGGGGTGCGGCCCGGTCTGCCGCCGGACGCGCGCCCCGCGGTGGATGCGCTGCACGCCGTGCTCTGCGAAGTCCTGGGCTTCACGCCCGGCGAGACGCGCGATTTCGAGGCGGTGCGCGGTGGCCGCGTCGCCGCGCCCGCGTTACGCCTCAATATCCCCCTGCACTTTCCGCTGCTCTTCGTCGGCGACCCGCAGCCCGGCGCGCGTACAATGGAGATGCTTGTGGATGCCGTGGACGTGCTCAAGGAGACCGGCTACTTCGCCCTCGTTGTCCCGCTGGAGCCGCCCGCGCGTGTAGTGGATACGGCGGCAGAGTTACGCGCTGCCGTTGCCCGCTCGCCACATGTACAGGACTTCATCGTCCTCAGCCAAGATGATGTACTGAATATTCTAAGTGCACGTCATCCCAATCAAACGTTAGCGCGTTGTATTCTCGCACAGGTTGACCTGGCCCTCGTCGCACCCTTCGTCGTCAACGGTCCTGTGCCGGAGACGATGTTCTTTGGACGCGAGGCTGAGGTCAAGATGCTGGTGGAGGGGGCGTCGGGCCGCGACTTCGCCATCGTTGGAAACCGCAAGATCGGCAAGACCTCGTTGCTGCGCCGGGCCGGGGCGCGGTTGGCGGCCGGCGGGCGCGTGACCGTGCTTACGGTGGATTCCCAGACCGTGCCGTACGCGGCGGATTTCTACGTGACGTTCCAGGCGCAAACCGGCCTCGCGTTGTCATCACCTACGCCGGAGGGCTTCCGCGCCGCCATAGAGGACTTGCGCCGCGCTGGACCGTTGCCGGTGTTGCTGCTGGATGAGGTGGACGCGCTGCTCACGCTGGAAAAAACACGGGGCGAACCTTTGATCGCCACATGGCGCGCGCTGGCGCAAGCCGGCCTCTGCCATTTTATCTTCTGCGGTAGCACCGGTCTAGCGCGCCGCCTGGATGATCCGCACTCAGTCTTTTTCAACTTCCCGCAGGCTATGTCGCTCAGTTACTTGGAACCAGAGACAGCGCGCCAGGTGCTCTCGCAGCCTTGCAAGACGCTCGGTCTGGAACTTGAGGAGGCGGACGCGCTGTTGGAGCGCGCCGTTGCCATTACCTCCGGACATCCTAACTTGTTGCAAGTCCTGGGCAAGGGGCTAGTGGACGCGGCCAACCGGCGTGGAGAGCGTCGTATCCTGCTGGAAGACCTGGATGCGCTGCTGGCTTCCGCCGATTTCAACGAAACCTTCCTCAAGATCGTGTGGGGCGAGGCCGGACCGCTAGAAAAGCTTATCACGCTCGTTGCGCCGCCAGATGGTTTTACCTTGCCGGAAATTGAGGCAATGCTCACTATGCAGGAAGTCACATTTGATGATGAGAGCCTTGACGCCGCGCTCAAGATGTTGCGCACTTACGCCATCCTCGAAAAACGCGACCGCGCCTACATTTTCATACCTCAGGCCTTCCCGGACATCCTCCACCGCACACAAGAAGTTGCGAGATTGATTGCCCAAGAAAAACGGAAATTGGGGCAGAGTTACAGGGTGACAGGGTGACGCAAATACGGAGGACCCGCTATGACTTCATTCATCTATCGTGGCCCATTGCCGCCAGATAGCCCGCTGTTTCGCGGGCGGGAGACGGAACTGAAACGGCTGTTGCGGCTGTGCCGGGGCGAACTTCAGGCGTATGCCATCGTCTATGGCGGACGGCAGACCGGCAAGACGAGCCTGGTTCTAAGGCTGGCGGCACACTTGCCGCCGGGAACTGTCGCCTGTCGGGTGGATTTCCAGGAGACGCCAGGAATCGCGCCGGCGCAGGTCTACGCGCACCTGGCGCGACGCGTGGGCGAGGCTGTGGCGCTGGATACAGGTCATGTCAACGAGGCCGAACGCGCGATGCTCCTGGGTGTTGCGGAGATGGTTGCCGATGCGCCCGCGCTGATCGGCTTCCTGTGCCAGGCGTTGAACCGCCCCTGGATCCAGCGGCTTGTGCTGCTCTTGGAAGAACTTGGCGGGTTGTCTCTGGCAACGCGGCACGATCTGGCGAACGTGCTGCGCGCTCTTTTCTCCGGGCGCTTCGACCCGGCGCGACGTCCTCTGGCGAAGATGCTGATCGTCCTCACTGGCAGCGTGGAACTCTACGAGCTGGCCGCCACCGAAGTCTCGACGTTGCACAACATCTGCGAGGCATTCTACCTGGATGATTTGAGCAAGCGGGATGCGGTGCGCCTCGTCGCTGAGGGGCTGGCGGAAGCCGGCACGCCGGGCGATGCGGCAGAAACGTTAGGACAGGAGATCTACGCCTGGACGCACGGCCATCCTTACCTCACGCAGCACCTCGGCAGTTTGCTGGCGGATCAGTGCATTGACAGTGGTGGTCTTCCGCCGGATTGTGTGATTGCATCTGTAGAGCATTTATTACGTGGCGACGCTCTGTTGCGTCACCTGCGCCGGGCGTTGACCGGGCAGGACTTGTGCGAGACAGCGAGGCTGTTGTTGGACGAACGTCCACGCTTTAGCCGTCTGGACGAAGACCTGGCGCGTCTGGAACTTCTTGGTCTAGCCGCCGAACGTGACGGGTGCTGGGCCGTCCGTAATCGCGTGTTCGAGCAGGCGATGCGGGAGTGGTGAGCGCCGATATTTACTTCAAACGCTAAGGAACTATTCCTTGCGTGTGTCTTGGAACACAGCAGCCGGGACAAGCGTTTATTGCGTTTGCCCCGGCCTGTTGTATACTCTTTGTGTACCGATCGGTCACAAGGAGTCACGATGGAGATTGACAATGCCTGGCCTTAGCCCCAATACCCTCATCCGCAGCGCGCTCTTCCCCGAGCCGGTTCAGGTGATCGCCGTGGTTTCCCTCGGCGACGCGGTGAAGCTGTATGGCAAGGGACTGCAAACGGGACGCCTGTACGAGCCGGTGTTGACGCAGGAGCAGGTCGCCGCGTTGGAACGCGCGCCGGAAACGCTGCCCTTCGACGGCGATGCGACGCGCTTCCGGTTGGCAGTGGAGGCGCTGCGCCTGGGGCTGGCCTACGAGTACGATCCGTATTTTGCGCTTTCCATCGCCCGCATCGACCCGCTGCCGCACCAGTTGGAGGCTGTCTACGATTACTTCCTTAAGCTGCCGCGCATCCGCTTTCTGCTGGCCGACGATCCCGGCGCGGGCAAGACGATTATGGCCGGCCTGCTCATCAAGGAACTCAAGGCGCGCGGGCTGATCAAGCGCATCCTGATCGTCGCCCCGGCCAATCTGACCTTTCAATGGCAGCGGGAATTGTTCGACAAGTTCCACGAGCGGTTCGATGTGGTGCGCGGCGCGGCGCTGCGGGCGGCTTACGGCTCCAATCCCTGGCAGGAATGCAATCAGGCCATCACCTCGGTGGCGTGGGTGGCGCGGATCGAGGACGCGCGCGACAGCCTTTTGCGCAGCCATTGGGATTTGATCGTGGTGGACGAGGCGCACAAGATGAGCGCCAGCGACGAAAGCCACAAGACGCTGGCCTATCAATTGGGCGAGGCGCTCCGCGACCGCACCGATCATTACCTGCTGATGACGGCCACTCCCCACAAGGGGGACCCGCAGAACTTCAGCCTCTTTCTGCGATTGCTGGATAACGACGTCTATGCCGATGTGAAGAGCCTCGAATTGGCGCTGGAACAGCACGAAGCGCCCTTCTACTTACGGCGCGTCAAGGAAGCGCTGGTGACGTTCCCAGACCCGGAGACCGGCGCGGTCAGTTCGTTGTTCACACGGCGCAACGTGCGCACGATCCGGTTCGAGATCGACGCGGAGGAGTGGGATTTCTACGACGCGCTGACACGTTATGTAGAGGATCAGTCGGTGCAGGCGGCGGCGGATGATTCGGCGCGCGGGCGGGCGTTGGGGTTTACGATGGCGCTGTTGCAGCGCCGCTTCGCGTCGAGCGTCTACGCGGCGCGGCGCAGTCTGGAACGGATGCGCGACCGCCGTGAGAAGGTGTTGGCCGATCCTGAGGGCTACCGGCAGGCGCAAATCCGCGGCAAAGTCCCGGACGATTTCGACGAATTGCCTGAGGATGAACAGGACGCCATCCTCGAAGAACTGGAACAGGCTGCGGCGCCGCTCGATCCGGCGACGTTGCGCGCTGAAATTGGGGAGCTGAACCGGTTGATCGTGCAAGCGCAGGCGCTCGAAGGCCGCGAGGTGGAATCCAAGCTGCTGAAACTCAAGCAGGTGTTGCAGGATGAAGGTGTTTTCGCGGATGCGACGACGAAGCTCCTCATCTTCACCGAGCACAAGGACACGCTGGATTATCTGGTGGGCCGGCTGCGCGACTGGGGGCTGACGGTGACGCAGATTCACGGCGGGATGCCGGTGGGCGACGAGAACACGCCCGGCACGCGCATCTACGCCGAGCGCGAATTCAAAACGTCGCGCCAGGTGTTGGCGGCGACGGAGGCCGCCGGCGAGGGCATCAACCTGCAATTTTGCTGGCTGATGATCAACTACGACATCCCCTGGAATCCAATGCGCCTGGAACAGCGGATGGGCCGTATCCACCGTTATGGGCAGGAGAAGGATTGTCTGATCCTCAACTTTGTGGCGACGAATACGCGCGAGGGCCGCGTGCTGGAACGACTCTTCGAGCGCATCGCGCAGATCGAGCACGACCTCGACCCGCAACGCACGGGCAAGGTTTTTAACGTGTTGGGTGATGTGTTGCCGGCGAACCAGTTGGAGCGGATGCTGCGTGAGATGTATGCCCACAATCTGACCGAGGCGGTGATCCTGGAACGCATCGTGGCGCAGGTGGACACAGCCCGTTTCCAGCGTATCACGCACTCGGCGCTGGAAGGTCTGGCAAAGCGCGAGTTGAACCTTTCGGCTATTATTGGCAAGTCAGAAGCGGCAAAAGAGCGCCGCCTGGTGCCCGAGGTGGTCCGGGATTTCTTCATCCAGGCCGCGCCGTTGGTGGGCGTCAGCGTGCGCCCGGTGGGGCGGCGCACCGGCAGTCTGCACCCGGCGCCGCCGCGCGTGTACCAGGTGGGACGGGTGACGCGCGCGCTTTGGCCGGTGGGTGAGCGCCTGGAACCGCGTTTCGGCAAGTTAGCCCGCGAGTACGGGCGCATTGTCTTTGACAAAGCCGCTCTGTCGGGCGATGCGACGTTGGACTGGGTGACGCCGGGGCATCCGCTGTTCGAGACGGTGCGCGCGGCCTTGCTCGATCTGGCGCAGTCTGATTTGGAACGCGGCGCGGTCTTCTACGATCTGCACCGGACAGAACCGGCGCGCCTGGACGTGTTCACGGCGGCGATCCGCGACGGGCAGAATCACGAACTGCACCGGCGGTTGTTCGTGGTAGAAGCGTCGCCTGGCGTGTTGGCGTTGCGACAGCCGACGCTGTTTCTGGACCTGCTGCCCGCTCCGGCGGACACACTTGCGCCGGATGGCGATGGATTGCCGGAGACGCCGCAGCTTGAGCAGTATTTGATAGAAACCGCGCTCAACGCTTTCCGCGACGAGGTCGCCGCGGCGCGCGAGCGCGAGATCGCTGCGATTGCGGCGCATACTGAGGTGAGCCTCAATGCGCTGATCCACCGCCAAAATATGCGGATGGCGTCCTTGTGGGAGGCCCAACAAGATGGCAATACCGATCCCTTGCTGGCCGCGAATATCAAATTGACCGAGGATCGCCTGGACGAGTTGAACCTGCGTTTGGAGCAGCGGATGGTCGCCTTACAGCAGGAGCGTCAGTGTACGATCAGCGACATCCGCCGCCACGGGCGCGCGTGGGTGCTGCCGCATCCCGACCGCGACGCGCCTGGCCTGGCTCCGATGGTGCGCGACGATGAGATCGAGCGCATCGCTGTGGACGTTGCTGCCCGGTACGAGGAAGCGCGCGGGTGGGAAGTCGAAAGCGTCGAAAAGGATAACCGGGGGTTTGACCTGGTCTCTCGTCCTCAGTCCGAAGTCCGAAGTCCGAAATCGGGGACTGCGGACTATGGACTGCGGACTAACAACGTAAGGTTTATCGAGGTGAAGGGCCGCGCGGGGGTGGGGGTAGTGGCGTTGAGTCCCAACGAGTACAAGACGGCGGAGCGCCTGGGTGAGGATTACTGGCTGTACGTCGTCTTCAACTGCGCGACGGAGCCGGAACTGCACATCATCCGCGATCCGGCGAAGTTAGGCTGGAAGCCGATTATCAAGGTAGAACATTACCAGGTTGGCCCGCAAACCATCCTGCAAACCGCAGAACACGACAAGACTTTTTGCGGATCACAATCCGCGTCTCGCAGGGCGGCGGGTTGTGATCCGCCGCAAGCATGAAAAGTGGCGTGCTTGTGGTTTTTGGAGCATTTCACGAAGCAATAGGGGCGATAACTATCAAAGAAGCTGGTCAATTCTCAAGAAAACAGCGATAATAACTCTCGGTTCGCTCATTTTTTTAACAGTTTTTAGAATTACCGAAGCGGTTTTTACGCTTCATATATGCATATAAATGCGAAGCTTGCATCTAAAAACTACCTGTATGCATATATAATAGCTTATCTTTTGTATTGAAACTTATTTGTATGAAAGCTCGATTTTAAGTTCGAAAAATTAGCACAAAAATGAGTGCTTAAAGCTTGCTCTGAGGCTATTTGTGCCTTTTTATAAGCAATTGATGCTTGTCTGCGCTATAAGTTTTGACTACAAGACTGAATTTCGGAAACTCACTGGAAAATAAGCGAACCAAGAGTAATAAAGCTATAGTTCTGTCATTGATGACTGGAGGGAATATGAAAGGGTTAGAGCGTATTGTAGTGGATCCGGAAATCTTGCGCGGCAAGCCGGTGGTCAGAGGAACGCGTTTAGCGGTGAGCTTTATTGTCGATTTGCTGGCGCAAGGCTGGACTGAATCAGATATCCTGGCGAACTATCCAGGCCTGGTTCGAGAAGATATTCACGCCTGCCTGAAATATGCCAGTGAACTTTTGCAAATTGAGCAGGTTTACCCCTTTGCGTTGGCCGGGGTCGTCTGATGCGTCTCCTGGCTGACGAGAATTTCCCCGGCATGGCGGTTGCCGCCTTGCGAGAGCGAAAGCATGATGTGGCCTGGGTGCGTGAGGACGCTCCGGGGAGTAAAGATACCGAGGTGCTTACACGAGCACAGGTTGAGGACCGCATCCTGATCACGTTTGACAAAGATTTCGGCGAACTGGCCTTCCGGTGGGCCTTGCCAGCTTCAAGCGGAATCGTTTTGTTTAGGATTTCTGCCCCTTCTGTCCGGCATGTAACGCGCGTTGCGGTGGCTGCTTTGGAGAGCCGTGACGATTGGGCGGGACATTTTGCCGTTGTCGAAGATCACCGTATCCGGTTCCTGCCGTTGTCCAAAACGTTATGACCGACACACCCAAACGCCTCATCGAAGTCGACCTCCCCATCAAAGCCATCTCCGCGCACGCGCGACGGGAGAAGTCCATCCGCCACGGGCACATCTCCACGCTGCATATATGGTGGGCGCGACGCCCACTGGCGGCGTGCCGGGCCGTGTTGTGCGCTGCGCTGTGGCCCGATCCCGCCGACGAAGCCTGCCCGCAGGCGTTCCGCGACGTGGTCGCGCTCGTGTTGTGCGATTTCGCCGAGAAGGTGCGCACCGACCGCGCGCTGGCGGAACTGTGCGCCGGCCATTGGACGCGCTGGAACCGCACGACGCCCGCCGGTCTGCGTCCTGCCGATCCCGCCTGCTGGCCCGATTTGCGCTACGCGCTCCTCGACTTCATCAGCGACTTCGCCAACTGGGATGCCTCCACCGTCCCCGCCTTCCTCGACGCTGCCCGCCTCCTCACCCACGCCGCCCACCTTTCGATTTTAGATTTGGGGTTGCCGATTTTCGATTGGGGTACGGCTGACGATCTGCCTTCCAAAATCCAAAACCTAAAGTCAAAAATCGTAAATCTGCCCCGCCCCCTGGTCGTTGATCCCTTCGCCGGCGGCGGAGCGATCCCGCTGGAGGCGCTGCGCGTGGGTGCGGATGCCTTCGCCAGCGATCTCAACCCGGTGGCGGTGCTACTGAACAAGGTGGTGTTGGAATACATCCCGAAATATGCGAGTGAAGCGTTGCGAGTGAAGAGTGAGGAGGGGGAGACGCTCACACTGAACGGGCTGGCGGAGGCGGTGCGGTATTGGGGGCAGTGGATCAAGGCCCGCGCCGAGGCGGAACTGGCCGAGTTTTACCCGTCCGATCCCGACGGCGCGACGCCGATTGCCTACCTGTGGGCGCGGACGGTGACGTGCGAAGGCCCCGGCTGCGGCGCGGAAGTTCCCTTGATGCGCTCGCTGTGGCTGGCGAAGAGACGCGGGCGCGGCGTCGCCCTCCAATTGCGTCCCGATCCCCACGCCAAACGGGTGGACTTCGAGATCATCGAACAGCGCAACGGCGGCTGGTACAGCCAAACCGATCCAAAATCGAAAATCGTAAATCCACAATTCGACGGCACGGTGCGCCGGGGCGCGGCGACCTGCCCCGTGTGCGGCTACACCACGCCCGTGGAATCCGTGCGGCGACAGTTGAAAGCGCGCCGCGGCGGCGCGGACGACGCCCGCCTTTTCTGCGTGGTGACGACCCGCCCCGGCGAGCAAGGCCGCTTCTATCGCCTGCCCACGCCCGCCGACCTGGACGCGGTGGAACGCGCGAAAGCGGAATTGGAACGGCGGAAGGTGGAACACACCGGCCCGTTGAGCCTTGTGCCGGATGAGGAGATTTCGCTTAATGAAATTCGCCGGATCAGTGTGCCGATCTATGGTATGGCACGGTGGAGTGATTTATTCGCTGCCCGTCAATCGCTTGCGCTAACAGTCTTGGTCCGGTTGATATTCAACCTAGAATTGGATTGTGATAATGGCTATGCTAAAGTTGTTAAAACTTGTCTTGCCTTGGCTTTGGATAGACAAGCTGATATAAATTCTTCGTTGTGCCGTTGGTTACCACTTGAAGCCATTGCAAATACGTTTGGGCGGCAAGCAATTCCGATGATTTGGGATTATGCTGAAGCGAATCCCTTCTCAGGTGCGACAGGGAGTTGGGATGGTGCTTATGGCTGGGTAGCTAATGTTATTGAAGCAAATACCGAATCATCCGCTGGTAATGGAATCGTTCAGCAAGCATCAGCTACTGCCCACCCGCTACCCTCTGATTCTGCCAATGCTTTGATCACTGATCCACCTTATTATGATGCTGTGCCTTATGCCTATCTTTCCGATTTCTTCTACGTCTGGCTCAAGCGCAGCCTGGGCAGCGTTCACCCGGATTTGTTCGGCGGGGCCGCCGTCCCCAAAGACGCCGAAATCGTGGTGGACCGGCCCCACGAGTTGAGTCACTCCACCAAGGACATCGCCTTCTACGAACGCGAGTTGACCAAAGCCTTTGCCGAAGGGCGGCGCGTCCTACATCCTGGCGGCGTCGGCGTGATCGTCTTCGCCAGCAAGACCACCGCCAGTTGGGAAGCCATCTTGCAGGCGGTCATTGACGCCGGTTGGACGATCACCGGCTCCTGGCCGATTGATACAGAACGGCAAGCCCGCGTATCTGCCATAGACCAAGCACGCCTCGCCTCCTCCATCCACCTCGTCGTCCGGCCCCGCCGCCGCCCCGTGGACTTCGGGCATCGTACTTCGGACTCCTCAATCGGCGACTGGCGCGACGTGTTGCAAGAACTCCCCGCCCGCATCCACGCCTGGATGCCGCGCCTGGCGGAGGATGGCGTCGTCGGCGCGGACGCGATCTTCGCCTGCCTCGGCCCGGCCCTCGAAATCTTCTCCCGCTACGACCGCGTCGAGCGCGCCAGCGGGGAGCAGCTCACGTTGAGCGATTACCTGGAATACGTCTGGGCCGCCGTCGCCAACGAAGCGCTCGCCCTCGTCTTCGCCGGCGGCGACGTCACCGGCTTCGAGGCCGACGCCCGTCTCACCGCGATGTGGCTGTGGACGCTTTCGACGGAAGAAAGTCCGAAGTTCGAAGTCCGAAGTCCGAAGGCGCAAGTTGAAAGTTTGCCAGAAGTGACCGAGGAAGTGGACGAAGACGACACGCGCACCTCGGACACCGGGCCTCGGACTTCAGAGGACGCCGGACCTCGGACTTCAGACTCAAAACTATGGACATTGGAATACGACGCGGCGCGGAAGATCGCACAGGGGTTAGGCGCGCACCTGGAACAGTTGGCGCATCTGGTGGAAATCAAAGGGAGCGTGGCGCGGCTGCTGCCCGTCGCCGAACGCGCGCGGCGGCTTTTCGGCGGCGAGAGCGCGCTGCCCTCCCCACAGCGCGCCAGGCCGCAGACGGCGCAGCTCAACTTTGGCGATATATTGGGTGACTCCGCTGATGCGCGCGCGGCGGAGGCGTGGGTCGAACAGG
>MTKY01052370.1_pt1 | contig 11669 bp, 9 predicted proteins | sample 1042731 | NCBI WGS metagenome assembly MTKY01 (sample SAMN06212206, study PRJNA360538) | anaerobic digester metagenome | biome: Wastewater treatment plant; material: sludge; isolation source: anaerobic digester fed with sludge from wastewater treatment plant | place: Denmark: WWTP Soeholt ... | reverse complement strand
TGGCGGGGAATGCATTCGGCCTGCTTTCGGCAAATGCACCAGCGCGTGCAGCAGTCACGCGGCGACCCAATTCCGAGGTGACATACATGCGGGCGGTTCGCATTGCGGCCGCGGGTGATCTGCGGCTGGTTGACGTCCCGGTTCCCGAACCAGGCCCCGGCGAGATCCTGGTGCGCGTTGGCTTCGCGGGTATCTGCTTCACGGACATCGAGGTTCTGAGGGGCAACCACGAGGCGTACCTGTCGGGGTGGGGAAGGTACCCCATCGTACCCGGGCACGAATGGGCCGGGCACGTTGCCGCCGTGGGCGACGGCGTGGTGGGTTTCGCGCCCGGCGATCTGGTCACCGGAGAGACGGGCATCGGCTGCATGCGATGCCCGCTGTGCCAGTCGGGCGCGTACAACTGCTGCCCGGATGTGGTGGAGACGGGCATTATCAACCGCGACGGCGCCATGCGCGAATACCACCTGCACCCGGCGCGATTCGCCCACAGAATGGACGGTCTTACTTCGCGACTCGGCGCGCTCGTTGAGCCGGCCTCAGTGGGCGTCTATGCATGCCGAAGGGCCGGCGTCGGGCCAGGCGACCGCGTGGTTGTCTGCGGCGGCGGAAGCATCGGGCAACTGTGCGCCCAGGCGGCCAGAGCATTGGGCGCGGAGCAGGTCGCGGTCACCTCGCGCAGCCGCGAGAAGCTCGACCTTGCGGTGCGCCTCGGGGCTGACGCCGCCATCAACGCCGCGCAGGAGGACGCGCGGAAGTGCGCGCGGGAACTCACCTCCGGCGACCTTTTCACCGTGGCCATCGAGGCCGCGGGAACAAGCGCGGCGCTGGATGACTGTCTCGCCCTGGCTGCGCCGCGCGGCCGGATTGCGCTCGTGGGCTATGCTGATGACGAGCCGTATGCGCATTCCCTCGCGAAGATCATCGGCGTCGAATTGTCCGTCATCGGCGTGCGCGGAAGCCCGGGAGTGTGGCCAGAGACCATCGCCATGGTCCGCGAGGGACGGCTGCAACTCGCCCCGCTCATCAGCCACGAGTACCCGCTTGGGCAGTACTCGGAAGCATTTGAGACCGCCTCGAAAGGCGGCCCCAATGTGCTGAAAGTGCTGCTGAATCTGGACGCGGGGTAGGCAGGGACTCTCCGCGATCAGTCCATCTCCACCGGCGGCCAGATGAGCGCGGCGTCCGTTGATATTGGCGCGCCGTCCAGCTCCACGTGCCGCCCCACCACCTTCAGCCGGCCCTGGCAGAACCACTGGATCGCCTGCGCATAGATCCGGTGCTCCTGCGCGAGAATCCTCGCCGCCAGCGTATCTCCGTCGTCACTCTGCAGGACTGGCACCGCAGCCTGGATGATGATGGGTCCTCGGTCGAACTCCTCATCCGCGAAATGCACCGTCGCGCCCGCAATCCGCACGCCGTAGTTGGCCGCATCCCGCTGGCCGTGAGTGCCTGGGAAAGAGGGGAGGAGCGCCGGGTGGATGTTCATCACGGCCCCCGGAAACGCGGTGAGCAGGTCCGGCGATATCTTCCGCATGTATCCGGCCATCGCGACCAGATCCACCCCGCGGCTGGTGAGGGCGGCCACGATGGTCCGGTTCGCCTCTGCCCACTCCGGAGTGCCCGTGCGCGGCACGTGGACATGTACGGCGTCGATCCCATGCTTGCGCGCACGATCAAGGCACCCTGCATCCGCGACGTCGCTGATCACCACCACCACCTGGCCGCCAATCGCACCTGCCTCGCAACGATCAATGATCGCCTGCAGATTGGTGCCCGAGCCCGATGCGAGCACGCCGATCCTGGTGCCGCTTGCCATGCTGACCTCCGAAATCCAGTCGGCCCCGACAAGGGTTTTGCCGCGGAGCCGGCGAACGACGCGCTGCATTGTCGCATACCTCGGCCCGGCAGGCAAGACGCCCTCTTGCCGTTGCGGAGGGCGCTTCCAGCGAGGGGATGACTATCTTGCCGCACCAGAAACTTGAGACCGACGTCTGCGTGATCGGTGGCGGAAGCGGAGGCATCGGGGCCGCGATCACCGCCGCCCGCCTGGGTGCGCGAGTGGTGCTGGTGGATCGCGACGCGTGGCTGGGAGGCACCACCACAAACGGCGGGGTGAGCGTCTGGCAGCCAAGCGTCTGTTGCGACGCGCTGTGCCGGGAGATATTCGACCGCACCCGTGCCCGGGGCGTGTCCACACTGGCGCGCGCCGGTCTCAGACCGGGCGCTGCGATGCCTGTGAAGCGCGACGATCCGGCTGCGGTGTACTGCTACAGCTTCACGCGGATGATCCCCTGGACGCCCCAGTTCTGCAACGGTTACGTGATCGGGTTCGATCCCGCGGGGTTCGACGCGACCATCCGGGAGATGCTCGACGAGACTGGGTGCTGCCGTGTGCTGGACCAGACCACCGTCACTGGGGTCGAAGTCGGCGCTCCGGGGAAGCTGACCCAGGTCATCGCAAGCCGTGGCCCCGATACGCTGTCCATCAGCGCGCACCAGTTCGTGGACTGTACGGGGGATGTGGAGGTCGCCCGGATGGCCGGTGTCACAACCCGCTGCGGCGAGGACCCGAAGGCCCTGTATGGCGAGCCCGGCGCGCCGCAGGAGGAATCGCCGCGGCTCAACGGGGTCACGCTCATGTATGCTATCGGCAGGGAACCGGGGCTTGCGCGCCCCGGTGACTGCGAGGAGTACCGGGGCGGAGCGATCCATGGGTCGGCGGATATCGCGGAGCTTCCCGGCGACCGGTTCTCGGTGAACAACTGCTTCATGATCTCCGGCGACGAGGCCTACGCAATGGGGCTGGACCGCGCTTATGAGGTGCTGTCAAGGCGGATCTGGCTCTACTGGGACCTCACAAGATCGAACTACGGGCTCGATGGCTACAACATCGTCTGGGTGGCGCCGCGTCTGGGGCTGCGGGAGGGCCCGCGCATCGTAGGCAGGTACGTGCTCACCGAGCACGATATCCGGGCGGGCATGAAGGGGCAAAGGCACGAGGACATCGTGGCTGTCACCAGCCATGCGATGGACACCCATGGGACGAAAAGCTACTGTCTTGAAGGCCCCAACGGGCCCTTCGGAATCCCATTTCGGTGCCTGCAGACCAACGAACTCGAGAACCTGCTGGTGGCCTGCCGGGGCGCGTCTTTCTCGCATCTCGCGGCAAGCGCGGCGCGTCTTCAGAGGACGATGATCGAGATCGGCGTCGCAGCGGGGAAGGCTGCCGCGGGGGCAAACCCGGTGCCGCCACGAGAGCACTGGGACTACTGATTCACAGGCCCCGAGTGCCCTGACGATGGAGGAGATACAGGAAGAAAGGGCACCCGAGCAGGCTGGTAATGATACCGATCGGCAACTCGGTAGGGGCCAGCGCCATACGCGCCGGAATGTCCGCCAGCACCAGCAACAGCGCTCCGGCAAGCGCGGATATGGGCAGGAGAACCCGGTGATCGGGCCCCACGATGAGACGGCAGACGTGGGGAATGATCAGGCCGACGAAGCCAATGATACCGCTCACCGCGACCGCCGACGCCGCCAACAGCGCCGAGAGCGCCAGCAGCCAGCGCTTGGTGCGCTGGACGTCGAGCCCCAGGTTCAGTGCGGCCTCATCGCCCAGAACCAGCACGTTGAGTGGCCTTGCCATCACCACCGCCACCACCAGCCCTACCACCAGTTGCGGAAGCAGCGCGTAGACGTGCAGCCAGCTTCGCCCTGACAGGCTGCCCAGCAGCCAGAAGATCACCCCCGGCTGCAGTTCATCCCGGCTCAGCATCAGAAACGACGTGATCGCCGAGACCAGCGAACCGATGGCAATCCCTGTGAGCAGGAGCGTGGCCGTATGCACGCGCCCGCCGCGCTGGGCAAGGACGTAGACCGTGACTGTGGCGGCCAGCGCCCCCGCGAAAGCGAGGATCGGCACCGCGGTGAATCCGGCGATGCGCAACTGGATGTTGAGCATCATCGCCGCCACCGCGCCCAGCGCCGCGCCACCGGACACGCCGACGATGTACGGATCCGCCATGGCGTTCTGGAAAAGCGCTTGCATCACCGCTCCGGCAAGTGCGAGACTCGCGCCGACCAGGCACCCCAGCAAGACTCGGGGTAGGCGGATATCGAGCACGATGGTGTGGGCCGGGTCGCGTGGGTAGCTTTCCCCGAAGACCACACTGCGCGCGCCATCGCCCAGCGCATCAAGCACAACCGGCAGTGGCTGCCCGGACGGCCCGACCACAACCGCGACGATGCCTCCGGCCACCGTCCCAAGGGTGATTAGCAGGGCGACGAAGCAGTAGAAAACCCGGCGTCGTCTGCGCAGGCTCGTCATTCGGCGCCGACCTCCTGCGCGGTGAGAACCACATGCGGACGGCCAGTGAGGGGGTTCTTGCGTACCGGAACGCGCGTGCCGTACAACTCGGTCAGCCGATCTTCCGTGATCACGTCCTCGGGCGCGCCGTCGCCCACGATGAACCCCTCGGAGACGAGAACAATGCGACGGCAGAATTCAGCCGCCAGGTTCAAGTCGTGGGAGACCCAGATGACGGTCATGCCGCGCTCGGAATTGAGGGACAGGAGCAGGCGTCCGATCTCAAGCTGGTGGTTGATATCGAGATGGTTCGTGGGTTCATCCAACAGGAGCGCACGGGGCTCCTGGGCAAGGGCCCGGGCGATGACCACGCGCTGCAGTTCGCCCCCGCTCAGTTCGGTCACCGGCCGATCCGCCAGCTCAGCGCAGTCAGTGCGCTCCAGGGCCCAGGCGACCGCCTCGCGATCGTGGGAGCCCAATCCCTGCATCAGTCCCAGGTGAGCGTGGCGGCCCATGGCCACCATATCCCGCACGCTGAAGGCGAAGCTGAGTGGCGAGTGCTGCTGGACCACGCCGACCAGGCGGGCGCGGTCCCGGGCGCGCATCCGGTGCACAGGACGACCAGCCAGCAGAACTTGCCCCGACGCCGGGTGCAGCGCGCCGCTGAGCCCGCGCAGAAGCGTGCTCTTCCCGGAACCATTGGGGCCGATGATGCCCACGAAATCGCCGGAGTACAGGCTCAGACTCACGCCGCTGAGCACCTCCACTCTGTCGTAGGCCATGTGCAGGTCCCGGCACTCGAAGAATGGCGGTTCAGGGCCGGTCATTCTTGGCCGCCTCGCGCGCATCAGGTGGGAAAAGATCGGGGTGCAGGATGGCAGCCAACTGCCGCAAGCCTTCAGCCAGTCGCGGGCCGGTGCGCGACACCAGGTCGCTGTGGATGAAGCCGATCCGACCAGACCTGACGGCACTCACCGTGGCCCATTGGGGATTGGCCTTCAGTTCGGCGATGTAGCTCTCCTGATCCTCCGGGGCGACGGACTGGTGGGCGCCGATCACCAACACATCGGGGTCCGCCGAGACCGCCATCTCCACGGAATACTGCTTCCAGGGGTTCTCGGTCTCGGCCGCTACATTGTGGGCGCCGCAGACCTTCATCATGTCGTCCAGATACGTGCCGGGGCCCGCGACGTGGAGCGGATCGAGCCAGATCACGAACAGGGCGCGGGGGCGCTTGTCTTCGGCGATGCCACTAACTTTCGCCTTGATCTCTTCGGCTGCGTCCTCCATCTTGCCGGCGACCCTCTCGCCGGCCTCCGGGACATTGCAGATCCGCGCGAGAGTGCGAACGTTCTCGACGACCTTGTCATAGCGTTCGGCATCCACCGCGTAGACGGTGATTCCGTTGCGTGCGAAGGCCTCCAATACGGGCTTGGGATTGCCCACCGTGGCCAGCACAAGATCAGGCTGGAGCGCGACAACCTTTTCCTCGCTGGGATCGATGATGCCGCCGACTTTCTCCTTGTCCTTCGCTTCAGGCGGATAATCACAGAAGCTGGTGACGCCAGCGACCCGGTCGCTCAGGCCCAGGGCGAAGAGCGTCTCGGTGATGGGCGGGCTGAGCGAGACGATGCGTTGTGGTGCAGCCTTGATCGTGACCTCGGTGCCCAGGTCGTCTTTCACAGTGAGGGGGTACGCGGTGGGGGAATCCAAGGCGTCTTCGGGAGGAGGCGCAGGGGCGGGTGCTGCGGATTCCATAGCGGTATCCGCGGACCTCCCGCATCCAGAAACCCAGAGGACGAGAAGACCTGCGACGACTACGAGGCTGCGAGAGATCCTGGCTGTCACGGTCAGCGATTCCCCTTACGGTGTTCAGCCCAGTCGGGCAGAGAGTGCGGCGATGTGATCGGGCGATGTCCCGCAGCAGCCGCCCACAACACGCGCGCCCGCGGCGATGAGATCCACCCCGAGATCGGCGAAGGCCTCCGGGCCCATGGGGAAGACGCTCTTGCCTTCCACAAGCTGCGGAATGCCCGCGTTGAACTTGGCCCACACCGGCAGGTCGGTGGCTGCCGCTGTTGCTTCGACCACGGCGCGCCAGCCCTCATTGCTCAGGTGGCCGCAGTTGGCGCCCACCAGTGTCGCGCCCTCTTGCGTGAGCGTTTCCGCGGCAATATCCGGCCGGATGCCCATCATTGTGGCAGGGCCGCGCGCCCCGTCGTCGTACGTCAGACAGGCGGCAACGGGGAGATCCGAGACAGACCGGACTGCCCTCAAGGCCGCGCGGATCTCCGTGAGGTCCGCGAAAGTCTCCAGCACGAAGCCGTCCGGGCCTGCTTCCAGCATGGCCTCGGCCTGCTGCCTGAACGAGTCCTCGAGGTCTTCCTCAGTGAGGGTGCTGGTCAGTCCGACCAGTTCGCCCGTGGGCCCGATTGAGCCGAACACGAGCACCTCTGGACCGGCGCCTTGGCGGCTCAGTTCAACTCCCGTGCGGTTGATCTCACGCCACTCGGCAATGCCGGCTTTCGCGAGCTTGATCGGCGATGCGCCGAAGGTGTTGGTCAGCACGAGCTCCGCGCCCGCGGCTGCATAGCAGGCGGCCACATTCGCCACGGCGTCGGGATGGCTCAGGCTCCAGGCGTCCGGCACGCCGCCGCTCAGGCCGCTTGCGGAAAGCTGGGTGCCCCAGGCGCCGTCGGCAAGAATGGTGCGCCCGGGTAGTCCGAGCAGGTCAGTCAGTTTCATTGCGGTCACTCCTCGCTTGCGCTCAGCCGGCATGGAAAAGACCGCTCGGTGAGAGCGGTCTTCATGTGTGGACAACCCTGGCGCCCGCCCTCGAGGAGCCATGGTTCTTCACGGTATCCTGACTTCCCGACCGGGCATCTGCTTCATGCGCGCCGGGTTACAGTTGCGGGGCAGCGCCGGACTTGCACCGGCTTCCCGTGGGCGGCGGATCGCCGCCGGTACGCTGATTGTCTGATGGATAATATGCCCATTCCCGGCGGCTGTCAATCGCCGCGAATGGGCGTTCTCACGCCGTCTCTAGAGCCAGGCGTCAATGGCGGCGATGACCTTCTCGGGCGTGAAGCCGAAGTGGTCGGCGAGGGCCTGGTAGGGAGCGGACTCGCCGTAGCGATCCATGGCGATGATCAGACCGCAGCGCCCCACGTACTTCTCCCAGCCCATGGGACTGCCGGCCTCGATGGCTACACGCCGGGTGCCATCGGGAAGCACGGATGATCGGTACTCCTCCGATTGCTCCTCGAACACCTCCCAGCTCGGCATGCTGACTGCGCGAGCGGCCACGCCACGAGACTGCAGTTCTGTCGCGGCCGCCACGGCAAGATGGGCCTCGGAGCCGGTGCCGATAATGACGAGGGTCGGATCGCCTTCGCAGTCCAGCGCCACGTAAGCGCCGCGCTTGAGATCCATTGGGTCCAGACCGGCCGAGATGGTCGGGAGCTTCTGGCGGGTGAGGCACAGGAGTGTCGGTCCGGTAGTGCGTTCAAGAGCGATCATCCACGCAGCCGCTGTCTCGGGGCCGTCGGCGGGGCGAATGACCGTCACGTTCGGCATCGCGCGGAATGACGCCACGTGTTCGATGGGCTCGTGGGTCGGGCCGTCCTCGCCCACGAAGATGCTGTCATGGGTGAACACCAGGACGTTCGGAAGCTTGGAGATCGCTGCCACGCGAATGGATGGCCGCATGTAGTCGCTGAAGACCAAGAAAGTGCTTCCGTACGGCAGGATGCACCCATAAAGCGCCATCCCATTGCAGATGCCGCCCATGGCATGCTCGCGCACGCCGAACCGCAGGTTCTTCTGGTCGAACTGAAGCCGGGCTATGTCCCCGCTGCCCTTGATGAGGGTCTTGGTGGAAGGCGCGAGGTCGGCGGACCCGCCCAGCAGGGCCGGCACGTACTGGCTCACAACCTGGATCACCGCGCCGCCGTGATTCCGGGTGGCGTCTTCCTTGTCGCCCACGGCCTCCAGCAGCTTCGGGTAAAGGTCTTCGGGCACGGTGCGGTTCCACATGGCGTCCCAGACCGCGGCCAATTCAGCATCATTCGCGCGAAACGCGGCGAATGTTGCCTGCCAGGCTTCGTACGCCGGCAGGAGAGCCTCCGCGCGCTTTGCGAAGAGTTCGCGCACTTCGTCGGGTACTAGGAAGCGGGGCTCGGAGGGCCAGCCCAGATTCTTCTTGGTGGCTTCGAGTTCTTCATTGCCCAGTGGCTCGCCATGCACGCTGGAGGTGTCCTGCTTGTTGGGGCTACCGAAACCGATGTGGGAGCGGCAGAGGATCAGTGTCGGGCGCAGCGTGTCCGCCTGGCCCATCTCGATAGCCTGGGCGATCTGCTCGTGGTTGTGCGCGTCGACCTCGATGGTCTGCCATCCATAGGCGTCGAAGCGCTTGGCCACGTCTTCGGAGAACGCCAGGCCGGTGTCACCCTCGATGGTGATGTGGTTGTTGTCATACAGGTAGATGAGGTTGCCCAGCCCCAGGTGGCCGGCGATTGAGGCGGCCTCCGAGCCGATGCCCTCCATTAGATCGCCATCGCTCACGATCGCGTACACGTAGTGGTCGATGAGCTTGCGCTCGCCTGAGTTGAACCGCGCCGCCGCAACCTGGGAGGCGATGGCCATCCCCACGCCGTTCGCGAAACCCTGGCCCAACGGCCCCGTGGTGCATTCCACGCCGGGAGTCAGGCCGGCTTCAGGGTGCCCGGGGGTGATGCTTCCGAGCTGCCGGAAGTTCTTGATGTCGTCGAGGGAGACATCGTAGCCGGCGAGGTGGAGCATGGAGTACAGCAACATCGACCCGTGCCCCGCGGACAGCACGAACCGGTCGCGGTTCGGCCATTTTGGGTCGCGGGGGTTGTACTTGAGGAAACGGGTCCACAAGACGTAGGCCACGTCGGCCATGCCCATGGGCATGCCGGGATGGCCGGAGTTCGCCTGCTGTACCGCGTCGGCGGACAGCATGCGGATGGTGTTCACAGCGAGTTCATCGATCTTGGAGACAGCGGCCATGGGTCACACTCCCGGAGTCGGTTGCCGTACGGAACCCGGCAATTCTATGTCTTCTGGGCGATTTGCTCAAGGCATCGCTTCGGTTCTTCTCAGATTCCCCTGACGGGCAGGCCACCGAAGGGGTCGACCTGCGGCCTGTAACCGGGCGGGAACAGATCGTCGATCCGCCCACCATCCTGGTACAGCTGCCACGCATCCGGTGTTGACGGCACCTCCAGACGCGGGTGCTTGCGCCAACCGTCTCCATCCAGCGGCAACTCGTAGCCATCCGCGCGGAAGCGGGCGATGAGGGCCTCGCGGTGCTGCGCCAGGACCTTCATATACGCCGGGTTGCCGCACAGATCGCGCATCTCAGGCTCACCCGCGACCCTCGGGAACAGCCACTCGCGATCATCCGCCACGGAGTATACATACTTGAACCCGCTGGTGATGTACCCGTACAGGCCCCGGTCGCCCTGCTGGAACTGGCAGATCACGCCCTCGCGGTCGCAGTCGCCGGCAGCCAGTTGCGCAAGGTCGCGCCCGGCATGCTGCGGCTGGGTGTCAATGCCCGCCAGTGACAGGCAGGTGGGCAGGATGTCCACCAGGCTCGCAGGCGTCTCACAGACCTGGCCAGCCGCGAAGCGCTCCGGATACCGCACCAGGCAGGGAACTCTCGCCGCGGCGTCGAGAATGCTGCGTTTGCCCCAACTGCCGAAATCGCCCAGCAGCTCTCCGTGGTCGGCAGTGTGGATGACCAACGTGTTGTCCAACTCGCCTTGCTCTTCGAGATAGCTCAGGAGCCTACCGATTTGATAATCCACGAAGGACACGCAGGCGAAGTACGCGGCGCGGATGAGCCGGACCAGGTTCCCGTCGAAGCCCTGGTCGCGGTACTTGTACCGGTTCTGCACTCGGTTCCAGAAGGTAGTCATCTCCTCCCAGCCCAGCGGGAGGTGGGGGAAAGGCATCTCCACCGGGCGGTACAGACGGCTCCAGGGCACGGGGTTTTCGAAGGGCGGGTGGGGCTTGATGTAGCTGCTCCACAGGAAGAAGGGCCGGCTGCGATCTCGGCGCTGCAGGAACTCAAGCGACCGGTCGCCGGACCACTGAGTATTGTGCAGCCGGGCGGGAAGCTGGGAAGGCTGGGGAACGTAGTAAAACTCGCTGCGCATTCCGCTGGGGTCAACGATGTGCTCGTACCCGTTGGCTTTCAGGAAGTCGCAGAAGTCGTCGCCGTCTCGCATTCCCCCTTCTTCGCTGTAGTCGCGGCTTTCAAATCCCCAGAGATACCTGCTGTCTGGCCCGAAATGCATCTTTCCGACGCCGTGGGTCTGGTACCCGGCGCCCTGGAGCATCTCCATGAGCGACGTGCGTTCCTGAGGCATCGGCAGGTTGCTGACGCAGCCCGTCGTGTGCGCATATTCGCCCAGAAGCAGGCTGCAGCGGGACGCCTGGCAGACAGGTGAGGCGCAATAGGCCGAGATGAAGCTGGTTCCTTCGCGCACGAGACGGTCCTGGGCCGGGGTCTGGATATGCGGGTTGCCCAGGGCGCCAATGGCATCCGCGCGCTGCTGGTCGGTCATGATGAGCAGTATGTTGGGCTGGCGTGACATGGATGATCGCGTCCTTTGGCTTGGTACGAGTCAGGTGCACGGGTTACTGCGCCGATGTTGAGCCCGGCGGGTCCACCCAGACCGGGCTCGACCAGCCGAGATGGGTGTCTTCCTGGATGACGCGCAGGTACCACCACTCGGTGCCAGTGAGGGCTTCGGCACGCGTGAACTCGCCACTGAGGTCGTCCGCGGACCCGCCCTGCCAGGACTGCACCACTTCGTTGTTGCGAACCAGATCAACGCGCTTGACCGGCCCCGTGCCCACCACGCGCCAGTCGATTATCCTGGGGGTATCGGCAGCGTCGAGAGCGATCTCCGATCCCATCGGCCGGCCGTTCACGCGGAAGAAGATAAGCATGTGCGGGCCGGTGGTGGCGTAGCAGCTGCGGTCATGCATGGCGTCCCAGAGCCCGGCTCGGGTGAACTCCGCGCTCACGATAGCCGCCCGCGCGTCGCCGTTTCCCGGCCTGCCGGAGTGGGTATCCGTCGAGCCGATGAACCCCAGCCGGTGGCCCTTCGCTAAGGCGGTCTGCACACTGGCCCCGGCATCGGGGCGCTTCGCGCGAAGTTCCGGGTCCGGCCCGGGTACTTCGAAGGCACCGCGCAACTGGCAGATCTCCACGATCCGCTGGTACTTGTGGTTGATCGCCGACCAGTCCACCGGCCCCCAGACCAGTTCCCCGTTGTCAAGGCGGACGCCGGAGTCGGTGTTGGGGTGATGCGGCACGGTGAGG
>MTKY01049703.1_pt1 | contig 11677 bp, 12 predicted proteins | sample 1042731 | NCBI WGS metagenome assembly MTKY01 (sample SAMN06212206, study PRJNA360538) | anaerobic digester metagenome | biome: Wastewater treatment plant; material: sludge; isolation source: anaerobic digester fed with sludge from wastewater treatment plant | place: Denmark: WWTP Soeholt ... | reverse complement strand
ATGGTCGATGAGGCCGGATCCAGTTCCACCATGACCTTGATCACGCGGGCGTCGGTGTTGGCGGCGGTATCATCCGAGGTCAGGCCCTGCCGCCCGACGGTGAGGCCGACAAAGTCGACGCGGCCCTGCAGGGTCACGCCCAGTGCTGCGGCGGCCAGATCCACCGGCTGGCCGGGGGCGACCTGGGCAATGCGGTCCTGATAGATTTCGGCCTCGGCCATCATGTGCAGGGTATCGCCCATTTCCATGATGCCGATGGTGGGCGGGCGCTGGCCGGGGGTGGCGTGGATATCGAGGATGGTGCCGCTGATCGGGGCGACCACGGCGGCACGGAGCAGATCGTTGCGGGCGCGGGTCAGTTCGGCCTCGGCGGCGTCAAGGTTGCTGTTGGCCACGATCACATCGGGCTGCGCCTCGGTTTCGGTGGCGGTGAACCGCGCCAGGACGGCGACGGCCTTTTCCACCGCGGCATCGGCCTGACGTGCGGCGGCGGTGGCGGCATCGAGGTTGGCCTGGGTGACGACGCCGCGGCCGAAAAGTTCGGTGGTGCGGGTCAGGCCGGTTGCGGCCTCGGAGGCGGCGGAACGGGCCTGGACCAGCCCGGCCTCGGCCTCGGCGCGGCTGGTCTCGACTGCGGCGCGGGTCTGGGTCAGGTTGGCCTGCCGGATGGCGAGGTTCGCCTCGGCCATGAGGACGGCGGAATGCAACTGGCCCTCGTTGTCGAGCCGGGCGACCACATCGCCCTTTTGCACCACGTCACCGACCGAGACCAGAATTTCCGATACCCGCGCATCGCCCGCACCGAACGGGGCGGCGACGATGGACACATCGCCCTTCGGCATCAGCCGCGCCAGGCCAACGACATCGGTGGCACGCAGGGTCTCGGCCATGTCCTTGGGCAGTTCGATGTTCGGCGGAAGCGCGATGGGAGAGGACGACCCGCCGCCGGGGGCAAGGCCGGTGATGGCGTAGAATTTCTGCAGCGCGGGGGGTTGGTAATACATCCCGATGACCGCACCGGTGAACATGAACAGCGGGATCAGCAGCACCAGCAGCCAGCTCTTGCGAAAGCGCGACGGGCGGGCGGGTGTGGTGCTGTCGGGCGCAACCACCTGAAGCGGCAGGTCGTTCTCGGTGGTCTCGGTCATCTTTGCCCTCTACCCCAGGCGGGCCCGGAGCGGCGCGGGCAGGCCATTTTCGCATTCGTATTACTGAATATGACTGCCGCCGCAAGCCCTTTCAGGCGACCTTGCGCACACAGTTCAGTGTTTCAAAGTCCGGATGCAGGGCAAGAAGCTGGGCCAGCCCGCAGTTGCCGCGCACCAGATCTTCGAGCGTGACAAGGTCAAGCTCGTGGTAGAAGGCCTCGACCGCGCGGGCGATGTAGCTGCGCAGGCGGCAATCGCTGACCAGCGGGCAGGTGTTGCCCTGGGCGGCAAAGCATTCGGCGAAGGGGACGCCGGATTCGAACAGCCGGAAGACGGCGCCGATCGAAATGTCGGCGGGCGCGCGGGCCAGTTGCAAACCGCCGTTGCGGCCGCGCTGGGTGGCGACGAAGCCGTTGACCTGCAGCTGGTTGATGACTTGCGCCAGATGGTTGCCCGAGGCGTTGCAAACCTCCGCGATGTCGGCCGAGCGCAGGGTGCGGCCGACGTTGACGGCGCAGCACATCAGGACGCGGGCGGCAAGGTTGGTGCGGATGGTCAGGCGCATGGAGCGGGTCCGGGGTCGGGAAAATCCTGTGGAGAATACCCCGAATATCCACGCCCGTATCTGATCTGGATCACTTTTCGCGACCGGCGTCGCTGGCGCGGATTTCGGCCAGCATCTGTCGCAGCAAGGCCACCCGGCGCGGGCGGAAGCTTTCGCTCAGGGGGGTGAGGTCGGCCATCATGCTGAGGTGAAAGCGGCGGAAGCCCTGGCGCAGTTGGCAGAAGGCGAGGCACAGCAGGCTGCGGTCAAGGAACACAACCGACAGCGGCCAGATGCGGCGGCGGGTGTCGGTGCCGGCCTTGTCGCGGTAGGTGATTTCAACCGCGCGTTCGTCCCAGATCGCTTCGCGCAGGGTGGCAAGGTGGGTGGGCGCTGGGCTGCGCTTTTCGAACCGGTAGACCTGATGGGCGGTGTGCAGGGCCTGGGCCTGCACCCGGTCTGGCAGGGTGGCGATGATCTTGGCCAGCGCCGAATCGGCGGCTTTGGCCAGGGCGGGGTCGCCGGCCAGGCGAATCTCGGCCAGGCCAAGGGTCAGCGCCTCGACCTCCAGCCGGGTCAGCATCTGCGGCGGCAGGGCGGGGTCTTCGGTCAGGCTGTAGCCGTAGCCCGCAGCGCCGTCGATCAGGGCGCCACCGGCCCGCAAGGCCTCGATATCGCGGTAAAGCTGGCGGGGCGAGACGCCGGTTTCCTCGGCCAGCCGGGCGGCGGTCACCGGTGCTGGCAGGCTGCGCAGGGCGGCGAGAAGGCGGAACAGGCGGTCGGCGCGGGGCATGGCATGCTGACAGGTTCTGACAGGATGGGTGATCTATACCATGGTCATCGACAACCGCCAGACACAAAGGACCATCCCCATGCTGACCCTGTTCCATTCCCCCAACAGCCGCTCTTCCGCGATCACTGCCCTGATCGACGAGATGGGTATCGCCGACCGGGTGGAAACCCGCATCGTCGGCATCCCGCGCCGCGATGGAAGCGGCCAACGCGACCCGGCCAACCCGCACCCCGAAGGCAAGGTGCCAGCCCTTGTCCACGACGGCCAGGTCATCACCGAGCGCGGCGCGATCATGCTGCATCTGTGCACGCTTTTCCCCGACTCCGGCCTTGCCCCGGCCATCGGCACCGCCGACTGGGGCGTTTTCGCCAGCTGGCTGGCCTGGTATCAGGGCGTGCTGGAGCCGGTGCTGATCGTCAAGGCAGCCGGCCTGACCCATGACTGGCTGGACAAGACCTTCCGCGGCCCGGCCGAGGCCGCCGCTCGCATCCATGCCGCATTGGAAAAGGGGCCCTGGCTGATGGGCGAGCACTACTCTGCCGCCGACCTGCTGGTGCATTCGCCCTATGCCTGGTTTCAGGACGCCACCCCGGACGACCCGCTGATCCGCGACTGGATCGCCCGCTGCATGGCCCGCCCGGCCCGTCTGCGTGCACTTCACCGCGACGAGGCGCTGATGGCAAACGCCGCCTGAGCCTTGCATTTGCGCCTTTGCAAATACTCCACGGGGGGTCCGGGGGGCGTGAAGCCCCCCGGCGCTTTTCGCTTCACGCCGCGGCGGCGGCCAGTGCGGTGTCCATCAGGGCCTTGATCTCGGCCTTGCCGGTCTGGGCGACGATGCGGCCCAGTTCCTTGGCGCCCTGCAACACCACCAGCGTCGAGCGGCGCGGGATGTTCATGTCCCGGACGATGTCGGAATCGCCCCATTGATCCCAATCGACGTCGAGAAAGCTGAGCTGCGCCTCATAGGCGGGGTTTTCGGCCTTCAGCGCCTCGATCGCGCGGCCTTGCGCGGCGCAGGTGCTGCACCAGCTGGCCTTGAAATCCACAAACACGGTCTTGCCGGCGGCCAGTTCGGCCGCCAGCAGGTCGGGCGTATAGGCGCGCGCAGCCGCCTGGGCGGCCAGCGGCATGGCCAGCGTCACGGCGGCGGTGGCAATCAGGAAATCGCGGCGGTTCATGAAAGGCTCCTTTTGCAGGTCAGAGGGAAACGGAAAGGTCGATCATCCAGGCGGGCAGGATTTGCAGCGCCCAGGCCTCGACCCGGTGGTGCAGGTTGAACAAGAGCGCCAGGCCGACGGTCAGCAGCACCGCCCCCATCAGCGGTTTGGACGCCTGCGCCAGCCGCATCATCGCGGCCCGGCGGCGCAGCAGGGTGGCGCGGGCGCCGTAGGCCAGCGCCAGCATCACGCTGGATACGCCAAGGGCAAAGGCCAGCATCACTGCGCCGGCAAAGGCCAGCCCCTGCCCCTGCGAGGCCAGACCGATGGCGCCGCCCAGGGTGGGGCCGATGCAGGGGCTCCATACTGCGCCCAGAAGCGCACCGGCGGCGGCCTGTCCGGCAAGGCCATGACGGGCGGTGTCGTCGATGCGGGCATCGGCGCGGGCGGCAAGGCCTGCGGTGGCGGTGGCAAAGCCCGCGTTCAGGCGCGGCATCAGCAGCACCAGCCCGAAAGCCACCATCAGCGCCGCGCCGAGCTGCGCCATGCGGTCGGCGTTCAGCCCGATGGCCGGGCCAAAGGCGGTGATTGTCAGGCCAAGGGCGGCAAAGCTGGTCGAAAGCCCGGCCGTCAGGGCAACCGGCCCCAGCCGGTGGCCCTGCGCGGCCGAGGCCAGCACGATGGGCAGGACCGGCAGGACGCAGGGGTTGATCAGCGTCAGCAGCCCGGCGAGATAGGCGAAGATCAGGTCCATGTCAGGTTCTACGGTTCGGGGGGCCGATCCGTTTCCGGCGTTTCAGCCGCCTGACGGCTTCGTGATCGCAGAAATCCGGGCGCGCTGCACCAGAAGGATGCCGATCATGGTGACGGCGACGCCGATCATGTCCCAGCCCTTCACATGCTCGCCCAGCAGCGCCACCGCGACGGCCACGCCGAAGGCGGGGTTGAGGAAGTGGAATGACGCGGCGCGGATGGCGCCGATCTGGCCGACCAGGCGGAACCAGATCAGCGTGGCAGCCAGCCCCGGCCCGGCGATCTGCCAGATGAAGGCGGCCCAGAAGGCGGGGGCGGGGTCGAAATGCCAGGGCTCGGTCAGGGCGGCAATCGCACCCAGCGCGGCAGATCCGACGAACATCTGCAAGCCCACCACCATCAGCACATTGCCGCCCGAGGCCGCCGCGCCGATCGTCAGCGTGGCCACCGCCAGCGCCAGCGCCCCGCCGAAGCACAAAAGGATGCCGATCAGGTCGGCCCCGCCCGAAAGGCGCGTGCCCATGATCAGCGCCACGCCCAGGAACCCGGCGGCCAACCCGGCCAGCCCGATGGGTGCGATGCGCTGGCCCTTGAAGGCCCAGCCAAGGGCTGCCACCAGAAGCGGCATCGAAGCGGCGATGATCACCGCCAGCGAGGCCTCGATCCACTGCATCGCGATGAAGTTCAGCCCCAGATAGGCGGCGTTCTGGCACAACCCGAACACGATGACCGACCGGGCCTGCGGCCGGGTCAGCCGCCAGCCCTGCCCCAGCGCGCGGGCCAGCGCCACCGCGATCAGGCCGGAAATCGCAAAACGGACGGCAAGGGCGGTCAGCGGCGGTGCATGGGCCACGATCACCCGCGCGGTGGCGAAGGCGGAAGACCAGAGCGCCACGAACACCAGGCCCAAGAGAATGTTGCGCGGTGTCATTGCGGCCCTGCCCCCCTCTGTTCCCCGGTATTCGCCAATGAAAAGGGCCGCCCTGGCGGCGGCCCCGGATCGTTGCAGGTGGCGGCCGGATCAGCCGTTCACCATGTCCTTCAGCGCCTTGGCGATGGCGAATTTCACGGTCTTGTCAGCCGGCTTGGTCATCGTCTCGCCGGTGGCCGGATTGCGGACCTGACGCTCGGGGCGGGCGCGGCAGACGACCTTGCCAAGGCCCGGCAGGGTGACGGCGCCGCCGGAGGCGACTTCTTTCGACACGACGGCCGCAACGGCGTCGAGTGCGGCATTGGCGGTTTTCTTGTCGCTGCCCATGGCATCGGCAACGGCGGCCACGAGTTGGGTCTTGGTCATCGGCTTGGTGGACATGGGTCTATCCCTTGTGTTGTCACTACATGTTTTTCTTGCTGGGCCTGAGTTCGATCAGGCCGCGCCCCGCATGGCGGGCCATGGCCCAGACACATGCTTTCGACGTTGAAATCAAGCCCAAGAACGACGCACCGGGACGTTTTTCGGGGGTTTTTCGCCGATCAGAGGAAGGCGGTCTCTTCGAAACTGCGCAATTTGCGGCTGTGGATGCGCTCCAGCGGCATTTCGCGCAGGCGTTCCATGGCGCGGATTCCGATCTGCAGGTGGCGGCTGACCTGGGTCTTGTAGAAGTCGGAGGCCATGCCGGGCAGCTTCAATTCGCCGTGCAGCGGCTTGTCGGAGACGCAAAGAAGGGTGCCGTAGGGCACGCGGAAGCGAAAGCCGTTGGCGGCGATGGTGGCGCATTCCATGTCGAGTGCGACGGCGCGCGATTGCGACAGGCGGCGGACCGGGCCGGACTGGTCGCGCAACTCCCAGTTGCGGTTGTCGATGGTGGCGACGGTGCCGGTGCGCATGATCCGCTTCAGCTCGAACCCCTCAAGCTGGGTGACCTCGGCGACCGCCTGTTCCAGCGCGATCTGAATCTCGGCCAGCGCGGGGATCGGCACCCAGACCGGCAGGTCGTCGTCCAGCACATGGTCTTCGCGCAGGTAGGCATGGGCGAGGACGAAATCGCCCAGCGCCTGGCTGTTGCGCAGGCCCGCGCAGTGGCCGACCATCATCCAGGCATGCGGGCGCAGGACGGCGATGTGGTCGGTGGCGGTCTTGGCGTTGGACGGGCCGACGCCGATGTTGACCAGGGTGATGCCCTGCCCGTCGGCGCGTTTGAGGTGATAGGTCGGCATCTGCGGCAACTTGGCGATCGGTTCGATCAGGCCGTCGGGCGTGGTGATGATCTGGTTTCCGGTGGCGACAAAGGCGGAGTAGCCGGTGGCCGGATCAGCCAGGGCTTCGCGGGCGTAGGTTTCGAATTCATCGACGTAGAACTGGTAGTTGGTGAACAGGACATGGTTCTGGAAATGCCCCGGATCGGTGGCAGTGTAATGCGCCAGCCTTGCCAGCGAATAATCCACCCGTTGCGCGGTGAACGGGCCCAGCGGGGCCGAGCCGTCGGCATAGCGGGTCAGGGTGCCGTTGACGATGTCGTCATTGGTGGTCGACAGGTCCGGCACGTCGAAGACGTCGCGCAAGGAAAACTCCAGCACGCCTTCCTGCGGCACCGAGACGCCGGGGGTGCCGGCCACCGCGAAATGCACCGGGATGGGGGTGGAAGAGGGGCCGATCTCGACCGGGACGCCGTGGTTCTGGATCAGGAGGCCGATTTGCTGGATCAGGTATTGGCGGAAGAGGTCGGGCCGGGTGATCGTGGTGGTATAGGTGCCCGGACCGGAGACATGGCCGAAGGAATACCGGGTGTCGGTATAGCCGAAGGTGGTCACGGTCAGGCGGATCTCGGGGTAGAAGGCGCGCACGCGGGTGGCGGGGCGGCCTATGGTGACGGCATGATTGAAGTGGTGCGACAGATGCGCGGTCGCCCGGTCGTACAGCAGCTCCAGCCGGTTCACGGCAGATTCGGCATCGGCAAAGGTTTCCGCGCCGGGGCCGTCGGGGAGAAGGTGGTCGGGGAGGTCCTGCATCTGGTCTATCCGTCGAAATGATCCGGCATATAAGCCGAATCGGGGGGGGGCGCGCAAGGGACGGCATGCGGGCGGGTCAGGCTGCGCGGAGAAACACCACTTCGGCGAGGTCGGCGGCATGGGCGGGGTCGATGTCGGCGGCGGCCTGGCCGTAGACCTGCACTTCGATGGTTTGCAGATCGCGGATGCGGCCTTTGGCCAGAAGCGCCTGAAGGGCGGTGTCAAAGCCCGCCGCAGCCCAGACGCGGCGGTTGATGGAAAGGGCGAATTGCGCCGACGGCAGGCAAGGGCCAGAAGCACCGGCAGCGCCTGCGGCCCGACGTGGCCTGCGGTGAAGGTGCCGGAGCTGACCAGCCCGGCATAGCGGTGGGGCATGGTGACGGGGCGGGTGGCTTGCAATGGCGGGATGGGACCGCGATAGTCGGCGCCATGAAGACGCTGTTGTCGCTTGGCCATGGGTATTCTGCCGCAGCACTTGCCCGGCGGTTGCTGCCGCAGGGTTGGGAGGTGATCGGCACCACAAGGTCGCCCGAGAAGGCCGGTGCGTTGCGGGCCGCAGGGGTGCAGCCCTTGCTCTGGCCCGGCGATCTGGCGCCTGCTTTGGCGCGGGCGAGCCATATTCTGACCTCGGCCGGGCCGGATGCGGCGGGCGATCCGTTCCTGCGCGCGGTGCCTGCGATTGCGGCGGCGGGGGCGCAATGGGTGGGGTATCTTTCCACCACGGCGGTTTATGGCGACCATCAGGGCGGATGGGTGGATGAGGATACCGCCCTGACGCCCGCGTCAGAGCGGGGGCGCTGGCGGGTGCTGGCCGAAGCGCAATGGCAGGCGACCGGGCTGCCGGTCGAGGTGTTCCGGCTGGCGGGGATTTACGGGCCGGGGCGGGGGCCGTTCGAGAAGGTGCGCAATGGGTCGGCGCGGCGGATCCTCAAGCCGGGGCAGGTGTTTTCGCGGATTCATGTGGATGACATCGCGCAGGTGCTGGAGGCCAGCATCCGCCATCCGCATCCCGGCGCGGTGTACAATGTCTGCGACGACGACCCTGCCCCGCCGGAAGATGTGCTGAGCGAGGCGGCGCGGCTGCTTGGTTTGCCAGAGCCGCCTGCGGTGGATTTCGACAGGGCCGACCTGACCCCGATGGCGCGCAGTTTCTATGCGGAATCAAAGCGGGTGCGCAATGACCGGATCAAGCGCATTCTGGGTGTGACGCTGCTTTACCCGGATTTCCGGCGCGGGCTGGCTGCCTTGTTGGAGGAAGAATGATCCGTCTTGCGTTGGTGCTGATGTTGGCCTGCGGCCCGGTATTCGCCAATGCGCGGGCCGACAGCGAGGCGAAACTGGCAGAGTTGGCCGTGGGCGTCGTTGCCGCGTTGCAGGCGGTGGCGCCGCAGCCCGAGGGGATGGCGTGCAAGCCGGCGCCGGGGAACGACAGCCCGACGAACCGGATGTTCCTGCCGGTCGGCAACAGCCTTTGCAAATGGATCGAGGGGGGCGAGCGCCGCGAGACAAAGCTGGTGCTGGGGGTGTCGGCCTCGCTTGTGGCGGTGTGGCTGGCCGAGATTGCGCAGATTCAGGCCCGGATGGCGGATGGCACGCTGCCGGAGAGCCATGCGCGTTTTTTCGGCAAGGCAGGTGCGATGGTGATGCGGGTGCCGGACAAGCTGACGGCGGGGCTGTCGCCGGTGATCGCTGCTTATGCGGCGACGCCGGAGGGCGCGGACTTCAACGTGCCGGATGCAATGGACAGGCTGGCCGAGGCGCTGGCCGGGATTGACTCGGTGGCCTTTGCGGCGCGGCCGGCGGTGCGGGACTATCTGGCCGCGCTGGCGGCGCATCGGCAGTTGCTGGAGGCCGAGCACCGGACGCTGGCGACGATGTTGCCGCCTGCCTTGAACGGGCGCGCCCCGGCCGGGATGCCGCCGCCGCAGGATTATCCAGACCATCGGTTTTTCGGCGTCGAGCCCTTTGTGCAGACGATTGCGCGGCAGTCGGGGGTGACGATGCAGGTGACGCTGACCACCAGTTCCTTTGCGCTGGAGGCGGCGGCGGACGACGGGCGGTTTGCGGGCCGCGAGGCCGAGGGCGAGATGGGCGCGCGGGGGGTCTTTCACAACCGGGGGCGGGTGCAGCTGTACCTGGCCGACAAGGGGCTGACGGCGCTGATCGACGGGCGGGGGACACTGGTGCTGGACGTGACGGTGACCGAGGCAGGCGCCGATCGGGTGGCGGCGATGGAAACGGTGCTGGCCGGGATCGCCGCCAATGACTTCAGCGGTTACTGAGCCGCGATTTCACGGGCCTGACCGGAAAGGATGGCTTCGGTCACGTCCGACAGCGCCAGTGCGGCGGCGCCGTGGGCCCAAAGGAGGTCGCCCCAGGCGTGAATCTCGATCGGCGGGCGGGGGCGGCCGGTGTTGATCACGAGGTTGTCCATCTCGGCCAGGGTTTCGGTGGCGTAGAGGTAGTCGTAGCGCATCCGCTCGCCCGACAGGATGATCAGGGCGGGGTCGAACAGGTTGACGACATTGGCCAGACCGACGGCCAGGTAGCGCCCGGCGCGGCGGAAGATGCTGCGGGCGGTGGCATTGCCGGCCTTGGCGTGGTCATAAAGGCTTTCCAGCAGGACGGCGATGGATTGGCCTTCCTTGTGGCCCCAGTTCAGGGCGGTGGTCGCCTCGCGCGCCAGGGCGTAGTCGGCGACGTAGGCCTCCAGGCAGCCGCGCTGGCCGCAGCGGCAGAGGGCGCCGTCAAGTTGCACCTTGGTATGGCCCAGTTCCATCCCCACCCGCTGGGCGCCGCGATAGATGCGGTGGTTCATCACGAAGCCCATGCCGACGCCATGCTCGATGGTGACCACGGCGAAATCGGCCAGACCGCGGCCGGCGCCGAACCACAGTTCGGCCAGCGCCACCAGATTGGCGTCGTTGTCGATAATGGCGGGCAGCCCCAGCCGGGCGCGGGCCGCTGCCGCAAGCGGTACCTGGCGGTCGGTCAGGACCGAGGACCAGAGGACCACGCCCTCGGCCACATCGACAAAGCCGGGCACCCCGATGCCGACGGCAGAGAGATCGGCGCGGGTCATGCCGGCCTTGGCGCAGACCCGGTCCAGCAGGGTTTCGACGGCGTCGAGCAACTCGTCCAGCGCCATCGGGCCGGGGCGGCGCGGGATCACGTCATCGGCGATCAGCTTGCCGGCGAAATCGACGATGACGCAGGTGTGTTCGCGGTCGGACAGCTTCATCCCGGCGACGTGGAAGGCGGGGGCGCGCACGCCCAGAGCCACGGCGGGGCGGCCGCGCCCGGCATCGCCTTCGCGGGGGGCGGCGATTTCCTCGATCAACCCGGTTTCGATCAGTTCCTGGGTGATGGTGGTGACCGAGGCGGGCGAGACCGCCAGCTCCTTGGCCAGTTGCACGCGGGGAATCAGGCCCGCGGCGCGGACCCGCTCAAAAACCTGCTGACGCAGCGGGCGCTGGGCTTCGGACAACGGTGGAATCAACGGGCCGACGCCTTTGCGCCCGCCTGCTCCGCCACCATCTTTTGGCACTTGCAGCACCATTTCTTCGGTCCTCGAAGTAAAAACTACCCAAATCATGGATAGCTTGCCCATTTTTCGCTGCGCTGCGGCGAATTTCCGGTTGAAATTTCGGCTTTCATAGCTTTGCCCATGATTTTTATTTTGACAACTGAAATTATTAGCGGCAATTTTCTCTCGTATCGGCGAATCTGCCGGACCGGCCTTTGCAGGCCGAATCCAACGGGAGGATAATATGCAGAAGGTTTTTCTCGCTGCGGTGATCGCGGCGGTGGGCTTTTCGTCGGCGGCGCTGGCGGAAGGCAAGAAGATCGGCGTCAGCTGGGCGCAGTTTCAGGAAGAGCGCTGGAAGATTGACGAAGCGGCGATGATCGCGGCCATCGAAGCGGCGGGCGACACCTATATTTCGGCGGATGCGCAGGCCTCGTCGGAAAAGCAGCTGAACGACATCGACGCGCTGATCAGCCAGGGCGTGGACGCCCTGATCATCAACGCCTGGGACAAGGACGCCATCGGGCCGGGCATCGAGAAGGCCGCCAACGAAGGTATTCCGGTTGTCGGCTATGATCGTCTGATCGAAGACAACCGCACCTTCTATCTGACCTTCGACAACATCGGCGTGGGCCGCATCATCGCCGAGGAAGTGATGAAGGCGAAGCCCGACGGCAACTATGCCATCATCAAGGGCGATCCCGGCGACCCGAACGCCAATTTCCTGCGCGAAGGCATGGAAAAGGTGATCGGCGAGGCGGTGAAGGCGGGCACGATCAAGATCGTCGGCGAAGTCTATACCGA
>MTKY01057429.1_pt1 | contig 11679 bp, 15 predicted proteins | sample 1042731 | NCBI WGS metagenome assembly MTKY01 (sample SAMN06212206, study PRJNA360538) | anaerobic digester metagenome | biome: Wastewater treatment plant; material: sludge; isolation source: anaerobic digester fed with sludge from wastewater treatment plant | place: Denmark: WWTP Soeholt ... | reverse complement strand
TGGCGGCTGACCCTGGGGAGGCTAGCTGAGCGTGTAGGTGGGCGGCTCGTCGAGGACGGTGGAGGCCCAGTAGTGGGCTTCCATGAGGTAGTTGCGCGTGGCGCGGCGGGTCAGGGGGCCGAGGGTCGCGGCGGCGTCCATGACCAGGACCAGGGAGGGGGTGAGCAGGCGGGTCGGGTCGCCCAGGATGGTCTGGGCGGCTTCCTCGGCGCTGCGCAGGTGGCCGTGCAGGGCCGAGCCGGTTTCCTCGATCACGGCCTGCTTCAGGTCGCTGAGGGACTCGCCGCGCTGGGCGTGGAAGTGTTCCAGGGCCTGGATGGCGGCGGCCTGGCGGGCGTAGTCGCTGTCGGGTTCGGGCTGCTCGGTAGAAAGGACCATGAGGTGCTGCTCGGCGTTCATCGGGTACTCCTGTTCGGGTAGGCGCGGTCTCTCTCGCCGCGTTCAACACACGAAAAGGGCCAGCCTTGCGGCTGGCCTGGGGGCGTTACTGCTTGAGGTAGAGCTTGCGGTGTGAGTGGGGGTAGAGCCGGTAGCCGTAGCCTGCGTTTTCGTCCCAGACCGTGCCACCGTAGTCAGTGCAGGTGTCAGGGAAGAAGTAGAAGGCGAAGTCGAGCGCTTCGCGTGCTATGGCGGGCGTGAGGGTGGAGACGTCGTAGATGTGAACCATGATGGTGAATGGTTCGGGGAGCGGGAGGGTCGTGACCTTGAGCGGGAGCATTGCAACCGTCCTTTGCGGTGCAGGACGCGGTCTCTCGTGCCGCGTTCAACATGAAGAAAGGGCCAGCCTTGCGGCTGACCCTGGCTGCTAGACCATGACCTGCGGCCCGTCTTCCCTCTGCACGGCGAGCCGCGCTGCCTGAAAAGCCGTGTAGTTCCGGTTGTACAGCCTCCTCCAGTCCACGATGTCCGTCTCGGTCAGGTAGCCCCGACCCCGGCTGACCCAGTTCAGCCCGTCGAACCAGTCGTCCCTGCCGCCCTGGAAGTCCTTCAGGCACAACCACACGGCAGCCATCCACTGCTCGTAGGTTGCCCGCCGCTTGCTCACTGCCCTGATCCTGCTGACGATGCCCATGACGCGCTCCTTGATTTGATGGCAGACCCTCGCAACGTGCTCGTGGCTGGCGGACAGCGCAGAGGGGGGGACCCGTCAAAGAAAGACGGCGGGAGGCGTGACGTTGCCAGGTTCGTAGCGTTGGCCTAGGGAGGGGTCCCTCGGCGGGGGGCGCAGTCTTAGGCGAGTGGTTCTCTGGTCCATCTTTCGCCGCCTGTGCGAAAGATGAGCACCAGAGTACCGCTCGCCGGTCTTTGATGGGGCGGAGACCCGCGCTGTAGGATCGCCGCGCGTCGGCACGTTGCGGGGAGAGCATGGCGGGCGGTCGAGGGGCAGTCTCTGTCAGGCGTGCGAAGTCGCGGGCGCTCAGGATAGCGGTGGGCGCTCGCGATAGCAGGGAATGAGGTGGAGAGCACCCTGTTGCCGCGGAGCTACCGCGTCTGAGCACAGCTCTGCTCCTCGTTGGGTTGGTTTGAGCCCCATTCTTCTCCCGTGTTCACGGTTCCTGAGATTTGTCAATAGGCCAGATCGGGTCTACACGCACGGGTCTACACGTGCGGGGCTATAAGATACGCCCCTTTTGCCTTAGGATGGAGATGTTTCCTGGTCCTGGTCGGGGCTGTGTTCCTCCCCCCACCCACAGCCCTGACCAGCTGACAGTCGGCGGGGGGAGGCAAGAAGGAGACAGTGGAATGCTGGTGAGGTTTCCGGTGTGCATCATCACCGACCTGCGCAACTCGAAGGACGGGCAGTCGCAGTACGTGACGCTCATCGAAGGCGGCGGGGCGGAGTACCAGTTCTCGGCCCGTCCGCACGACCCGGAGTTTCCGTGCGACGCCATCGCCCGGCTCAAGCCGTTCATGGACGGCATGGACAAGTGCGAGGTGGAGGCGGAGGTGCGCGGCTTCATGTGGTCAGGCGACGGCGACAAGCCGCGCCAGCTGATGACCCTGCGCCGGGTGGCGGTCAAGCCAGCGGGCAACAGTCCGGCGGGCAAGTAGCCGGTGAGCGTTCGGTGGGTGGGGGGTAGTGTGAGGAGTGAAGGGTATGCGTAAGGTCGTTCTGCTGGTGGCGGTGGTGGCGGTGCTGGCCCTGACGGCGGTGCCCGCCTTCGCCCAGACCACGCCGACGCCGATCATGACCGACACGGCGGACAGCCTGCTCGACTCGGTGCTGGGCTTCATCGGCTCCAGCGGGCTGGGCGTCATCGTGGCGGCGGGGGCCATCATCGGCCTGTTCGGGGTGGTCATGCGCAAGCTGAAGGGCGCGGTGCGCTAGCGGGGAGTGCGCCCTCCCCAGGTGGAGCTGCCCGGTCCGGCGCGAGTCGGGCCGGGCAGTTGGTTGGCGGGAGGAGTGGGCGGTGACGATTGACGAGATCTTCGCGCGGGTCTACGACCTGATCAACATGCTGGAGCTGATGCCCTACATCCGGGCGGCGATCATCGTCACGGTGACGGCCTTCCTGGTGCGGCAGCTCTTCACGCGGGGGTAGGCATGGACTACGGCATTCTGCTGATGGCCTGGATCCTCAGCCTGTTCTTCGCCCGCTTCGGGCTGCACTACTCGCTGGGCTTCCTGTATGTGGCGTCGCAGGTGACGGACTGGCAGCAGTTCGCGGCGCTGGCGGTCCTGCTGGTCGTGGGAGCGTTGTGGCGTGAGCTGCAGAAAACGGTTGAGCAATAAGCTGGCCCTGACCATGGCCTTCGGGTTGCTGGTGGTCACGGCAGGAGTCGCGGGCGCGGGCTGGGCGTCGGCGCAGGAAGCGACGGAGACGCCCTTCGCCACGCGCACGCTCATCGCCCTGCCCAGCTCCACGCCCGTCACGCCCACGGCGACCCTCACGCCTACCCCACAGCTGCCGCCCTGGCTGCCCTACTGGGCGGGGGCGAGCTGGCGGGCGGCGCCCACCTCAGCCGAGCAGCCTGGGTGCCCGGACTGGGCGCAGGCCGATGTGGACGTCTCGGCGCTGGACTACCGCTGGATCGCGCTGTGCCGCGACTGCCTGCCGGGGGCGGTCATCAATCCCCTCCACACCCCGGAGCCCTGGCGGCGCACGCCGACGGTAGGCCCGGTGGCGGCCTGGTCGCTGCACTCGACGCTGGATGTCCAGATGGGGCGGCAAGCGGGCGACGCGCCCTACGTGCAGCAGGTGGAGGTCTTCCCCGCCGAGAGCCGCGACGTGGTCGGGGTGGTCTTCAGCGCCTACCACAGCGGGGGCGGCGCGTGCGACCTGCGCATCCTGGGCGACCGCGCGGGGTCGCCGGTGGCCTCCGACCACTGGCTGGCGGCGGGGCAGTATTGCTTCGGGCCGGATGAAGCGTGCGCGCTGCTGGCGCCGGGGTCCATCCATCCCTCCTCGCTGTACCGGCTGGTGCCCAAAGGGAACCAGCTGGCATTGAGTCTGCGCCTGGGCGGCTACCCCGACGACTGCGGGACGGATAGCTGGCAGTTGAACAACCTCAAGTGGATTGGGGTGCAGTACGAAACGCCGACAGCAACCCCGACAGCTACTGTGGTGGCGGTGGAGAGCGACTACGCCCTGACCTGTCCCATCCAGTGGCTGAGCGAGGCGGAGAGTACTGCGACGTATGTCGACACCCTGGAATACTCCGGGGATGGGGACCTGGGCCTGACCTGGCCCTACAGCGACCACGACATCGCCTACGGGGTGCTCTTCCGCCCGGTGTTCAGCGACCCGGACGACCTGGCTTTTCCGGTGGGCAACCAGGGCGCGTGCGGGCTGAGCCTGTTCGCCAACACCTCCGGGGCGGCGGCGCTGGTCGAGGACCGGCTCTACTGCGCGGGGCCTTACGGGGCCTGCGCGGCGGCGACGGGGGGCGAGCAGTTCCAGTGGTTCGAGCTGCCCGACAATGGCCTGGACCTGGCTCGCGCGCCGGGCTGCTTCGAGCTGGGCCTCGAAGTGTACCCCGCTTCGGCGGACAGCTGGGCCCGTCTCGACGCCCAGTTCATCGTCGATTCGCCTGGGCCGGAGTGCGGGGTGGCCCCGCAGCCGACGCCGGAGCATAGTCCTACGCCTACCAGTACGCCGTATGCTCAGTTTTTCGTGGGTGCGCCTATTCGCTTTGACAAAACGTGGTCGGGTAGTCCGTATGCGCTGTGCAAGACTGAGTATAACGTGCCGGGCGTGCTCGTGGGGGCCTGGGTGACGCATACGAATGTGGGTTCTCTGAATGTCAAGCGAATGAATGGTTCCGGGGTGTCGTGTCCAGGTAAGGAAGTTTGGAACGACACGTCAGACAATCAGCACGTGGGGTCGCCTGACCAATGTAGCGCGGTGTCGTATGCGGGCAGAACGCGGGAGCAGATTTGTGACAGTGTGCGGTCGTCGTTTCTGGCGGCCATAGGGCAAGCGTGGCCGGGCTATGTGTCGAATGGTGTGTCCTACGCTGGCGCGTTTACCAGTAACATGCCGATGGCTGCGGGCAGTGATGCGCGGTTCACGTTTGAAAGCACGTACAATCACGGGGCGGGCTATTGGTACGTGGTGCCCATTTTCTATGGTTTGCCGCCTGCTGTGGAGCCGACGCCGACGCCGGTTCCTGCCTCGCCGACCCCGCGCCCCGCCCTGACGCCCACGCCCGCCCTGGCCGGGAACCTGTGCGCGTACGTGGCCCTGCGCCAGCGCGAGAGCATCTTCGCGGGCTCCGACCCCGGCTCGTGGGCCATCGAGCCGGACTACGAGCACCAGACGTGCTACACCCTGGTGCCGCGCGTGTCGGTCGGCCTGCCCGACGCCCTGGGGGGCGGGCACATCGGCTGGCCCGCCATGAAGATGTGCGTCGTGTGGATCCGCTTCCCGAGCATCACCCTGCTGGGCATCAAGCTGTCCTTCGACCTGATGCTCGTGCCCGTCTTCGTCTACATCCTGGGCTGGATCCGCCGCTTCTGAGGTCACCATGGAAGAAGAATTCTACCTGCTGGGCAACATCTATATGTTCGACAGCGTGGTCATCCAGGTCGGGCTGTACCTGACGGCCATGTTCATCGCCATCAAGGTGGGCATCGTCCTGCTCAGCCATGTCAAGTCGTTCCTCTGGCCGTTCTGAGCGGGGGTGGGTCATGCTGGTCAACGGGCTGCCGTTCCTCTCCCTGGTGCGCACCGAGCGGGTGTGCTACTTCGGCGGGCGCACGGGGTCGGGCAAGACCGCCCTGGCCTTCCGCGTGGCCTACGAGCTGGTGCGGACGGGCTTCTCGCGCTACCTGCTGACCAACGTGCCCTGCGTGTGGGCCGACAGCCCGTCCGACGTGGTGGTGCGCGACGGGCAGTACCTGGACGTGTGTATCGTCCTGGATGAGGCGGGTCAGTTCCTGAGGATGGGGCGCGACGCGGAAGCCTTCATCTCGGCCATGCGCAAGCTCAACGTCGTCCTGCTGCTGCCCTCGCACCGCCCGGTGCCGCGCAGCTGCGACCAGCTGCGCGTGCGCATGGTCTTCGACTTCACCCTGGTGGGGCTGCCGGTCTGGCTCTACGCCGTGCGCTACCGGCTGGAGAAGGGGGCGGACAAGTACTATCTGTGGTGGGTGCGACCGGGCGAGATCTTCGGGGTGTACGACACGCAGTACTTCGCCACGGGCGACGCCGGGCTGTCGGACTGGATGGCCGAGGAGAAAGCCAGGCTGGCCAACGCGGGCGGGTCGTATGCCGGGGTGCGCGGCTACCGCGCCCAGCAGCAGAGCAGCATGGCGGGCGAGGATACAGCCATCTTCGACGCGGGAGTGGAGCGCTTGGCCGACGCGGTGCAGGCGCTCGAAGAGGTGGCCGACCGCCTGGCCGAGCAGCCCAGGGGGCGGAGGAGGCGCGGGCGATGAGCGAGCAGGTCACGTCCTTCAAAGCGTGGTGGGCCGATGGCGGGCGCATCGGCGGGGGCTGGCTGCGCGGCTCGCAGAAGCCCGCCCACCTGTTCCCCTACACGACCGCCGAGCGGCGGCCTGGCATCCGCTGGTGGGCGATTGCCATGTTCGTGCTGGCCGTGGCGGGCATGGTCTGGTACGTCAACACGCTGCTGGGGGTGCTGGGCGGCACGGGCAGACAGGCGCGAGAGCACGCCGCGGGCGGGCTGATTCCCGGCCTGGGGGAAGCTATCCAGACGAACCCGACTCCTGCGGCTGGGATTCTCTGGGGTGGCGAGCCGCTGGCGGTGGCTGACCTGGGCAGTGTGGCCGAGCGGGTCAACGTGCGGCGGCGGTCTGAGCTGGAGCGGGCTGAGGAAGTCGTTGTTGTGGCTGAGGTGGTCGATGATCTGGCCGGGGCCGACGAGATGCTCGAGTCGGTTCCCGAAGTCATGCCAGCCCTGCTGAGCGAACCGGAGATTGTCATCATCCGCCTGCGCTCCTACTGGCCGGACGACGGGCCGGACTGGTGCCTTCAGTGGGACGAAGAAGAGAGCCGCTGCCTGTCGCCCACGACTGCCGGGGATGACTGGCGCGCGGGCGACGGGGCGCTGCTGGCCTGCCCCCCGCAGTGGTTGGGCTGCCAGCTGCGCATTGTCACGGCGGGGCTGGAGCTGCCGTGCTCGGACACAGGGGTGTCCTTTGCGTGCAACAGCCGCGAGTGCGCGGTCGGTCTGGTGTCGAGCACGGGTGAGGTGGGCGGGCTGCACAGCGCGACGCTGCGCTGTCCGCTCGGCGTAGGCTGAGGGCGCGCATGGCGCCGCTCGACCGGGGAGGGGCCCGCGCGCAAGCGCGGGGGGTGCACCGGCGGCGGCGCCGCGCCCACCAAGGAGAGAAACGATGGACGCTGCTCAGAACAGCACGAGCCCCCGTCCTGTATCACGGGGGTTGAAACCGGTAATCGGCTTTATTGGGATAGATAGTCTCTATCTGGTGGTGGAGTATCCCCATGAGGATCTCTTCAAGCGCTGGTCGGCTCCCCTTAGTGATTTCAGCGATCCGAAGCTGCACGACGGGATCGCCTTCGACGGGTTGGTGCTGCGGCGGGGTGGGTTGGGCTACAAGCTGTCGGTGTGGGATGGCGATGCCCGGCTGTACCTCACCGACCGGGTGAACGACAACCTGGTGGAGACTCCGAGTGAAGGGCACGGCATGGGGGTCATGCTCCAGCTGGGGCCGCAGTGGCTGCGCCAGTTCGGGGAGCACCAGGGGCTCATCGCCCCCAACATCATGAAGCGCAACATCGAGGGCCAGCTGATGCTCTACGGCCTGGGGGCTCCCGACGAGTACCCGGTGCGCATCAACCGCATGGACCTGACCATTGACCTGGTGGGGCTGGACCTCCAGGCGCTGTCGCTGGACGAGTGGCGCGACTGCTGGGTGGGCTATGCCAGGCCGAAGGGGATGCACTTCTGCTCGCGGACGGGCGACATCGAGGGCTTCACCGTGGGCACCTCGCAGGGCAGCGTGCGCTTCAAGATCTACGACAAGGTGGCCGAGGCGCGCAAGCTGGCTCACTACGGCTTCTGGCGCTCGGTGTGGGGCCTGGGAGGCCCTGAGGAAGCTGATGACGCTGAAGAGATACCGGTGGCCCGCTTCGAGTGGTCGGTGCGCTGCTACCATGCCCGCTTCCTCAACCTGCGCTACCTGCAGGACCTGACCTTCGACCGCTTCCTGGCTCTGCTCAACTACGTCTCGCTGCGCTGGGGGCGGCTGTGCCAGCCGCAGGGGGATGAGGACCACAAGGCGGACTGGCCGCTGGCCCCGGTGTGGCTGCTGCTGCGCGACCTGGTCGATGAGTGGTCGCTGCACTATGACCAGCTGGCGGCGCGGGAGTACGTCTTCGACCCGGACATCAAGGCGGAGTATCTGCGTTTCGTGACGGGGGCGCTGGCCGGGCTGCAGGTGCGGGTGGGGTATGAGAAGGGCAAGGACGGACCGGCCAGCATGGCCCAGGCCTTGTCCTACCTGCATGGAGAAGGGCATACCATGGACGAGATTGGACAGCGGGCGGTGCGCAAGTGGGAAGTGTTCTCGCGGCTGGCGCGGAGGTCAGGCGGATGAGCGGACCTGTGGAGTACCGGCCTCCCTCACCGGAGGTGCTGGAGCACTTCGTGCGCGACTTCTACCGGGAGTATTCCGACGTGCGACCGGACCGCGAGGACGTGCTGGCCTTCACCGGGTTCCTCAAGGCGGTTTCCCGCGCGCTGGCCAAGGACCTGACGCGCAAGGCCAACGGGGGATTTGACAGCGGAGTCGAGTGAGTGTAAGCTGGGTGCATTGGTAAAGGCGAGCGCCAGGGTATTGACGCTACCCCGGCGCTCCGGCCAGTGCACTAGAGTGAGTAGCGCACCGACCACCGGCAGACTCTAGCGTGTTTGGTGGCCCGGCGCTAATGGTTATCAGCGGTTCCACGAACACAGGAGGAGTCTGATCATGCCGCGCAAGTCACGCATCCCCGTAGAACGCACCGTCGCCCTCGTCTACATCCGCCAGTCCTTCACCAAAGATGAGAATGACAAGGCCAGCCCGGAACGGCAGCTGGCCCTCGCCGAAGCGCGGGTCGCTGAGGAAGGCTGGCAGGGCGAGATCTACCTCGACGTGGAGGGCCACAAGTCCGCCCGCTTCGTCAACAACCGCCCCGGCTGGCTGGAGATGAAGCAGCGCCTGGCCGACCCGGACGTGGTCGCCCTGGTGGCCTACGACCTGGCGCGCCTGCACCGCAAGGGGTGGCGCATCGGCGACCTGCTCGACCAGCTCGATCACTACGGGGTGCAGCTCATCTTCACCCGGCCCGGCTACAACATGGACACCTCGACGCGCAACGGCAAGTTCATGGCCCAGATCGTGGCCATGCTCGATGAAGCTTATGCCGAGGATGTCAGCCAGCGCACCAAGGCGGCGGTGGCCTACCTGCGGGCGCAGGGCAAGAGCGTGGGGGCAACGCCCTTCGGCACGGTGCGCAATGAGGAAGGCTTTCTCAAGCCTTCGGACGGGGGAGCCTGGTTTTTCCCGGAGACGGGGCAGTTCGTCAAGGGCGCGCACGACGAGCCGCCGGGTGAGGGGGCGGTCTGGCGCAGCTACTACCTGTGCGCGGGCTACATCCTGCAGATCTTCGCCGAGAACCAGCTGGGCCTGGAGAAGATAGCCTACCGGCTCAATGAGGAGGGCTGGCCCTTCCGCGACCGCAAGGGCAACCCGCGCCCGGTCAGCCAGGAGGATGTGCGCCGGGTGGTGGCCAACTGGCCGGAGTACGGCGGGCTGGTGCCGGAGAAGCGGGCTAAGGACCGCTCGGCCTATGACGACTCCACCGACCCGGCAGACCTGATTGAAGCGCGGGCGGTGTTCCCCCTGGAACTGCTCGAACAGGTGGCGCTGATCCGCAAGCAGCGCTCGCGCGAGCCGGTCGACACGGGCATCCAGATGCGCACGCGGACCTATCCCCTGCGCGGGGTGGTCTACTGCGCGCACTGCGAGGCGCAGGCCAAGGCGCAGGACAATCCGGGGCTGCGCACGCGGCTGACGGGCGCGCTGGACCCGCGCGGCAAGCGGCGCTACAAGCACAAGGCGGGGGTGACCTGTGGGGTGACCAACCGTACGGTGCCCGCCGACGACATTGAAGCGGAAGTCGGTCGGCTGCTCAAGCTGCTGACCGTGCGCGAGGACGCGCTCGAATACCTCACCGAGTTGGCCATGCTCTCCAGGGCGGAGCTGGGCCCTGACGCGGAGGAAGAAGACCTGGAGCAGCGCAAGCGGGAGGAGATCGCCCTGTGCCAGCGGCGCATCGACGCGGCGGTACACCTGTACGGCGACGGGCGCATCTCGCGCGAGGAGTATCTGCGCCGGGTGGAGGAGAACGAAAGGCAGATCGTCCACTGGCAGGCGCGCACGACGGAAAGCGAGCGCAAGGCGCTGGAGCTGTCGATGTGCATCGAGGCGGTCAACCGCATCTCCTCGCTGTGGGACACGGCGGACGACGAAGACCGGCAGGGCATGGTCCAGCACCTGTTCACCGAGATTGTCTTCGACCTGGACACGCGGCGGATTGTCAGCTACAAGCTCAAGCCGTGGGCCGATGACTTCCTGATGCTGCGCATGGAGTTGTACTACAACGAGTTCGGGGACCTGGAGCCGGGCAGCGAAGGGTATGAAAGTGCCCTGGAAAAAGCAAGAAACAACACCCTTCTAGGATGTTGTAATGCGATGCCCCATAGGGGACTCGAACCCCTGTTTCCGCCTTGAGAGGGCGATGTCCTGGGCCGCTAGACGAATGGGGCTACACAGCACGCCGCATTGTACCAGCCCCCTAACCCCTCGTCAAGCTATGATTCTCCCCCTGGCCCCCAGTCTACCCCGTCAGTCCAGCGCGTGTTCCGCGCGCTCAGCGCGAATGCGCCCCGCCCATTCTGCCGCCGCCGCACGCGCCGCAACCGCGTAATCCTCCCCCGAACTCGCGTAGATGATCGCCCGCGCCACGCCGATCAGCGGCCCAGTGCCACCGCGCGTCATCCCATGCTGCACGGCTGTCCCCAAGTCGCCCTCCTGCACACCGATGCCGGGGATCAGGAAGGGGATGGAGGGCGCCCAACTGCGCAGCAAGGCCAGGTCGCGCGGCTGCGTCGCGCTGACAATCATGCCAAGCTGATCCGCGTGATCGCGCGCCAACGTGTTGATCTGCGCCGTGACGAAGCGATACAGCGGCGCGCGCTCACTTGGCCAGCGCTGAAAATCGTTGCCGGTGATGTTCGATGAGCGCACCAGCACGAAGATCATCTTGCCAGGGCGACCCAGCAGCGGTGTGACAGCGTCCATGCCCACATAAGGGGTGATCGTAACGGCGTCAGCGCCCAACACGTCAAAGACCGCGTGCGCGTAGTGTTCCGCCGTATAGCTAATGTCGCCGAACTTGGCATCGAGGATAACCGGTGTGTCGTCCGGGATGTACGCGATGGTCTCTTCCAACGCGCGCAGCCCTTCCGAGCCAAAGGACAGGTAGAAGATCAGGTTAGGCTTGAAAGCGCAGGCGTAGTCCAGCGTGGCGTCAATGATCGCACACCCGAAATCGCGCAGACTGACGCCCGCTGGCATCAGCGATGGCGAGGGATCCAACCCCACGCATAACCATGTGTCGCGCTCAGCCTGAATTCTGCGCAGCCGCTCCACCCAGCTTTGAGTCATCGGTTGCATAACCCCGCTACATCGCGTCAAGGTGGGACAAGTATACCGCAACCGCACAAATCGCGGAGTCGGCGCGTTGATGCGCCAGCGCTCCCGTGCTATCATCACCTGGCTTGAGCGTCGCGCAGCGAAGCAGATCGTGCCGCCACGTCCGGACGGAGTCTCATCGTCAAAGGAGAGAGTTATGGCGTTTCCGAAGGAGTTTATCTGGGGCGCTGCCACGTCCAGTTACCAGATTGAGGGTGCGGCATTGCAGGACGGGCGTGGCGAGTGCATCTGGCACCGCTTCACGCACACGCCTGGCACTATTGACGATGGCTCGACCGGTGACGTGGCCTGCGACCACTACCATCGTTACCGCGAAGATGTGGCGCTTATTGCCGGCCTGGGCCTGGACGCCTACCGCTTCTCAATTTCCTGGCCGCGCGTCATCCCCGCCGGAGCCGGCCCCACCAACCCCGCCGGGCTGGATTTCTACGACCGGCTGGTGGACGAGTTGCTGCGCCGCGACATCACGCCGTTTGTCACACTCTACCACT
>MTKY01052339.1_pt1 | contig 11679 bp, 10 predicted proteins | sample 1042731 | NCBI WGS metagenome assembly MTKY01 (sample SAMN06212206, study PRJNA360538) | anaerobic digester metagenome | biome: Wastewater treatment plant; material: sludge; isolation source: anaerobic digester fed with sludge from wastewater treatment plant | place: Denmark: WWTP Soeholt ... | reverse complement strand
GGGTCGGGCGCGAGATCGAGGCCGCCGATGCTCTGAGCGGCGTGCGGCCCTGGGACGCAACACAGGCGCGTGTGGCCGCTGGCTGGGCGCGTCAGGCGGTAACTGTTGGCGCGCCGGGGTGGGCGTGGGACGCCGGGCATGCGCTGTGGGTTGGCCCGCACGACGCGATCCTGCGGGCGCGCGCCTGAGCAGGCTCAGCGTACACCGGAGGGCCGAGACGTTCAGGCGGGCGCATCCGCGCTTCCCTGCGCGCGGGCAGCTTGCCCACCGCCGCGTCTTCCTCAACTGGTGACAGCCTGCACCGCCAAATGAGCCGGATGCACTCTCGACAAGCGCGGGCGCGTATGCCATGATTGTGCGCTGGACGGTGGGGCAGAGGGCTGCGCAGCGAACCTGCTGCACGTGGAGAAAGAATCCGGTAGCTGATGACCCTGGAAATGTGGGTGACGCTGGCTATCCTGATCGGGGCGATCATCCTCTTCGTCACCGAGTGGCTGCGCGTGGATGTTGTGGCGCTCGGTGTTGTTGTGCTGCTGATGGTCACGGGCATCCTGACCACGCCGCAAGCCCTGGCTGGCTTCTCTAACCCGGTCGTATTGATCGTCACCGCGCTGTTCATTGTGGGGGGCGGTCTGCAACAGACCGGCCTGGTGACGATTGCCAGCGAGCGCATCCTGACCATTGCCGGAAGAAGTGAGATCCGGCTGACCGTCGTGGTGATGCTGGCGGGGGGCGTGCTCTCCGGCTTCATGAGCAATACGGGGGCGGTCGCCGTCCTCCTGCCAGCGATTGTCGGCCTGGCGCGCACGGCCAACGTCAGCCCCTCCAAGCTGCTCATTCCCCTGTCGTATGCGTCGCTGCTGGGCGGCACGACCACGCTCATCGGCACCACGCCCAACATCATTGTCGCCGACATGCTACTGGAGCACGGCGAAGAGACGTTTCACTTCTTCAGCTACACACCGATTGGCCTGCTGATACTGGCAGCAGGGATCATTTTCATGGTCACGGTGGGCCGCCGCATCCTGCCCGACAACAAGCCGGTGGGTGCCTACGAGGAGCAGGAGCACAGCCCGCGCGAGCTGCTCGATGTCTACCGCCTGCCTGATAACCTGTTCCGGCTGCGCGTCCCGTCAAAGTCTAATCTGGCGAACCAGACATTGGCCGGGGCGCGGCTGGGCGAGAGCTTCGGGCTGACCGTGCTGGATATTCAGCGCCAGCCGCCGCCGCAACCGCTCGTCCGCTTCGGCGAGCAGCAGCTTGTCTTGCAGCCCGCGATCGGCACCGTGCATCCCACGCCCGACACGGCGCTGCAAGCCAACGATGTGCTCATCGTGCAGGGCGAGGAAATGGCCGTGCACAAGGCGGTCGCTTACTGGAATCTGGCGATGCAGCCGGTGCAGCCCGCCGACGAGCAGGCGTTGATCAACCAGGAAGTGGGCATTGCCGAGGTGCTGCTGCCGCCACGCTCGTCGCTGATCGGCAAGACGCTGGTGGGTGTGCGCTTCAGCACGACCTACGACCTCACCGTGCTGAGCCTCACCCGGCCCGGTGCATCCGGACGGCTCGATCTCAAGACGACGCCGCTCCAGTTTGGCGACAGTCTGCTGGTGCAGGGCTACTGGCACGACATCCTGGCCCTGCGTCACAAGCCGCGTGACTTTGTGGTGATGGGCCAGCCGGAGACGATGCTTGGCGCGCCCAACCGCCATCGCGCGCCGGCTGCGCTGCTGATCCTGGCCGTGATGCTGGTTGCGCTCGTCCTTGCGCCTGGCGACGTGGCGATGGTGAGCATGGCCGCCGGGCTGCTGATGGTGCTCACCGGCTGCCTGAGCATGGACGACGCCTATGAGGCGATTGACTGGAAAAGCATCGTGCTCATCGCCGGGATGCTGCCCATGAGCACGGCCTTGCAGCAGGTCGGGCTTGTGGCGCGCTTCGCCCAGGGCTTGACGGATGGGCTGGGGGGTTTTGGGCCGCTGGTGGTCATGGCCGGGCTGTTCCTGCTCACGGCGATCATCACCCAGGTGCTCTCCAACACGGCGACGGCAGTCGTTGTCGCGCCGATTGCTTTCGCTACCGCGCGCGAGCTGGGCGTGCAGCCCCAGGCGTTCATGATGGCGACGTGCATCGCCGCGTCCATGGCCTTCGCCTCGCCCGTTGGCTCGCCGGTCAATACGCTGGTGATGGGCGCGGGCAGCTACCGCTTCGCCGATTATGTTCGCGCGGGCGTGCCGATGGTGCTCATCATGATGGCCATGACGCTGATGAGTGTCCCGCTGCTCTGGCCGTTCTAGGTGCGGCGCATCAGACGGGCGGCGGGTGCCCGGTGGCTGTGCGTCAGGTACCAGAAGCGGCCCGTGCCTATGATGAGAGAAACTGCGATGGCTGCTGCCCCCCCACAGCCATCCGGTTGCTTCCCCAAGACCAAACGCTTCGCGAACCGAGTGTTTGGTCTTTCCTTTTGAGCGTGAACGCTGAAGGGCTAGCGATAGGCTTCTACCGCTTCGACCAGCGCCCGCGCCTCGGCTTCGCTGCCGGCGCTGACCCTCACAAACATTCCCTGCGGCCCGACTGCCTCCAGCAGAGGGATGACCTCGTGGGGGTGTACGTCTATGGCCTGCACGCTTTTGCCCGCCTTGAGGATGCGCCGGTAGAGATCGTACCACATGGGATCGCCGCCCTGGGGCAGGCTCACCTGCGGCGTCCATTCGATGGCGTCCAGCTCCTCGATTTCCAGCAAGGCGTCCAGGTGAGAGATAGCCTGCGTGCCGTCCAGATGAAACAGAGAATAGTCGAGCCAGGCGCATTGCTCGGCCAGCGCGGGAACGGCGAAGCGCCTGAACATGCGCGGCGAGATCATGGCAGCAGCGTCGCACTGCACTTTGGCTGTCTTGCCCGGCCCCCAGATGCCAAACGCGGAGAAGACGCTGCCGCCCAGCGGATCGCGCACGATCTTATAGAGCTGCTCGAAGACCTGGAAGTAGACCTGGTTGATCTCGGCGATCCGTTCCTCTACGAAGTCGGGTCGCTCGATCAGATCGAGGAGCAGATGTTGGGGGCCGCGCAGCGCGGAGAGGATGTCGAGATTCTCGACCAGGTCGGGGATGGTCACCGGGAAGCGCCCCTGACTGACGCGCACTCCCTCTTCCAGGATCGCTTTCTGGCGCAGAAACCAGGGGTTGTGTGGATCGAAGCGCAGGGGAGGGTGCGTCTCTGGGTCGCTGATGCACGGGTGGTACCAGACCGTGTCGAGGGCGAATTCCGGCTCGGCTCCCAGGAAGGTCGCCAGGTTACCTGGCCCCAGGTGGGTATCGTAATGCGGGAATGCCTCGCCCGCGAAGTAAATGCCAGCCAGGTAACGCTCGGCGCGCCGGGCGCGCTGGACGGGATCGAGCCAGGCATGTTGCAGCGCCGCCTGATCGGGATAGTCGGCCAGCGTGTCCAGACCGGAAAGCAGGTAGAAGAAGGGCGCTTGCTGGTGCTCGATGCTGCCGGGCGCGTTGCTGCGCGGGGCCAGCACGTCTAGCAGCAGCCCTTCGTGTCGCCACCAGGCGATGAAGCGTTCCCGTATGCTCTCCCAGTTTCCTTCCCAAAGCCGGTTCCAGGTGCAGGTCATGGCGAACGTTGTCCTTCCTCATTATCCGGTAAGCTCAGCGGGGGCGATTGTACCGTTGCGCTCCCTCCCTTTCCAGGCAGCGCATGGCAATTTGCGCGTTAGAACTTGTGTTCATATACTCTCTCCCGTGCGTTTGACGGCTACCCTGATCCGGCATTACAATCCCCTGTGTTCGCCCACGTGAAAGGCAGTGATCTCCCGTGCAGCATTTTCAGCGGATCGGCATTCTGGCTCACCCCTTGCGACCGCTCACCGTGTCCCTGGCGCAAGAAGTGGCGCGCTTCCTGGAGGAGCGGGGAGTTGCCGCGTGGGTGCGCGACTCGTGGGAAGCCACCGATGCGCGCGCACTGGTGCCCGGCTCCGACCTGGTCATCCCCATCGGCGGCGACGGCGCGATGCTGCACGCGGCCCGCGTCTGCGCGCCGCACAACGTGCCGGTGCTGGGCATCAACACCGGTCATCTCGGCTTCCTGACCGAGATCAGCCCGGAGGAGTGGTCGCAGGGCTTGCAGACCCTGCTCGACGGGCGCTTCTGGATCGAGGAGCGGATGATGATCCGCTGCACGGTGCGCCGCGACGGTGTGCCCGTCGTGGAGAGCGAGGCGCTCAACGATGTGGTCATCAGTCGCGGCACCATCGCCAAGCTGGTGCAGTTGGAGACGTACATTGACGGCGGGTGGGCGACTACCTACTACTGCGACGGGCTGATCATTGCCACGCCCACCGGCTCGACGGCCTATGCGCTGGCCGTCGGCGGGCCGATCCTGCCGCCGGAACTGAAGAACATCCTGGTAGTGCCGGTTGCGCCGCACCTGAGCATGGATCGCCCGATGGTGCTCTCTCAGGGGGCGACGGTTGAGGTGATTGTCGTCGCGCCACCTGCCGCTGCCGAAGTTGTGCTGACCGTAGACGGCGAGCTACTGGGCAGCATGAAAGCGTCTGACCAGGTGGTGATCGCCGCCAGCGACAGCGTCAGCCGTTTCGTGCGCCTGCGCGAGCGCAACTATTTCTACCGCTCGCTGCTCGACCGTCTGGAGCCGCGCGTGCCGTCGCGCCCTGGCAGGAACCAGGTGGGCAACAAGCCGGAATCAGGTCAGAATCTGCCATGAGCTTGCGCGGTGCCGCACGCAGCCTGCCTGCGTGCGGCCAGAGAAGCAACTTGAAGCGAACAATGCGATGACAGCACCAGACCAATTGCACGTGACCGAGACCGGCGCAGACGCCGAAGCGACGCTTTACTGCACGGTGCACCCCACCGTGGCCACCAGCCTGCGCTGCAACCGCTGCGGACGCCCGATGTGCACGCGCTGCGCGGTCAAGACGCCGGTGGGCTACCGCTGCCGCGAGTGCGTGCGCGCCCAGCAGGACAAGTTTTTCGACGCGCAGATACTCGACTACCTGATCGCCGGCGCAGTCAGCCTGGCGATCAGCTTCTTCGCTGCCGGATTTCTCGCTCGCATCGGCTGGTTTCTGATCGCCTTCTTCGTTGCACCGGCGGCGGGCGGGCTGATCGGTCGCCTTGTGTGGCGGCTCACCGGCAAGCGGCGCGGGCGCTATACGGCCATCGTCGTGGGCGTCAACGTGATCGTGGGGGCGCTGCCCTTCCTGCCGGTCAACCCCCTGGCGATTGGCATCTACCTGTTCATGGCGACCGGCGCGGCGGTCGCGCAGTTCCAACTGCACCTGTGATTGCGGCGCTCAGCCCGCCGCGCAGACGACGAGGCAGCGAGACACGCCTATGCTCCTAGAACTGCGGATCAAGGACTTCGCCATCATTGACGAGCTGGCGCTGCGCCTCGACCCTGGCTTCCTGGTCATCACTGGCGAGACGGGCGCGGGCAAGTCCATTATTGTGGACGCGGTGAGCTTGCTGCTGGGCGAGCGCTCGGACTCGTCGCTGGTGCGTGCCGGCGCGGATCGTGCCATTGTCGAGGGGACGTTCGTTGTGCCCAAGCACATCCGCCCCGACCTCAGCGCGATCCTGGCCCGTGAAGGGCTGGAAGGTGAGTCCGCTGGGGAAGTGGTGCTCTCGCGCGAGGTGCGCGCCAACGGGCGCAGCCAGGCCCGCGTTAACGGCAGCCTGTGCAACCTGACGGTCTACCGCGACGTGGGGACGCTGCTGGTGGACATTCACGGGCAGAGCGAGCACCTTTCGCTGCTGCGTCCCGCCGAGCACCTTTATCTGCTGGATCGCTACGCCGGGCTGGACGAGGCACGGGCGGCAGTCGGTGCGCTGGCCCGCCAACTGGGAGGATTGCGGAGCGAGATCAAGGGGCTGCTCACCGACGAGGCGGCGCTCGCCCGGCGGGTGGACATGCTCCAATACCAGGTGGACGAGATCTCCGCCGCCGACCCTCGCCCGGAGGAAGAAGAGGAGCTACGCCAGGAGCGCAATCGCCTGGTCAACGCCGAGAAGATCGCCGAGCTAGCCGCTGAAGCGCAGCTTGCCCTCAATGGCGATCTGGCCGATCTCTCTGGCGCGGAAGACCTGCTGGGCCAGGTGGCGATGGTGCTGGCGAAGCTGGCCCGTCTCGACACAACGACGCAGGAATACGCCGACCTCGCCGAGACGCTCAACGTGCAGAGCGCAGAGCTATCCCACTCGATCCGCGCCTACCGCGACGGCCTGGAATTCGACCCGCGCCGCCTCAACGAGATCGAGGAGCGCCTGGAAGTGCTGGTCCGGCTCAAGCGCAAGTACGGCGGCTCGCTGGAGGCGGTGCTGGATTATGCCGCACGCGCCCAGGCGGAACTGGACTCGATCACGCATAGCGAGGAGCGGCTGGCCGAATTGCGCGCCGAGGAGGATCGCCTGCTGCGCCAGATCGGGAGCGCAGCGGCCCGGCTGAGCCAGAGCCGCCAGGAGGCCGCCGCACACCTCACCGAGCGTGTCGTCGCCGAGCTGGGCGATCTGCGCATGGAGCAGGCCCGCTTCGAGGTTGTCTTCGAGGTCGGCGACGACCCGGACGGCTGCTACGTGGGCGAGCGCCGCCTGGCCTTCGACGCGACCGGCATTGACCGGCTGGAGTTCTACCTGGCGGCCAACATCGGCGAGCCGCCGCGCCCGCTGGTGAAGGTCGCTTCCGGCGGCGAGACAGCGCGCATCATGCTGGCACTCAAGAGCGTGCTCTCGCGCGCCGACCAAATTCCCACGCTGATCTTCGACGAGATCGATCAGGGCATCGGCGGGCGGCTGGGCGCGGTCGTCGGGCACAAGCTGTGGGGCCTCTCCGACGGGCACCAGGTGCTCGTTGTCACGCACCTGGCGCAGCTTGCCGGCTTCGGCGACGCCCATTACCGGGTGAGCAAGCACGTGCAGGGCAGCCGCACCGTGACGCGCGTGCAGCGTCTCGACGACCAGGGCCGCGTGGACGAGCTGGCCGAGATGCTCGGCGCGGAGACGACCAGCGCCCGCCAGAGCGCCTATGACATCCTCATGCTGGCCCGCCGCGCCAAAGAGGGCCGCCGCCTGGAGACGGTCTGAGCAGGAGACTTCCGAAGTCCGGTTGCGGCCCGACCCACCCCAGCACTAACCAGTCGCCAGGGGTTTGTGCTAAAGTCTGATCTGACACGCATGAAGGGAAAACGCAGCGCATGATTCCGGCTCTGAGCCTGCAAGCACAGCTCGACCGCATGACCGCGCCCGGCGCGCTGGTCGAGGTAGTAGATGCCGGGCAGAAGAAGATTCGCTGCCTGGCCTGCGGGCACCGCTGCCTGCTCAAGGATGGGCGGCGCGGCATCTGCCAGGTGCGCTACAACGACGGGGGCGTGCTGCGCGTGCCGCACAATTATGTGGGCACGGTGCAGATTGACCCGGTCGAGAAGAAGCCATTCTTCCATGTCGTGCCGGGGCAGTCCGTCCTGAGCTTCGGGATGCTTGGCTGCGACTTCCGTTGTAGCTATTGCCAGAACTGGGACATTTCGCAGACTCTGCGCGATGAAGCTGCCGGGCACGATGTCGTTCCGATCACCGCTGACGAGCTGATCGCACTGGGCAAGAGCCGCCGCACGCGCGCCGTAGCCAGCACCTACAACGAGCCGCTGATCACGACCGAGTGGGCAGTGGAGACCTTCAAGCGGGCGAAGGCAGCGGGGATGCTGACTCTGTATGTCTCCAATGGACACGGCACGCCGGAAGTGGTTGATTACCTCAAGCCCTGGCTCGACGGCTTCAAGATTGACCTCAAGACGATGCAGGATCAGCACTACCGCCGCGAGCTAGGCGGGGTGCTCCAGCACGTGCTGGACACGATCAAGCGGGTGCACGAGGCGGGCATCTGGCTCGAAGTGCTCACCCTGGTCGTGCCCGGCTTCAACGACAGCAGCGATGAGCTGTGGGACGCGGCCCGCTTCATCCGCGAGGTTTCGCCGGACGTCCCCTGGCATGTCACCGCTTTCCATCCCGACTACAAGATGACCGACCGGGACCGCACACCCGCCGCGACGCTCGTTCGCGCCGCCGAGATCGGCTACGAGGCCGGGCTGCGCTACGTATACTCCGGCAACCTGCCGGGGCGCACCGCCGAATGGGAAGATACACGCTGTCCCGGCTGCGGCAAGACGCTTGTCCGGCGGCGCGGCTTTCTGGTGACGGAGAATCGCCTGTCGGCATCGGGCGGGGTGTGTCCTGGCTGCGGGACGGCGATCCCCGGCATCTGGCGCTGAGGGGCCTATGAGCGGCAATTGGGTCCGGGTTTTGAGCAAAGAACGACGCGCGTTATGACCAAGCATATTGTGCCACGCTTCAAGCTGATCCTGTTCTATGATCTCTCAACAAACGATGCTGAGGCGTACTTCCAGTTCTTGATGTCGGAGATGGTGCCCACGCTGCATGAGATGGGCCTCTACCTCTTCCGCGCCTTCCAGACTATCCCAGGGCAGGGAGACGGCGATCACCGGCACCGCCAGGTCGAGTACGTGGCCGAGGAATTGGAGACCATCCAGGATGTGCTGCGCAGCGAGAAGTGGTGCGACCTGGAGATCAGGCTCCGCAGCTATGTGAGTGGCTACAGCCGCAAGGTTGTGCGCTTCCGCCAGGGGTTCCAGCTTTAGGTGACCCCATGTCCCCGCGAGGAGAATCAAGCGCCCGGCAAGTGTCCCTCGCCGGGCGTATTTGTTTGCCAGTGTGGGCTGGCGAACGGCTAGGCGATGACGCTCAGCTCGCGCCCCACTTTGGCGAAGATGTCGAGCGCCCGGTCGAGATCATCCCGTGAATGAGAGGCGCTGTTCATCACGCGGATGCGCGCCTTGCCCTGTGGCACCGTCGGGAAGCCGATAGCCATAGCGAACAGCCCCTCTTCGAACAGGCGGTGGCTGAACTGCTGCGCTAGCGGCGCTTCGCCCAGCATGATCGGCACAATGGGCGTCGTGCTGTGGCCGGTGTCGAAGCCCAGCGCGCTCATGCCGGTCTTGAAGTACTCCGCATTCTGCCACAGCCGGTCAACCAGGTCAGTGCTCGCTTCGAGCAGGTCAACGGCGGCCAGGCACGCGGCGACATCGGGCACGGTCATGGCGCTGCTGAACAGGAAGGGCCGCCCGCGCTGGCGCAGCCAGTCTACGATCACCTGCTTGCCCGCGACTACGCCGCCCACCACGCCGAACGCCTTGCTCAGCGTGCCGACCTCAATATCCACCTTGTCGTGCAGCCCGAAGTGATCCACGATGCCGCGCCCGCCCCGGCCCAGCACACCCTCGCCGTGCGCGTCGTCCACCATCAGCAGGATGTCGTGCTCGGCGGCAATCTCGTGGAGCGCGGGCAGGGGGGCGATGTCACCGTCCATGCTGAACACGCCATCGCTGACGATCAGCCGCCGTCCGTACTCGGTCGTAGCTGCGATCTGGCGGCGCAGGTCATCGGGGTCGCAGTGCTCGTAGGCGACGATCTGCGCGCGCGACAGGCGGCAGCCGTCAATGATGCTGGCGTGGTTGAGCCGGTCGGAGAAGATCACGTCGCCGCGCCCGACCAGCGCCGGGATGGTTGCCAGGTTAGCGGTGAAGCCGCTTTGGAAGGTGATCGCTGCCTCGACGCCCTTGAACGCCGCCAACCGCTGTTCTAGCTCCACGTGCAGGGTCATCGTCCCGGCGATGGTGCGCACTGCCGCCGGGCCGACGCCGTACTCGTCCATCGCCCGCTTGGCCGCCGCCACAACCTTCGGGTGGTTCGCCAGGCCGAGGTAGTTGTTGGACGAGAAGTTGAGCACACGCTTGCCGTCCACGACCAGCCAGGCACCCTGCGGGCTGTCCAGCGTGCGGATGTGGGTGAACAATCCCTGGGCCTTAAGCTGCGCGATCTCCTCGCTGATCCAGGCCGTCTTCGTCTCGCTCATGCAGAGTCTCCTTGAGGTAATACCGCCAGCCGCCAGCCGGCAGCAGGATCGGCCCGGCTGCCTGGTGACGCGCTGCACGGCGCGGCTTCTTCTTCCGCCAATTCTCTAGACAGGGCACAGCCCACTCATTATTGTAGCACAGCGATCGGGCACGGGGGGCGCTGACCTCACCCCCGCTCGGCGCTAACGCGCCTCGCCTGGCAAGGCCGAGCGCAGCGAGGCCAGGGGGCGAGGTAAACAGGACACGGCCAAATGGCCTGACAGATTTCGCACGCACCTCTTTGGGCGGTCAGGCGAGGACGCACGTCTGCCGGGCGACGCTGGCCATGCTCGCTTGCAGGGGATTCCACTGCGGGTCAAACGTGATGCGGAAGACCGTATCCAGCCCCACCAGTTCGAGCACTTTCTCGACTGGATCGGAGGGGTTGAGGATGGTCAGCGAGCCACCTGCCGCCGTCGCCTGCTTGACGATCTGCACCAGGGCGCGCAGCCCGGCGCTGCTGATGAAGGTGACGGCGCTCATGTCGAGAATCAGGTGGGGGCGTCCATGAGCGAGCGCGTCCTCTGCGTGCCCGGTCAGGGCTGCGGCGTGCGCGTTGTCCATGCGCCCGACGATCTCAACAATCTGCGTCCGATTGGGGTCTGTCTGAAATGTCTTTGTTCGCATCGCAGCTACCATCCCAACTCGTGGAACTTGGCTTGTGGGGCAGGTGACTCATTTGGTGAAGTCGGGGTCAATCAGCAGGCGCATCCCCAGGATCAGCAGCAGCGCGCCCAGAAACGATACGATCACCGCCCCGCAGATGCCCGCCGTGCCCAGCCGGTCAAAGAACAGGCTGCCCACGAAGAAGCCCGCCATGCCCAGCAGCACGTTACGGAGGGGGCTGTAGCCCCGCCCGTGAATGACATAGCCCGCCATGAAACCGGCGGCCCCGCCAGCGATCACGATCCACAGCCAGTGCAGGCATCCGCAGAGTCCCAGCTCGAACATGGTGCGTGTCCTTTCCCATGACCAGGTGCGCGCGTTCTCACCGAATCTGACCTGATGATCTGTACGCGCAGGACACTGGAAAGGTTACACCCGCTTGGTGCCACCTTAGCGCAGACCCCTAGGAATTGGGGGGACAAGAATATCCTGAGGGCGTTCAGGAAGCGATGCCCGCGATCAACAGGTCGAGGGCAAGCTCGGCGTCCACTTTGCCCGTCTTGATGGCTACGTCGGTGTCGAGCAGGTGGCGGTAGATCGCTTCGAGGTGTTCCTGGGTGAAGGCCCTGGCCTGCGCGGCCACCTTCTCGCCCACAAAGGGGTGGACGCCCAGTGCGCTCCCGGTCTGGCGCGGCGCTCCGCCTTCGTTGAGGAATTCGCGGGCCATGATCAGCAGGCGGAACTGGCGGACGATCATGCCGAAGATGGGCAGCGGCTCGCCGTCTTCGAGCAGGCGGTGCAGCAGGCGGGCAGCGGTCGCGCCGTCGCGTCGGCCCAGCGCGTCCACCATCTCGAAGATACTCGCCTCAGCCACATAGGGCGTCAGCAGGGCCACATCCGCCTCGCGGATGGGGCGCTCGCCGCCCGTGTACGCGGCCAGCTTGCTTAGCTCGCTGTCTACTGCGTGCAGGTCGTCGCCGGTGACGGCGGCCAGGGCTGCCGCTGCCGCCGGCTCAATCTCCGCGCCGTAGGCGCTGCGGGCGTGGCCGGCGATCCAGCGCGCCGGGTTGCGCGGCGGCTCGAATGTC
>MTKY01003214.1_pt1 | contig 11685 bp, 8 predicted proteins | sample 1042731 | NCBI WGS metagenome assembly MTKY01 (sample SAMN06212206, study PRJNA360538) | anaerobic digester metagenome | biome: Wastewater treatment plant; material: sludge; isolation source: anaerobic digester fed with sludge from wastewater treatment plant | place: Denmark: WWTP Soeholt ... | reverse complement strand
ACTCCCATTTCAGCTGTGAGCGATTTCGGGGAGCAGGTCAGTTCCACTGCTCACCAGGGCAGGTACTTCATCTGGGCCTGGATGTGTCCGGGTCACAGGGGGCGATAGCTCCGGCTTCGACTGCCTCCTTGATCACCCGGGAAACCGTGGCGCTGCTGCTCGGCTCGAGGCCAAACCGCTGGCGGAGGGAGGAGTTCGTCAGAAATTCGCGGGTCACGTAGCGCAGGCAGGCGTGCAGGTAGCAGGCGCGCACCCGGTCCATCTTGCCCATGGCAGATAGCGGTTTGTGGGCGAACATCGTCGTGCGCGTGAAACCCTCCGGTTTCTCGAACAGCGGCGCCGGAAGCTGGAACAGCTCGATCTCGGACACCACCTTGTCGATCCCGCTGCCCCGTTCCTCGCAGATGCGAAAGCGCCGCATGAGCGATGCGAGCGCCTCGTTGCGTGACCTGGGTGGCGTATCCACGAAGCGCTGGGTATCCACCAGTGGCTCACCGGGGTTGGTGATCTCGATGCGATCCTCGAAGATCTCGACCATTGGCCCGGCGCCGGTCACAAAGAAATCCTGGTGTATGAGCGCGTTGGCCACCAGCTCGCGCACCGCCAGCTCGGGAAACATCGGGACGCTCCTGCGCAACGCCTGGCCGATGACCTCGTTGGTCGGCAGAAGGCCGTTGATGTAGCCGATGAGTCCCTCGAAGCCGCAGGCGTAACCCTTGCCACCCTCCTGCTCCCTGAGTGTTTCCGTCCTGCCGTTACCGCGATACTGAATAACGCGCACGGCCTTGCGACGCAGCGCGTGAAAGGCATCCAGGCGCTTCGCGAACAGAATCGCGCCCAGGTTGGTGATGTCCCAGCCACCGGCATCGTTCCTGCGTATCAAGCGATCATCTGCCAGCGCAGCAAGGATACCGGCACGGTTCGCGGGCAAAGGCTGTTCCAACAGGTCGAAATAGGCCGGATAATCGAGCAGCCGCAGCACGTCGTCCGCGCTCGCGCGCTCGTTGGCAATACCGTCCTCGAACGGCGTCTGATCGAAGATGCGCCATAGCGCTCGCTCCTTTTCCGGGAAATCCTTGAGCTTCTTCTTGTAGCTGCCGACCCGGATGAACTCGTGGCCCGAAAAACGAACCGGGTGCCGAGTGGCGCGTACGATCTCCTGCAACAATGGGCCTGTCCCCATGCAACAAAACGTAGCCGCGCTGGAACTCGGGCAAGGCCATGTGGCCGCTGTCGATGTGGTCGAGGATGGTGGAGATTTTCATGCGCTGACCCCCACTGGTGCCGACTGCGCCCGCATGGCTTGCTGCCAGACGTGCTGGTACACATTGGCGGCAACTCGCTCCTTGTCTTCGGTGGAGAACGGCGGCGTGGGCAGCCCGGTGAAAACGTGATCCAGGATGAAGATTTCCACGTCGGACTTGGTTTGCTCCTTTTCCCAGAAGCGGTCGAGCCCAGCCAGGTGCTTTTCGATGGAAGCCAGCAGGTCGCGGCTGGCCTGCTTGACGCGCTCGCGGTCTGTTTTGCTCAGGTCGTCGCGTTTGAGAAGGTCGAACAGCGCCAGCTCATCCTCGCTCAAGCCTTCGCGCACGTGGCGGTTCTGTTCCTCGTCCAGGTCCGCCACCAGCTCGGTCAGGCGGCGGAAGGTTTCCTCGATGGTGACGCGGTTCTTGTCGTTGTTGTACTGCGCCACGATGTCCTCGTAGCGCTGCTGGTAGTCCATGCGCCTGGCGTTTCGGTGCGATTCAGTCGGTGTGGCCGCGTTGGCTGTGATGGGCCTCGTCTACGGTCAGACAGTTTTTTTGACCAAACTCTCCAAAGATTCCCATCTGCCGGAGTCGAACTCGGTCTGGTTGATGCGGGCATACTTCCAGGTTGCTCCCGTTGCCTCGGTGACGCGCTGGCACCACGTCTCTATCGCCTCATCCTTCGCGGTCGTTCCTTCCCACACCCGCCCCTTGGTCTCGATGATCCAGTTGACTTCGCCCGCTTTGGTCTTCTGCACCACAACCCAGTCCGGATGATAGAAGCCGATCGCTCCGCTCGGCTTCAGATAGTCCACGCGGAACTGGGTGCCCGATTCGCCCTGCTCGGTAGTCCCCAACGCCGCGAAACGGAGCACATCCTTCGCCTTGTCGAGGAACTCGGCAAAGCGGCGCTCGAAGTCGTTGTAGGTGGCAACGTAGTTGAAGATCGTTTTCCGGGCCTCCAGTGGCGGCAAGTTGCGCCGCCAACTGAAAGGTTTCGTCTCGGACAAACGGAAATCGTCCTTGTCGAACTCAATGGCACGGCGCTCGACGGTAAGCTCGGCGACCTTGCGGGCGAGGTACTTGGCGATCCCCTCCTGAAGCTCGAGACGCGCGAGATGGGAGCGAAGCGCCTCATCGTCGAGGTTGACCCGCTTGCCGAAGCAGCGGGTTGCGACATAGTCCCGCACCTTGGGGTAGAGCTCGGCGAAGCGGTTCGGCAGCTTCGCCCGGTCGATGACCTTGTTGGTGATGCTGGCGAGCAGCTCGTGTGCGGGCGGCAGCTCGCCCGCCGCGATGTCGGCCTGGTGGACCTCGGTCTCCGTCGTCGCGAACTCGAGCTTGAGTTTCACCCGAAACTGTTCCGCGAGATCCTCCTGCTCGTAGATGGCGTCCAGCGCTTTCACATCGAGCTCAGAGAGCTTGCGGATGTCGTGCTCCAGACTCGGCTTCGTGATCGGAATGGCGATGTCGTACTTCAGCCGTTCCTGCACCGGCTCGATGATCACCGGCGGTGGCGGATCGGTCCGGGTGCTGGCGACGCCCACCCCCTCGGCCTCGAGCTGGGTGCGCAGGACGTTGAGCAGGTTGCGGGTACCGAGCACCTCCAGCGTCTGCGTGCGGTCCGGGCTCACCTGCGTCATGAGCCTCAGGCCGCGCCCGATGACCTGCTCGGGCAGGATCTCGGCCTTCGCCGTGAACGGGCGCAGACCGAGCACAACCGTCACGTTGCGCACGTCCCAGCCCTCGCGCAGCATCATCACGCTGACGATCGCCTTGACCTTGCTCTCGGCCTTGTCGATGTCTCGGGCCGCCTCGCGCGCCTTGTCGAGGTCCTTCTTGGTGATCTCGCCAGCCTTGTCGGTGTGAATCACCAGCACCTCGGACTCTCGGAAACCGAACTCCTTGGTCTTCCACAGGTACTCGCCGATGGCGTCGGCGTAGACGCTCTTCTCGGCCATGATGAAGAGTACCGGCCGCCTGCCGAGCTGTTTGTAGACCTTGTGGTGTTCCTTCCAGCGCTGCACGGCCGCACGCAGCCAGTAGCCGTACTTCTCGCCGATGTTGTCCTTGGTGACGCCGTCCGGGTCCTCCTTGGGCTGCCTGGGGTCGTCCTCCTTGGTGACGATCAGCGGCGCCTTGACGATGCGGTCCTCCACCGCCTGCGCGAGCGGGTAGTCGCAGACCGTCCATGGGAAGTACATCCCGTTCTGGTCCTTGGGCGTGGCCGAGAAGTCGAGCCAGAGCGCAAGGCCCTGCGGCAACGCGCGGTGCACGGCGAGCAGCGACTGGCTCCAGGCCAGGTCCTCATCGTGCACGTGGTGCGCCTCATCGTTCAGGACGACGAGGTCCTTGAGCGACTTCACCCGCTCCAGCATCGAGCGCTGGCCCGAGGCGGCGAGATCCTTCGCCGGTTTCTTGCCGAGCAGCGCCTCGATGGCGTTCGCGGGGGTCCACTCCGCATCCCGGGACTCGTAGAGCTGGTGGATGTTCGTGAGGAACAAGTTGCCTGAAGGGTCGGGCTCGGCCGCCTCGCCGCGCAGAATCACCTTCTGGCTGAATGCGCCGCGCCACTCCGGCGGAATGAGCGGCAGCTCGTAGAAGATGCGGTTGGCGGCAAAGTCCTTCTCCAGCCGCTGGTAGACGATCACGTTCGGCGCGACGATCAGGAAGTTGGTCGAGAGCGGAGAGCCCGGCACGCGCAGCTTGTGGAAGCGAGCCCAGACGATGGCCATGGCCATCGTCCAGGTCTTGCCCGAGCCGGTGGCCATCTTGAAGGCGAAGCGGCGCAGGTCCGCAGGCGGCAGGTCCTGCACGCCATCCGCTTCAAGTTCCGGGACCCAGCGCCGAAGCTGCCGGCGACCGTCCATCGTGGTCTGGAACTCGATGCTGTCGGAAAATAGGTCCTTCTTGAACTTGGTGGCGTGCGCCTGGATGAGCTTCTGCGCGTCGCGCTGGCCAGCGATCTCCACCAGCCACGCCAACGTCTCGAGCGCCTCGCGCTGGCAGAAGTAGTACCGGAACGGCACACCGAAGCCGGGCACCTCGTGATCCTCCTCGAACCAGTATTCGAAGAGTCGCCTGGTGACCTCGGATGCGCCCTCGTAGCCGCCCGCGCGCCAGGCGTCCACCGCCGCGCGGATCTTCGGCACCAGCAGCAATCGGCTCGGGCGGCGGCCCGACTCGTCCACCCGCCAGCCAGTTGCCGCGGCATCGTCCTTCACCAGGTACGAGGTCGGCTTCTCCCACGGCCGGCGGCCCGGGATCTCCGGCAGGTCCTTGTCGTAGGCGATGACGGCGCGGGCCATGGCTACTTCACCTCCACGTCGAAGGCCTGCGAGGTGTCGTTGCCGAAGATGTCGATCACCTTGACGAGGATGCGGTACTTGCCCGCGTTGTGGTAGGTGTGCGGGTCCGACGTGAGCGGGAGCTTGCGGTCCTTGCGCGTGCGGTAGGCGACCCAGCCTTGCATGAAGGTGTCGTTGCGGAAGTCCCAGTCCACTGCCCAATAGTCGATGTAGTCCGACCACTTCTTCACCTTGCTGCGCACGTCCTCGGGGATCAGCTCGGTGTTGGGGATAACGAAGTCCTCGAGCTTCACTCGCGCGGTGAGCTTTTTCGGCTGCTCGACCTTCGCCTCGAGGTAGGCCAGCTCGAAGAAGCGCACGTCGCCCTTTGCCGCAGCCTGCTGCTCCATCACCTCGCGCGGGATCTGGAGGAGCAGGAGCTTCACGCCCTTCTTCTTCGCGGCCTCGACCATCAGTTCGTAGAGGCCCATCTCCCACTCCCAGCCGAGCACGTGCAGCTCGCCCTGATTGAGCTTCGCGCACTCGTCCACCGCCGCGTCGATCTCGGCGATGGTCACCGGCGCGTCCACCGCGCCGATGTGGATCATGGCCTTGCCCTTCTTGCCGTGCAGGTGCGTCATCCCCGCCACAGGTTGCGCGCCGTAAAGCTTGAGGATGAAGGCGAGGTACTCGTAGAGCGCCTGCTCGGTGAGCGACTTGTCCTTCGTCTCGCCGAAGGTCACGCCCTGCCAGTACTGGCGCTCGTACTTGCCGAGGTTGAGAACCTCGAAGGGCTTGCAGTTCTCGATCCCGAGCAGCCGCTTGCGCGTGACGTGGATGCCCCAGCGGCCCAGGTCGCAGCCGATCCAGCGGCGGCCGAGCTTCTCGGCGACGGCGAGAGTAGTGCCGGAGCCGCTGAAGAAGTCCGCGACTAGCATTCCCTCATTGGTTGCCATCGCAGTGAGTCGCTCCAAGAGTCGTTCCGGCTTCTGGGTCGGATAGTCGAGCCTCTCCGACGAGACGGGTGACATCAACGGAATGTCCCACCAATCAGGCGTTGGAATCTCAGATCTGACCTCACGCTTGATTGGGCGCCCTTCTTCGTCGCGCATGACGACCGTCTTGCCAGATGCATCTTTTGCCGACACGTACTGCGACGGATTCGGATCGGCGTTTGGCACCATGGGCTGATTGAACACGTACTGGTCTCCCTTGGCATACCAAAAGAGCGTGTCGTGGAGGCGGGGCAGAACTGACACGCGCGTTGACCAACGCTTATAGACCCACGCAATCTCATTTAGGAAGCGCTCGGCACCAAACACCTCATCCAGCTGCTGCCGAAGCAGATGTCCGACATGCCAGTCGCAGTGCACGACCACCGTACCTGTCGGAGCCAAAAGATCCCGGATCAAGCGCAGGCGGTCAGTCATCATGGTGAGATATGAGGACGTACCTCGGCCCCAAGTATCCCTGTAAGCCTTCTCTTCAATTACGCTTTGCTCCTTCTCGATCTCGAGCCCTCTTTCACCAACCGCAGCTGTGAATCCGAAGTCGGCCCCCGTCGCAAACGGCGGGTCGATGTAGATCAGGTCGATCTTCCCGGCGAACTTCTCGAGCAGCGAGCCCATCACCAGCAGGTTGTCGCCCCAGATGAGCTTGTTGCGCCAGCCAGCCTCGAAGGTGTCGCCCTCCTTGCCCTCGTAGACGTCGAAGAGCGTGACCTGCACGCCGCCCTTCTTCGCCTCGCGCGTGGCGCGGCTCTCGTTGATGGTTTCGATGACCTGGAACGGCAGGCTGACCCGAGGCGGCTCCCTGAGCGTGCCGTCCTCGTTGTACTTGCCCGGCCATATCAGCTCGGTCTTCGTGATGTCGATCTTTGCCATGCGTTTCCTCTCGTTCAGTCTGTTCTCACGATGATGCCTTCGCTGTGGCAGAGCATCCGCAGGTCGCACTCCTTACAGATCGCCGCCTCCGGCGGCGTGGTCACCGCGAACTCACGCGCCTGGATGCGGCGCACGGTCTCGTCGAAGTGGCGGCCGGCCTCCTTCACGCGCGCAGGGTCGTAGGGCAGGACCATGAGCGCGTCCTGCTTGCGGGGCTCCGCGGTCCAGTAGAGCAGCAGACGGTCCACGCGGCGGCCATGGCGCTGCTCCAGGATATGCGCGTAGGTGCAGAGCTGGCGCTCGTAGGCTGCGATCAGCGCGGGGCTGTCCTTCGGGCGCGGCGAGGTCTTGAAGTCGAGCAACTCCAGCTTGCCATCCCCACCGAGCAGCAGGTCGACCTTGCCGACGAGGATGTAGCCGTCCTTCTCCAGCGACACGTCCACCTCGGTCTGGATCACGCGGCGCATCTCGGCGCGGTTCTGGCGCCAATAGTTCAGCACCTGCGCGAAGGCTGACTCTCGGGCCGCGTCACCGATGGGCCGCACATCGCTCATGGCGAGAAAGCGGAAGGTGTGGTCGAAGAGCTCGCGGATGCGCGGCTCGTCGAGCGTGTCGAGCCGGCCGTCGAGGGCGATGCGGTGGATCTCCTCGATCGTCTGGTGCACCAGCAGCCCGAAGAAGATTACCGCCGAGCGCGAGGGCGTGAAGTCGTACTCGCGGAAGAACTGGTACTGGCGCGGGCAGGTCTCGTAGATCTTGAGGTCGCCGGTGAAGCTGTAGCTCTTCTTCACGGGCATGCGCTCGTGCACCTCGAAGCGCTGCGCGGCGAGCAGGTCCTTCTGCACGTAGGGCCACTGCGGGAGCCCTTGCCAGATGGGTGCAAAGTGGTCCTTCGGGGGCTCGTGGGCGGTGAGGACTAGGACCTTCTGCGGCCGCGAGAAGGCAACGTAGTGCAGGCGCATCCGGTCGAACAGGGTGATGCGATCTTCCGGCTCGAACGGCGGCCGGTGGTAGAAGGGCCCGAGGTCGCGGTCGATCCGCTTGGGGGTGGAGAGCTGCGTGCCGAGCGAGCCCACGACCACCACGGGGAATTCCAGACCCTTGGACTGGTGGATCGTCATGACCTGCACGTGGCCCTTGGGGAAGGGCTGGTCCGGATCCTCGTACTCGTTGATGCCGCCGTCGTGGAGCAGGCGCAGGAAGCTGTTGAAGAAGTGCAGGCGCAGGAATTCGCGGTTCCCGTGCGTGACCACCGTGTAGTGGTAGTAGCTCTGGAAGACGTTCAGGAGCTGGGAGAAGATCGCGAGGTTGCGGGCCGTGTTCTCATTGCGGAGCGCGGTCTTGAACGGATCGAGCGCCAGCAGGTGGTAGAAGTAGTCGGCCGGGCGCAGATCGAGCGTTTCGCCTTCGCGGAGCGCCGCGATCTCGCCGGTCCACCGTTGCAGGGCGGCAGCCAGTGGGTGCGGCGCGCCGAAGCGGCGCCCGAGCTGGACGATGGCGTCGTCCACGTAGGCCGCGAGTTCGGCCACCGCGCCGCCAACCTGCCCGCGCCCGTCGCCGTGCCAGCCGAACAGCACCGCGAAACAGGCGACGAGGTCGCGAACCTCCGGGATCTCGAACCAGGCGCGGGCGCGCGGGCAGAACGCCGGGATGCCGCGGGCTTCGAGGGCGGCCAGGTACGGTCCGCTATGGTCCTCGCGCACGCTGTGCAGGAGCAGGGCCACCTGGCCGTAGTCGGCGATGACCTCGTTCTTCTTCAGGAAGTCGACGAGGTCGGCGAAGCGGGCCGCTTCGTCGCGGCTGTCCCTGCCCCAGATCGCGATGACGGAGGGATAGTCCGGATGCGTGCCCGCCGCAGCGGCCTCGATGGTCTTGTCGTGGCGGAAGGACGGGCCGCGCGGGTTGGACCAGTCGGTGGAGGCCATCCAGCGGTCGTAACGCTCGACGATCGCGCGGTGAGAGCGGTAGTTCGTCGTGAGTTTGACCGTCGTGCAGCCGGGCGTGCGCTGCGGGAACTCGAGGATGTTGCGCACGGTGGCCCCGCGGAAGCGGTAGAGGCTCTGGTCCTCGTCACCGACGACGCAGAGGTTGCGGCTCTTCTCCGTGAGTTTGAGGAGGAGCTGCTCCTGGATGTAGTTGGTGTCCTGGTACTCGTCGACGAGCACGTAACGTAGATCGCGGGTCACGGCGTCCGCGGTTGCCGGGTCGCCCAGCAGGTCATACACGAACCTCTGCAGGTGCGCGAAGTCGGTCCGGTTGGCGTCGATCAGCGCGCGCTCGTAGCGCCGGTAGGCGTTGCCGATGGCGGCGAGGGAGGGATCGGCAGAGCCCGCGAGCTGCTCCGGATCGACAAGCTCCTCGGTGATCTTGTCGAAGTAGCCGCGCGCACCTTCGATCGTCGTCCACCGGGTCTTCCAGCGCTTGAGGAAAAGGTCGTTTTCGGCCGGCCCGATGATCTCGCCGAAGTGCTCGAACAGGAAAAGGCACTGCGTGAGCTCGTCAAGCGTGTCGAAGCCGTGCCCGAGCTCGGTGCGGTGGCGATGCTGCGTGAGGATGCGGTTGCAGAAGCCGTGGATCGTGGAGACAACCAGCTCCGAGAGGTCACCCGCATAGCCGACCTTGCGTGCGGCAGCGGCCAGGCGGTCGCGCATTTCAAACGCGGCCTTCTCGGTGAACGTGCAGAGCACCAGTTGCCGGGGCTGCGCCTTCTGCAGCAGGAGGAGATTGAGCGCCCGAAGCACGATGCTGTAGGTCTTGCCCGAACCGGGGCCCGCGATCACGAGCAGCGGACCGTCGGCATGCGCCACGATCGCTCGCTGGGCCTCGTTGAGGTCCGGGTAGTGCTGGAGGATGGCCGGGGCGATGGTCACAGGAGTCCGTGCTTCCGGAAGCTGAACGTCTCGCTCGCGGAGACGACCAGATGATCCACGATCTTCAGGCCGACGGTTTCCGCCGCGAGGACGACGGCGCGGGTAAGCACCTTGTCGTGCTCGCTTGGCGTCACGTGACCATTCGGGTGGTTGTGGGCCAACACGAGCGCCGCTGCTCCACGCCGCAGGGCGGACTCGACGACGCGGCGCGGATAAACGGCGGCGCGGTCAACGGTGCCTTCTTCGAGCGTCTCGACGCCATCGCGCAGCAGGCGGCAACCCGAGTCCAGGTAAGCGACCTCGAAGACCTCGTTCTGCAGCGATCCGATTCGCATGCGCCAGAAGTCCGCGAGCCGCGATGGCTCCGCGAGGGAGTCTTCGCCCTCACCGCTTTGTTGCAGATAGAGCGTTGCCGCTGCCTTGATGATCTTGAGCGCAACAGGTGTGACCGAACCAAGCCCCTTGACCGTCTGGAGATCTTCGACGGGCGCGTCGAGAATGTTTCGCAGGTTGCCGAACCGCGCGATCAGTGCCTTGGCCGGCTGCTTCACGTCGGCGCGAGGGATGGCCAACGTGAGCAGCAGCTCCACGACCTCGTAATCAGCGAACCCCTCGAGACCGGACTTCCGGAAACGCTGGCGAAGCCGCTGACGGTGCCCGCTGTAGTGAGGATTGATTCCACCCATTGCTATGGCGTCCACGCGAAGTTGGCGCTGCCTGCGGGTGGGATGCCGTACATCCAACCCGGGTTGCTGTGCCTTGCACCGGCATCCCGATCCTTGATGTTAGAGGGTGAGTTAGCCATGACGAAGTCGCAGCGGCCGACGAGCTCGTGCGGGTCGTTGTAGAAGGTGTTGGCGTCGTTGCCGGCGCGAATCGTGCCTTCCAGCCCGTGCACGGCGAGGTTGATCTGCGCCAGCCTGGCGGTGGTTTCGTTTTTCCTCCTGCCCGTAGAAGGTGACGCGGGCCATGGTGTCGGCGCCCTCGGCCTCGATGAAGTGGCTGGACTGCACGAACATGCCGCCCGTGCCGCAGGCGGCGTCATAGAGAAGGTAGGTGCCCGATTCGATCTCGTCGGCGATCGGCAGGAAGATCAGCTTGGCCATGAGCTTGACGGCGTCGCGCGGCGTCCAGTGCTCGCCGGCTTCCTCGTTGTTCTCCTCGTTGAAGCGGCGCACCAGCTCCTCGAACACGGTGCCCATGCCGTGGTTGTCGAGACCGGCGGGGCTCAGATCGATGTCGGGCGAGGTGAATTTCTCGATCAGCGTGCCGAGGGCGTCGGCTTTGGACAGGCGCGGGATCTGGTTGCGAAACTCGAAGTTCTCGAGGATGTCCTGCACGTTCGGTGAGAAGCCGTCGAGGTAGGCCTCGAAGTCGGCCTTGAGTTGCTGCTGGCTGGCGCGCGCCTTGAGGTCGCGCAGCGTGAACCGGGAGGTGTTGTAGAAGGCCTGACCGGCGGCCTGGCGCAGGGCTGGGTCTTGGTTCGTGATCTTCGCCTGGTCGAGCGAGGCCTTCATGTCGAGCACGGCCTGCTTGGCTCAAGCACGGCATCGAGCCTGCGCAGCACGGTCATCGGCAGGATGATATCGCGGTACTTGCCGCGCACATAGAGGTCGCGCAGGACATCGTCGGCGATGCCCCAGATGAAGTTGGCGATCCAGTTGAGCTGGCCCTGATCCATGTCGTTCGACCTCGCGCTGGCACCGTGCAGGAAATTGTTTTCTGGCGCAAGCGTAACAGGCGTCGAGAGCTCGCGGTGCCGGGGCGCCCTGGTGTTGAAGCGAGCAGGAAGACCAGCCGAGAACAGGCTTGGCGCGGCTCTCGAGCGCCGGATTGTCGGGGCAGTTGGGAGAAGCGAACCCGGAGCGTGCCGGACGGATCAGGCGTGAGCCCGGAGGGGTTCCGCGTCGTGGGGCGGCGCGTGGGCGAGGGCTTCGGGCTGTTGGGGTGCAAAGCCCGGGTGGGTCAGCAGGCGCCGGCGCAAGTCCTCCTGCCGCCGGACTTCTTCTTCCACCGGTGGTTCGTCGCCTCCGTGCCCCCGTGCTGACGGCACACCTCCTTCACCGCCATCCCGGCCTCGGCCGCCTTCAGCATCCCGATGATCTGCTCTTCTCTGAACCGCCTCTTCCGCACCGTGTCCTCCTGGCTTCCCCCCACGGAGGACTCTCACTCGAACTGAACCAGTCTCCGGGAAAGAGCTCAGGCTCGCGGCCCGAGGGTTTCGGCCGTCCGGAGGAGAGGTCCAGCGGTACCGGCGGAGATGGCAGCGGCTCGAAAGGGGTGGCACTGCCGCGCCCGGGCGTGTACTGTCGGCGGATGCCGGTGTCGCGCCCGTTCTCCGCGCCGTCCGCTGCCGAGCGGGAGGGTCTCCCGGCGGCGGCGGTCGCGGCCGGGGAGG
>MTKY01071660.1_pt1 | contig 11687 bp, 7 predicted proteins | sample 1042731 | NCBI WGS metagenome assembly MTKY01 (sample SAMN06212206, study PRJNA360538) | anaerobic digester metagenome | biome: Wastewater treatment plant; material: sludge; isolation source: anaerobic digester fed with sludge from wastewater treatment plant | place: Denmark: WWTP Soeholt ... | reverse complement strand
CCGTCCACCGGGAGGACCACGCCGGTGACGTGTGCGGCCTCACGCGAGGCGAGGAAGAGTACGGCGTCGGCCACCTCTCCGGCCCTGGCGAGCCGCCCGAGGGGCACCGCCGCGGTGAGCGTCGCCTCGAACGACGTGGGGTCCTCCTGTTCTTCGATCCAGGCGCGCATCATCGGCGTGTCGGTGGCGCCGGGCGCCACCGCGTTCACCCTGATCGCCGGCGCCAGCTCGAGCGCGGCCGTCCGCGTGAGCCCGATCAGGGCCGCCTTGGTGGCTCCGTACACCGCCATGCCGCGCACCCCGACCACGCCGGCGCGCGAGGCGAGGTTCACGACGGCTCCCGACGGTGAGCCCGGGTCCGCCGTCGGCGAGGCCGCCATGGCCCGCGCCGCCGCCTGGAGCATGAGCAGCGGTCCGAAGAAGTTGACGTCCATCACGCGGTGTGAGAACGCGAGATCCGACTCGAGCACGTGCACGCCGGAGTAGTCGAGGCCGGCGCTGTTCACCAGCACGTCGAGCCTGCCGTGGGCCTTCACGGCGGCCGCAGTGGCGCGTGCCGCGGTCCCGGGGTCAGCGACATCACCCGCCACGAAGAGGATGCGGTCGCCCCCGAGGTCGTCGACCAGCGCGGTCGCCCGTGCTTCCTCTTGGGGGAGGCCGACGACGACCTGGCGGGCACCCTCTGCGGCGAAACGGCGCACCACCTCGGCGCCGATGCCCGAGGCCCCGCCGGTGACGATCGCCACCTGCCCCTCGAGGCGTCCGGATGCGGTCGTGCCGTCAGCGCCCATCGTCGGTCTCCTCTCGTCGATGCGGAGTCGCAGCGTCGTCACACCGGCGCGGGCGTCGTCCCTGCGTCTGTCCACCGGCGACGGGCGCCTCCGCGCCCCCCGGTCGCGCGCCGGCGACACGTGGCCGCGTCACGGCGCTTCAGGCTCCAGGAGCGCCCCGCGAGAGGCGGGGCCCGCCAGCCGGGCGTAGAGTGCGAGCATGCCCGGCGGCGGCGCGTCGGAGGGAGAGGGTCTCCACTCCGCACGCCGCCGCGCCATCTCGTCGTCGTCCACGAGGAGGACGAGCGATCCCGTCGTCACGTCGATCGTGATCGCATCGCCGTCGCGGACCAGCGCTATGGGGCCCCCGAGGGCCGCCTCCGGGCACACGTGGCCGACGAAGCAGCCGTTGTTGGTGCCGGAGAAGCGACCGTCGGTCACGATCGCGGCGGACGCGGCCAGCCCGCGTCCTACCAGGTATTTCATGGGCGCGTACATCTCGGGCATGCCCGGGCCGCCGCGCGGCCCGACGTAACGGATGACGACGACGGTTCCGGGCCCGACACGCCCGTCGAGGATGGCCTCGTTCGCGTGTCGCTCGGAGTCGAAACACAGCGCCCGGCCCGTGAAAGAGCCCATGCCGGGCGGGAACGCGGCCGGCCGTGTGATGCCGCTGTCGGGGGCCAGGTTGCCGCGCAGCACGGCTAGGCCGCCGCCTTCGAGCCAGGGGTCATCGAGCGGACGGATGACAGGGTCGTCCGGATCCGTCGGGGCGGTGGCGTCGAGCACGTCGTGGAGAGGCACGCCGGCGACGGTCAGCGCATCGCCGTCGAGGAGGGAGCGGATCTCCCGCATCACGGCGGGGACGCCGCCGGCGCGATGGAAGTCGGGGACGGTGGCCGGGCCGGCGGGGTTCACGCGGGCGACCTGCGGCGTCGTGCTCCAGAGCTCCGCGAAGTCGTCGATCGTCAGGGAGTGTCCGGCCTCACGTGCGACGGCCATCAGATGCAGCACCGTGTTGGTGGAGCCGCCGATCGCCGCCATCGTGCGCACGGCGTTCTCGACGGCTCCACGCGTGACGATGCGCCGGGCGCTCACGCCGGTCTCGACGAGCCGCACGACGCGCTCGCCGGCGTCCTCTCCGGCACGGAGCCGGGCGGCGTCGGTGGCTGGGATCGTCGCGCTTCCGGGCAGGCTCAGCCCCATCGCCTCGGCCGCACAGCACATGGAGTTCGCGGTCCCGAGGTAGGCACACGACCCACAACCCGGCTGGCAGCCGTCCTCCAGGGCCACGAAGGCGCTCTCGTCCATCTCGCCGCGCTGCAGCAGCGCGACGGCGTCGTCGGGCGAGGAGCTGTCGGAGGCCCGCCCCTGGAACTCGACGCCGCCCTCGGCGGGGCCGCCGACCACCATGATGGCGGGCACGTCGAGCCGGGCGGCCGCCATGAGCATGCCGGGCACGATCTTGTCGCAGGAGCCGAGCAGCACGAGGCCCTCGAGGGCGTGCCCGCGCACCATCATCTCGACGGCGCTGGCGACGACCTCCCGCGACGGGAGCGGGTAGTGGGCGCCGAGGTGGTGATCGGCCAGGCCGTCACAGATGCCGGGCACGCCGAACTCGACGGCGGTCCCTCCGGCGCGCGCCACGCCGCGCTCGACGGCGGCGGCGACCGCCCGCAGGTTCGCATGTCCGGGGACGAGGGTGCTGTAGGCGTTCGCGACGCCGATGATGGGGCGCGCCAGCGCAGCGTCGTCATGACCCATGCTCTTGTACAGCGCCCGCTGCGCGCTGCCGAGGGGCCGGCGCAGCATCTGGCGGGCCGTGGCTCGCATCCGACCTCCGGTCATCCGGTCACGCGGGGGCGGAGGGCGCCAGCATACCACGCAGACTCACGCGATGAGCGTCGGCTGCTTTGCCAGCAGGAGCCAGAACTCGGTACCGTGTGGCGCCTTAGGGGGATTCCGGACATCACGGCCATCCCCGACCGCAGGGGATGTCGACGAAGGCACGTCTTTGTCCGTGCACGTTTGCTTTCATGTGCGGAAAGGGGGCTTCGAATTGATCGTACGCTCACTTGGCCAGTCTTCGATGGAGACTGGCAACGACGGTTCCTCGCTCCATCGTTCGGTTCTCCTGATCTGTGAGACTTCACTCGTTCAGTCTCGAGTCCGGTGCTATGCTGATGACATGAACGTCTGCCGCCCAGCCGCGAGGACACACTGGGGTCGAGTGGTCGGAAGGCGGATGCACTCACCACAACGGAGCCGAAGGCGCAGTGCATGACGGGTCAGATGCGGGAAGGCAGTTCCTCGCAGGGGGGTGGAACTGCGGCTGCGAGGGGTCGACGAGACCCCCAAAGCGTGGTCGGTCGCATCTTCGAGGTCCAGGGGGTTCTCTGAGGCTCTCTGTCTGGGATGGTCTCGGCATCCTCACGCTCGTTCTCCTCAAGGGGTGTCCGCTCCGCTGCCCGTGGTGCGCCAACCCGAAGCGCATTGAGTCCGGATCTGACGTGCTGCTCTTCTCTCATCTGTGTGCGTCGTGTGTGAGGTGCGTGCCTGCATGCACGGCGATTGTCCATGTCACGCCGCTCCGCGCTGGGTCGGCTAAGCGCCACTTGAGATCGCGGAAGGACAGTCACGGTCGCGGCAGGTGCGTCGAGGCGTGCCCTCACGGGCATCTTGCGGATCGTCCCGCAGGACATGACCCTTGGGAAATCAGGACCGTGGTCCGCTGGTCAAGGCGTTCTGCCGCACGTTGGGCGGAGGTCTGACGTACTGTGGTGGTGAGCCGGTGTACCAGGTTGCGCTCGCGCTTCTCTCATCTACAGGGGACGCGTCGGCATCCACACGGCGATGGAGTCCTGCAGCTACGGGAGTCCTGGGGGCGTTCTCGTGTCTGCTCCAGCATATTGACGACCTCCTCATGGACCTCAAGCACACGGGCGACGCGACGTACCGTTGGCCGGTCGAACGATAGTCTCCCCGGTGATGCAACCGCAGCTCTCTCGTCCGGCAAGCGGGTTACTGCCGTGTTCCAATGACATCGGCTTCAACGATGACGACACTCACTCACGTTGTCTCGCGAGGTGCGTCGGCCGTCATGCCGCTCGCGCGTCGGATATCGTATGCGAACTCTTGCTCCACCGTCGGCAGGGTGAGGCGGAGTACGGTCGTTTCGGGACGCTGTATGGTCTGTTGTCGCTCAACGGGCCGTATGCGATCGCGTGAAGGCGGCCGCACTCACCATCCAGCGCGAAGGCGTGCACGCGCAAATGCAGTCAGCCCGAGCTGACGTGGACTGCACGGTTGTCCAAAGGAGGCTGTCGTGGCCGTGACCATTCCAGGAGATTACGGATCGATGCCCTCATCAGAGGGAATCGGCCCTTCCGGGCGTCTGAGGCGGCTTCGGTCATCCTTTCTCGCGACTCAGCCGTCCATCTCGGTTGCGAGGGCCAAGGCCTACACCGACGTCTACCGCGAGAACCCTGGATTACCGCCGGTGCTCCTGCGTGCGCGGGCCTTCCGTCGCGCCTGCGAGACGGCGCCTGTGGCCATCTTCGACGATGAGCTGATAGTGGGCCATCCGGCTGGACGGCGCAGGGCAGGCATCATGACCCCCGAGATCGCTTGGCGCTGGGTCCGCGACGAGCTCGACACCTGCGCCACGCGCCCTCAAGACCCCTACGTCATCGACGACGCGGACAAGCGCATCCTCACTGAGGAGATCTTTCCGTACTGGGAGGGGCGCTCGCTGGAGGAGGCGGCGGCTGCCCAGGTCGCGGAGCTCGGCGTCACAGCACTCACGTTCGAGAGCGGTCTCATCGACTGCGAGGTCAAGTTCGGCAGCGGCGGCGGCGACACGAACCCCGGCTACGCCGACATTCTTTTCAAGAAAGGCTTCGACGGCATCAGGCGGGAGGCGCTGGATCGGCTGCGGGGTCTGGATCCGGCGCGGTCAGACGAGTTCGAGCAGATCGACTTCCTCCGGGGGGTCGCGACGGTGTCGGAGGGCGTGTGCCTCCTCGCGTCTCGATACTCGCGAGAGGCACTGAGGCTGGCGGCGCTCGAGACCGATCCGGTACGCCGAGCCGAGCTGGAGGAGATCGCCGCCGTCTGCAAGCGCGTGCCGGCTAAACCGCCGCGCAGCCTGCACGAGGCACTGCAGGCGGTGTGGTTCACCAACGGCATCATGATGCTTGAGGAGAACCAGTCGGGCGTGTCCATCGGCCGCATCGACCAGTACGCCTACCCGTTCTTCGCAGCGGACCTGGCTGCGGGGAGGCTCACGGAGGAGCGGGCCAAAGACCTGCTGGGCAGCTTCCTCGTCAAGTTCAACGAGGTGCCCTGGCTGCTCAGCGAGGTCGGCGCCAGGTACTTCGCCGGCTACATGCCGTTCCAGACCATGACGGTGGGCGGGCAGACGCGGGCCGGGGGCGACGCGACCAACGCCATGACGCTCATGCTGCTAGATTGCGTGCGCGAGCTGCAGTTGTACCAGCCGGGCGCGGCTGCACGTGTGCACAATGCCTCGCCCCAGGAGTACCTGGAGCGCTGCGTCGACGTCATCGAGACGGGCTGCGGGTTCCCGGCGCTCTACTACGACGACGCGACCATCCGCATGCTGATGTCGAAGGGCATCGCGCGGGAGGACGCGCTTGACTACTGCATCATGGGGTGCGTCGAGCCCCAAGTACAGGGCCGCTTGTACCAGTGGACGTCCGTCTGCTACACGAACTTCCCGGCCGCGGTCGAGTTCGCGCTCCTCAACGGCCGCAGCCGCGTCCTCGGCGAGGTCGTCGGCGTCGAGACCGGAGACCCCACGGCGTTCGCGACCTTCGAGGAGTTCGAGGCTGCGGTCAAGCAGCAGATAGCCTATCTGACGAGGGTGTGCGCAGAGCTGACCAATCTCGCGATGCGTGCGCACCGGCAGTCGCTCCCCAAGCCGTTGATGTCGAGTCTCGTCGAGGGCTGCGTGGAGTCCGGCAAGGACGTCACCGAGGGCGGGGCGCACTACAACTGCGGTCCCGGGCTCGTCTGGGTCGGCCTCGCCAACTACGCGAACTCGATGGCCGCGGTCAAGCGTCTCATCTACGAGGAGCGGCGCTTCACGATGGCCGAGCTCCTCGAGGCCCTCAACGACGACTTCGTCGGCCACGAGCCCATTCTGCGCGCCTGTCTCGAGGCGCCCAAGTACGGCAACGACGACGACTACGTGGACCATTTCGCCGGCGACGCCTTGGGGTGCGCGGCCGAACTCGGAGAGTCCTACACGTTCGCCAACGGCGGCCGCATGTCGATCGGCACTCTCTCCGTCTCGACCAACACGCCCTACGGGCTGGCGATCGGGGCGCTGCCGGACGGTCGCCGCGCTGGAGCGCCTTTGTCCGACGGTATCAGCCCCTCCCAAGGCACTGACACGAAGGGTCCGACCGCGGTCATCCGGTCGGTGAACAAGTTCAAGCAGGATGTCATGGCGATCGGTGTACTTCATAACATGAAGCTCGATCCGGCCATGCTCTCCTCACCCGAAGGCAGACAGGCGCTCATCGCGCTGATCCGGACGCATGGCATCCTTGGCGGAGCGCAGATTCAGTTCAACTGCATCACCCAGGAGAGGCTGCTCGCGGCGCAGAGGAACCCGGAGGAGCACCGAGGCATGGTCGTGCGGGTCGCTGGCTACAGCGCGTTCTTCACTGAGCTGTGCCGTGAGGTTCAGGACGAGATCATCAGTCGCACGACGCAGGCGCATTGGCGGCGGGTCTGACCCTTGTATGTCCCGCCCGGACCAGCGCGGCAGAGTCCGGCCGGTAGGGCGGTGTCCGAGACCGCGGGGTCCTACAGCCTGTGTCCAGCCTGTCGAGCGGCGTTACACGCCGTCGCGGCGGTGTTGACGTTGCAAGATTCACCGATACCTCACGTATTTGCTGTGTACGCTCGCGAAGTACCGTGAAACACCTCGTGCGATGCTGAGAGAAGACGAAGAACACCCATGATTGCTTAGAATCAGTCTCCGAACGCTTGAATGGCGTCGATCCCGGTGTTAGGCTGGCGACGAAGGATCTCAGCCGTGGGGTCGGGCGTTCCGTCGTCGTTCCTGGCGCGGTCCGCCGCGGGCCCAGGGGAGCCACGACAGGTCAAGGAGCAGCCTCATGAACAAGATCGTCCCGCTCTGGTCCGTACCGCGGTCCATCTCCACCGGGTTCGAGCGCATGATGTTCGAGCGCGGCGATTTCAAGGTGATCCACGAGCCCTACGGATACTTCTTCTATCTCGAGGCGGCGCACAAGGAGCCGGTGGGCATGCAGCCGCAGGAGGGCCATCCGCGGACGTTCGAGGGCACCACGGAGATGATCGAGGCCGCGGCCGCCGAGAAGCCGGTCTTCTTCAAGGACATGGCCTACTACGTCAGCGACGTGGCGGATGAGGACTTCATGAAGAAGTTCACCAACACGTTCATCATCCGCGACCCGGCCCTCACGCTGGTCTCGTACCACAAGCTCGACCCCACGGTGACGCTGCGCGAGATCGGCTTCGAGTCCCAGTACAAGCTCTTCGAGCTCGCCAGGAAGGTCACCGGCGAGGTGCCCGCCGTGGTCGACGCCGAGGACCTGCTCATCGACGCCGCCTCGGTGGTCAAGCAGTACTGCGAGAAGGTCGACATCCCGTTCCTGCCCGAGTCGCTCACCTGGGAGCCTGAGTTCAAGAGTGAGTGGAAAGACTGGGAGATGTGGCACCTGGACGCCGGCGACAGCACCGGCTTCCAGAGGGACATGGAGGACTTCGGGTACACGGTCGACGACGTGCCCGAGCTCAAGGAGATGTACGAGAAGTGCCGGCCGTTGTACGAGAAGATGTACGCGGAGCGGCTTCGTCCTTGACGATCCCGGTCGCGTCACCGGGCGAGGAGCGCCGCCGTGACCCGACATCCCGGTCCCGCGTCTGATCCCGCCGGGCCCTCCTCCGCGGACGGGCCCGGCGGCGTCGAGCTGATCTCGCCGTTCGGCGGGAGTCTGGTCGACCTGATCGTCCACGACCCGGACGAGCGCGCCAGTCTGCTCGAACGGGCGCAGAACCTCCCGGTGGCGCCGCTCTCGTTGCGCGGCCAGTACGACCTCGAGATGCTGGCCGTGGGAGCCTTCTCCCCGCTGGACCGCTTCATGGCGCGCTCCGAGTACGAGTCCGTCCTCTACGAGATGCGCCTGAGGAGCGGCCATCTCTTCCCGATCCCGCTCGCCGTGCCGTGTCGCGAGGAGGTCCTGCGCGGGCATCCGCGTGAGATCGCGCTGTCGGACGAACAGGGGGTGATCCTCGCCCTGCTCGAGGTGGACGAGGTGTACCCCGCCGACGTCCTTCGCGAGATGCGGGCGGTGCTCGGCGGCAGGGACAGCGCGCACCCGCTGGTGATCGAGGCCAAACGCTGGCCCAGTCACTACCTGGCCGGCCGGCCGCGCGTGTTCGACCTGCCGCGTCATCGGGTGCACGGGCCCCTGTGCCTCACTCCCACGCAGACGCGGGCACGGCTCGCGGCCATGGGCCATTCCACCGTGGTCGCGTTCCAGACCCGGAACCCCATGCACCGCATCCACGAGGAGCTGACCAAGCGGGCTCTGGAGGCGGTGGAGGGGACGCTCCTCATCCACCCTGCCGTGGGGGTCACCCGCCCGCAGGACGTGGGCTATGCGCTCCGCGTCGAGGCGTACGAGGCCCTGGTGCGCAACTACTACGACCCGTCCACCACCCTGCTCTCACTGATGCCCCTCTCGATGCGGTTCGCCGGTCCGCGCGAGGCGGTGTGGCACGCCATCATCCGGCGCAACTACGGCGCCACCCACCTCATCGTCGGCCGGGACCACGCCGGCCCGGGACCCGATTCACACGGCGTGCCGTTCTACGGACCGTACGACGCCCAGGCGATGGCCGAGCACTACTCCGACGAGATCGGGGTGAAGACGATCCTGGCACGTGAGCTCGCCTACCTCACCGACGAGGATCGTTACGTGGATCTCAACGAGGTGCCCTACGGGGCCCGGGTCTCGTCGATCTCCGGGACGCAGGTGCGTGAGGAGTATCTCGCGAAGGGCCGGATGCTGCCGGAGTGGTTCACCCGGCCGGAGGTCGCGGAGATCCTGCAGCGGGCCTACGCACAGACCGGGGATGCGACGCCCGGCCCCTGATCGCGGGCTGCTGCACGACCTGGCCGCGGGTCTCACGGTAGGGGCCTCCCAGGTCGGGAACGCGATGGCGTACACGATGTTGGCCGGCGTTCCGCCGGTGCACGGGCTGTACGCCGTCGCCGCCGGCACGCCGGCCGGAGCGCTCACCACCGGCTCGCGGCGCATGCCGGTGGTGCCCACGGCCGCGCTCTGTCTCGCCGCCGGCGGCGCGCTCGCCGCCCTGCCGCCCGACCGGCGCGTGGACGGCCTCTTCACGCTGGCCGTCCTCACCGGCGCCATCATGCTCGTCCTCGGCCTGCTCCGGGCCGGAGGGCTCGTCCGCTTCGTCTCCGACGCTGTGATGATCGGCCTCATGGGCGGCATCGGCGTGACGATCCTGCTCTCGCAGCTCGGGGCGCTGACGGGTTTCTCCGGCCGCCACGACCACAAGCTGCTCGCGGCGGCCGACCTGTTCATGCATCCCGCCGCCTCCGACGTGGAGACCACTCTCGTGGGGCTCGCCACGGTGGTCCTGGTGGTCGCACTCAGGCGTACCCGGCTCAAGCTGTTCGCCATGGCGCTGGCGCTGCTCGTCATGACCGTTGCGGTCGCACTGCTCTCGCTGGACTCGGTCGCGGTGGTCGGCGACATCGCGCCGATCCCTCGGACGCTCCCGCTGCCGCGTCTTCCCGACCTTCCCTGGCCCCACCACTCGTCCTGCCGGCGGTCTCACTGGTCATCATCGGCCTCGTGCAGGGAGCCGGGATCAGCCGCACGATCGCCGACACGGGGTCGGCCTCGCACGCCGGCGTCGGCAGGGACTTCATCGGTCAGGGCGTGGCCAACGTCGTCTCGGGTCTGTTCGGCGGCGCGGTGGTCGGAGGCTCCGTGCAGGCGACGATGCTCAACCTCGGCGCCGGAGCCCGTACGCGCCGCTCGTCGGTGGTGACGGGGATCTTCGTGGTCGGCGTCATCCTGGCCGCGGCGCCGCTGGTCCAGCGCGTGCCTCTTGCGGTGACGGCCGGGATCCTCGTGGTCGCCGCCACGGGCGCCCTGCAGCCCCGCGCCGCCCTCGACGTCTGGCGGGCCGACAAGATGTCGGCCGCCGTCATGATCGTCACCTTCATCCTCGCCCTGCTCGTCCCGCTCCAGTACGCGGTGCTGGCGGGCGCTGCGATCTCCGTGCTCAAGCACGTCTATCTGTCGTCGCTCGACGTACAGGTGAAGCAGGTGGTGCTGGACGGCGACGGGCTGCCCAAGGAGATCGAGGCGCCGGCTGCGCTGGCCGACGAGGCGGTCACCGTGCTCGACATCTACGGCAGCCTCTTCTACGCTGCCGCGCCCCGGATCCGCGAACTGCTGCCGGTGGTCGGCGAGGCGCGCAACCCCGTCGCGGTCCTCCGTCTGCGCGGCCGCGGCGCCCTCCACCGGTCGACCATCGCCGTGGTGCGCGATTTCGCGGACGAGTGCGCCGCGCGGGGCGGTCGTGTGTACCTCGCCGGGGTGGGCGAGGAGATGGAGGAGCAACTGCGCCGCACCGGCCTGTTCGACCTCCTCGGCCCGGATGCGGTGATCCCTGCGACCGACGAGCTGTACGGCGCCTGCCTGACGGCGCAGCGGCGCGGGCGCCGGTGGCTCGCGTCGTGCACAGGCGAGGGCGAGCCGGGATCCGGAGTCAGGCCGCCCGGCGTCATTCGTCGCAGGTGATCTCCCGCTCCGGATGCTCGGCGCACCAGTCGTCGAGCTCGGTGAGCGGGAAGTCGCGCGGCGGACGCGGGGGGTAGCGACGACACTCGCCCCTGTCGTTGGGAGTGCGCGTCTCCACCTGCTGGCCGTCCTCGAACGACCAGTGGAACTCGACCCGCTCGGGCAGGCGCCGCCACCAGGGGCAGGTGGCGCACACGGCTTCTTCCATGGGGACGCTCCTTCTCGATGACGCGCCGGCGGGGCCGGCGTGGACCGGTCGATGTTCTTCGTGGGCGTTGCACCCCGTGCGGGGGCGCTCCCCTGCGAGCGTACCGCTCGACGCCGTGTCCGCGCCATCCCGGAAGGACGTCCACGCCGTCCCGGCGCCGCCGCGTCAGCCCAGGGTGATACAGACGACGCCGGCGAAGACGAGCACGGCGGCGAGCACCTGCAGCGCCCCGAGTCGCTCCCGCAGCACCGCGACCGCCCACGCCATGGTGACGGCGGGGTTGAGCCATCCGAGGACTCCGACGACGGCGAGGTCCCCGTGGGTGGTGGCCGACGTGAACAGCAGGTTGGCCGCGGCGATCAGCAGCCCGATGAGCAGGAGCGCGGGCAGGGCGCGGGCGTACAGACTGATGGCCGGACGGGCGCAGGCGGCCACGACCAGGAGGGTCAGCGCCGCGGCCGTCCGCGCCGTCGCCACGGTGAGGAGCGGGTCGCTCCTGCCGCCGAGGTCGAGCGCGACGAGGAAGAGACCCAGCGCGGTGGCGGAGAGCGCGGCGTAGAGGATCCCGCGGCGGGTGTGCGGGCTTGGCGCCCGCGCCCGCTCCCGTCGTGAGATCAGCACGATGCCCACGAGGGCGCAGGCGATGCCGACCATCTGCAGCGTGCCCGGCCGCTCGCCGGCGATGGTGCCCCAGACGACCGGCACGAGCGCCGCGCCGGCGATGATCGGCGAGACCACACCCATGTCGAGCAGCGCGAGCGCGCGGTACTGCAGGACGACTCCGAACCCTCCGACCGCGCCGCCCACCGCCGCCGGCGCCAGGGCGGCCGGCGACAGGCTCGCCGACGA
>MTKY01058181.1_pt1 | contig 11695 bp, 7 predicted proteins | sample 1042731 | NCBI WGS metagenome assembly MTKY01 (sample SAMN06212206, study PRJNA360538) | anaerobic digester metagenome | biome: Wastewater treatment plant; material: sludge; isolation source: anaerobic digester fed with sludge from wastewater treatment plant | place: Denmark: WWTP Soeholt ... | reverse complement strand
TCCATGATGCCGCCAATCACGCACCGCTGGCCGTCCGCAATCGCGTCGACGTCGATCTCGATGGCATCCTGCAGGAACTTGTCGATGAGAATCGGGTGGTCAGGGGATGCCTCCACCGCCAGGTCCATATAGCGTTCCAGCATCTCGCGGCTGTAGACGATCTCCATGGCCCGACCGCCGAGAACGAAGGACGGCCTCACCACAACCGGGTAGCCGATGTGCTCCGCCTTCGCCACTGCCTCCGCGGTGGAGAATGCCGTATCGTTCGCCGGTTGGTGCAGACCAAGCCGATCCAGCACCGCCTTGAACTTTTCGCGGTCCTCAGCCCGGGCGATGCTGCCAGGACTGGTGCCGATGATCTTCACCCCGCGTTCCTCAAGAGCCTGGGCGAGGTTCAGTGGTGTCTGGCCTCCGAACTGCACGATGACCCCGCTGGGCCGCTCCCTGTCGCAGATGTTGAGCACGTCCTCAAGGGTGAGAGGCTCGAAGTACAGTTTGTCTGAGGTGTCGTAGTCCGTGCTCACCGTCTCCGGATTACAGTTGACCATGACCGTCTCGAAGCCGTCTTCACTCAGCGCGAAGGCAGCGTGGACGCAGCAATAGTCAAACTCGATGCCCTGCCCGATGCGGTTGGGGCCGCCCCCGAGGATGACGATGTTCCTCTCATTGGGCTCCCGTGCCTCGTCGCCGCGTTCGTAGGTCAGGTAATAGTAGGGTGTATACGCTTCGAACTCCGCGGCGCAGGTGTCCACCAGCTTGACCACGGGTTCGATGCCCATTTCCTTGCGGCTGGCGCGGACGCTGTCCTCCGAAGTCTGGGTGAGCACCGCGATCTGCCGGTCCGAGAACCCTGCCTGCTTCAGCCGCATCATGGCTGCGGGCTCGATGGGGGGGAACTCCGCCGCTGTCGCGCAGGCATCCCGCAGGCTCGCGAGTTCGTCCTGCATCTCCACAAGCTGCTTCAGGTGGCGCAGGAACCACGGGTCGATCCCGGTCACACTGTACAGGTCATCGGCACTCATGCCCAGGCGCATGGCGCTGCGCAACTGAAACAGGCGGTCGGGGTGGGGGATGCGCAGCTTGGCCTCAAGCTCCTCCAGGGGCATCTCATCGTAGTGGCTGCCCTTACCGTCGGCGCCGAGACCGAATCGCCCGATCTCCAGGGCGCGGATCGCCTTCTGCAGCGATTCCTTGAATGTCCGCCCGATCGCCATGGCCTCGCCGACTGACTTCATCTGGGTCATCAGCGTGGGATCGGCGCCCGGGAACTTCTCGAAGGCGAACCTCGGAATCTTGGTGACAACATAGTCGATCGTGGGCTCAAAGCACGCCGGAGTCTCACGGGTGATGTCATTGGGTATCTCGTCCAGCGTGTACCCGACCGCCAGTTTCGCCGCGATTTTCGCGATGGGGAACCCTGTGGCCTTGGATGCCAGCGCCGAAGACCGGCTGACGCGCGGGTTCATCTCGATAATGACCATGCGGCCGTCGGCCGGGTTGACCGCGAACTGGATATTGCTGCCGCCGGTGTCCACACCGATCTCGCGCATGACCCGGATCGCCAGGTCGCGCATGTGCTGGTACTCGTGGTCAGTCAGTGTCTGAGCCGGCGCGACAGTGATCGAGTCACCGGTATGAACCCCCATCGGGTCGAAGTTCTCGATGGAGCAGACAATCACAACGTTGTCCTTCGAGTCCCGCATCACTTCGAGTTCGTACTCTTTCCAGCCAATGACGGACTGCTCCACCAGCACCTCGTTCATCGGGCTGGCGTCGATGCCCTTGGCGACCGCGACCTCAAGCTCCTCCATGGTGTAGGCGATGCCGCCGCCAGTACCACCGAGAGTGCTCGAGGGCCGGATGATCAGCGGGAAGCCGATCTTCTCAGCGATGTTCCGGGCATCGCGTACGCTGTGGGCGAAGTCACTCAGCGGCAGGTCGAGGCCCGCCGCGAGCATGGCGTCCTTGAAAAGCTCCCGGTCCTCCGCCTTCTTGATGGCCTTCCGGCTCGCGCCGATCAGCTCCACATTGTGCCGGGACAGGACGCCGCTCTCGGAAAGCTGCAGGGCCGCATTGAGCCCTGTCTGGCCGCCGAGAGTAGGCAGCAATGCGTCCGGCCGCTCCCGGGCGATGATCTTCGCGATCGTCTCCGGGTTGATCGGCTCGATGTAGGTGCGATCAGCGGTCTCCGGGTCGGTCATGATTGTCGCGGGATTGGAGTTGATGAGGATGATCTCATACCCCTCTTCCCGCAGCGCCTTGCAGGCCTGGGTGCCCGAGTAGTCAAACTCGCAGGCCTGACCGATCACGATGGGGCCGGAGCCGATGATGAGGATCTTGTGGATATCTGCGCGCTTGGGCATTTAGTTGTCCTGGCAGACTGGATGTGGGCGAAAGGGCACTACTGTGGCGCCAGCGGCGGCGCAACGTCCTTCATCTTGATGGGCAGAACCTCGCGCGGGTCCGGAACGATGTGCCAGCTGTGGAACTTCACCGGCGCCGCGCTGGGAAAATACGCGGACACGGCGACGGGATCGGCATACCAGGTGGTGCCGTCGGAGAATCGCACCGCTGAGGGATACATGACCGTGGTCCAGACCGCATCCGGGTACCGCAGGGGTATCGACCAGCGGCCGTAGTCAGTGCGCTGGGGCGCCAGTGCGGTGACTGAACACGCCTTCAGCGTATCGATGTACTGCCCGAAGGGATCGTAGCAGACCACCTGGATCTCGTAAGCGTACACCGTCTTCGGGCTGATGTTGTCGACCTGCAGGTAAATTGGCAGCACGGTGGGGTCAGGAACTTCGGCCTTGTGGGCATCCGACGCCCAGTTGGGCGCGACCGGACCGGCATGCAGGTTCTTGATCTCCACGGGTGGGGCAAGGAAGGAGATGTTGACAAGGCGCTCGTCGATGTTGGCGATCTGGGCCATTGCGGATACGGCGATGCACATGAGCACGGCTGCGGTCAGTGTTGCTCGCATGGGCGTTCGGCCTCCGTTCGCACAAAGAACGGCGCCCGCTGGATAGCGGCCACCGTTGGTTGTTGGTTACGGCTGCTCAATTCGATCAGCCTCCGACTTTGCACTTCACCCCGTACTTCTCCACGGTTCCCCCCAACTCCTGCATCAGTTCATCGCTGGGCGGCTGCTCGATCCGCTCCGGGCAGACCAGCCCCAGGCTCTCGTATTTACCCTCGCCCAGCCGGTGGTAACGCAGCAGTTCCACGTCTGGCGCCGGAGACAGGCTGCCGACCAGCGCGCCGATGCCCTCCATCGCCGCCACGGACGCATTGTGTCCGGGAACCACCGGCACACGGATCTGGATCGCCGCCCCTGCCGCCGACAGCTTCCGCAGGTTCTGGATGATCAGGTCGCAGTCTACACCCGTTGCGCGCAGGTGTTCCGCCGGGTCGGTCGACTTGAGATCGTACAGAAACAGGTCCGTGTACGGAAGCGCGCGCTCCAGATGGGACCATGGCACGTAGCCGCAGGTATCCACCACATTGTGCAGCCCGGCTTCCTTCGCCTGCCGCAGGAGTTCTTCAGCGAAGTCGATCTGGCAGAGGGGCTCGCCACCCGACAGGGTCATGCCGCCCCCAGAGTTCTCGTAGAAGGGCCGGTCCTTCTGGACTTCCGCCAGCACTTCCTCAACCGTCACCGTGCGCCCGTGCAGGACCAGCGCCTCGGCGTAGCAGGTGCGGGTGCAGGTCCCGCAACTGACGCAGGCCGCGCGGTCGATAATGACCTGATCTTCGCCCCGGGTGATCCCTTGCTGCGGGCACACCTCGATGCACTTGAGACACCCGATGCAGTTGCGCGGGAACTGGGCCAGAACGGGTCGCGGATCCTGGGATTCGGGATTGTGGCACCACAGGCAGCGCAGTGGGCAGCCCTTCAGGAACACGGTGGTACGAATGCCCGGTCCATCATGGATCGCGAATTTCTTGATATCGAATATGACGCCGGTCACCGACAAGCCAACAGCCCCCTGGGGATTTCGGGCTATTCTACCCGCGCTCCACGGGGGAGTCAACGTCCCGGGGGCTGCGACAGGACTGCGACCCGCACTTACGGCTTCACGGTCTTCCCGGTCCGCGCCGATTCATAGCACGCATCGATGACCCGGTGGCTCCAAAGACCATCCTCCCCGGTGATCGGCGGCTCCGTGTCGTTCGCGATGGCCTGGCAGAAAGCCTCGATGTGCGCCTGGTACATATTCACCACATCGGGGGTGATGGTCTCCTGGGGCGTCGCCACATCCCGCACCTGCCCGGCGTCGTACCCCTTGTCGCCCTTCTCCAGGACCGCGATTAGGCTGCCCGATGAGTCCTGCCCGATGGTTCCGAAAGCCGCCACGCTGCCCTTGCTTCCGTAGACTTCCAGGGCATTGCGGGCCGCAGCATCGGGCACGTTGAAGAGGTTGTCCACGAAGCCCACCGCGCCGCTTTCGAACCGCAGCATGGCCACCCCGGTGTCCTCGCTCTTGTAGTCCTGCACCAGATTGCCCGTGAAGCAACTGACCTCGGCGACCTTCCCGAAGAAGAACTCCAGCAGGTCGATGCAGTGGTTGCCCATGTCGATGAGCGAGCCGCCGCCGCCCAGGGCGGGGTCCTGCCGGAAAGCGCCCGGAATCGGCGGGTACCAGCAAGTCAGTTCCGCGCGCCCGAAGACTAGCCTGCCCAGTTCGCCTGCCTGGATCATGTCCCGCAGCCGCGTATGGCAGGAGTGGAACCGCATCATGAAGTTGGTCCCGAGCTTGACGCCGGCGTCCTTGCAGACCTGGATTTCCTCTTCGACTTCCTGGATCGTCATGCCTAGTGGCTTCTCGCACAGCACATGCTTGCCCCGCGTTGCCGCCGCCTTCACTTGGGCCGCATGTACGTTGGTGGGGGTCGCGATGTACACCGCATCGATGTCGTCCAGTTCCAGCAGGTCGATCTCGGACGTGAAAACCTTGTCCAGCCCGTACTTCTCGCCAACGCCCTTTGCACGGGCCTCGTCTACATCCTGCACCGCCACGAGCTCGGCTCCCGCTGCCGGGATGATTCCCTCGGGAATGGTCCTGCGGTCGGCAATGCCCCCTGCACCGATAACTCCCCAGCGTACCGTCATTGCACTGCACCTCCAGCGGAATATGTCTCGCGATGTGGTTGTGTCGATCCGTCCCTGGTCTGGCAGGGCCTACAGCCGCGCTTCCCCGGTCGGCGCGGCCGCCTGCGCAAGCTCGTCCGCGCACGCGGCGGGAATGCCAAGCTCAACCTGGGGCTTGACCAGGCGCGTCGTATGACTCAGAAGGTTCCCTGTCGTCTCGCCGACCTCAAAACCGGCTCCTGCCCCCAGCCTTCGGACGGTCCACGGGAACACGTAGTCAGGGTCCAGCACCAACTCATTCACGAGCACGGCCGCTCCGGGCTTCAGGCACCGGAGCATTTCACGGAACATCGCCGGGCAGTCCTGCACTTCACCAAGCACGCTCACCAGCAGGGCGGCATCGAAGCACGCTTCTTTGAAGGGCAGCGCCTCCCCGTTTCCACAGACCAAATGCAGAGCGTGTGAAGGATCTTGCACCTTTACGCGGCATTTTTCGAGCATCCGCGGGCACATGTCCAGACCAACGAGTTGCCCGTCGGGACCCACTTCCCGCGCCGCCTCGTGGGTGAGGAACCCCCAACCGGGGCCAAGCTCAAGCACGCTCCAGCCGGGCTGTATGCCGGCCTCCTTCAGCACACGCGCAGGCCCGAAGAACCTGTTGCGCAGGGGGGTGCGCAGGCCAAGGTTCGCAAGCCTGGGCAGCGCACCGGGCCGGAGTTTCCGGATGGTGCGCAGGATCGCGGTGAGGATGATGGTCAGCAGTATGAGCTCGGTCATCGGGTGCGGTGATGCCTCGGTCGTACGTCATCGCAGGACGCGGGTGCGACCGGCGTTGGCCTGATGATACTGTCTTCGCTAACGCCCTTCGCGCTGTACCGGTTCCGGCCAGTCGCCACCGGGAAGGGGTTCAACCCCCGCGCGGCGCAGCATCCCAAGCGCATTCAGGCCCAGGATGCGCTTCTTGTCGTCCTCGGCGATTCGCGCGTGGAGGATCGGGCCCATGCCCAGCGGGATCGGCAAGTCGGTCACATCCGAACCGTAGACGATTTTCGCCGGGTCGATGACCTTCACCAGCGTCTCCACTGAATCATACATCAGTGGCTCGCAAGTGCACTGATAGACGTTGGGATAGTTGTTCACCACCGGCGCATAGGCGGTGGAGTAATGGCCGACGATGAGCGTGGTGTCGCTGAACCGCTCGGCCACGTCCCTTAGCCTTCCCACTGAACCCCAGCCGTGGTTCAGCACAATCATCTTTCGCTCGTTCGCCCACGCCAGCGCCAGGTCGATGTTGGGGCCCTCTTCGGGGTACCCCTGATACTGAGCAATGAGTTTGACCCCGATGAAGCCTTTGTTCTCGCAGCGCTCAAGCTCCGCCATCATCTGTTCGGGGGCGTTCGGGTTCACTACGATCAGCCCGTAGTACCGGTCCGGGTGGTCCTTCATGGCCTTCGCGACGAGATCATTGTCGCAGGTCCAGTCCCCAATGACGCCGGAAAGCCCGAAGACGATGGAGCACTGCACGTTCAGCCGCTCCATCTCCTTCACAACCAGCGCCGGCGTGCTATCTGCGAGGTGGTAGATCGCCGCCCTGCCCAGATGGGCGTGAGCATCGATGATCAGGTCGCCTTCTGGCGGCTCTCCCCGCAGCGCTTTGGAGCGCACGGAGCCACCGGTTGGCGCGCTCAATCTGACGCGGTGTGCCGCGGTCTTGCGCATCCTGCCCTTGTGCGCGCCGGCCAGCAGTTCCCGGAGATTGTCCCCTCCGATGAGCGCCTTCTCCTTGTCACTGATGTCCGCCATTCGAACGGTGGCGACAAGTCCGCCCACATCCCGTATGGGCCACTTGCTCCCAAACAGCAGGCGGTTGGCTCCGAACTCCCGGCAGATGAACTCGATCCCGTGATGCACCCAGAAGCCCGACAACTCAATGTGCAGGTTTGGGCAGGCGTGCAGGGCCTGGTAGATCATCCGGTTGGCCGACCGGAACCGGGATTCGCTGACGATCACCGGCAGACGCGGGAGCGCCTTGCAGAGGGTCACGATGGCATCCCAGTCGGTGCTGTCGGGTGGCCAGCCGCCAATGAACTCCCGGTTCGGGTCGATGAAGGTGGGGATTCGGCCTTTCTCCAGCGTCTCCAGCAGGTCACCCACGCACCACTCGTTCAGGCCGAAGGTGTAGTGGCCCGGGAACAGCTTCACGGCGCGCACGCCTGCTTCGCGCATGCGGTCCAGGAGCGTCTCCAGAGGGCCGATCTCCCCGGTGCGCGCGGGGATCAGCGACCAGCACGGGTGCAGGCGCGGCTGCCCTGATGTGAGTTCGAGGATCCGCCTGTTCCCCGGCTCGCAGTGGACTTCGCGCGATGCCGTGTCGCACACCAGCGCTTCTGCGATGCCGAAACGGTTCATGTCCGCGATCAACTCTTCGCGGGACCAGACAGCACCAGGGCCCATCTGGCGGTACCGTCCGATATAGGCATTGGCGTCGAAGAGGTCCATCGCTCTCATGCCTCACTGGAAAACGGGTAGGTCGGCCGGGCGAAAGTCCACCCCCGGCACTCTACACGTCAAAATACAGCCGCTTCCCGGCCGCGAAGCTGAAGGCTTTCCCGGTCACGAACCCCACGATGACTGCCGCCATGGTCGCGAACATGTACCCGAAGCTGATGCCCAGGAAGAAGGGTATCGCTCGGGCGTGGGACTTCGCGCCCCAGTAGCGCAGGATGATCTTCTGCGCGGCCCAGGTGATCATGAAGCTCGTCCAGTAGGTGGTCCCGTAGGTCGAAGCGATGAGGTACCCCCACGGCGTGAAGGGGAAGCCGCCGTATCGCGCGCGCAGGTTTGCAAGCAGGATAACCATCCCCGCGCCACCCAGCCGGAACAGGTTGGGGATGAGGTCGAAGCCAGTCCGCGACTGGCCTATTGAGATCGCCTTGGCGTAGCTGCCCCGAGCCCACTTCACCTCGTAGTAGCCGTCACCCTCAGCGCCGATTGCAGACAGCGCGCCCATGTCGTGGAATGTGCGCAGATGAGTCCAGTAGGCAATCACAAGCCCAGCGACAATCGCCAGCACGTTCACCCAGAGCATTGCCGAGGGACTGATGCCCGTCTCGCGCCCTAGGCGAACATTCTCCACATGGTAGGCGCCGGTCTGGGGGAACTGGCCCGTGGTCATCCAGCCGAGGACACTGAAGTTCGCCAGTCCCGCGAACCCCTTGGGCGTTGTGAAAGGCCGCGCGCCGGTGATGTCCACGATCATATCCCGTTCCTGGAACAGGAAGGGCAATGCCCAGTAGCTTGGAAGACCGGTCTCAGACCGAATCCGGGCGTATACCAGCGCTTCCGCGTAGAGGATAACCATCAGGGAGGCGGCCATCCACCACGGCGCGCCCATGTTCGTCGTAAACCAGACCGACACGATCAGTCCCGCACAAGCGCCGATAAGCCTGAGCCGCTGTCCCCAGGAGGGCGAATTCGCGGCCCCGACGATGGCGCTGCGGTTGGACCAGATGAGAACCACGGCCAGGGCAATGATTGCGCCCATCGACTGCTGGTGTTCCTGCCCGATGTGCCAACCCGGCCGGCGGAAACCATACGCCGTGAACAGCACCCACATGAACTGCTGGGCGAGATACGTCACCCAGATGGTGAACAGGTTATCGGTGCTCATCAGGTAGCCGAACCCGATGAGGTGGGGAAGAGGCCGCATGTAGATGCGCCGCAGTTCGTTCCACGGAGTCGCGGTCATTGCCTGGAAAGGATAGTAGGTCACCTTCCAGTCCGGGAAGTTCGGCCAGAAGGGGCTCACCACTACTGGCAGGGCGTACAGGAACCCGATGGCGAACCCGATCCACATGAGCGCGCTGCGCAGGAATGTCCGCCGCGCCTCGCCACTGTCCACGGACAGCTCCAGGGGCAGGTACAGGAGCGGGAACCTCAGGTGCTCCTGGTCGGCCCAGCGGGTGCGGAACAGGTCCAGCAGGCAGAAGATGCCGATCCAGGAGACCACAAGAAACAGGGTCCAGGCGGTCAGGGGCCCGGTCCAGGCGCTCCACGGGACGATGCCGTCCCGCGATGACTCGAAGAACAGGCGAATCACTTCAGGGTCCGACGGCGCGTACCACTCCTGCATCGCCCCGGCCACGTCCTCCAGGTTCTCGTAGTAACGCGGGCAGGCCAGGAAGCCCAGGAGAATCCGGACCATCCGCCGGCCGCTCATGGCAACGGCCAGGACCAACATGGCGTAGATCGTGAGCATCTCGCCTCGGCCCAGTCTGAGACGGTGATGGATGCGCCCCAGCAGCGGGTTCAGCCCCGCCAGCAGCAGCAGGACCATCACCGCGGGCACGGGCGGCACACTGCTTTCGATCTCGCCCGCATTGTACACAAGCGCGATCTGCTGGACCGCGAGGCCCGTGAGAACCACGAAGATCAGACCGAGAAGCAACGCGCGCCCCGACGGCAGGCGCGAATCACGAACACTGTGATCGGGGTTGGCGGACATGAAGCGTCTCCGTTGGTTACTTTGGCGGCGGTGTGTTTCGCCGCGACGGACGCTGTGACCTTCCTCCCGACCTCCGATTCTGCAGATTCATCAGTGCCTGTCTCACCTGTTCGGTGGGAGGTCGTGCCGCTGCCCCCGCGGAACGGTCCCCGTGCACGCTGACCCACTCAAACATATCAAGAGGCACGAACATGCCTGCGTACACGATCAGTCGCCAAACATACCGCCGCAAGGTCCTCGGCTGCTGGCTGGGCAAGAACGTGGGCGGCACCCTGGGCCAGCCCCACGAGGGAAAGCCGGGGCCGCTTTCCCTGACCTTTTACGACCCGGTGCCCGAAGGCGCCATCGCCAATGATGACCTGGACCTGCAGCTGGTCTGGTTGGCGAAACTGCGACAGGTTGGCCCGAAGATCACCGAACGAGACCTCGGACAGGCGTGGCGCGATCATCTCACCTACCCGTGGGATGAGTACGGCCTGTGCAAGGCCAACCTGTTCCTGGGCATCGAGCCACCCGTCAGCGGCCAGCACAACAACTGGTTCACCGACAGCATGGGCGCGCCGATCCGCAGCGAGATCTGGGCCTGCGTAGCTCCCGGGAACCCCGATCTCGCCGCAGCCCTCGCCTATCAGGACGGGTGTGTGGATCATGGCGGACAGGGGCTTTTCGGCGAGATCTTCTTCGCGGCTCTGGAGAGCGCCGCTTTTGTCATCGACGACCGGGATGCGCTCCTGGACCTTGGCCTTGAGTTCCTGCCTCCCGACTGCCGCGTGTACCAGGGCGTCGTGGCCTGTCGGGAAAGCCACGCGCGAGGCGACGACTGGCTCGGGTGCCGCCAGGCGATCATGGACGCCGTCGGCCACGAGAACTTCACCGACGCCCCGCAGAACATCGCCTTCACCATTCTCGGCTGGCTCTACGGGGAGGATGCAGGCGACGCCATGTGCAAGGCGGTCAACTGCGGCCAGGACACTGATTGCACCGGCGCGACCCTTGGGGCGATCTTGGGTCTCCTTCACGGCCCCGAGTACTTCGACGAGAAGTGGACTGCGCCCGTGGGCAATGAGATCAAGACCATGTACGGAACCATCGGCTGCGAGATCCCGGCGACCCTGGACGAACTCACCGACTGGACCTGCGAGGCCGCGGAGGGAATGCTGGACGCGTGTGATTCGCCGGTGCGCATCGGCGACACGGATGCCCTGAGCGGACTGGCCTGCGAACACCTCACTGGCCAGGGCCGGGTGAAGGGAAAGCTGAAGAACCTGGACTGGAAGCTGGTGGTGGAGAACCAGGGCCTGCGCCTTGTCACCGACTACGGCGGCGATTGCACCATCGCGCCGGGTGAAAGCATCACTCTGACCCTCACTGCAACGGGGAAACTGCCGGCGGATGCCGCCCTCGCCCTGGAAACCCCGGACGGCTGGGCGATCGAGCCTGGCGCGAGCCACCGCGAGTTCGGGCTGTTGCGGCGGTCCTTCACCCTCAAGCAGCCCGCCGGGGCCAACCCGCAGGCCGTGTACTTCGTGGATGTCGCGCTCACCGGGAAAGACTGCGACCTGCGAGATCGGGTGGCCATCGCGGGCAAGCGCTCGTGGCGCATTGCCGGACCGTTCCCGGTGGAAGGTGATCTTGCGGACGCGCTGGACACGGCCTTACCCGGTGACGGCTGGCGCACGGTGCGCACGGACGGTCACGCGCTGGTGCTGGACCCGGGGATGGACCACAACCGCGTATACTTCGTCCGGACCGTGCTGCACAATGGGTTCCGCGAACCCGGCCGCATCGTCTGCGCCACTCCCCAGTTGCAGCGGGTGCTATTGGAGGGCGAGGAGATCATCCGCAAGGACGAACCGACCCGTTTCGTTCCCGCGCCGCACCGTTCAGGGCCGGGCACGGTCTTCGAGATGCCCGAACTACCCGGCCGGATCCCACTGACGATCACTCTCGCAGTGGGCGCGGGGGCCCGTGCCGAACTCCACTGCTTCCTGACTGAGCGCAATGACCCGCAGCATATCAACCGAAACTGTCCGGTTGTGGGCGTGGTGGGCACGGACGGGTGAGCTGAGGGCGCGGCTGCTTCTCGAAGCGGTGCTTGC
>MTKY01062489.1_pt1 | contig 11704 bp, 4 predicted proteins | sample 1042731 | NCBI WGS metagenome assembly MTKY01 (sample SAMN06212206, study PRJNA360538) | anaerobic digester metagenome | biome: Wastewater treatment plant; material: sludge; isolation source: anaerobic digester fed with sludge from wastewater treatment plant | place: Denmark: WWTP Soeholt ... | reverse complement strand
GAGCCCGAGCTTCGAGTTCCGGCCGGATCAGGGCATGAAGGCGCCCACCGGCTGGCTGCGCTCCGAAGAGTCCGATGCGGTGCGCTGGCAGGACGCGGGATGGGGCACCTACAACGTGATGCCCGGTGTCTCGATGGACCTGGGACAGCGGTTCTCCTACGTCGGGCAGCGGTGTCTGGCGGTGCAGGTGCGCAAGGACACGAAGGCGTGGTGGCGGTCCGACCTGATGGATGTCACGCCCGGCAAGCAGTACTACTTCGAAGCGTGGGCGCGGACTCCGGGAGTGACGGACGCGGGCGTGACCGCCGAAGTCATGTGGTTCGCGGAGAACGGGCAGCGCGTCGGAATGGACGACGCCATCACGGTCCGCAGCCCTGTGGACTGGCAGCGACTGACGTTCCGGCGCCTGTTCGCGCCGGAGGCGGCGATCAAGGCACAGATCAACTTCGAGGTGGGCGTTGGCAGCGGGGGCATGGTGTACTTCGACGACGTCGTGTTCGCGGAGATGCAGCCCTGGCGCAAGCTCGGGGGCAATTAGCCACCAAACCCGGCTGCCCCGCACAAACACCGGTATCCGGCGGCCTGAGCGCTCAGGCCGCCGGTTCTGCACCGGGTTTTCGTTGACACGGCTCTGAGGCGCCGGTACAATGGATGACAGAGAAGGGGATCGGGACGCGTGGAACTAGCGCTGCCGCTGAAGGAATTCCGCTGCGGCGCCGATATGACTCACGAAAGGGTCTCGCCTGCATGCCCATCTGTCATCCGTCCCGGTCTGCCCGAAGCGCAAGCGCCCTGATCGCGGCGGCGCTCGCCGCGACCTGTCTGCTCTGCGCCGCTGTTGCGGACGTGCGGGCCGCCGCCGATTCGCCAAGCCTCAGCAAGCTTTCGATCCATCTCATCCTGAACTACACTCCCGGAGCGCAGCAGATCGTGCAGGCACATCCGCGCGTGCTGAAGATCCTGGACACGCACACGTCCATGATCCAGGCGATGCGGGAGTACAAGCAGACGACTCCCGGCGGGATGGTGGTTCTGCGCATCTACACGCCGAAGCGCTACACGCTGCAGGACAACCCCTACACCGCCGCCGACGACTTCTGGAACAACGTGCTCTGGCCGCCCATCAGCAGGCTCTCCGCAGCCGACCGCGCGCTGATCGACTACGTGGAAGGGCCGAACGAGGCGGACTCGACGCCCACGTGGAACTCTGCCGCAGAGACGGCCTGGTATAATGCGTTCTGGCTGAAGCTGGCGCCGCACATCAGCAATGCGGGCTTCCGCCCGTGCGCCTACAGCATCTCCGTCGGGAACCCGCCGGGCAGCATCGACGAGATCCATCAGACGCTGGACCGCATCGTCCCGTCGCTGCGGCTCATCAAGACCCTTGGGGGAGCGTGGAGCTATCACCCGTACACCATCCTGTACACCAAGGATCCGCAGATCGAGATATGGTACTCCCTGCGCTACAGGCAGTATTACTCGTACTTCAGGCAGAAGTATCCGGACCTGGCTGACCTGCCGCTCATCTTTACTGAAGGCGGCGTTGACGGGCAGTCGTCGCCTCAGGGCGCGGGCTGGAAAGGTGGGGGAGACGCGGCGAAGTTCCAGGACTGGCTGGCCTGGTGGGACAATGAGATACGCAAGGACAGCTACGTGCTGGGCGCAACGCTCTTCCAGAGCGGAGACACGGCCGGCTGGAACAGCTTCGACATCGAGCCAATTGCCGGATGGCTGGCATCGCATCTGAGTTCGCAGCGCGCGACAGGCAACCCATCGCAGGCAAAGGAGGCAACGCCTCAGACATCCGTCTCGGTCTCGCGCGGCGTGGTTTCAGCCGCCTGGCCCGGTGTGCTCTACGTGCAGTCGGGAGATCGTTCGTCCGGAATACGGGTGCATCTGGCCGGGCATGCCGCCTCCCCGGGAATGCGCGCGGACGTGACGGGCAAGGTCTGGTTCAACGCCGACAGCGAGAAGTATATAGCGGCGGAGGGGCTGTTTCTGCTTCCGGGCGCGGCTCCGGAGCCACTGGCGGTCTCCTGCAGATGGCTGGGAGGAGCAGGCGACGGCTACGTGCCGGCCACGGGCGCAGGGCAGCCGGGCGTGCGCGGGGGAGCAGGGCTGAACAACATCGGGCTGTTTGTGCGTGTCTTCGGGCGTGTGACATACGTGGACCCATCCGGGCAGTTCATCAACGTCTCCGACGGCTCGGGCGTAGCGGACGAAACGGGACGCGACGGAGTTCAGGTGTGGATGAGCGGGATACCGCTGCCGGCGGCCGGATCGTACTTGGAGGTGAAGGGAATCAGCTCCTGCCGCCGTTCCGGAAGCGACATCTACCCGCGCCTCCTTCCGCGCAACGGCCTGGATGTCCGGCTCGTCGCCGACTGACAGAGCCCGGGCCGCGTCGCAGTTGATGGTAGCGGGCCGCCGGACAGCCAGCGGCCCGCCCGATTCCCGGATTACAGCGCGCGCATGAACGCGACCAGGTCCTGCTTCTCCTGCTTTGTCAGCCGGAGCTGCTGGATCAGGTTGAAGTACTCCACAGTGTCTTCCAGCGTGAAGCAGCGCCCGTCATGCATGTATGGCGGCGAGTCCTTGATGCCCCGCAGCGGGAAGGTCTTGATCATCCCGTCGTGGGCCATCATCATGCCGCCCTCCATCTTCTGCTTGTAGAAACGCTCCGCTTTCAGATTGTGCATCAGGTTGTCCGTGTAGTACGGAGCCGGATGACAGCTCGCGCAGCGGGCCTTTCCCTTGAACATCTCCTGTCCTCGCAGCTCGCTGGCCGTGGCCCTGGCCGGGTCAAGCTCGCCGTAGATGTCCAGCTTCGGCGCGGGCGGAAAGTCCAGAATCGCCATGAACTCCGCCATGAAGTGCACCTGTGAGCCGCGCTCCAGCACATTCACGCCCTTCTTGGCGGCCATACAGATATCGCCGTCGAAGTAGGCGGCGCGCTGCTCGAACTCGGTGAAATCCTCGACCGTCTTCAGCGCGCGCTGCGACCCGAACAGCCTCTGGATATTCACTCCCCGGAGAGACGGCGTCTCGATGCGATGCCGGAACTCCTGCGGGCGGATGTCGCCCACAAGATGATTGGCGCCGTTCGTGTGCCCGTTGGCGTGGCAGTCGAAGCATGTCACGCCGAGACTGGGCATCTCCGAGCGCCGGTCCTCAGTGGCATTGAACTGCTGCTGGGGAAACTGGGTCACCAGCAACCGAAGCCCCTCAAGCTGCTTCGGGTTCAGGATGCCATTGAAGATCTCGTAGTAGTTGTCAATGGTGATCAGGCGGCCCTTCGCCACATCACCAAGGTCCGGCCGCGTGGTCAGATAGATGGCCGGGGCCGGGTCCGGGAGGATGTGCTCCGGCAGGTCGAAGTCCAGGTCGAACCGGACAAGCCGGGGCAGGTCCTTCGTAATCATCTCCGGGAACAGCATGCCCCCTTCTGCATGGTCCGCAAAGGGCAGCGGCTTGTAGGGAAAGATGTCCCGGTCCCTGATCTGCTCCGGGGTCAGTCTGCCCAGTTCATCCCAGTCCACGCCGGCCAGCTTCGCGGTCGGCCCCATAGGGATGGCCTTGCCTCCCGACATCCGCTCGCCGGAATCCACTTTCCGGGACAGGTCGTAGCGGGTCGTGACGAGTTTCTTGTGGGCGGCCGCACGCTCGGCCTTGACGGCCATCCGCTCCGCCTTGATCTCTTTGAAGGTCTTGTCGATGCTGACAGGACCGTAGCTGGAAACCACTTTGCCGGTCTGAGCGGAGACCATCCATGCGGCTGCGCTGACAAGCAGCCAGATGCAGATTCCAGCCAATGCAAGCTTCAGGCCTCTGTTTGCGTTCATGTCGTCACCTTTCTTTCAGGGACACTCGACGCTGAGTTATCTGAACGCGTTCCCCAAGTGAGCGCTGTGGCAGGATGTTCCGCAAACGGCTCTGATTATCCTTCCTGCACTTGGGGGTGGCGCCTACCGGAAGTCACTGACAATGCCGTGGTGAGCACGCAGCGATCCGTCAGTCTCGATGAATGCCATATACCTCGCACGCCATATGACCTCAAAGCCATGCTCCTCTCGGGAATCAAGGACTGCGCACAGTCTGCGGCTTTTTGTGGAACTGCAGCTTTACCGGGAGCGCTTTGGGTGGTATTATAAGCTTAGCGGGGGCGGACGGCCTGCCCGTCTGCCCTGCGCGTTTGGGCGGGATGCCCGGCACGACCTTCAGGAGTCCGGGCGCAGAGTCCCGCAGAGGCAGATGAGGAGGAAGATGATGAGATCATTGCTTCGAATGACGATGGCTCTGGCGATAGCGACAGCGCTCTTGTCAGGTGTCGCGCAGTCCACGGTGGTCACGCTGGATCCGGGAGCCATGGATCTGACGGTGAACAGCATCACGCCCGATCCGAACACCTGGCTGTACACCATCAGCCTGAAAGCCACGAACACCACGGCGAACGTGCTTCCGGAAGTGCAGTTTGTCTGGACCTTTGAGTGGGTGGACGACGCGGACGTGGCTCCGCAGTATCAGGCCATGGCGTGGAACGACGCCGCGCAGCGCTTCGAGTACAACGCGAAGTCCTGGTGGGTCAAGCCCTATGTGGCGGCCAACACCTATCAGCTCATCAGCGATACGGACATTCCGCTCTCGAGCGACGGCGGCGATCCGGCGAACTTCGAGACGGCGACACTGCTTGGTACGGACATGCTGCCGACCGCACATCTCGGGGATTTCGCTGGCGGAGAGTCCAAGGACTTCACGTTCTACCTGGCGACATCGCCCAACGGTATGGACCTCTGGAATGGTGGTTACTTCGTGGCAGTGCCTGAACCGGGCAGTCTGATGGCTCTGGCAAGCGGGCTTGTCGGCTTTGCGGGAATCGCTCTGCGGCGCAGAAGCTAGACACCACAATCATCCGCAACAACGACCAAAGGGACCCGGATCGCTCCGGGTCCCATTTCCTTTGTGTTGTCTTCGGCCGCAGATGCGGCTTACACCTCGCCTGCCTGCAGGCTCAGTGCACGGTGACAGCCGAGCCCATCTTCAGGATTACCCGGGGAACCACGTCAACTCCATTCTTCTCGCAGGACGAGATGCCTGTGCCCGAGACGTACTGGCCAAGCCAGGACGGGCTGATGTCCGGGTTGCCGCCCACGGTCACGCACCTCACCTGCCGCCCGTTTCCGTCGTCGATGCGGAACCAGGCCGGCGACGGAGACGGGTCCACTTCCGTCACCCTGCCCCACACCCGGACCAGCAGCCCGATGTTGTTGAGTGCGGTGCCTCCCGCGACTCCGCACTGGCCTGCGCCGGTGTTTGGATTGTGATACCAGTCCTTGCCGCCGAGGTTGCGGCCGCTGATTCCGAGGGGCCTGAGAGAGCTTGTCCCCGTCTGAGTCAGCGAAGTAGCCGTGATAACACGCTCCCCGTCTGCGTTCGTTCCCATCGTGCCCGCAACCGTGACGCGGCTGTCGGACGGGATGCCGTGTCCCTGCTTCTCCACGCGCAGCGCCACAGTCCGGTCGTCGGACTCGATGTACAGGAAGTCCGGGAACGATGCGGTGACCGCCGCATCCGGGATATTCACAGGGTCGAGGTTCGGGCCGCGCCTGGCTTCCATAATGGTATTCGCCACGTAGGAGACCACCTGCACAGTGTGGCTGTCCATGTGAATGAGCCCGCTGCCCATCACCATGCTCTGCCAGTAGCCGCCGGTCATGCTGCCATCGTTCCAGAGCGTGACGGGGGCCGTGGCTCCCGGAGCCAGCCGGTGGACGAGGCTCAGCCTGGCCACCTGCATTGTGCGGAACGCGGGCACGTCTCGCCCCATCGAGGCGCATGAGAAATCCGCGCCGTAGGGCCGGAGCCCGAACGACAGACTGGAGAACAGTCCGCCCAGGCGAATCCCAAGGTCGTCCGGGAACGCCGATAGCGCGTCAACCCAGGCCAGGTCCTCCCCGGGGTCGTTATTGGCCAGCACGATCCGGCGAAACCTCGGGAACGCGCCCGTCCCCGTGCCCAGAGTGGTGTCGAAGCCGACGGATGCGTTCAGGAACCAGGTGGGGACGGTCGTCGCCGCCCAGATATAGATGTCGAAGGGTTCCCCTGCGACCTTCACGATCTGGCTAAGCCTGCGGCCCCGTTCATCGCCCAGCCACATGTCGGCGCCGACTGGTCCCGCCGGGAACACTCCACCCTCTCCAGAGGCGTTCCAGTTCTTCTGCAAGATGGCCAGGTCGAACGCGTCGCAGAACGTGTCTCCGTTCAGGTCGGCGTTCGGGTCCGAAGGGTTCTTCGTTCCCCAGAACGGCTTGAGCGCATCGAAGTCGCCGATGGAGATGGTGTTATCCCCGTCGCAGTCCCCGTTTTTCAGCGAGACCACGACCCCCAGCATATCCGGGTCGATCTCCACATCCTCTTTGACGGCAGCAAGCCAGTGCGATGACTTCACCCAGAGGTCATGCGTCCCGTAAAGGATGGTGTCGAATGATGTGCTGCCGGTCGGTCCAAGCGTGACGTCGTGCTCCTCCAGCACCGTACCCGTAGCCGCGTCCATCACCTTCACCTGCGCCGGCATCCCGTCAGCGCCGGGCGCCCAGTCCTCCAGCGAGACCTTCAGCGGAACGCTGACAGGATCCAGGATGCTGAAAGCGCTCGCGCTCTGGCCGCTGACGCCGGGATGGCTGTTCGCGCTCACCCTCACCCGGCAGTCGGAGGAGGCCGGTCCGGTGGCCATCCACTCGTACTGGCCGGTGTTCTCCGCATCCGCGGCCAGCACTTCGCTGGTGGCCCAGTTGTCGCGAGTCAGTTCTATCTTCACGCCTCCGCTGACATTCGTGGAAAGCCAGGTGATCGTGTTCGTCCAGCCGATGCCCCATGTCTCTCCGCCATCCGGCGAGGTCACATTGACGGAGCGGTTCGCAAGGCTGAACAACCCGTCCGTCACGTCGCTGATGGTCGGGTCCGCAAGAGACGTGATGCGGATCAGGCACTGGCCCGACCCCTTGCCGGACGGAGTCCACGAGATACTGCCGATGTTGGCGGCGCTCGCGAAAAGGGTCTCCCAGAGGATGCCGTCGTCCCTGCTCAGCTCGATCTTCACATTGCCCTTCGGCAGGTTGCGCGAAGTCCACGTAATGGCCGTCGGCACCCCAAGCGTCAGGCCGGCCCCGGGCTGTGGCGCCACCACCGTGATGCCGCGGTCGGTGATGGTGAACAGCGCATTGCTGGAATCTCCGACGGTCGGGTACGACACCGAGGTGACGCGGATCATCGCCTCAGAGGTCAGCGGCGTCGTCACCACCCACGGGTACTCAGTGTCCGCCGGTGTGCTGGCGACGATGGTCTGCCAGGTGAGCCTGTTGTTGCGCGTAATCTCGATCTTCACGTTGCCCGGGCAGTTGCTCCGGGACCACCGGATGTACTGCGTGGTTCCGGCTTCCCAAGACTCGCCGCCGTTCGGGCTGCTCACCCGTATGCTGCGGCTGACCAGGGAGAAGTCCGCGTTGCTGATATCTGTGAACGAGGAATCCGCTAGCGACGTGACCCGGACGCGGCACTGCGTGGAGGCGGGCGCCGCAGCGGTCCAGTTCTGAGCGCCGTCATTGGGCGTGTCGGCGATGATGGTGGCCCAAGTCGACCCGCCGTCCCGGCTCAGCTCGACCATCATGTTGCCGGCGGGAGCGTTGCAGGAGTCCCAGGTGATGGGCACGGCAGCCCCGATGGTGATCTCCTCGCCGCCGTTGGGGGAGAGGACCGTGAGAGCGCCTTCGGAAATGGTGACAGGCCCGGCGCTCTCCCCCCTCACCACAGGATAATCGTAGGACTTCACCACCACCGTGTGCTGAGGCTCTGTCAGAAGCGGCACAGTCCACTCGTAGGAGCCTGTGTTGGGGATGTAACTGGCTATCGTGTTCTCGTGAGAGCCGTCCAGACTGCGCAGCGAAATAATGACATTGCCGTCCAGATTGCTGGAATTCCACGTAATCTGCTGTGTCGAGCCGACGCACCACGTCTCTCCCCCGACCGGCGAGGTGACTTCGATGGTGCGCCGGGCGATGGTGAAGTCGGCGTCGCTGGCGTCCATGACCTCCGGGTAGTCCAGCGAGACAACACGGATCCGGCAGGTGCTCGAGCTTATGTCGCTGACATCCCAGCCGTAGTAGCCGCTCTGTACGCTGCGGTTGCTCACCAGAGTCTGCCAGGTGCTGCCCGAGTCCGTGCTGAGCTGCACCTCGCACATCCCCGTTATGGCGATAGCGTTCCAGACGATAGCATAGTAGTCCCCGGCAAACAGGGTCTCGCCCCCGTTCGGTGAATCGATATCGATCCAGGTGCCCGTAATGCGGAAGTAGTTGTTGTTGGTGTCGCTGATGGAAGGGTAGTCCACACAACTCACCCGGATGTAGGCGCTGTTGGACCCCGGAGGCGTCACAACCAGGCTGACCTGGCCTCCGGTCGGCCCGGTCTCGGCCGCTGCCACCAGCGTCTCCCAGGTTGCCTTGTTGTCTCGGCTGAGCTCGATCTTGATGGGTCCCTCAAGCGCTTCGCCGGTCCAGACAACATCCATGGTGCTCCCGATCTCCAGTTGCGCGTAGGGCGCTGGCGAGGTGAGCTCGATGGATCGCTGCCCGATGGAGAAGGCGGCATCGCTGGTGTCGCTGGCTTCCGCATAGTCCACCGAACGCACTCTTACCAGGCATTGCGTGGAGACAGCACCGGCCACTGTCCAGTCGTGGCTGCCGTCGTTCGGAGTGCTGGCGATGATGGCCTCCCAGGTGGAGCCGTTGTTCCTCGATATGTCGATGGCTACCGGGGTGGTCAGGTTTGCAGAAGTCCAGGTGATGTTCCGCACATCTCCTCTTGCCCAGGCCTCACCGCCGTTGGGGCTGGTGACCTGCACCGTCGGCCCGGAGATGGTGAAGTTCGCGTCGCTGGTGTCGAAACAGGCCGGTGCGTCGAGCGAAGTGACCCGGACACGGCAGTTCGCCGACCCGGGTAGAGTCACGGTCCAGGGGTGCGTGCCGTCATTCGGGGTCGAAGCAGCGACCGTTTCCCATGTTGAGCCGGAGTTGCGGCTCAGTTCGATCTTCACGTTGCCCGTCACACCGTTCGAGTTCCAGGTGATGCTCTGTGCGGTGTTGAACAACCACGACTCCCCGCCTGCGGGCGAGGTGACTGTGATATCGCGGTTGATAATGGAGAAGTTGGCGTCGCTGTTGTCGGCGTAGTTACCCGCGTGCCTTTCAATGCGGATTTTGCCGTAGTAGGTGACCTTGCCGGACACGGTCCAGTTGTACACGCCCATGTTCGCGACGTTGTCGGCGATGGTGGACCAGGTGAACCCTCCATCCCGGCTGATCTTGATGTTCACCGTGCTTCCCTGCGTGCCGAAGTTCTCCCACGTGATGGGGCAAACCTCGCCGAGGCCCAACGTCTCACCGCCGTTCGGGGTGAGCAGGTAGATTGCCTTGCGTGCAGCCGCGATGCGGTACGTGGTGGGCTTTTCCCATCCCGTGGAACCCCGCTTGTACACCACCAGGCCGTAAACCCCCTGCTCCGGGATGTTCACCGTGAAATAGCGGTCGCCGGCGATGTTGCTGCCATGCATGGCGCCGGGCATATATGCGTCCTTGCTGAACGTATTGCCGGCCTTGTTGTACAGGGCGAAGTCCAGCGGGCAATCGCCCTCCATCTGGTCCAGGTTGAACGCGTACTCGCCCGTCTGAAGGCTGATCTCGTAGATGTCGAGCACGTTTGAGGCCGTCTTTGAGTACGGCCCGTTCCACATGGTCCCCGGCCGGGTGTAGATGGCGACGCCGCTCTTGTGCTCGATGCGGTAATCCGCCGCGCCGGCGTTCGTGTTGATGACCCCGGCGTAGTAGGTGCCAAGCGGCGCACTGCGCCCGTTCACCACGACGTAGTCGCAGAGCGTCCCGGCCGACTGCGAGTGCTGGATCCAGTTCGGCCCGAACCCGGTGGTGGAGTTCTGGTAGTCAAGCAATCCCCAGAGCTTCAGGTCGTACAGCCCTGTGGTGGCCGAACTGATCAGCCCCACCACGCTCCAGCTTGCGTTGTTCGAAACGAATGAGTAACCGTCGCAGTTGTCGTAGCGCGGCAGCGGGGCATTGCCCCAGGCATCGCGGACGGGTGGGGCAGCGCGAAGGGTGGATGTATTGGCCGCGAGAACCTTCGGGCTCCAGACATACTGCCTGTGCACCTCGTTGTCATTGGGCGGAAACGGCTCAGGCACGGTGTCGTCAGCGTCTACCAGAATGCTCAAGGTATGCCGGCCCCCACGCACGGTGAAGGGACCATGATTATTGGTATATTCGACTGCTCCGCCGGCAAGCCCCGTCACCTGCGAGCGCGTGACTTCCTCTCCGTCAACGCGCGTCGAAACGTAGAAACTCGGCGCGAATACCGTACTCGTGTTCTTCACGGCGTAGTTGGCATACGTGCCCATGCTCTCGCCGGGCAGAGTCGAAGTGAGCGTGCAGTTCGTGGGCGTGGCCCCGGTGGTGTTTCGGGGAACGATCGACGACGTCCATCCGGACGGGGTGTGGTAGCTCAGGTTGGGCAGCACGACGTAAGGATACTTGGTGGCATTGCCGAACCAGTTCTCGTTGTACTTTATGCGGAACCAGCCGCCGTCGGACGGATTAGTGGTCCAGGGCTGGAAGTTCCGCGTCTCGCCCCAGCGGGTGCCCCAGCTGTTCTTGGCTATCCAGCACTGCTGCGAATCGTCCCAGCCGACGATGATGACCCCATGCCCGCCCTCCAGCACGCCCGAGGTGTACGTGTAAACGCCGCCGGAGTAGAACTTGAAATCGGTGTAGACATCGAAGCCGGTGCTGACCGGCCCGTAGTTCATGATGGCCCGCTTCGTCTGCTCGATGGTCGGGAAGTCCGTGTCGGCTACTCTTTGCCACCCGGCGATCTTCGTGATCTTGCTCTCCCAGTCGCTGCAGCGGTCGGAGCAGGGCTGATCGTCGTTGCCCGTGTAGGGGAAGCAGGTGTCGGGCGGGGCGCCCTGGCTGATGAGCAGGTCGTAGATGGGCCAGATGCTGCCACCAGCGCAGGCGTTGTTGCCCACCATGCACGACATAATGAACTGCTCGGAGAAGTCCGGGGCCAGCTGCCAACCATTAGGTCCGGCGGCGATCTTGATGGCGGCCTCCGAGGCCGCGCAGGCCGCGAAGATGTAGCAGGATCCGCACCCGCCCTGGTTCTGGATGCGGGTGGTCCAGTCGTGGCCGTCCTTGTTGCGCCAGTCGAAAAACGACGGAAGCGGGTCCTCCTCGGCCGAGTCCACCCGGGGAGGCACTTCGCCGCCCAGGCCAGGCGAACTCTGCTCTCCCACAGGCTCCAGCCCGCAGAGCTCACTGGACGGCCGAAGCATGGCGTCCGTCGGCGCGGCGATCCAGCTTGCGCCTTTGGCGCGGATCGCGGCATTGATTGCATCAACGGTGGATTGAATGTCTTCCTGCTGCGCGCTGCAGCAGACCACCGAACCTGCGAAAACGAGCACGGCCAGCAGACCGCACGCGAAAAGCCCCCGGAGCGTACGGTCAGGGATGGTTCGCATAGGAAAGCTCCCTCTATAGTGAGTCCTTTTTCCGATTATACCATCTCGGAGCCGGCAAGAGTACCAGTTTTCGCCCCGAAAGGACCTTCCCACCCACCTGTACACACGGCCGGGCGGCAGCCA
>MTKY01063317.1_pt1 | contig 11709 bp, 10 predicted proteins | sample 1042731 | NCBI WGS metagenome assembly MTKY01 (sample SAMN06212206, study PRJNA360538) | anaerobic digester metagenome | biome: Wastewater treatment plant; material: sludge; isolation source: anaerobic digester fed with sludge from wastewater treatment plant | place: Denmark: WWTP Soeholt ... | reverse complement strand
ATGTCAACGAGGAGGGCTTGGCCGAGACCGCCTCCACGGATCCGAGCATTCATGCGCGACGGGTCGATGTCACCGATGCGGCCGCGGTGTCCGCGGCGGTACGCGAGGTGTCGAGCTCGCTGGGGCCGGTTCACCGGGTATACAACGCGGCCGCGATCATGCCCTTTGGCCGGTTGATCGAGCAGGACAACGCCACCATCCACCGTGTGATGGCGATCAACTACGGCGGGCTGGTCAATATTGCGCAGGCAACCGTGCCGGACATGGTCAAGCGCGGGGAGGGGGATTTCATCAGCTTCTCGTCAATGTCGGGAATCATTCCGACGCTGCTGACGGGAGCCTACAACGCATCCAAATTCGCGGTTTCCGCTTTCAGCGAGATTCTCTACCATGAGAACCGCGCCAGCGGGGTGCGCTTTGCCTGTGTGTGTCCGCCACCGGTGGCCACGCCCTTGCTGAAGCAGGGGTGGGATACCGTGATGCCGAAAACGGTGTCCAATATGCCGCCACTCGAGCCGCAGGTAGTGCTCGACAGCATCGAGGTCGCGCTCGCGAAGGGCGAGTTCTGGGTTTTCCCCGGCAAGGGCACGCGCTTTGGATATATCATGCGGCGCCTGTTTCCCGATCTGATCTGGAAAGACGTGCACAAGAACGAAGGATTCTGAGAACCAGCGGAGGAACGCGATGAAAAACGCACTGCAAGGCAAGCGCATCCTGATCACCGGCCCGACCGGGCAGGTCGCACGACCACTGGTGGCGGCACTTGCGCCACACAACGAGATCCATGCGCTGGCGCGATTCAGCAAGGCCGAGGACAAGGCCTCGATCGAGGCGCTGGGTGCGCACTGCATCACGGCCGATCTTGCCGGTGATTCGCTGGATGCGGTACCCGCCGGTCTCGACTACGTGCTGAACCTCGCGGTGGTCAAGAGCGGGGATTTCGCCTACGACCTGCGCGCCAATGCCGAGGGCGTGGGACGCTTGATGCTGCGCTGTCGCGATGTGAAAGCCTTTCTGCATTTTTCGTCGACGGCGGTCTACGAGTATGCCGGCCATGCGCCGCGGAGCGAGGACGCACCGCTCGGCGACAACCATCGCGCGATGTTCCCGACCTACAGCATCGCCAAGATCGCCGCGGAAACGGTGGCGCGCTTCACCGCGCACGAGTTCGGCATTCCCACGACCATCGCGCGTCTCAGCGTGCCCTACGGCAACAACGGTGGCTGGCCGTTCTACCATCTGCAGATGATGCAGCACGGGGTGCCGATCGATATCCACCCCGAGCGACCCAATGTCTACAACCCGCTGCACGAGCGCGATTGCCTGGCCAAGATCCCGGCGCTGCTGAAGGCGGCCACGACCGAGGTCACCACCGTGAACTTCGGCGGATCGCAGGCAGTCAGCATCGAGGAGTGGTGCGCCTACCTGCAGGAACTGAGCGGCTTCAAGCCGGTGTTTCGCGAGGATCCCAAGGCCTTCGGCAGCCTGCAGATCGATACCACCCGGCTGCACGCGATTGCCGGTCCCACCGAGGTGGACTGGAAACAGGGCATCCGGGAAATGGTGCAGACGCTGGCCCCGCAGTTGCTGAAAAGCCCGGAGGGTACGGATGAGCGATGATTCCGCGCTTGCCTGCCAGGCGCATATCGTCGAGATGCACCATGCGCGGAATCCGCAGATCAGCGTGCTGGATGCCACGCACGCGGAGGTGATCTGGGCGAGGGCATGGCGGGGGTCGTTCAAATCCGGACTGCACCGTATCGCTGTCTTGGCTTGCGAGGGGGACGCAGTTGGCTGGACTCACCTCGGTGTTGCCCCAAGTTTCGATCCTTCCAATGTCGGGTGTCAAAGAAACGCCGCAAAACGCTCGGAGTAAAATCGATACCGTTGAGCGATATCTTCCGGATCGAGGCCAAAGAAACCGGGGGAGACCGGGTGTGGCCGCCGGGGAGTGCCTTCCTGCCACTGCTTGATTCGGGCCGTCAGGCCATCATCGTAATCCCACCCGAGTTTCTCATACAAAGGCCGGATCTGTTCGGCGGGATCAATGACCTGCCGTTTGTGGGAGATGTCGAAGAAACGCGCTTCACCCACGCGATCGCGGAATGCCAGTGCTCTCTCCAGACCCAGGGCCCAATACTCCTGCTGTCTTTTGCCGTGAGCCTCGGGCTGCGGATTCAGGACATGGGCTCGACGAATTTCGTAGAGTAGCGAGCACACCGAGGCCAAGGCCTTGGCTGGATCGCGGTGCGTCATGATGAACCGGGCATCGGGATAAACCTCATCGATCGCGTCCATGCTGAACAAGTGCTCCGGGGTGCGCAGCGACCAGCGCCGCGGCGGACAGTGCCACTGCAGCAACTTGAGCACCCGTCGATGATAGCGATAGCCGGAGAGCAGAACGTCTTTCGAATGGACCAGCCACTCGACATAGGACGGCACATTGATAATCGCATCAAATCCATATGCCGAGAATGCATACGATTTGATGATGTAGCATTCTTCGGGTCCGGTGACACTGCGCGGCAGCATGTTGACGAGTTCAGGCACCATTGCCTCGAGACCGTCTGATTCGCGTTGCGCAACAGCAATACGGGGATCGTTGTGTTCAGTGGCGGATTCTGGTGGAGGACAAGGATGGTATGCCTCCCAATTACGCAGTACGCGCGTTTCGGGATCTTGCGCCATGATGAATCCCAGTGCCGTGGTACCGGTTCGCGGCAGGCTGGCGGTGAAAACAGGTGCCACGATCTGTTCGTCGTCTATTTCCGGATGGCGTGCGTACCAACTTTCTATTTCCAGCCGGTTGACCAGCTGAGTCAGCAGCATTTCCGGAACCGCCTGCTCGCCGATCGGAGACAACTCGCATTCGCGATTGATCGAGTCCACCAGGCGCGAGAGCGGTTCCAGGAAATCCTCTTCACCGAAATCGCTCAGCCCGGAGCGCTCGCGCGCTTGATCCAATAGCTTGCCGGTCTCGATCATGCTGTTCTCCCGATTTGCCGCTGCACGGATTACTTTTCAAGTGCGAAGCTTTTCAGCCTGCACTTCCTGCCAACATCTATTGCTGGTGCACCAGGCGACGCTCGAAGGTCCTGGCACGAGTGTTCATCTCCCTGGCACGCTGCACCGGCGTCAATCGTGGCATGTCCCTGGGCAGTATCCGGTCCAGGTCGGCCAGCTTGACCAGCTTCACTTCCCGTACCAAATCATCCCCACTGGAGGGAAGTTCCGGGAAATTCATCCAGCGCACGAAGTAGTTACCGATGTCCAGGCCACCGGTATCCAGCCAGTTGGCGACACCGGGGTCCGTGGCGCAGATCACGTAGGTATAACTTCCGTCCGCGTTCGGACGAGTCTGGTTGCCGTTGAGGCTGCCCGTGTGACGGATGTGTTCACAAGAGATGCTCCACGGATTCGTGACGACAAAGCCGGTATAGCGAGCGCCCGATGGATGGATGGTTATCAGCAGCGCCTCGTCTGGACCCAGCCGGTAATTGCCGAAGCTCGCATAGCCCCAGCCGCCACCTCTGGATTGTGGCGTCGGCAGCAGGTTGGGCGGGTTGTTGGGCCCGAAGAAGTGATTCGCCTTCAGCCAGAAAGGTACGTCAACTTTCAATCGCTGAATTATCTGCGCCGCAAGATCAGCGCCAGTCGGAACCACCCGTTTCGATGGTTGATCCGTGCGGCGAATCTCCAGCCAGTCCGGTGTCTCGGTCGCCCAGTCGGACAGCACGGAACGTATCAGCAGCGCACACGCGTCCTGTTGAGTCTGGATATGGTTGGCGCGGCCACGGGCTGGTGCGGGGTCCAGGGTGATCGTATAGCTGCCGTCGGGCGCAACCTGCAAACTGTCGTCGAACAAGCCACCCAAGGCCGTGTCGAATTTTTCGCGGGAAGAAGAGCGCGACGGCACGCCGGGAATGACGAGGCCGTAGGCATTGTCATGATACAGCTGAAAGGAAAGCGCGGCCTGGCGAACACTTCCGGCACGACCGTGTATTTCATAACGTCCGAGTGGATCCAGACTGGCAGCGCGTATTGCGCAATCCGGATTGTCGTTGAAATAGCGCGCCCCGCCGATGCCGTGACCGAACCAGCTGTGCGGAGGACTTTCAATCCAGATGATGCGGGGTGTCGAAACATCACTCAGGATCGTGTCGTAGATCGCGGTCAGGACGCACTCATCCACGGCTTGGTCCAGTGTCCTGCTGCCGGCAGGGGTCATGGCGACCGGATCCGCCAGAAACAGGGCTTTGGCTTGCAGATGAGCCAGCTTGATATCGGGGCGCTGCAGCAGGCCCAAGGCGGTACGCTCCACCTCGGCCTGATGCGCGGTGGCCAAGGGACTGTGGGATGCAGAAAGACCCTGGGAACTCATGATTTCTCCTGTTTTGTGCACATTCTGCTACGCATGCGATAGCTCCCTGGCCATTTCAATACCCGCGATACGGCCGAAGGCTTGCGAAGTGCTGGTGCTGGTGCCGCCCCGGTAGTACTCACCACAGATCATGGCAGCCGTCACCCCCGCGGCGTAGAGCCCCGCAATGACTTTGCCTTCCGTATTCAACACCTGGGTTTTCGCGTTGATACGCAAACCGCCGGGCGTCAACGTGAAGACATCTTTCACCGAGAGCGTAACGGCGCAGAAGGGAGGCACCTTGATTTCCTGGATCTGAGTGGGATCCTTCTGAAACTCGGGATCCGCACCGTTCGCCGCATGCCTGTTGTAGGTGGCCAGTGTTTCATGCAGACAAACCGGATCGATATGAATATTCCGGGCCAGTTCCTCGATCGTCGCCCCGCTTGTGATCGTCATCGTCGATCGGGCCTCCGCGGGAATGGTGCCCATGATCGTCTGGTCGACGATGAGGTATACCTGCGGGTAGATTCGCTCGTGGACGAATTTGCCAAAATGCGGGCCATCAGCGGTCTCGGCGACGTAACGGCGACCGGACTGATTGACGGCGATACCTTTCACCAGGGCATCCGTTCCCTTGCGATAGGTGAGGAGAAGCTCGACGACGCTGGTGCTCAGACCCAGCAAGTCCGCGCCAACAGCCTGTCCCATCCTGATGCCCATCCCCAGGTCCATCGGGTTGGTAGCCTGGATGGTGCCCAGGGCGTTCGGCGCGTATTGGGTCACCATATCCGCATTGGCGCCATATCCACCCGTGGCGAGCAGCACGGCCTTGCCGGCCTTGTAACATTTCTCAGACCCATCTTTTTGAGTGGCGGCGATGCCGATGACACGGCCGTTGTCGTCGACGATCAGCCGCGTGGCTCGGGTATCAAGCAGCACTCGAACGCCGGCGTCCGCGACGGCCGCGTTGATCTTCGCCCAGTAGGCCGCGGCGCCGCCGTAAATAATATGCGTGTGCGGCACGGGCGGTGTGATCGCGGCTACCTCGGGGGCGCTTTCGCCGATGATCATCAGGAGACCTGTCTTCTCCGGATCCGCAGGGTGCATGTGGTAGCCCGGAATGTAACCTTCCTTGAACACCACACCGATACTCTCGACAAAGTCAAAGAGATCCTTGGCGCTGTTGGCAAACGCCCTGACCAGCTCATCAGGCACTCGGGGAATAGCCGACGCCTTCAGGTATTTGTAGAAGTCATCCGCAGTCTCATTGAAGCCGTTGAGCTTCTGAATACGTGTCCCGCCGCCAACAGTGAAAGCACCCTCATTGATCGCCGAGCTACCGCCGCCGTGAGCCTGCGCCTCGAGGATGATCACTTTCGCACCAGCCCTTGCCGCAAAGACGGCAGCTGTCGCCCCCGCACCACCATACCCGACGATCACAACGTCAGCCGTCTCTTCCCACGACACCGGCGGCGTCGAAATGCAGGGCTCCGCAGCCCTCGCCTGCCCTATACCCACCATTCCCACGGCAACGCCGCCGGATTTGACAAAGCCCCGGCGGGACAGGCCGCCCTTGGCTATGTGCTCATCTCGATTGCTGCTCATCATTCGTGTCCGGTCAAAGAATCGAATACGTCATCGCGCACGGTCAAAGCGAGAGACCACACCCTGGCAACGACTGCCGGCTTGCTCCGCTCACCGATGCTTGCACAACCCACCTGCCCAGACCAGGATCGTCCCTATGCCTGGCTTGTCTTTACCTGGTCTGACAATCCGCCGGGCACACCCTTCATCATGGCCCCGCCGTCCAGCAGCAGTTCACCTGCGGTCATGAACGCGGATTCGTCTGAACCCAGGTAGACGGCCAGATGGGCAACATCGGCGCAATTACCGGGTCGCGGTGTGAGATGCAAGCTCTTCACTGCCGCTTCGAGCTCCGGTGTCGCGACCATCCCGGCGGTCAGCTCATTGATGATCACCCCAACAACGATCGTATTGGCGCGGATCCCGCGCGCGCCATAATCCGTTGCGAGCTGGCGGGTCAGCGCATTCATTCCGCCCTTGGAAGCCGCATAGGCAGGAACACACGCAAAGCCCCGAATCGAGGCGATCGACGACACGTTGATGATGGAACCCCCGCCGGCACGCAACAGGTGCGGAACCGCATATTTGCAGCACCAGAAGGTTGCATAGAGCATCGCCTTGACGATTGCATCGAACTCCCCCGTAGTGTGATCGGCGAGGCATTTATCGGAAGAAGCGGCAATCAAATTGGTGGGCGCTGCATTATTGACCAGGATGTGCAAGCCACCGAATACGTGAACAGACTCCTCCATCAGACGTTTCACGTCGGCTTCCATGCCCAGATCGGCCGCGAGAAATACTGCCTCACCGCCAGCGGCCTTTATATTCTCAACCACGCGAGCGCCACGGCCTGCGTCACGACCGGACACAACGACCTTCGCACCTTGCGCCGCATAGTGATACGCGATCTCCTCGCCAATCCCGCGCGTCGCCCCGGTAACCAACGCGACTTTGTCCTTTAACCGCAGACCGCTTGAACGGGGTATGCTCGCTTGAATTTCCATTTCTATTCCCCCCTGAATCGACAGGGTCGAAACCAGGAATCCCGTACTTTTGCTGCTTCACTCATGCTGATGTACTCCGCGGTTCGTTGTGGAAAACGCCATCGATTTTCCCAGCACTGGCTTGTTTTGACATCACTCAAATAGGTTATGCTGCCAAACAGGTATAAGGTGTACGCAGGTATCCTTTAGCGCTGCTGTCATTCAAAATGAAACAAGAAATCCATCTGGATGATGATCTGCTTTTTGGCCTGATTTACGAGGGCCCCTTGCAGGAAAAGCCCTGGCAAGGCTTTTTGCCCTATCTGCGCGAGATCATGGACGCTCAGGCAGTATCTTTGATGCTGCGTCCGCCCGCCGCTGGAGACAAGGGCGTGATCCTCAATTGCCGCCGCAGTGACGAGCGCTGCCAACAGAATGTGCTGGCCGACACGAACGAGTGGGAGACAATCACTTACCGGGAGCAGTTTTTTGCCATCGATCCCTTTGTCAACCTTCCCTCGGGGAAAGCCGTAACCCAACAGGAATTGGTGCCGGATTCGGAGTTATTGGCCTCGGCATATTACCGGGATTACCTGGAGCCGATCGGGCTGTTTCACATTCTCGGTATAGACATCGTGGAAACGGATGGCCTGATCGCAAAATTGCGAATTGCACGCCGCCGATGTGAAGATGCCTTCGATGATGTACACAAGGCCCTATGTGAGCATTTTCTGCCGCATTTGCGCCGCGCCATCCGGATACACATCCGCCTGAACCGCGCCGAGTCGGAGCGGGATTTATACGCTGGCGCGGTAGATCAGCTCGCGGTCGCCACTATCATCCTCGACGGGAAGGGTCGGGTGTTGAGTACCAATGGCATGGCAGCGGAGATGCTGCGAAGCAAAGACGGCATTGCCATTGACAAGCGGCAACAGCTACAGGTGAGCGATCGCGCAGTCAAAGATCAATTGCGGCAGATGGTGGCCGTCGCCATCAGCGCACAAATGTCCGGCGAGACCAGCATGGCGCACGCTTTGCGCGTCTCCCGCCCCTCTGGCCTGCCCGACCTGGGTTTGGTGGTGCGACCCGTCCCCAGGTCTGAATGGTCCGAGGGACAAGGCCATCCTACGGTCGCGATTTTTATCAGTGACCCGCAACGGCAGGAGAATACGTCCCGACGGATGCTGGAAGAACTTTTCAAATTGACGCCCGCCGAGGCCAATCTCGCCATCAAATTGGCGCGCGGCCTGAGTATCGCTGGCGTCTCCGCCGAGCAAAACATCTCGCGACACACGTCCCGCGCTCAACTCAAATCCATCTTCGCAAAAACCGGCGTCACCCGCCAAGCCGAACTGGTCCGAATGGTTCTCAAGTCCGTTGCCACATTGGGCTAACCGGGTCCGCACGACCGTAACCACGTTCAAACCAGGCCGTTTTTGATCGGCAATTGCTCCTGCTCGAGGAAATCGAACATCACCGCACCGTCCCTGGCCGGAAAGGAGAAGGGAGACACGTCGCGCCAATGCGCCAAGCCGCGCGCGTGTGCTGGAATTGCAGTATCGTTCAAATGTGAACGGGACCAGGTACGGATGGGATCTTTCTCCTCTATGATTTCACGAATTTCCCGATAGCGGGGTATCGCCGGGATGCAGATCTGGGTGGATGCGGATGCCTGTCCGAACGTCATCAAGGAAATTCTGTTCCGGGTCGCGGAGCGTGCCCGGATCATGGTCACGCTGGTCGCCAACCAGGCGGTGGCCACGCCGCGTATCGCCTGGGTCCAGGCGCTGCAGGTCGCGCAGGGCTTCGATGTGGCGGATAACGAGATCGTGAAGCGTGTCGCTCCCGGGGACCTGGTCATCACCGCGGATATTCCGCTCGCCGCGGAGGTCATCGACAAGGGTGCAACGGCGCTCAACCCACGTGGCGAGCTCTATACCCGGGAGAACGTGAAGGCGCGGCTCAATATGCGCGACTTCATGGACACCATGCGCGCCAGCGGTGCGCAGACGGGTGGGCCTCCCGCGCTCAACCAGCGCGATCGCCAGGCATTTGCCAACGCCCTCGATCGCTTTGTGGCCCGGGCGCAGCGCCAGGGAAGCTAACTGCCGGGAGCCGGGGCAGTGGCCTGCGGCATCTGCTCGAGCATCTGTGCCATTTTCCCACGCAATTTCTCGATGCCCTTCCAGGGCCGTACCATCACCTTGAAATCGTCGATCTTCCCGTATCCGTCCCAGTGGATCAGGTCGATTCCATTGATCTCGATTCCGTCCACGCTCGCCACGAATTCGAGTGCGGCATCGCAACCACTGACGATTTCGCGCACATAACGAAAACCGCTACCCTCGAACACCTTGAACGCCGCGCCCAGGTACATCGCCACGAGATCGCGACCCGGTTGTGGCCGGTGCACCACCGGGGAGTGGAAGCAGGCCTCGGGTGCCAGCAGTTCGCGCAATGCGGCAAGATCGCCGGATGCGAGTATTTCGTGCCAGGCGGCAATAACGGGGTAGCTCATGTCAATTCTCCTGCGTGATTCCCGTGTGGTGTCTGGTCGGTACGACCGCGCGATTCACGCAGGGCCGTTGCCGGACAGGGTGGCAATGATCGGGCACCGCTGCTTCTGACCCGTGTGCTCGCATTCGTCGATCAAATGGCTCAGCGCCGATTTCATGCGTTCGAGATCGGTGAGCTTGCTTTGTATTTGCGCCAGCCGTTCGCTGGCAATCCGGCGTATCGATGCGCGATCGGTGCCGTCCTCCAGTTCGATCAGTCCGGAAATTTCGGTGAGCGAAAAGCCCAGTTCCTGTGCCCGCTTGATAAAGCGGATGCGGCTGCCGATCGCCAGCGGATAGTGCCGGTACGTGCCGGCTGAAGAGGGCACCGGCAGCAGACCGCGCCGCTGATAATAGCGGATGGTTTCCACGCCTACCCCGGCGTAATTTGCGAGCTTGCCGATGGTCAGCGTTACAGGCGTATCGGTTGCCATGAAAAAGCCCTTGACTCTGTTGCAGGGTACGGAGTTTATGCTGCGTACCATGGCATTTCAAAGGAGAACGAAATGAATCATTCTCATGACCACGATCAGGCTGCGAGCGCAGCACCGTTGAAAGACCCGGTATGCGGCATGAGCGTGAGCGCGCAATCGCAGCACAGCCACCGCCATGAGGACACGGTGTTCTATTTTTGCAGCGCGCGTTGCCAGGCGCGTTTCGCTGCCGAGCCGCACAGGTTTCTGCACGCCGCCGGTGATGCCCCGCGGGGGGCACCCGAAAAGGCGGTGGAGGGTGCGGTCTACACCTGCCCGATGCATCCGGAAATCCGCCAGCCCGGCCCCGGCGACTGCCCGAAGTGTGGCATGGCGCTGGAGCCCGAGATGCCGAGCCTGGAGGACGAAGAAAACCCGGAGCTGCGCGATTTCCGGCGCCGCTTCTGGTGGACCTTGCCACTGAGCCTGGGTGTATTTGTGCTCGCCATGTTCGGGCATCGCCTGCAGTGGTTCGACATGGCGCTGCAAAGCCGCATCGAGTTGGTGCTGACGCTGCCGGTTGCGCTGTGGGCGGGATGGCCGTTTTTCGTGCGCGGCTGGAATTCGCTCGCCAACCGCAGTCCGAACATGTGGACGCTGATCGGGCTCGGCACCGGAGCCGCGTTCGGCTACAGCGTGGTCGCGACCCTGGCGCCCCAGGTGTTTCCCGCCTCGTTCGTGTCGGAGGGGCGGGTCGCGGTGTATTTCGAGGCCACGGCCGTGATCATCTCGCTGACATTGCTCGGGCAGATGCTGGAGCTGAAGGCACGCTCGCAGACCTCGGCGGCGATCCGCTCGCTGCTCGGCCTGACACCAAAAACCGCGCGCCGCCTGAATGCCGACGGTGGCGAAGAGGACGTGCCGCTCGCACATGTGCATATCGGCGACACGCTGCGGGTGCGCCCCGGCGAGAAGGTACCGACCGATGGCGTGGTGGTCGAGGGCAGCAGCGCGGTCGACGAGTCGATGCTCACCGGCGAAGCGATGCCGGTCGCCAAGCAGGCGGGCGATCGGCTGATCGGAGCCACGCTCAATACCAGCGGCGCACTGCTGATGCGTGCCGAGCGGGTCGGGTCCGCCACCATGCTGGCGCAGATCGTGCAAATGGTGGCGCAGGCGCAGCGCTCGCGGGCGCCGATGCAGCGCATGGCGGATGTGGTGGCGGGCTACTTCGTGCTCGCGGTGGTGGCGGTCGCGCTGCTGAGCCTTTTTGCCTGGGGCATGTTCGGCCCCGAACCGAGCTGGGTGTACGGGCTGATCAGCGCCGTGTCGGTACTGATCATCGCCTGCCCCTGCGCGCTCGGATTGGCGACGCCGATGTCGATCATGGTGGCGACCGGGCTCGGCGCGAAGCGCGGCGTGCTGTTTCGCGACGCGGCGGCGATCGAGCACCTGCGCCGCGTCGATACCCTGATCGTGGACAAGACCGGCACCCTGACCGAGGGACGGCCGGTGTTCGAACAGGTGATCGCGGCACCGGGATTTGCCGTTGACGAGGTGCTGCGCCTGGCCGCCAGCCTCGACCAGGGCAGCGAACATCCGTTGGCCGATGCGATCGTGCGCGCGGCCCGTGAGCGGGGGCTGCAACTCGAGACGGCGGCGGGATTCGAGTCGCTTGCAGGCCTCGGAGTGCGTGGCGCGGTGGGCGATCATGCGCTGGCGCTCGGCAATTCCGCGCTGATGACCCAGAGTGGGGTGATGGTAGATGCGATGACAGACCGCGCCGAAGCCTTGCGCGGGGAAGGTGCGAG
>MTKY01057240.1_pt1 | contig 11709 bp, 5 predicted proteins | sample 1042731 | NCBI WGS metagenome assembly MTKY01 (sample SAMN06212206, study PRJNA360538) | anaerobic digester metagenome | biome: Wastewater treatment plant; material: sludge; isolation source: anaerobic digester fed with sludge from wastewater treatment plant | place: Denmark: WWTP Soeholt ... | reverse complement strand
TCATCAACTCGCTGTGGACCGATCTCGACGTCATGGAGCAGGTCAACATCCGCATCCATGAACGCTATGCGCAGGCGGCGCAGGAGGAGACGCGCTGGGACGAGTATGGTGATGATGACCCGGTGGTGGCCTTCGCGGCGTACGGGATTTCGGCGCGTGTGTGCACGACGGCGGTGGACCGGCTGGCCGACGAGGGTATCCGTACGCGACTGATCCGGCCGATCAGCGTCTTCCCGTTCCCCTCGGCGCCGATGGCCCGGTGGGCGGAGCGGGTGGAGCGCTTCATCTCGGTTGAGCTGTCGATGGGGCAGTTCATCGAGGATGTGAGGCTGTCGGTGGAGGGACGATGCCCGGTCGAGCTGATCTCGCGGGCGGGGGGCAACCCGATGAGCCCGGACGAGGTCGTCGCGCGAACGAAGGAGATACTGGCCCGGTCCGCGGGCTGACGCGACTGATACAGGGGGCGCATCGCGGCTCAGGATCGTCTGGCGGATGCAAGGAGAGGACGCAATGGCACAGACAAGCACAGGGGCAACGGGCATGGAGGCGCTCTACACGCGCCCGAAGGGCCTCACCGATGTACAGATGCGCTACTGCCCCGGCTGCACACACGGGACGGCGCACCGGCTGGTGGCGGAGGTGCTCGAGGAACTCGACATCATCGACCGCACGGTGGCCATCGCCTCCGTGGGCTGCTCGGTGTATGCATTCGAGTACTTCAACACCGATGTGGTGCAGGCCGCGCACGGTCGTGCTCCGGCGGTGGCCACCGGCATCAAGCGCTCGAGCCCCGAGACGGTTGTGTTCACCTACCAGGGGGACGGCGACCTGGCCGCTATCGGGATGGGTGAGCTGATCCACTGTGCGCAGCGCGGCGAGAAGTTCACCATCGTGTTCATCAACAACGCGGTGTTCGGGATGACGCGGGGGCAGATGGCGCCGACGACGCTGGTCGGCCAGCAGACAACGACGACCCCGCTGGGGCGAGACCCGGAGTTGGCCGGCATGCCGATGATGGTGTGTGAGTTACTGGCGAACATTCCCGGCGTGGCCTACCTGGCGCGGCAGACGCTGGTGGACCCGAAGAGCGTTCGGGCGGCACGCAAGAGCCTGAAGAGGGCATTCGAAGCGCAGATCGCCAACGCGGGGTTCAGCCTTGTCGAGCTTGTGAGCACCTGCCCCGCGTGGTGGCATAAGAGCCCGCTCGAGGCCATGGAGTGGGTGCGCGAGAAGATGCTGGCGCAGTATCCATTGGGTGTTTTCGTCGACTACGAGGCATAAGGGCTGCTCGATATGCGTGAAGAGGTCTTCTTGGCCGGAACCGGTGGGCAGGGTGTGCTGTCCGCCGGGCAGATGCTGGCGCAGGTTGCGATGGAGGCGGACTACCAGGTCTCGTACCTTCCGCTGTACAGCCCGGAGGTGCGCGGTGGGACGGCAACGGCGACAATCGTCTTCTCCGACGAGGCCGTGGGGAGCCCCGTGCTCGGGACCGCGGGGTCATTAGTGCTGTTCGCGGGGCGGTCGGTTGATGACGAACTGCACCGCGCGCGGCCCGGCGGACTGGTCGTGAGCAATGTCTCGTTGACCGGGCATATAAAGGTGCCGGACGAGGTCAGACTCGCCGAGATTCCGGCGACGGAGATCGCCACCGAACTCGGGTTCGAGCAGGTGACGAACATGGTGATGCTGGGCGCATACATCGCCGCAGCCGGGGTGCTGGGGCTCGAGAGGTTCGAGCAGGCGCTCAGGAGCGTGTTGCCGGAGCGGCATCACAAGCACATTCCGCTGAACATGGAGGCCCTCAAGCGCGGCGCCGACTGCGCGCGGGGCTGATCGAGACCGATACGACCCGGAGGTGGGTTCGATACTTACAGGGCTGGATGCAATCGCCGAAAAGATCAGGCCGGAACTCGACGTGATCGACGCCGTGCGTGAGACCGCCTACAAGCTCTCGCGCGAGATTGTCAGATCGTCCTCGACGACGATCAAGCACATGCATCGCGGAGAGGTCGATGAAGCCAGGGCGCAGCTCGAGGAGACCCGGGCACTGACCAGGCAGATGCAGGCTGCGCTGGAGAACGCTCCGGGGATCTCGCGCGGCGGCTTTGTGGGCGACGCCGAGAAGGAGTACGTCGAGGCGGCCATCGTCGTCTCGTGTATTGCCGGCGAACGGCTGCCAACGCCCGAGGAACTGGGCGTCGAGGGCGCAGTGTGGCTCAACGGCATCTCGGAGGTTGTGGGCGAGTTGCGGCGCCACGTGCTGGACCTGATCCGCGAGGGAGAGGCAGAGCGGGCGGAAGAGCACCTCGACGCCATGGATGACATCTATCATGTCATCATGTCGTTCGACTACCCCGACGCGATTACGCTGGGCCTGCGGCGCCGCTCCGACGCGGCGCGGGGGATGGTCGAGCGCACGCGGGGCGACCTGACCAACGCGTTGCGGCAGGCGGCTCTGGAGCGGAGGCTCGGCGAGGTCGAGCAGATGCTGGCGGAGGAGTAGAGCCGGCGCGCCGGGGCCTCCACCCCCCTGCACCCCCCTCTCCGTCGGTCGCAGACGACGCTCCGTCGGGACGAGGGGGGAACGGCAACGACACACCCGGATGGGGTGAGGGGCGAAGAACGGCGGAACGGCGCCGCCTGCCGGCCGGGGTACGGACATTACGCGCCAGCCCCAGCCGTTCGCGAAGGTAGAGCAGCCAAGCCATGGAGAGCCAACTCATCGAGGGCGACTGCATCGAGGTGATGGCCGGCCTGCGGGCCGGCGTCGCCGACTGCGTGTTCGCCGATCCTCCCTACAACCTCCAACTCGAGCGAGAACTGCTGCGGCCCAACACGACGCGAGTGGACGGCGTTGCCGACGAGTGGGATCAGTTCGGTGACGGCGCCGCCGACGGGCCGCTCGACAGCTTCGAGGCGTACGACGCGTTCACAGAGGCGTGGCTCTCGGCGGCCAGGCATGTGCTCTCCGACACAGGGACCATCTGGGTCATCGGCTCCTACCACAACATCTACCGCGTCGGCCGGATCATGATGGATCTGGGCTACTGGGTGCTCAACGACATCGTCTGGGTCAAGACCAACCCGATGCCGAACTTCCGCGGGGTACGCTTCACCAACGCCCACGAGACGCTCCTGTGGGCGAAGAAGTCGAAGGGCCAGCGAAGATATACCTTCAACCACCACACAATGAAGCGCTACAACGACGGGAAGCAGATGCGCAGTGACTGGGAGCTGCCGCTGTGTACGGGCACGGAGCGCATCACGGTCAACGGTGAGAAGGCGCACACCACGCAGAAGCCGGAGGCACTGCTCGAGCGGGTGATCGTGGCCGGCACGCGCATCGGCGATATGGTGTTGGACCCGTTCTTTGGCACGGGGACAACCGGGGCGGTGGCGCGGCGGCTGGGACGGCGCTGGATCGGGATCGAGAAGGAAGCCCGGTACATCGAGGTGGCTCGGAAGCGGATTGCCGCGGTCGAGCCGATGCCCGATGAGTGGCTGCGGCAGTACACGCAGGACGCTCCGCCGCCGAAGCGGGTTCCGTTCGGGGAGCTGGTGCGCGAGGGGTACATCCGCCCGGGGGCGACGCTGCGGCACGTGCGGGCCGCTGTGGAGGCGACAGTGCACGCGGACGGGACGATCTCGATGAACGGTCATCGGGGGTCGATCCACAGGGTGGGGGCGTTGGCGACGGGGAGCCCGGCCTGCAACGGGTGGACGCACTGGACCTGCAGGTGCCCGCTGACCGGGCGGGAGGCGCTACTGGACGAGCTTCGGCAGGCGTTCCGGGGGGCGCGCGGGCAGCAAGAAATGTCTTGACACGGTAGGGCCTGGATAGATAGACTACACATCTACCTGCATGGGAAACGGCTATATTACCAAGTCTTCTACATCGACTACCCCTTAGTCCGCGCTGAACGTCAGCACAACCAACACGCAGCGGGGGCCGTTTGTGGTGCCTGTCCCGCATGCTTCGTCTTTTTCCTGGAACGTGTTCATGCCACGACTGGCTTGCTTTGCACCGGGGCGTACTTGAGGAGGTACTCCAGCACATGGCTACGGCCGAGTCACGGAACATTCGGTACCCCAAAGACTGGCAGGAGGATGTCCTTCCGCTCCCAGACCTGATTGAGATCCAGACGAAGTCGTACGACTGGTTTCTCGAGAATGGCCTGAAGGAGCTTTTCGACAACTTCAGCTCAATCGAGGACTACACCGGCAACGTTTCACTTGATTTCCTGGACTACCGCATCGGCGATCCGGCGCTGACGATGGCCGAGTGCCGCGAGCGCGACGCCACGTACGAGGCGCCGATCTACGCCAAGGTGCGGCTGGTGAACAAGGAAAAGGGTGAGATCAAGGAATCGGAAGTGTACATGGGTGAGCTTCCGATCATGACCGACAAGGGCACCTTCCTGATTAACGGGGCGGAGCGCGTTGTCATCAGCCAGCTCGCCCGCTCGCCCAGCGTCTACTTCCGGGACACGGTCGACAGCGCGGGCCGCGTGCTGCATGCGGCGCAGGTGATCCCCAACGAGGGCGCGTGGGTGGAGATCGAGACCGCGGCCAGCGGGGTCATCTCGGTTCGCATCGGGCAGACGCGCAAGTTCCCGGTGACGGCCCTTCTGCGGGCGCTGGACTGGTTCGAGGACATCGACGACACGCTTCCGCCGACGGGGACGGACGCGGAGCTTCTCGAGTGCTTCGGCGTGCGCGAGACCATCGAGATGAAGCAGATTCTCAAGGAGATGGCCGACCGCGAGCGGGGGAGCATGCCCGGCGCCCAGGCCCATGACATCTACTATGCGACCTCCCGCCACAGCGATGTCGAGGGCGCCGTGGTAGTGGAGACGTACGGGCGCATCACCGAGAGCGTGGCCAAGGCGCTGCGCAAGGACGGCACGGAGAAGCTGGCGGTACTGAGGGTATCGAACCAGATTGCCGCCACGCTCGAGGACGACGACACGCACACGAACAAGGAGGGCCTGCTGGAGGTCTACCGGCGCATTCGGCCGGGCGACCCGCCGACGGTCGACAGCGCCCAGTCGCTGTTGCAGTCGTATTTCTTCGACGTGAAGCGCTACGACCTGTCGGCCGTGGGCCGCTACAAGGTGAATCGCAAGCTCGGCGTGGACGTGCCGATGGACATGCACACGCTGACGCGCAACGATGTGGTGGGCATCGTGCGCTACCTGATCGGGCTGTCTCGGGGCGAGGGGAGCGTCGATGACATCGACCACCTGCAGAACAAGCGGGTGCGCGCTGTCGGGGAGCTTCTGCAGAACCAGCTCCGGACGGGCTTCCTGCGCACTGAGCGGGTGGCGCGCGAGCGGATGACGAGCCTGGACCCGGATGAGGTTGCCCCGCAGTCGGTGATCAGCATCAAGCCGATCTCGGCGGCGATCAACAGCTTCTTCGGGAGCGGGCAGCTCTCGCAGTTCATGGACCAGATCAACCCGCTGGCGGAACTCGCGCACAAGCGGCGCCTGTCGGCGTTGGGTCCTGGTGGGCTGAGCAAGCAGTCGGCGAAGCTCGAGGTGCGTGACGTCCACCACTCCCACTACGGTCGCATCTGCCCGATTGAGACGCCTGAAGGCCCGAACGTCGGGCTCATCGGCTACCTGACCCTGCATGCGCGGCTCAACCCCTACGGCTTCATCGAGACACCATACCGGGTCGTCAAGAAGGGCCAGCTTACCGATGAGATCGTGTTCTTGACCGCGGATGAGGAGGAGGAGTTCTACATTGCCACTTCCTCCGAGCCGCTGAACGCGAACAATCGGTTCGTGCACGACATGATCTCCTGCCGGCACGCGGGTGACTACCCGAAGGTGGCGGCGACCGAGGTCGACTACTGCGACGTATCGCCGACGCAGGTCTTCTCCGTGGCCACCTCGATGGTGCCGTTTCTGGAGAGTGACGAGCCGGTTCGTGCCCTGGCGGGCTCGAACATGCAGCGGCAGGCGGTTCCGCTGATGATCACTGAGCAGCCCATCGTCAAGACCGGCATCGAGCTGCGCGCAGCCATCGACTCGGGCGCGGCGGTGCTGGCGGACAACGACGGTGTGGTGCTCGAGGCGGATGCGCGCCACGTGCTGATCGAGTACGTGGACGGCACGCAGAAAAGCTACGAGCTCGAGAATTTCCTGCGCACCAACATGGGCACATGCATCAACCAGCATCGGATCGTGCGACGCGGGCAGCGTGTGGCCAAGGACGAGCCGATCATCGACGGGCACGCCACGCGCGACAGTGAGCTTGCGCTGGGCAAGAACCTGCTGATCGCCTTTGTGCCGTGGGAGGGCTACAACTACGAGGACGCGATTCTAATCTCGGAGCGGCTCGTCAACCACGACGAGTTGACCTCGATCCACATCGAGAAGTTCGAATGCGAGGCGCGCGACACCAAGCTGGGACCCGAAGAGATCACCCGCGACATCCCCAACGTGGGCGACGACGCCCTCAGGGAGCTTGATATCGACGGGGTCGTTCGCGTGGGGGCCGAGGTCCGCCCGGAGGACATCCTGGTGGGCAAGGTCACGCCGAAGGGTCAATCCGAGTTGACCGCGGAGGAGAAGCTCGTCATCGCGATCTTCGGCAAGAAGGCCGAGGAGATGCGCGATGTCTCGCTGCGCACCCCGCACGGCGAGGGCGGCATTGTCATCGGCACAAAGGTATTTTCGCGCTACAAGTACACATGCGGGTTGTGTGAGGCGGAGTTCGCGTACGGGAAGCCGATGGAAGCGGCGTTGTCTTGCAGCCGCTGCGGCGGCGACCTGAAGAAGCTGCCCGGCGACGAACTCAAGCCGGGCGTGAATCAGCTCGTGCGCGTGTATGTGGCTCAGCGACGCAAGATCATGGCGGGGGACAAGCTCACGGGGCGCCACGGCAACAAGGGCGTCATCTCGAAGATACTCCCACTCGAGGACATGCCGTATCTGGCCGACGGAACGCCGATCGACATCTGCCTGAATCCGCTGTCGGTGCCGTCGCGCATGAACATCGGGCAGTTGCTCGAGACTCACTGCGGCTGGATCGCGCACAATCTGGACGAGTCATGGATCACTCCGGTGTTCGAGAGCTTCGGGATCGACGAGGTCCGCGAGGGCATGCGCCAGGTGGCGGACAAGCTGCGGCTGGATGCGTTGAGGGCTTACGCGTCGATCGAGCTGAACGCCTTCGGGCCGATCGTTGACCCGAAGGAGGCGGATGCCACCTACGAGGGGTTGCTGGAGAGCATCCGCGCGCAGCTCAGTCGGCACTCGAAGGCTGAGTTGAGCGAGCTGGCGGAGTGGCTTGGCATCGACGAGGCGGAGTGGGCGAAGGCCAACGACTCGCGGGCGGTTGAGCTGATCGTGGCGATGGCCGAGACCAACAGCTCCCACCACGCGCAGTTCCAGCCGGAGACGGGCAAGTCAGTGCTGTACGACGGCCGCACCGGCGAGCCGTTCAACCAGCCGGTGATGGTCGGGTACATGTACATACTGAAGCTGCTGCACCTGGTCGAGGACAAGATTCACGCGCGCTCGACGGGTCCTTACTCACTGATCACGCAGCAGCCGCTGGGCGGCAAGGCGCAGATGGGCGGGCAGCGCTTCGGAGAGATGGAGGTGTGGGCGCTGGAGGCCTACGGCGCGGCGCACACTCTCCAGGAGATGCTGACGGTCAAGTCCGACGACGTGGTCGGGCGGGTGGCGACGTACGAGGCCATCGTGAAGAACGAGAATATCGAGGAGCCGGGTATCCCGGAGTCGTTCAAGATTCTGGTCAGAGAGATGCAGAGTCTGGCGCTGGATGTGAAGGTGACCGATTTCGGCGGTCACGAGGTGGACCTGCGCGCCGACAACGACTTCCGCTAGTCCGCACCGTGGGCGCGGTCGACCGCGCGGTGTGGTGTCTGCTGAGAGATACCGAGTGCAATGGCTCTGAGAATAGAGGCTGGAGGCGGAAGAATTGGCTCAATCGACGACGGACTTCGAGATGATCACCATCGGGCTCGCCTCGGCGGACGAGATTCGCTCGTGGTCGCACGGCGAGGTGAAGAAGCCGGAGACGATCAACTACCGGACCTACAAGCCGGAGCGCGATGGGCTGTTCTGCGAGCGCATTTTCGGGCCGACCCGCGACTGGGAGTGCCACTGCGGCAAGTACAAGAAGGTGAAGTTCAAGGGCATCATCTGCGACCGGTGCGGCGTTGAGGTGACGCGCTCGAAGGTGCGGCGGGAGCGGATGGGCCACATCACGCTGGCCTCGCCCGTCTGCCACAGCTGGTATCTCAAGGGCGTGCCCAGCCCGATCAGTCTGCTGCTGGACATGTCTCGGCGGCTGCTGGAGGAGGTCGTGTACTACGCCTCCTACATCGTGACCGACGTCAACGCGGACAAGCTGGCGAGGTATCGGCAGGATATCATCGACGCCGCGCAGGAGGAGAAGGCGGACCTGAGGCGGCGGCTGGAGCAGACGATCTCCCAGCTCGAGGAGCGCTACGAGCAGGACCTCGAGCGGCGCATCGCCGACAAGCAGGTCGAGGCGGAGCCGGAGGTTGCCGAGGCGCCGGTGGAGGAGGAGCTGACCTTCGAGGAAGAGGTCGTCGAGGAGGACTTGGAGCTGGAGCCCGAGGACCTCGATGACCGCGACGAGGAGGATGACGAGGACGAGGAGGACGACGAAGAGCCCTCGTTCGACGATGTGCCATTCTTCCCGTTCGACGCCGAGGAAGATGCCGGGCCGATGACCAAGGAGGATCTGAGCCGGCAGATTCGCACGCAGACGGAGAGTATCGAGGAGCGCGTTAACCAGATCAGCCAGGCCTGCGAGTTGCTCTTTGAGCTGCAGCCGAAGCAGCTGGTCTCCGAGATGCAGCACCGGGCGCTCAATGAGTTGCTCGACGTGTGCGCCTCGCGCCTTGACGGCGACTTCAGCGACCTGTTCAGCGCCGGCCTCGGGGCGGAGGCGGTACGAGAGATTCTCTCGCAGATCGACCTTGACGAGTTGGCGCTGGAGCTTCGCAAGGAGATCGACGAGCGCAAGGGCGCACGCCGGTCGCGCGCGGTTAAGCGGCTGAAGGTCGTCGAGGCCTTCCGGAACTCGAAGAACCGCCCGGAGTGGATGGTACTCGAGGTGGTGCCGGTGCTGCCGCCTGAGCTACGGCCGATGGTTCAGCTCGACGGTGGTCGGTTTGCGACTTCGGACCTCAACGATCTGTACCGGCGCGTTATCAACCGCAACAACCGGCTGCGCCGGATTATCGAGATCAATGCTCCAGAGTCGATTGTCAACCACGAGCGGCGGCTGTTGCAGGAAGCCGTGGACGCGCTGATCGATAACGGTCGGCGCAGCCGTCCGGTGACCGGCACCAACCGGCGGCCGCTGAAGTCACTGTCGGACATGCTCAAGGGCAAGGAGGGCCGCTTCAGGAAGAACCTGCTGGGCAAGCGTGTGGACTACTCGGGACGTTCGGTGATTGTCGTCGGCCCCGAGTTGAACCTGCACCAGTGCGGTCTGCCGCGTGAGATGGCCCTGGAGCTGTTCAAGCCGTTTGTGATGAACAGGCTTGTGGAACGTGGGCACACGAGCAACATCAAGACCGCCAAGCGGATGGTGGACCGGCTGCGGACCGAGGTCTGGGACGCACTTGACGAGGTCATCGAGGACCATCCGGTCATGCTCAATCGCGCCCCGACGCTGCACCGGCTGGGCATCCAGGCCTTCGAGCCCGTTCTCATCGACGGCAAGGCGATCCAGTTGCACCCGCTGGTGTGCGAGGCTTTCAACGCCGACTTCGACGGCGACCAGATGGCGGTGCACGTTCCGCTCTCGGCGCATGCGCAGGCGGAGGCGCGAGTGCTGATGCTGGCCTCCCGGAACCTGTTCAAGCCTGCCGACGGCTCGCCCATCTGCGCGCCGAAGTACGACATTGTTCTGGGCTGCTACTACATGACCCAGCAGAGCCCGGGCAGCGAGGGCACGGGCCGGTCATTCCCGACATCAGAGGCCGTCATCACGGCCTATCAGCACCGCAAGATCGACCTGCACGCGCCGGTAAAGGTCCGCGTGCCCGTCATCGATGTGGAGGCCGTGGACGCCGACGGCGAGGCGTTGGAGCTGGACCCGCAGTTGTTCTTAGACCTCAAGCGGATCATGGCCGAGGTTGTCGCCGACGAGCACCCGCCGCGGAATCGAGAGGTCACCTTCACACTCGACGAGGAGCACATGGAGGTCGACGACCCGGAGAAGTGGGATGTATGGTTTTCTCCACTTCCGGGTACGCCCTCGATGCCGGCGGACAAGAGCGAGGCGCTGACGGTGGCTGTGCGGCGGAGGCTCGCCGATGCGTGCCGCGGCGGCTACTTCCCGGTCGAGTCCACCGTGAGGCTGGGCATCAAGCGCCGACTGATCGACACCAGTGCCGGGCGGGTCATCTTCAACAACTACCTGCCCCCCGACATGCGCTTTGTCAATCAGGACATCGCCAAGGACGCGCTGGGCAAGATCATCCGGCAGTGCTACGACATCTACGGCCAGGCGCGCACCAGCGAGCTGCTCGACACGCTCAAGTCGCTGGGCTTCAAGTACGCGACACGCTCGGGCCTGAGCATCTGCATCGAGGACACCGACGTGCAGACCAGTCGCGAAGACATCCTCGCCCGCACCGAGCGCGAGGTCATCAAGACGAACAAGGCCGAGGAGCGGGGCGACATCGTCGAGGAGGAGCGCGAGGAGCGCGTGCTGTCGCTGTGGGAGACGGCGCGCGAGCAAGTGGCCGACGAGATCTTCGAGAACATCGACACCTTCAACCCGCTGTGGATGATGACCAGCTCCGGGGCGCGTGCGAACCGCAGCCATATCTCCCAGATATGCGGGATGCGCGGACTGATGTCAGACCCGTTCGGGCGTCTGATCGAAGCGCTGCCGGTCAAGAGCAACTTCCATGAGGGTCTGGACGTGCTGGAGTACTTCGTGTCCACGCACGGCGCGCGCAAGGGTCTGGCCGACACGGCACTGCGCACGGCGGACGCGGGCTACCTGACGCGGCGCCTGGTCGATGTGGCGCAGGCGGTGATGATCGCGGAGCCCGATTGCGGCACGCGTGACGGTCTCGACGTGACACCGCTGTATGAGATCGACCTGCACTGCCCGGCCTGCGGAGAACTCGACGTGCACCGGTTGGCGGTGTGTCAGCACTGTGGCGCCGAGCTTCCGCCGAACTTCAGCAACGAGCTTCTCGAGACACTGGAGGAGCGGATCTTCGGGCGGACGGCGGCAATCGACATCGTTCACCCGGAGACGGGGACGGTGATCGTCGAGGCGGCCAGCGAGATCGGCGAACGCGAGGCCCATATCATCGTGAACTCCGGTATCACGTCGGTGCGGGTGCGATCGCCGTTGACGTGTGAATCCCGCGAGGGCATCTGCGCGAAGTGCTACGGTCGCGACATGGCGACGCAGCGCTCGGTCGAGATCGGGACGGCTGTGGGGATCATCGCGGCGCAGTCGATTGGCGAGCCGGGCACGCAGTTGACGATGCGGACCTTCCATACCGGCGGTGTGGCGGGCGAGACGATCACCGCGGTTGCCGACGTCAAGAAGCGCAAGCAGGCGGCCCTGCGGAACCTGCACGAGGATGTCGACAGCGGCCGCGTGTCGCTGGATGTTGCCGGGACCGGCCGCGCGCGGCAGAAGGCCGTCAAGGAGATGCTGAAGGTC